>Ga0181527_1001153_pt1 | contig 27979 bp, 21 predicted proteins | sample PEATcosm2014_Bin_30_FD_119762 | JGI IMG/M metagenome (GOLD analysis project Ga0181527, IMG submission 119762) | Peatland microbial communities from MTU Mesocosm Facility, Houghton, MI, USA - PEATcosm2014_Bin06_60_metaG | ecosystem: Environmental > Terrestrial > Soil > Wetlands > Peat | place...
ACGATTCGTGAAAAAGAAACCTGTCTTGGAAGTGGACGATATGGGAGATGCGATCGCGCTCCTTCAGAATTCTTCATACTTCCTAAAAGAAGCGGAGCTCTTACTTCGGAAGGGCATTCACGAAGTCCAGCCGCTATGGGGCGGATGGCTCGGACAATACCAAGCGAAGCTACAAACCAAGTTACACCACGCTGACGCACTTAAGCGCGGAGATTCAGGACGGTCTAGGTAGGATATTGACATTCCCTCCCTCGATGGTGCTATATGTATAGCTACATTGAAGAGCAGGTCAGTGGAACTCACTTTTTCTGACCGCTTAAGGGAGGTTTTTCGATGAATAGCGACAACGCAGCCATTCGACAGGACCTAATCGAAAATTCAGTGGACCACCAAGTCTTTACTCTCACAAACTCCGCGGCTTCGCCGGGGGAGTTGGAAACCCTGCTCAACTCGGAACTCGACCACGATGTTATCGAGTGGCCCCGCCAATACCTGGAGACCTATCTCGATTCCGATGCGACAGGTCGCGTCCCCTTAAATACCGAGCAGCTCCAGGACGTTCTCGAAGCGGCCTTTGACCGCGACGGAACAGCGGCCCGCGATTATCTCGAAGAATTGAACGGTGAACGTGGACCGATGAACCTGGGAGACTCAACGCTGCAAATCGTAACCAGGGGTGGTGAAGGGAAAGAAACCGGTTACGAGCTGCTTTTCGATCCGACTGACAGCCAAGATCTGAAACACCTGATCGAGCAGCTAGACATCCGGGCGTGGGAGAAACAGAACGCGCAGATAACTCCCACTCTCGAAACAAAGCCCGATATCGAACGACGCGAGACTACGGCATCCGTCGCGAGGCACCAGCCCGGAAGCGGGGCCGTCGAGATTCACGACAAAATCACGGGTACGGATGTCCGCAAATTGCTTGGCGGTGGCGAGTTGCCCGCAGGTCTCCAGTCCGCACTGAAAAAGATGGGTCCGGATGCACTCGTTAAAGATGCTCAAACCGATAGCGGAATCTACCGTGGTGGGATCATCGGCGAAACGGATAAAAAGCTCATTCAACAAATTACTTCGCGCACCGTGGTTATCCATCCGAAAGACCTTCTCGACATACTGCCGGCTATGGGTGAAAACGTGCGCATTTCCTACAGCAACGACACGGCACGCGTCGTCCCAGTCAAGGACAGGAGCAAAACGCAGGAGGTGGGACGGTGAATCAACTAACCGCTTATCGAAAGCCAAAAGATCCCGGCTACGTGGGTGGGTTCTACTGGCCCCCAACAATCGTGGGCTTCATCGGGCTCTTCCTAGCAAATGTAATTGCCACGCAGTTTGTCGCTTGGCGCTTGGAGAATCAGCCCGCGCTCGGTCCCGCATTGCTCCGCATCGGCTCGTTCTCGTTATACGCACCTTATAAGTGGCTGGTGTGGGTTTGGACAGAGGGAGGCACGGCGGATATTAGGATAAAACTTCCACTCCTCATCGGTGCGGGCATTATTGTGGCCGGGTCATTCGCCTCTGGCGCTCTGTTTTTCCTCCTGAATCTCGCGCATACAAAGGCGCTCTCGAAAAACACCGAGGACCTTCACGGTTCGGCGCGGTGGGCCACGAAAGCCGATATCGAGGAGACCAATCTCATTCAGGCAAAGCAGGGCGTTTATGTCGGAGGCTGGCACGAACGGTCCATCAAGCACCTCCACTACTTGCGGCACAACGGCCCAGAACACATCCTCGCATTCGCTCCCACACGGAGCGGCAAGGGCGTGGGCATCGTCATTCCTACACTCCTGGCATGGGGGGAGAGCACCGTAGTCTACGACATTAAGGGGGAAAATTGGGCAAAGACGGCGGGTTTCCGTAGCCAGGCTGGGCAAATCTGTTTCAAGTTCTCCCCGGTAGAGCCTGAGAGTTCCTCTCGATTCAATCCCCTGGCCGAAATTCGCCTCTTTACAGACCGCGATGTTTCCGACGTTCAAAACATTGCGAACATGCTCGTGCGTACCGGCGAAGACAGCCCGCAGGAACGCTACTGGCAGGACGCCGCCGCGTCGATTACCACGGGGATGATCCTCCATGTGTGCTACGCCGCCGCTCTCGACGCAACGCAAGCCTCTCTCAGCCAGCTCGCCGGCGTCTTTACCAGACCTGGTTTCACCTTCCGCGAAACCCTCACTGAGCTTCTCACCTACACACACGACAAGGACAACGCACACAAATGGCGGCTTCCAACCGGTGAAGCAACGCGGACTCATCCCGTCGTAAAAGAGAAAGTCCAGGAAATGCTCGACAAGGAGGACAAGGATTTTTCCGGCGTTTTGTCGACGGCGAAGACGGCCCTAACGCTTTACAGTGATCCACTTGTCAGCCGTACCACTTCCGTGAGCGACTTTACGATCCAAGACCTCGTGAACCACGAACGGCCAGTATCGCTGTATCTAGTTGTGCCCCCGAGCGACAAGATTCGGCTTCGTCCGCTCATGCGCCTGATCTTTACCATGATTGTTAACCGGCTCACCGAAAAACTCGATTTTCAGGGTTCCGAACAACTCCGCAACAAACATCGCTTGCTCTTCCTGATTGACGAATTCCCGTCCCTCAAGCGCATGGAGATTTTCGCGGACGCGCTTTCCTACATGGCCGGGTTTGGCCTGAAGGCATACCTCATTACGCAGGACATTCGTCAGATCGTGGACGAATACGGCCGCAACGAGAGCATCGTCAGTAATTGCCAGGTTCGCGTTGCTTTTGCGCCCAACCAATACGACACCGCGGAACTCCTCAGCAAGATGACAGGGACACAGACGATTAGGAAGGCCTCTTTCAATTTCTCAGGATCGCGGATGTCTCCTGTCCTCGACCGCGTCAGCACGCAAATGGACGAGATTGAGCGTCCACTCATGACACCGGACGAGATCATGCGCCTGCGACCCCCGAAAAAAGAGCGCGGCGGCCATCAGGAAAAAATCATTGCTCCCGGCGATATGCTTATTTTTGTTTCTGGGCACTACCCTATCTACGGCACGCAGATGCTCTATTTCTTTGATCCCATCCTGCGCTCCCGCGCTGAAATCCCACCGCCGACAAAGTTTTATTCTATTCACGACGGAGCGCTTTCGCCCCAGGACCCACTCCCGAACTTCGCATCGCGCCCGAAGCCAGCATCTGGGCCCCGTCCACATCGCCGTCTGCCGGCTTCGTCTGACGGTGGCCCTAGCGCAGACTCGCCAATCGACCAACCCGCACCACCGCCGGGCTCCGCTCTTCGCCGATCCCCAGGTTTATTTGACAGCTTAAATTTGAATTCGGAGCGATGAGCAATGCAGGAGAATCGCTTTCAACTCGCTGGTTATCTCGCAGCGAAACCTACGCTGCGCTACTTGCCTTCCTCTATGCCAGTTGCCAATGCCCGACTTGGACAAACGTATCGTTTCCCGCGCAAAGATAAGCCTACTGACCACACCAATTGGTTCAGCCTCGTCTTCTACGGGGATTTGGCGATCCTTGCGACCGAACTTGAGAAAGGCACAAACCTTTACGTCGATGGAACCTTCGACCAACGGCCCTTCGTCGGGCAGGACAAATACACGCGCTATGTCTATGAAGTCACAGTGCACAAATTCTTCGTAGTTGGTGGCGCGTCGGAAGACGCACCGGTTCAGCCGAAACCGCACGCCACACTACCGAACGAGGTCATGACCGATGGCGCTCCGTCTCCCGAATCCTCTGAAATTCAAGACACTTGGCTCTTATGAACTACACGAAAGACTCCGTCGCGCAGTTCTCTGGGCCTGCCTGCTGGCCTCTCCCTTCTTTCTTGGGCTCATTGCGGGCTGGGTTTTCGGCATCCGCCTTAATCTCACTCCCTCACTACCGCTTGGCTTCTACATCACCAGCCATTCGTCACACGCAAGATTTGTGGAGTTCTGCCCGCAAGGAAAGGCGGCCTCGATCTCCCTCAGCCGCCAATATCGCACCGCAGGGGCTTGCCCCGATGGCGGAGCGCCGCTTCTCAAACCAGGCGTCGCATTTCCGGGCGACGAAGTGGAGGTAAGCGCAAATGGAATTCGAGTCAATGGACAACTCCTTCCCAACAGCACAGGACGAACCCGCGACCACCTCCAACGCCCCCTCGACCCGTGGCCCTATGGCACCTACAAAGTCGAACCGGGAACCGTGTGGGTCGTCTCCTCGTTCAATAGCTACAGTTTCGACAGCCGCTACTACGGCGCCATTCCGGACTCCTGGATTCAACACCATCTCCGCCCGTTGTGGACGTTCGCCACGGAAGTTCCTCAGCAGTAGCATTATCATTCCCGCAGTTGCCTCCATGATCGCGGCGACCGCGTGGAGTGGTCACATCGCGGCCATCCCACTTTCCCTCGTCGCTCCGCTCCTCGTCTGCTACGCGAAGTCCAGAACCCACGCCTATGCTTCGATGTTCTCCTACTACGCGGCGGCAAGCTGGCCGCTCATCCCCGGAGCGCGCGCTTTCTTTGGAGTGCAGGGCACTCCGCTTATTGGATTGTTCCTCTGCTTAGCCGCCGCAGCTCTGCTGGCATTGCCCTGGGGTTTGCTCTTTATGCGCGGACGGAGTAAAGCTGCATTCTCTATGCCGCTGTGCATCCTGCTCACCGCGATGCCGCCGCTTGGGATCATCGGATGGGCTTCGCCCCTTCTTTCCGCCGGTGTTCTTTTCCCGGGCTCGAAATGGTTCGGCCTGGCCCTCATCATCGTCTTTCTGAGTGTCTTCCGCTCCAAGCCAGCGCAGAGCGTCGTCAGTTTGACGCTCTGCGCTCTCATCTTTCATTTCCAGTACACGAAACCGCATCTGCCTCCGGGATGGGAAGCCGTCAACACAAACTATGGGGGCGCGGGGCAAGGCGACCCCGACCTCACGACCGAATACAACACGCACCAATCCGTGCAGACAACGATTCTCGCGTCGCAAGCGACCGTGCTGCTCTTCCCGGAGCATCTGGTCACGCACTGGAATGAATCCACGGATGCTTTTTGGGAAGACACTTTAACCGCTCTTTCTTCGCAGCACCGCACGGTCCTTATCGGAGCCGGTATCAACCCGCCCGGTAGCTCGAGAAATTCTTTTGCACAGAATCGCTACTTGAATGTGTTGCTCGCTCGCGGCGAGGAAAATACCGCGTTCTATCAGGAGCGCATCCCCATTCCGATCGCGATGTGGAGGCCTCTAGATGATGACGGCGTGCCACTTAGGCTCTTTGCCCGCGGAACAATCCGCATCCACAATCAGAACGCCGCCGTACTCATTTGCTACGAACAAATCCTCGTGTGGCCGTTTCTTTCATCCGCCGTCGAACATCCGACAATTCTTTTGACCACCTCGAACGACTATTGGGCTAAGGACACACGCATTCCGGCGATTCAGCAATCAAGCGCTGCGAGCTGGGCGCGACTTTTCCATCTTCCCATCCTTGCAGCCACGAATTTCTAATGAACATTGCAAGAATCATTTTCGCAACGCTCTCCGCTCTCGCCGGCACGGCTTCTTGGGCACAAACAGGCACGGCGAACCCCAACACCAAGATTTCGCCCGCTTCCTTTCAAACGCTCGCGCAATCCTGCGCGGCGAACGTCCCCGTCAGCACCCTCGAAGCTATCGCCCGCACTGAGTCTGCGCTTTACCCCTACGCCCTCAGCATCAACCGTCCACACCAACTCGCCCGGCGCCAGGGATGGAATCGTGGCACCATCACCCTTGAAAGACAGCCTACATCGCTCGAAGAGGCAATCGCGTGGACCAAATGGCTTCTCGGGCAACGCATCACCGTGAGCATCGGGCTGCTCCAGGTGAACAGCGAGCACGCTGCGCATTTGCATCTCACCCCTGAACAACTATTTGACCCTTGCACCAATCTCCGTTCAGGGGCTGCGCTTCTTTCTGTCACTTACACAACAACAGCTCGAATCCAGGGCGAAGGCTTCGCCGCTCTCGATTCCGCTCTTTCCTACTACAACACCGGATCTCCTACAGCCGGACTCACCAACGGGTACGTGCAGCAGGTCAAAAGCCACGCAAAATCTCTAGAAAACCAACACTGATCCACCTCCGCGATTAGAACAGTTCCACCGCAAATTCCCTTCTCCGCAAGAGGCTGCGCCCGGTCCCGCGCTTCTTCCGTCAAGGGTTTCCGATTCTCTCCAATGAACGGCTTACCCCGCCGCCCTTGACGGCGCGCGCGCCCGTTCGCAATGAGCCCGCTATGAAGGGAATTTGCTTCTTTTTTCGAGCAGCAAAACCGCTCGAAAAGAGAAAAAGGAGAAACAACAATGACGAATACAAAAGATCATGCAACTTGGGCTGAATTGCTGCACAACGCACTGAACACGCCGGGAAAACTTCTCGCTGCTTACACCGCATTTCATAACTACTCGTTTGGAAATGCACTTCTCGCTCTCGAACAATGCATCAGCCGGAAGATCGAACCGGGACCGCTCAATAGTTACAAGGGCTGGCTAACCCTCAAACGGCAAGTGCGCAAGGGAGAAAAGGGCCTCTGCCTCTGCATGCCCGTGACCTACAAAAAGCGGATTGCCGGCAAAGCAGCACTGGAAACAACCGAAGGAAGCGAAGAGAGTCAGGAAGAGATGCGTCAATGCTTCGTTTTCCGTAACTATTGGTTTGTTCTGGCGCAGACCGAGGGGGAAACACCTTACGAGCAGCCGGTCCCCGGCTTTGACCTAGACGCCGCCTTGCAATCGCTCGACATCAGCCGCACAAAGTTTGATGAAATCAATGGCAACGTGCAAGGCTTCGCGCGTCAGCGCGAGATAGCCGTTAGTCCGATTGCCGAGCTCCCCCTCAAGACCACGCTGCACGAAATGGCCCACGTCGTCCTCGGCCATACGACTTCTCAAAAGCTTGTGGACTTAGAACATATGGACCGGAACATCCGCGAAGTAGAGGCTGAATCCGTCGCTCTGATCTGTTGCGAGTCGCTCGGGTTGCCCGGCGCAGAAGCCGCGCGCGGGTACATTCAACATTGGCTACAAGGTGAGAAGGAAATCCCCAATCAGTCCGCAGCACGGATTTTCAGCGCCGCACACACAATCCTGAGAGCCGGAAGTTCGAATGAGGGGAGCCAATAGGCCCCCTCATTCCTTTACTTTGGTTAATGATTGTTAGCTATCATTTGATGCAGTTGCAAACCCGACGATATCCGTGAAGTTTTTTCCTTTGAATGCCTCAAATACCCCTGATTCCCCCTGAACATCCGACGGTTTCAAAACATTACGGCAGTCCTTCCCCCTCTCACTCTATTGCCACCTCAACTAAAACCGCCACTGGTTCTCTGAAACCGGGTCGCAAATATGAAATCTGTCCTGAATGTAGGGCAAACGTGAGAAGTGTTCGAATGAAATATCACATGGCCAAAGCACACAAGCGGCGTTCAGTGCGCTCTACACAGACCCCCTCCGCGCAAGACCCGACGCGAACAACAACCTCTTTGATTGACCCGCGTGAGAAGAATATCGACGCCACCACACTTTACGCGCACTCGTATCCAGAGCAGGGGCGCTTCGGTTCGCATCCGTCCCACGATGGATATGACGATGAGTCTGGTCCAGACTAGCAGCCTAACCGTGGGACGTTGGTTTCAGTCTGCGTACATGTGCGGGAGTACCGCTCTGAGCGTTAAGAGAACTTCGAATGACTTCTCATTGTCGGAGGGTTTTTCGTGCAAGACCTCGTTTGCGCTGCTGTCTATCTGAATCTGCTGAAGCGTCTCTGAAGTCTTAAATCCTTTTGTTCCTGCCTGAGTTCTTTAACCGTCAATCCGAGGTGCGAAATCGCGAGACGTTGCCAGTAAAGAGATTCCCAGTTTTGAAAACAGTCCTCGGAACAAAATCTGGGCCTTCCCTGCCGTGCACCGTCCACTACTAATACCATCTCGCGTTCTGGAATTGTCCGGGAGCACCAAGTGCAGTGCCGTTCATAAGGGCGCATCTCTTCTCTGATATGCAGATTACCGATAACGCGATCATCGGGCGATTGCTGTGACGTCTCTTCTAAAACCTTTTCGGCGTCAGCGATCCTTGTACTCGAAAGGTCCGCGTTGGCAGTCTTCCCACAGTTGTTGGGCGCTGAATGCAATTCAGCTGCCGCACGCGCATCAGCAAGCCCGACGGGGGATTCCAAGTGCTTTTCAGGCTGAACTGAAGGTTTTTCATCGGAGGAATGCGCGACTGCGAAACTTCCCAGTCTTACGGACCATCGAAACTCTGAATCTCGGCACAAGTGCCCCTTAGAGAGCATTCGGTATAAAGTCGGATTTACGTCACGTTTATGAAGCGCAAATGTCTTGCCATCGCTGAGAAGAACGGCGATAGCCCGGGCCTTTAAGGGCCGATTAGCCTGTGACACTAGCGTGATAATTGCGCTTTCAAGGCCAATTAAAGGATCGCCCATTTAGAAGACTCACAAAATACATTCTTAGGGGCTATGTTACTCCAGCTGCCATTGTTTTGTGGTGTGCGCGGATGTGAACGGTGTGCTCGAACCGTCTGCGTAACAACCCGGACATTCGGCAGCTAATCTTTTGCGCTTCAACCCGTTCACAGTTAGGATACTGTCGTTGGTGCGAACCATCCGGGCGACTTAACAGATGCCCTCAGCAGAGAAATCCCAGTATGAAGTCGGTTCACTCGTTCTTCTCCGGGGGCGGGAATGGGTAGTCGTTCCTTCCGACGGAAGTGATGTGATCCGCTTGCGTCCGCTCAGCGGACGCGAAGTAGAATCAATCGGTGTCCATAGGCTGCTAGAGGAAGACCAACTCAAGCCAGCAACTTTTCCTGATCCCGATCCAACCACTGCCGGAGATTTTATCGGTGGCAAATTGCTGCGGAATGCGGCACGCCTGAGTCTAAGAAGCGGAGCAGGGCCATTCCGCTCTCTTGGGAGAATCTCTGTTCGGCCCCGGCCCTACCAGTTCGTGCCGCTCATAATGGCCCTCCGCCTGAATGCAGTCCGACTGTTCATTGCAGACGACGTTGGGATCGGAAAAACAATCGAAGCTGGAATGATTGCTAGAGAGTTGCTCGACAGGGGTGATGCGAAGCGACTCTGCGTTTTATGTCCGCCGCACTTGTGCGAGCAATGGCAGGGGGAGCTTGCCGAAAAATTCCACATTCACGCAAAAGTGATTCGTACCTCTACGATTGCCAAGCTGGAACGCAGCGTGCCGCTCGGCTCATCCAGCGTTTATCGCTACTATCCACACACTATCGTCTCGATTGATTTTGCGAAGAGTGATCGCCGTAGATTCCAATTCTTGGCGGACTGCGCCGATCTGGTCGTCGTAGACGAGGTTCATTCCTCAGCCCAGCCTCGGTTCGGAAGCTCCAAGGAACAGCAACAGAGGCACGAACTGCTTCGCGAAGTTGCGAAAGATCCAGAGCGACAACTGATTTTCCTTAGCGCCACACCGCATAGTGGAGTTGAAGAGAGCTTCCTGTCACTACTCGGCCTGCTGAAAGAAGAGTTTGGGCGCTTCGATCTCAAGAATCTTTCGGAAGCGCAGCGTCGTAATCTTGCCAAACATCTTGTGCAGCGTCGCAGGGGTGACGTTGCGAAGTGGCCGCTGGGTGAGACTCCCTTTCCCACCCGCGTGCCCCCGTTCGAAGAGACCTACCCACTCACGCATGAGTACGGGAACCTGTATCGGGATGTGCTGGAGTTCACCCGCGAAACAGTCCAGATGCCCGGACTCAAGGAGAATCGCCGCAGGGTTCGCTACTGGGCAGCACTGGCGCTCTTGCGCTGCTTAATGTCGAGTCCAGCAGCAGCCCTCAGGGCGTTCGAAGCTCGAACGGATGATGCGGTGGCTGCTCCCGAGGACGAGCAATCCGTGGCAGCAACCGAGGAGTTGAGAACCCGCGAGATTTTCGACCCGACAAGCGAGGGCGGCGTGCTGGATTCGGTGCCAGAGCCAGCGATTGAACTTGGCAATGCAGATCTTGGGGCAGGTGACCGCACCAAGCTCCGCGAATTCGGCAAGAGAGCCAAGGGGATCCTTGACTCGGGAAAAGATCCCAAGATCGAGAAAGCTGCTCAGATCATTCGGAGCATGGTTGAGTCGAATTACCACCCTGTCGTTTTTTGCAGGTTCGTTGCCACTGCCAAGTACGTTGCCGAGCAACTGAGCGAACGCCTGAATGCAAGGTTTCCCAATATCCATGTCATTGCCGTCACAGGAGAGACGGGCGACGATGAGGCGCGTGAAGAAGCGGTCAAATCACTGGCAGACAGCGAAAAACGTGTGCTCGTGGCGACCGATTGCCTCAGCGAGGGAGTCAACCTGCAAGGTAGTTTCGACGCCGTGCTGCACTACGATCTTCCGTGGAACCCGAATCGCCTTGAACAAAGAGATGGGCGCGTAGATCGCTTCGGCCAGCCGAAAAAAGAAATTCGCTCCGTGGTTCTTTTCAGTCCGGATAATCCAATTGACCGAGTAGTTCTCCAAGTTCTCATTCGCAAGGTCAGAGAAATCTACAGTTCACTAGGTATCCGAGTCTCGTTCGCTTCGGACACTGAAAGCGTAGCTCAAGCCCTTGTGGAGTCTGTGCTCCATGGCAAGTCGAAAGACGCGAGCCAGTTAGGATTCGAGTTCTTGGAATCGGATACCGCGAAGCAGTTCACTCTCGGTTTGGAACTCGATGCGAAACGAGAGGAAGAAAGCCGCACCCGGTTCGCGCAGCATTCAATCCAGCCAGCCGAAGTCGCGAAGGAAATCGAGGCGACTGACGCCGTTCTGGGTGATCCCGACGCGGTTCGCAATTTCGTCCTAAATGCGGCCCAGCGACTCGGAATCAACGTAACGCCCAAAGGCAAATACTATCTGCTAGACGTTTCACCGTTACCGGAGGAGCTTCGCCAAAAGCTAGGCTGGCAGAAGCCCATCAAAATGGTATTCGACAGCCCCCCACCGCAAGATGTGGAGAACGCCGTCGTAATTGGACGCAACCACCTCCTGACTGTACATCTGAGCGAAAAGACCACAGGCATGGCGTTCCGCCCGAAATTGGATCTGGATAACTTCCGTTGCGGAGCAGCCTACACGAAAGCAGTAAAGAGTCGAACGGTCATTCTCATGCTGCGCGTTCGGTACATTTTGGAACGCCGTGGCCAACCGCAACAGTTTGCGGAAGAAGTTGTCACGACAGGGTACAAGGCCGAAGGGGGCAATCTAAGCTGGCATCCTGCCAATGACCCCACTCTGCTTTCCCTGCTGGAATCCGCCGAGGTCGCAGGAAATATCACGAAGAACGAGAAGCAGCAAAGGCTGGAGACAGCACTGGGAGAGGTGCGCACCAGCAAGGCTGAGTTGAATCGCATCGCAGAATCCCGTGCCGATGAACTGGAAGCCGCCCATGACCGCCTGCGAGAACAGATTGGCGGTCGCACGGTCAAGGCACGGGCCTACGCACCAGATATTCTGGGCATCTACGTTCTACTTCCGAGTGGGGCGACCAAGTGAAATACACGGCGATTCGTTCTGAGGGCGGACTGCTCCCTTACGATTTGCTCGATGAGATTATCGCCGAGACCGCTCCGGGGCAGAAGGCAGCGGACTTTGGCTTGCCCAAAGGACGGCGAGTCTCTGACGAAATTCAGCGAGTGTGGCTTGACGCGCAGGAACTCTGGAGCCGCTTCAAGGGTGGCCGGGAGAAGCTGACCGAGAAAGATCCGCATGGAACGACACTAACGCGGGATCGCTGGATTGGCCCCCTGCTAACAGACCCCGTTCGGCTCAGCTACGATTTGCATTACCAGCCGGCCGCCGTAGTGCTGGAAGGATTGACGTTTGCGATCTCTCACCGAGCAGGTGAACCCGCCGACAGCCCTCCCGTTCACATTGAAGGCTGCGCAATCGAATTAGACAAGCGCCCACCAAAATACCGCACCAGTCCACAGGCGATGGTGCAGGAGTTCTTAAACCGGAGCGAACCGCACTTGTGGGGCATCGTCACGAATGGACTACGATTCCGTTTGCTGCGTGACAGCGTGCGAACGGCTCGGCCGACTTACTTAGAGTTCGATCTCGAAACCATGCTTGAGGGCGTTCATTACAACGAGTTCGTGCTTTTTTATCGGCTCTGTCATCGCACGCGGCTGCCGCAGGCTGGCCACTCCCCCGAAGACTGCTGGCTGGAGAAGTATTACCAGCAATCCATCGAAAAGGGTGGACGAGTCCGAGACAAACTGCGTGATGGCGTGGAAGAAGCCCTCAAGGTGCTCGGCACTGGATTTCTGCGTCATCCTGTAAACACCGCTTTGTTGGAAAAGATCGATTCGGGAAAACTCAACGCAGACCAATACCATCGCCAGCTTTTGCTTTTGGTTTATCGGCTACTGTTTCTGACAGTGGCAGAAGATCGGCAGCTTGTGATTTCTATCGGTGAGAACACCCAGCGGAATCAGTCGGTTTATCTGGACAACTACAGCATTGGCAAGCTCCGCGAGCGTGCGGAAGGGATGCTGGACGATTCTGGCTTCAGTGATTTGTGGGTTGGACTTACACAGACATTCAGTTTGTTTTCTGACTCAAATGATACAAATCCGCTGGGAATCCCGCCACTCAACGGCGACCTCTTCAGTCACACTACGATTCCCGACCTTGAATCGGCACAACTATCGAACTTTGATCTCCTCCGTGCGATGCGATGGTTGATGCTCTACCGGGAGGGCAACGTCCAGCAACGAGTGAACTATGCTGCTCTCAACGTGGAAGAGTTTGGTTCGGTGTACGAGAGCTTGCTCGACTTTCGCGCTCTTATTTCCAAGGATCAGGACGGACGGAAGTTTGAACTTGGCGTCGGAAGCGAGCGCAAATCCACAGGCTCCTACTACACGCGCCCGGAACTCGTGCGTGAATTGATTCAGAGCGCACTTCTTCCTGTTCTCGAAGACCGTCTGGGAGAAATTGAGGATCAGGCAAAGGGCCAACCCTCCGAGACAATCAGGGAAGCCAAGGTAAAAGTCATTCTAGGAATCTCTGTTTGCGATCCTGCCTGCGGATCCGGGCATTTCTTACTGGAAGCGGCACGACGGTTGGGCAAAGAACTGGCTCGCATCAGGGTGGGAGAAGATGAACCTACGCCCGAACAGTTTCACATTGCCGTTCGGGACGTGATCTCTCACTGCATCCACGGAGTAGACCAAAATCCACTCGCGGTTGACCTGTGCAAGCTGGCGCTTTGGCTCGAAGGACATTGGGCTGGCAAACCGTTGAGCTTTCTCGACCACCGAATCCGTTGCGGGAATAGCCTCGTTGGTATTCTCGATCCTGCTGTCATGGAGGACGGCATTCCTGATGACGCCTTCAACCCGGTAGCGGGAGATAACAAGAAGATCGCAGCCGCCTATAAGAAGCGCAACAAGACAGAAAAAGAACTAGGACAGAAACGGTTGGAGTTCGAGCAGTTCCCGGCTGCGCATAGCGAGGAGTATGCGGAACTATTCGGTATCCGACTCGATTTTCCTGAAGATAAGCCCTCAGACGTTAGACGTAAGGCTGAGCTTTTTGAAAAAGCTCGCGGTGGTAGCGACTGGTGGCACGACTGGACGGCTGCGAATCTATGGACGGCGGCCTTCTTTTTGCCACTTACCAAGCTGGATGATCCACTGATGCCTACGCAGGAAATCTTTCTTAGCTATCTTTTGCATCGCAAAGATCGACCGCAGATGACTGGGGCGGCGAACGCGCTTGCTGGCGAATTGCGGTTCTTTCATTGGCGTCTGGAGTTCCCGGATGTTTTTGAACGCGGCGGCTTTGCGGTAATTCTCGGCAATCCTCCGTGGGAGCGAATCAAGCTTCAAGAGGAAGAACACTGGGCTGACGATCCCTATATCGCGCAAGCCGCTAATAAAGCGCAGAGAGCCAAGCGTATAGAGGAATACCGGGAGAGTAAGGATCCGATAAAGTGCGCTCGTGTTGAGCAGTTTGAAGCGGCCAAACATGCATCCGAGTCCACAAGTAAGTTTGTAAGGGAATGCAGCCGCTTTGGGCTGACTGCCGTCGGCGATATTAACACCTACGCGCTGTTCGCAGAACTGGCGAGGAGCCTTCTGAATCCCTCTGGACGTGCAGGAATAATTGTCCCCACGGGCATAGCAACGGATGACACAACGAAGGCTTTCTTTGGTGACATTACCTCTCGAAGTCAACTGGTCAGCGTTGCTGGATTTGAGAATGAGGCGTTTATCTTCCCCGCCGTACACCATGCTTACAAGTTCTGCTTGATGACGGTCGCTAGTAGGGATCACGCCGTTGACCAAGCAGATTTGGTTTTCTTTTGTCGAGGGGTAGCCGACCTCGGCGACGCTCAGAGACATTTCAAGCTGTCACGACAAGACCTAGAACTTCTCACGCCCAACACGCGGACTTGTCCAATCTTTCGCACCTCTGTTGATGCGGACCTAACAAAAAAGATTCACCGCCATCTGCCTGTCCTCGTGAATGAGGCACGAGATACCAATCCTTGGGAAATCTCCTTTTTGCGAATGTTCGACATGGCCAACGATAGCAGCTTGTTCATGAGTTCTCCGAGTGAACAGCTTCTTCCTTTGTACGAGGCAAAGATGATTCATCAATTTGATCATCGGTGGGGGAGCTATAGTAGGGCAACGCAGCAAAACTTGAACGCTGGCATTCTCCCTCAACCAAGCCCGACAGAAAAACAGGAAGTAGACTTCAGTGTCGTGCCGCGCTATTGGATTCCACTGGAAGAAGTGAAGCGTCGTCTGCCAAATTGGTCGAACAAGTGGCTGATAGGTTTCAGGGACATTACAGCGCCAATGGTGGAGAGAAGCGCCATCTTTGCTTTCATGCCCTTGGTCGGTGTCGGGCATACTATTTCGCTGGTAATGCCGGGTCAGAATTTCCCTCTTCGGACTGTTTGTTGCTTCGTGGCAAACTTTAACTCGCTGATTTGCGATTTTCTTGTTCGTGGAAAGTTATCCTATATTCATCTTAGTTTTTTTGTGCTGAAGCAAATCGCAGTGCTGCCGCCGAATCAGTACACTCTAGATGATCTGCATTTCATCTCCGAGCGAGTGTGTGAACTGACCTACACGTCAAACGACATGCGCGGTTTTGCGAAAGATGTTGGCTATTTAGAGCAGCCATTCCGTTGGGATGAAGACCGTCGGGCATGTTTGCGGTCGGAGCTTGACGCTTACTACGCCCATCTTTATGGCCTCACACGTGATGAGCTACGTTACGTTCTCGACCCGAAGGATGTTTTTGGCCCGGACTTTCCCGGAGAGACCTTCAGAGTCTTAAAGGAAAGAGAGGAGAAACAATTCGGAGAATATCGCACGGGGCGGTTGGTTTTGGCAGCCTACGACCAACTTGCGAAATCCAACCGGTTCGCCGGAGAAAAACGAGACTCGGTCATCGAGGCCCCGAAGGGTCGGTCGATAGTGCCAGTTGGAAAAAGTGACTAGCGGAGCCAACAAATGGATGTTTTTGCCCTACGAGAACGAGTAGTCAGCGATTACAAGAGTTACATCGAGAGTTTTGTCCGCATCCGGGACAAGCGAATTGATGGCTTCGTTCAGGAGCAATTTTCCTCCGGGATGCTCTGGCCTGACCCGATCCTGCAACTGAACCCAGCTTACGAAAACGGGCCGATGTTGGATGACTTGGCAGAAAAAGGCGAGATTCTGCCGGGGACAGCGAAATTCTTTCGGAGGTCGGACGGTGGGCCGATCCGACTCTACAGGCATCAGCACGAAGCGATTGAGATTGCTCGCAAGGGCGAGCCGTATGTGGTTACCACGGGAACTGGATCGGGCAAGAGCCTCACGTATTTGATCCCCATCTATGACCACATTCTTCGTACCAATCCTGAGAAGCATCAGGTAAGAGCGATCATCGTCTACCCGATGAATGCCCTCATCAACAGCCAACTCAAGGCACTGCAAGACTACGAAAAGACCGCTGGCGGCTCATTGGTTCGGTTCGAGCGATACACCGGGCAGGAAAAGCAGGACAAGCGTGATCAGATTTTGAATGATCCGCCGCACATTCTCCTGACGAACTACGTGATGCTGGAATACATGTTGCTGCGACCCGCCGAGCGGATCTTGACCTCGAAGGCGACAGCCCACCTTGAGTTTCTTGTGCTGGATGAACTTCATACCTATCGCGGCAGGCAGGGAGCGGATGTTGCGATGTTGCTTCGCCGCCTGCGGGAGCGCACGGGCAATCCGAAGTTGATCCACATTGGAACCAGCGCAACGATGGCAACCGAAGGAAAACGGGACGACCGCCGCCGTGCAGTGGCAAAAGTGGCAACGAAGCTCTTCGGTTCTGAAGTTAAATTCGAGAACGTAGTGGATGAGACTCTCCGCCCAGCAATTCAAGCCGAGGTGCCTGCCGGAACGGCTGCTCTGCAGAAAGCGGTTGGCGCAGAAGTGCCCGTGGATCAAACAGGCTTTTCCAAGCATCCACTGGCTGCATGGGTAGAGGACACGTTTGGCGTCGAGCTACAAGAAGGCAGACTGGTTCGACGGATGCCCATCAAGTTTAAAGAGGGCGTGGAAAAGCTCACACACGAGAGCGGACTCGCCGAAGAGACTTGCAGACTGAAACTTCGGGCTGTGCTGGACAAAGGTAACGCACTGAAAAATGCTGACGGAGAGGCAGTATTTGCCTTCCGTCTCCACCAGTTTCTCGCGGCTGGGGGCACGGTTTACGCAACCTTGGAATCTGCCGAAAATCGGCAGCTTTCGCTGGAGGGGCAATACTACGCCGCTGGCGGCAAAGGTGAAGATCTGCTCTATCCTCTCGTCTTCTGCCGCGATTGCGGTCAGGAATACTACATGGTGGGCTGGCGGGAGGGAGTGGATGGCGAGGTCACGCCGCGCCCGCCAGTCTTTTTCGTCGAGGAAGAAGACGAGAAAATTACTCCCGGCTATGTCGCCCTTGATGAAGGAAACCTCTGGGGCGACGAGCGAATGGATGATTTGCCCGACCACTGGTGGGAGACGGGCAAAACGGAGAGGATCAAGAAAGAATACAAAGAGAACGTCCCACAAAAGTTGTTTGTGCAGCCTGCTGGTAAGGCAGGAACTGAGAGCACTGCGGGAAGTACCGCTGTCTGGTTCCAGCCTACCCCGTTTCTTTTCTGTCTTCGTTGCGGAGTGGCATACGAACGCCGTGAGAAGAATGACTTTCGCAAACTGACGAGGCTCAGCCATACAGGGCGCAGCACGGCGACCACGCTGATCGGCGGTTCAACAGTCATCCAGCTTAGAGGCGATGCTTCTGTCCCGGAGGAAGCAAGGAAGTTGCTGAGCTTCACGGACAATCGTCAAGATGCCTCCTTGCAGGCAGGGCACTTCAACGACTTCATTCAAGTGGCGCTGGTGCGTTCCGCCCTCTATCGGGCGCTGGTCGAACGAGGCTCGCTCGACCACGCTCAAGTAACGCAGGCGGTTTTTAAGTCGCTAGAACTGAAGCAGGAAGCCTATGCGAGCCAGCCTTCCGAGTACGACCCCGGAAAAACGCGTAACGAGAAGGCGATGCAGCGGTTGCTTGAGTATCGCCTTTACGAGGATCTGAGGAGAGGTTGGCGCATCGTCCAGCCGAATTTGGAGCAGTGTGGACTACTCAAGATTGAGTATCCGGGGCTGGCGGATATTTGTCGCAATGAGGAGGTCTGGAAAGTTCATCCCGTCTTGCAGGCAGCAAAACCTGAGAAGCGCGAGCAGGCGATCCGAGTGTTTCTCGATCATCTCCGCAAGGAAATGGCGATTGATGCCGGGGTTCTCGACCCACAGGAAGAATGGGAGTTACGGCAGCGGGTCACGCAGAGCTTGCGGGAACCGTGGGCGTTTGACAGCGATGACTACATTCCGCCCAGCAAACTCTTTGCTTTGCCGGGTTCCGGTAGGCGGCAAGGTGAACGGGAACGAAGTTTCGACCTCCGTTCGAAGCTCGCCCGGTACTTGCGGAATGCTGACACTTGGGGCGCGGTAGCGGATATTGCCACGGACGATTGGGAAAGTTTCATCAAGGCGCTATGCGGGGTTTTGTATGGCAGTTTCCTGCGAGCGACCAAGACCCACGCACAAGCGCCAGCCATACAACTCCTTGCCAGTGGATTTCAGTGGCAGCTTGGCGACGGGAAACCACCGGAGCCAGACCCGATCCGCAGCCGCCGTAGTTCCTCAGACGAGTTCGAAGAAGTGGAGCGGCTGGCTAACAAGTTCTTCTCCCAGCTTTATCGGGAGACGGCACGACAATTGGCTGGAGTCGAGGGGCAAGCGCACACCGGGCAGGTGGACGCCAAGGATCGTGAACAACGCGAGGAGGACTTCCGCAAGGGAAAACTCTCGGCGCTGTTCTGTTCTCCCACAATGGAGCTTGGTATTGATATTCGCGAACTGAGCGTCGTTCACCTACGAAACGTCCCGCCAACTCCTGCCAACTACGCGCAAAGAAGCGGTAGAGCAGGGCGGGGCGGGCAACAGGCTCTTGTGGCAGCATTTTGCAGCGAAGGTAGTTCTCACGACCAATACTTCTTCCGGCAACCTGCTTTGATGGTGGCCGGGGCTGTAGCTCCCCCAAGACTCGAACTGGCGAACGAAAACTTGGTGAGAGCACACCTTCACTCGGTGTGGCTCGCCATTTCAGGGATCAAGCTGACCAGTAGCATCGTGGAAGCTCTGGTAATAGATGACGCGCATCCCGACTTTCCTCTGCAACCTGACATTCAACACCAGATGGAACTCTCTGACGATAAACGTGCTGAACTGAAAAAAGAGTGCTTGAGCATTTTGCAAGCCTGCGGGGCGGAGGTGAAGACCGCTTTCTGGAACACGCCTACATGGCTCGAATCGGTTCTGAATAATGCGGCGCAAGCATTCAATAGTGCGTTTGACCGCTGGAGAGAACTCTATCGAGCCGCCGTCGTTCAACGTAACGAAGCCCGGAAAACGGTGGACAATCCCCGTGCAGACCGAGATAAGAAAAAGAATGCGGAACGAGAAGAGACGGAAGCAAAGAGCGAGATCGAGCTTCTGGAGAATCGTTCCCAGAACTCCACGGAATCCGATTTCTACCCCTATCGCTATTTAGCTGCGGAGGGATTCCTGCCGGGCTATAACTTCCCACGACTCCCCTTGCGTGCGATGCTTCCCACACACGACAACACTCACGTCGTTGACAGACCGCGATTTCTGGGATTGCGAGAGTTTGGGCCACGAAACATCCTTTACCACGAGGGCAGAAAATACCGGATGGCGAGATGCGTGCTGCCTACGGGTGGGGTACAGGCCAGACTCAAACGAGCTAAGTTTTGCAAGGTCTGTGGATACTTCCATGAGGGAGATGAGGCTGGGGCTGATTTGTGCAACCACTGTAAGAGCACACTGAACATGGCGAATAGCGAATTTCTCCCTCTCCTGTTCGAGATGGCAACCGTCAAGGGGATTCGGGTGGACAGAATTACCTGCGACGAGGAAGAGCGCACGCGAGAAGGCTACGAACTCGAACTGTACTACCGTTTTGCCACTGGAACTGATGGCAAGGAAATCTGTGACAGAGGTTCTGTCCAGTCTCCCGAGGCGACAGAGCTTCTGCGCCTGACGCATGGGCCACAAGCGAACCTGTGGCGAGTGAACAGGAAGTGGCGAAGGTCAGATCAACGCGGCTTTAGCATGGACAGCAAGACTGGTTTTTGGGTCAGAAGGCCGGGTGATGAAGACCGGGCTGGCGATATAGATCCAAATCGTCTGATTTCCGGTGTCACGCCGTTTGTCTGGGACACACGAAACCTGCTGCTCATTTCTCCCGACATTCCGGCGCAAGTGCCCAAAGAGGATCGCGAGTCTTTTCTTGCCAGTCTGAGCTATGCGCTTCAACGTGGTTGCCAGATTTTGTTCCAAGTGGAGGAGCAGGAAATTTCGGTTGGGCGCATTGGGGCGGAAGATCAAGAACGAATTCTTTTCTGGGAAGCCAGCGAAGGTGGCAGTGGCGTCTGGTCGAGATTGCTTGAAGAACCGCAGACGATAGCCCATGTGGCGCGAGAGGCTCTTTGCACCTGTCACTTTGATCCTGTATCTGGGGCCGATCTGGTGGCGGACGGAAAGTGCAGTCGGGCATGCTATCGGTGTCTCCTGAGCTATTCAAACCAAATGGATCACCGACTGCTTAATCGGTTCTTGATCCGGGACTTCTTGATGGCGCTCCAAGCGACAACCTCGACCCGGTTGGCCCACGGAAGGAATTACGAAGAGCAGTATCAATGGCTGCTCGAACGTAGAGATCCGGCGTCAAGTCTAGAAGCAAAGTTCTTGGAAGAACTACACAAGGCGAGACATAGACTGCCGGACAGGGCGCAATACCGACCGGAGCAGCAGGTCTACGCGGAAGCAGATTTCTTTTACGATCGCGATGGTCTAAAGGGTATAGCGGTGTTCGTAGACGGCTCGCATCACGACGAACCAGCACGCAAAGAGCAGGACTCAAGGGAACGCCGAAAGCTGGAGGATATGGGCTACCGGGTAATCGTCATTCGTTATGACAAACCGCTGGCAGAGCAGATCAAGGCACATGCCGATGTGTTCGGGCGCGGACTAAATGTGTAGGCCCGCCCGGCAACGACAGTAGCGGCGCTCAAAACTCGTCCGAGTGTATCTCCCCGAGCGTAATGTTGAAGGCTTTAGCAAGACCCCAGAAATGCTCAAGGAAGTAGTTCCACGACTTTGCAGTCTTTGGAGCTTTGAACCACTGCGAGGGGGCGCAGAGAAGTAAAGCCCTCGGAATGTCAGATCCGCCTTTGTTCGGAGTCTTCTTTGTGGTTACTAGCAAATGAAGGAAGTAACGGATGATCTGTGAATCCTCGATCCCATACCCGAGTCGCGATGTCGCTTTGACCTCAATATAAATTCGGTTTTCCTCTGTCCTTTTTGAGTAAATCACAATGTCTGGGCACATCCCGCCGCTTACGTCCTGCATAAAGTGCTTGAACTTGTTCCAGTAAGAATTGTCGTGGAATTTGCCCCATTGATGCCCGTTGAGCAAATCCGCCATGGTTTTGGCGGTAGATGAAGTCGTTTGATGGATCATGACTGCTTCAGGACGCTGTTCCAAAATCGGCAGAAGTCGTTTCTCAATTTCTTTTTCCGGCTGGTTCATTTGATCTCAAATTCCCCAAAAGTAGAAATATAACTTGCTAGTCTTTCCCACCTCACGCACTTCCCGAGGCGAACGCAATAGGCAGTTTAGATTTTACTGATCAGAAGTTGCTTCAAGAGATGACGGTGGCAATTGCTTTCGTCCTCGTCGCAATGACACATCAGTGTGATGTTTCCGCGCTTGGCCAAGGCCTGCAGCAGCCGGAGTGTAAACTTCTGGCCGTGGTTCTTAATTGTTCGGTTACTTTTGTCAACTGAGCTTTCTGAGAACAATTCGTGCCGATATCGCCGACCAAATGTTGCCCACGTCAACTTCTGTGCATGGTAGTCGCGCAGGAGTCGTTCGCTCGGACCGAGACTAGGCATCCACACGTCATAACGATTCTTTCGTAAGCCCCGGCCACGAAAGCGAGTTATAAGGATGCGAATACCATCGCCCTTTCTGTAGATTGGGGTATAGACCGATTTAGTTTTGATCACGGTGCTCCTTGGCTCCTTGCACCGAAGGGATGCGCCCATTGTATTCCGTTTGACCTACAACCGTGAATATGGGGGATAAGGTATTCAATTGGGTCGGAGATAGTGGGGCCTATGCGGCTACGACTTGGCTCGAATCACACCCAGTCCAATCGTTTTGCGCTGACGCTCCGGGGATTTCAAGCGTGCTTTCTCCGCCTGTTCCCTTGTCTTGAAAGGTTTCGATACCGGGGTGAACTCCAGAGCGATGTATTTGTACAGCAACCACCGCTCAGTTATTTTTGGCATATCAAATGTATAGCACGGGCGTGGTCTGTCTTCTATGCGGCGGTCGTCCGTCCCGAATCTAATCCGGTGCGGGAAATCATGTCCTCTATTGTTCTGGTACAGGCGGTAGCAAAGGGGCCTGAGGTAGGTCAGCTTGCGGTTCGGCCCACGGGTTTTCCAGCCCAGCCTCCAATTCATCGTCACTCGGTCGCCCTAAGGAAAAGGCCAGCTTTATTTTGAACTTCACCCGGGTTCTGTCGTCCAGTTGTAGCATCTTCTTCGTCAGCAGGAGATCGATATCCGAAGTCGGAAGTGTCACAACTTGGTTAAATTGTACATTCCAGTCGGTTCCTTCCAACTGGGCGTGTGGTTCCAAATAAAAGTAATCGATGTATCCGGCATTCACAGCATCACGGGGGTCTTTGTTGGACCTCAGGCTCGCAAAGCGGGTGGGATCGTTCCTGATGTCGTTGCTGATGGGTCGGAGTCGGGCAAGTATCACAGAGTAGGCTTGAATGTGACCATCACGCGGCTCCAAGTCACAACAATTTGAAAGGACTGCGGAAAGGCCAAACCGTGCCGGGACCTGTATAGTCACCCAATTTGCATCTGCTCTGTGCGCATGAGTTTTTGCAGAGATAGCCGGAAGCGCGGTGTAGTCGTAATCGTGTGCTATGGCCCCCAGAACATGCATCTTCCCGTGTTCCAGTAGCGGGAAGGGGACACCTGCCAGAATGTCACCCTGCCTTAGGCTGGCCTCATCAAATCCCGCCATGCCACGGGGTATGTACAACGCTAGAAGTCTCCGCCTGTGCCACGAAGAATCGCAGACTCCGGCACTCTTGTACGGATCACCGAATTCATCGCCCTCACCGCCCCTTCTTTGAGCGGCCCAGACGGTGCGCCGTGAGGCTGATTGTCCGCCGCCTCAGCAACTGAGCCTACCGTGTAGGTTGTGGAGAGGCAGGATGGCAACATGTCCTTAGGGTCGAATGCCGGACAATTAGAAGACCCCACAACAATTATTGTCGTACTCTGGCTCTCCGCTGGGACATCGGGCAGCAAGCCACCCATGACTTTCCTTTCATTCATCGTGCTTCCCCTCATTCGTTTTCTTTCTCTCATCCGGCACGTAAACGCGCTTGAACATCTGCTCTGGGTTGAATTGACGGTCAAAGTAGTACTTACGCTTGACCCATCTGAATCCTTCGTGCTTGCTGATGGCCGCAATCTCTACCGGGCCGCCCACTGTGGGTGCCCCTAGTCGAAAACGCGAAAATTTTATGGTCAGGTCAACCATGAACTCAGCCAAGTCGATAGCGTCTTGCAATGGCATGGCTGCCATTACAGCAGGGAGTTGAATCTGAGGCAGGATGTTTGTCATCGCCTGATTCATCTGAGCAGGTTGAATACCCAGTTGCGCCTGCATAAGAGCAGGTAACTGGAAACTGTAACCCAAGATTAGTCTATTGAGAGCCTCTAGTTCACCTGCCCAAGTCGCTCCCACTTCATCTTGCTTTCTCAACAGCCGTGGCCCGATGCAGACGCCGTTTTGAATATCAATCTGGTACTCGTCAGGCATCGGCGAGTTGGAGGAATACCCTGCGATGATGAAACCGAGACTTGGTTTCTGATGAGGGAGATTCTTGAACTCCCTCTCGTATAGATCGTCAAACACAAACTCTTTGAATTTCTTGGCAACACCCTCGACGGTGTATGAATGCTCGTCCAGTTTCCAGTCTTCGTGGTCTGGATCGTCGCCACTAAAGCGTTGCCTCAGGTCTTTTACAATTGTCGAAATTGATGCTTGCCCTATGCTCCCGGCCCCCCAGATGATCGCTCCGATTGGGAAGCCTTTTCGAAGGTTGAACAGTTTATTTGCGTTGTTGTAGACGTTAATGACCTGCAGTTGTCCCTGCGGGGTTTGCCCCAACAACGTTGATGCGCTGTCGGTGGCCAATACGAGACCATCATTGATCTTGATAGAAATTGCGATAGTCACGGTCTAAGACGCAATCGTTCCGCCAGCGAGGTTTTTGCTGGTTGTCTCGCTGATACAGTACATAAGCATGCCCAGTCGTTACATCACGGAATCAGGGACTTGGGTCAACTTTAGGATACCAGACTGGGATGGCTGGATCATATCGACACAGTGGAGCTCAGTTCAAGTACCTTCACATCCGATGTGCCCCGTCGGTGTCCAAAGACGCCCGTGTGGTGGGTGTTGGGGGCATCCTCATAGTTTGCGGGTGTCTTCCGTAAAGCCCATATGCTCACAAACCTGACGAGTGCGAGTTTCGCCGCCGGAGTCTACCAAAACGACAGTGCGACCAGCCACCAGCAGCCTCTCGACGTCAGCGGCTACGGTGGCCAAAATCTCGGGTGGAATCCTGACGTAGTCCTCCGTCGGATGTTCGATAACCTCGATAGCGCGATCTCCATGCCATTGGTCGAGCCAAGCCCGAAACGACAAGCCCCCATGCGCTTCTGTGGGATCGTCACAACCTCCGTAGAAGGAGTAAAACGAAAACTCGCTTGTGCCATCGGGTTTGCGTCCAAGCAAAGACACAATCGAGGTGTTAGGCCCCGGGAGATTATTGACCCATTGATGGACGATCTTATCTTCGACCGGTTGATCCTTGGATTTCGACCTTCCGGGCCTCGCGCATGTGAAGAAAGCCATCTCCTGCGAATCGGCCATACGTTTCCAGCGCCGCTTTTTGTATGGTTCCATTAGCCCAGCAGCCTCATGCTAAGACATCATGTTGGCTGAACTCTACTGAATGGGCTGCTTAATGGCAACCGATGTGAACGTTTGACCTTCTCCCGAGTTTACGTCAGTGGCAATCACTGGAATTGACAAGGCTGCGGCGTCGCACTACGCTTCTCGGCATAAGTGGGGCGACATCTCTATGTTCTGCCCAAAGTGTAGGAGCGAAACACCGGATGATTCGCAGTTTTGTCACAGGTGCGGCGAGTCGTTGATTTTAGATTCGCCATCTAAACCACCCCTAGTTTCAACTCCGCAGTCCAACGTCGATCTTGGGACTATTGTGTTCACAGGCTTCTCGGTCGTCAGCTTGGTGGTGTCCCTCGCGAAGGGTGTGGTGCCTATTTATCTCGGTGAAGCCGTTCTCTGGGGTGTCATCGCATGGTTCTGGCACAAACGGAAGCCCGATAGCCAAGCCAGCACGGTCACTTTGCTGTTGCTCGCCGTCGCTGTCGCTGCTGGTGAAGGCTACCTTGTTGGCACACAATCCTCGGATAACCATAGGCAAACCGAGCAAACAGGGGCCCCAGCAACACTCCCTCCGGGATTTGTGTTTGATAAAGAACCCGCGAGAAAAGTTATTGGGCAAGAAGCAGCGGCTGTGCCCCCTGCTTCTCAAGGGGATTCTGTTTCGTCACCGCAGACTGAGCAGAAGAGAGCGGTTCAGCCGCTACCTCGACAGGTTGTAGCGCCAAAGCCGGTGCCCCAGTCGTCATGCTCAGACCCACTTGCGCCGGGCGAAGACCGAACGCCTGTAGCTTTGCATGGATCGGAATTGGCTTTGGTCAACACGAGCCTCGAAGCCGCAGATGTGGACTCCTTGTTCCTCGACGCTCGCAACGGGAGCAACTACTGCATTACTTCTATTGCAATCTCCCTCACCATCGAAAGCGATTGGGCCAAGATGGATAAAATCGTGAACCAGACATTGTCGTTTTCCCCCGCCATCGCTCCCGGACAAACGGAACACAAAAACGTGCGCAATGTAATTTATTACGATGGCGGAGGCGTAGAGCATGTGTCAGGTTTGCTGAAGCGGTGGAACATCACAGAAGTACGTGGCTTTCCTGCGCCATCCAAGCATCCCTTGTGAACTACGGCTAACGCATGGAAAAAGTATTCATCTCTCTCTCCCGAAGTGGCTGGGTAGAGCTGCCAAAGCCGTAATGTGTATGAAGATTAGGGACCAGTCTCGTGAATGGATTGAAAAGCTGGCAAGGGGGACAGTCTTCGAGGTGTCAGATATCTATTCCTATATCTTGAATCGCTTTCCCAGAGAATGCAGCCGAAGCGGTTTGACGACTGACGGTGAAGAGAAGTGGAGAAAAGATTCTCGTTGGCCTCTTCAAGACTTGAAGATAAAAAATATGGTCGTGCATATAGGGTCAGCTCGCTCAGGAAAGTGGAAACGGACGTAACGCGGCGCGATGCGTGAAGACCAGTACAAGAAACTACGATGACTGTTTCTCATCTCCGTACGAATGTGCGGCAGGGGGGAGCGTCTACAGGTTACACTCTTTGATAGGGTACTAACAAATTAAGTCGTGGGGACGATAATGGGGACGATAACCCCTAGTTTGCTGCCCAACGGTGGGACGAAAGTACCAACCAATGGCCTCGTATGTCGTTGATTCCCCGTGGTAGCAGTACCCGCACAGAGCATTATGAGTCCGCTGATCTAGGCGCTGCGCTTTATGGGCATCGCTACCACAATGTCCCTTTTGACCTTCGCCCCCTTATCCAGACCAACTCCTGGTAGTGCTCTGAACGTTTGTGCTATGTGGCCACTTGCTAGATGCCCGTAATATCGCTCGACCATTTTGGTGTCAACATGCCCCAGTTGTTCCGCGACAACTTTCAAGGAAACGCCCAAAGTGATCCATCGGCTTGCAGCACTGTGTCTCAATTGATGAAATCCGAAACGCTTAATTTTGGCCAGCGCACAGGCGCGCCGCATCGGTTTCTTTTGGCTATCTTTTGCCCAGGGCTCGCCACTTTCGCGTAGGAACATCGCCTGACCCAGATCACGGTTGGTGCATACGTCCCGGAAAAATCGGGCAGCCTCTAAGTCGAGGTGCACGTGTCTCTGTTGACCGCCTTTGGATTTCGCGATGAAAAGGGTACCCGCCGAACCGTTGAAATCGCCGACGGCTAACCGACCCAATTCTCCATACCTGGCGCCAGTGTATAGCCCAGCCCGAACGAGGCGTTGAAAGTGCTTCTCCTTTGCGCATGCCGTCACAAAATCCCGCTGATCCTTTTCACTGAGAAAAACTGCCCGCGCGACTTCGACGTTTTCAAATGGCGACACCTTCCACGCCATAGGATTTGCATATACACGCCCCTCTTCTAACGCAAGGTTCAACGCAGCACGGAGACGCCTCATGATTCTGTTTGCCGTCGCCCGGCGCTTTCGGAGTTGCTCTTCAGTCTGGACGTGTGGTTCGTTTTCCTGCTCGTGTTTCCGATTCGTTCGCCGCGGACTGGCGGCAATATCTGCGCGCCACTGTTCGAGCTTTGGGCGAGTCAACTTTGCAACTTGCAGAGTGCCAAGCTTGGGGATCGCATAAGCGTCTAGATCGTATTTTGAATGAAGATAGTCAGGAGCGCCACGACGCTCCAAATGGTTTAAATAGTCTAGACAGCACCGATTCACAGTGTAGCCGCCACGATCACTAACGTGCTCACCTGTCGCTAGTGTCGTCGCGCTCAAAAACCAAGTCCGGGCCTTTTCTTGAGCGTGAGCGAAGTCCAAGACTCGCGCGCCTTCGGCATCCAGAATGTCATCTGCCAATGCAAGTTTCTCTTCCTTGCGGAAACCCTCGATTTTGTACCGCGCGAGCCAGACACCGCCTCTGGTCCCCTTCCTATAGCCTAGAGCTCTACCCTGCGACAAAGGCACCCACGCTACCGTGCCGATGGGAATTGCTCTGCGTGCTGTTCTGCTGCCAAGCTCCTTGCTAGTTACAGTTCGCGCCACAGGTTGTTTATCCTTCCTGTCACAAACTTCCCGCGGGCCTATTATTCCACTTTTGCCAACTATTTGCCAACTTTCCGGGCAGAAACCGCATGATTGTGCAGGTCGATGCAAGACTGTGCATCTACTACGTATAATATTGTTTATAAATGATTTACTTCGAGATTGTGGCTTTTACCGAGAACACGTTAAATCGATGAGCGCGCCCCTGATAAGGGCGAGGTCGGTGGTTCAAGTCCACCCAGGCCCACCATTTAATTCAGTAGGTTACCGGGAGTTGTCCCAAAAACCTCAACCCACAATC
>Ga0181527_1001157_pt1 | contig 27936 bp, 25 predicted proteins | sample PEATcosm2014_Bin_30_FD_119762 | JGI IMG/M metagenome (GOLD analysis project Ga0181527, IMG submission 119762) | Peatland microbial communities from MTU Mesocosm Facility, Houghton, MI, USA - PEATcosm2014_Bin06_60_metaG | ecosystem: Environmental > Terrestrial > Soil > Wetlands > Peat | place...
AACATTCCAAGCCGTAACAGGAGACCAACAAATCCAGCAAGTCCAACAAGTCGTCACTACCACAGTAACTCAAGCATACCCATATCAAACCCCACCTCCAACCCAGTATACATACCCGACTTCGTACCCATACCAGACTCCGTCAGTCCAGCAACCCTTACAACAGCAACCGTACAGACACCAATCGCAATATCAAACTCTAAACCACAATAACTCCCTACTCGATTACGTTGCAATCGCAGCAATACTCGGAGCCGTCATCATTGCAACAGCAGGTCTGGTCGTGTACGGACGACGTAGACAGCAACCCCCCTCAGTAACATGGGTTCCAGCTCCTCCACCACCTAATTAGGCTTAGAAAACGACGTAACCGAAAATTTCCCATTTTTTAACCACTCCACAAACCCATCCAACCCTTACTATGCCGTTCCACACGCCCTAGGTCGAGAGCACCGATATGATCCCACGGAGTTCTCTTGTTAATTCTCCCCATCAGAACGCTCTCCGAGTCTCCTCGTCGAGAAATAACACCGAAGGCCGAGATGCAAACTCCACCCTCCGGAATCTCGCCCAAACGTGGAGGCAGAATCCCTCGTTGTAATTGCGCAAATCTCCTATCCGTAGACATGATTACCATATGATCGCTGAAAAGATAACTAACCGTTGCCTTCAGGTGGATTAGGGCTTAGATAATGCTGCGGATCGATTCAGCGACCTCCATGCGTGAGTTGGAGCATATCAGAGATCTGTTCATTGAATACGCGAGCTCGCTTGGATTCGACCTCTCATTCCAGAACTTCCAGAAAGAGCTCGACGAACTCCCTGGCGACTACTCGCCACCAAGCGGCCGGCTCCTCTTAGGATTCCATGATTCCGATCCTGCCGGTTGCGTGGCCTTGAGAAGGATCTCGGAGGAGATTTGCGAGATGAAACGTCTCTTTGTGCGCCCGCAGTGTAGAGGTTTAGGACTTGGAAAGGCGTTGGCAACGAAAGTAATTGAAGATGCGCGTGAGATTGGTTATAGGAGAATGCGTCTTGACACCGTCCCAGCCATGCAAACCGCGATCGCGTTGTACGTCTCACTCGGCTTCAGGGAAATCGAACCGTACCGATACAATCCAATTGAGAGCGCGAAGTTCATGGAACTAGACCTAACGAAGTAGTGGAACATGCGGAGATCAATGATGGCCGACAAGAACGGGCAACTGAATTTGAACTCGGATGCCAGACGTGAATTAAGACCCGCTAGGACACGAAATCCTAGAGTTCACGAAAACGGTGCCAAGACTAGGCTAGACTACGGCCGCATTTCTACGCGCAGCCCACCAAGCATCCAACGTTCAGATAACAAGCTTCGTTAACATCACGCTACTCCCATAGTTAGAGTTCTGTGAATACCATGACCATAACCGGCCTTGTGCTAAGCGTGGTTGAGGAACTCGCAAGTATGAAATAACAGTCTGGAGCTGTTAGTGTGGGTTAAATTGTCTGAACGGAATTTGCGGTTCAGGATCCGTCGTGGGAATTTCGAGGTCGAGCTCGAGGGGGAGTTCGACTATGTGCAAGGGAAATTCGAAGAACTAATGCGATCACAGTCCGTGACGGCTGGTGGAGGGCAAGCTTTAGGCGATCAATCGGGCCAGGCTTTCGCTCCGGGGGAGGAACTTGCCGGCATTCTTGAAACTACTTCGGAGGGTAAGCTGCACTTCACGATACCGTTCGATAGGATTTCGGCGAAGGAAGCCATCGGGCTTATTCTATATGGCAGTAATCCTGCACCGATCGAAGATGCCAAGTTGATCGAGCTCCTCGGGACAAGTTGGAAGGCGGTTAAGGATAATGTTGTTCGGGCGAGGGTTAGTGAGTTGAGAAAGGAGGGCAAGCTTATCGCTGAGCAAGGCAGGTACTCACTTTCCGGAGCGGGGCTTCAATGGATCAGTCAAGAAGTGCTTCCTAAGCTCAGACCGGCATCATAACGTACTACGTAAGCCTAAGAGTATTAAGAGTGCTAATAGGGATAAAAAGACTTAGTGTGCTTATAATCCTCATATTCCTCATATTCCTCAAGGGGCAGAACCTAGCCGCCGATTGTAAGACTGTGGGAAAAAAGAGGGAGACGTTCTCGAGCTAGAGAGCTCAAGAACGCATCATAGTATTCTACGGGAGAGGCGTTGGGACGTCCTGTACTCTATGGTGCGTATGTTGGTGTTATGGAAGTAACGCTGAGGGTGTTGGGTGAGCAAGAAGCAGAGTTGGCAGCGGCCATGCTTGTGTTCGTGATACTTAGTTGTCCGGTTACGTCAACCCAGCTTCCGATGGATGGGTATGATGCTGGCAGGTTTTGCAGCGTGTAATGCACATACTGGATGCCTGACCTCCAATAGTCTGAGTCGGTCGTGAGGACCGAGATTTGAGTGCATCCGTTTCCGTTTTGAATTAGGTACCCATAACACGTTACTGTGTTGCTGCCACTACCAACTGAGGTGCATGGGGTATACTGGTAGCCTTGTGCGGGGTAGCATCCGTAGTACCCACAACTCTGATAGTACCCCGGCCCACCACCGTTGTTCAAATTGATCGCATATTAGCGACGACCGCGGTGCTGGTCACTGTGTTGGTAGCGGTGACGGTTTGGGTTTGTGTGCTGTAGAAGTTTTCAGTATTCGTCAGGTACTGTTGCTGGGTTACTGTCGCCATCTGTGGGGTTGACATCGTGTACCCTGCGTATCCTAAACTGAGAATCGCAACGAGCGCAGCTCCGATAATTGTCAATGTGGTTTTGTTCATCTTCAACACGCCATAGTCGAGGGCATGCAAAACCGGTTAAGGCTATTTCCACCGAGTAGAAGGCGGCTTCACTGGGTGGAATCATCTTCACCCTGCGGCCATTTGATGTGACTAATGCTCCGGGGTCGGTCGTTTGCATGGGTTCTAACTTGAATTCGATTTCCCCGACTGCTTTTCAAGCCATTCAAGACGCAGAATCCCCCGGTCCGTCAACCAGTAGGTGAACTGGCCGCCGCTGCGGACACGCTTCAATAAGCCTTGCCGGTAATAGCGCATTAGCGCCATACGCACGGCATGAATCTCAGACTGTACCTTCGCTGACGAGCTAAGGGTCTGCAAAAGCGAGTCGCTATCCAGCGGTCCGTTATCGGCCAATGCTCGCAGCAGAACCCTTTTCAACTGATTGTAGTCCAAATTGCAGGGTAATCCTGCTTCATTATGCTTTAAACCCTTCCATTTCTGAGCTGTTGCACGTCAGATTGCATCTGAACCGAACGTGAGTAACATCTAGCAGAACCATCGATTCTGACGTGATTCTGCTCGAACCCGCACAGAGGGCTTCGACCAGACAGAGTAACACCTAGCAAGGTTATCGCGCACTTCAAAGCTTTTATACTGTGTAAGATTGAAAGTGAAATGAAACTAAATTGCCGGAAGGCCAACAGGAACTCACAAGCCTAGCACAGCCGCTAGAAGTTATCATCAAATACGGAACTCTCGAGAAGAAAATCACTGGCCAACCAGACCAGGTCGCACAGGAAGTTCTCTCATTCCTCAACAAGGCTATCCCCCAGCTTGAACTCGCGTCCCACTTATCCCTGTCCGTGGACATCAACGAACTAGCAAAAGCCTGTGAAGGAATCCTCGCTGTAACACCCGAAGGGGTTGTGGTTACAGCCCCAATCGATCAGCTGGCGGATCGCGAACTTTTGCTTCTACACTTGGCCAAGGCTCGGATCGCGCAGATGTTGGGCAAGTCAGACAAAGATCTCGTCCAATCAGCCGATCTGATCGCTGCAACCAAGAAGAGTGCAGGCACGGTGGCAGGCAGACTCAGCGAACTGTGCGGTGAGAGTCTAGCGGAAAGGAAGGGCAAAGGCGAGTACCGGGTAACAACGCTCGGCCTGCATCTATTTCGCGAACAAGTTCTTCCCAAACTAAAATCCAGCGGGGGAAGTGAGTAGATGGCACAAATTGAAACTTTGCAGGTGAAGGTCCAGATAGACGTAGACGGGATGCACTATGAGGGCATCGGGTCGGTCGAAGAGATCGTCCCGCAGGTGATGCAGTTCCTCATCCAAGCGGTCCCCGCATACGACGTGGCGAAGAAACTTGTCTATGTTCCTGATCTTGCAGGACTCGCTGACAAAGTCGGTGATTTCGCAAGAATGACTTCGACAGGGCAACTGCTTCTAACCCGAATTAACCTACCCGCTGAGAAAGCGATCACGGTCCTCCTTTTCATGGCCCAATTGGCGGGCAAGATGGGCAAACGGGAATCAGACTCAATGAGTATTGAAGAGATTTCTACTGGAATAGGGAGGGCGCCGAAGACGATTAGAAACGTACTCGTTCAGCTTCAACGGTCTAGCCAGATTGATCGCGCTGATCGAGGTAGGTATCGAATCACCTCCAAAGGGCTCATGGAGCTTGAGCGGTCTTTAATGGAATTACGCAGCGGAGGTAATGCCTAGACTCTCGGAACGTGAAGGATCATGGCCGCACATAGAGAGAGGGTGCGGCGGCAGCGGGAGATTTGGGGAATCAACCCGCTAAAGGGGGCTGGAGTGAAATGAGCCGCCACACCTACCAAGCCACAGCTACACAACAGAAGATAAGTAACTTTCTCTGCCCGGAGGACTCGAGTACCGCAATCCCAAAGCATTTCCTAGACTTCTGCCGCGATTCAATAGACGCGATCAGAGGAAATCGACTCTACCCTATACCCGCTGCCGCACCCGATTTCGGGAACACACAATATGACGGTGCCGACGGTTTCACATTGGATCTCGCTACCGCCAACGGCGACCACATCACTAAGCTTGATCCCATCACTACAGGCCGGACAGTACTCGCAGTCGACACTTCATCGATCAAGCTTGGTGAGCTAGCGGACGGTGTGCTCTGCGCACTTCGAGGAGCCGTGGTTGTTCTTGAGGCTAAGCGATATCGCTATGTGCGGTATGGCCCATTTGTATTTTCGCTCGGCTACAATAGTCCACTCGTTTCGCAAAGGTTCACAAATCTGGGCCTACCACCCTTCTCTGGTGAGCCAAATATTGACAGTTTACTGAAACGAGTTCGTAACATGCTTGAGCGTTGGCTGCAGTATAATGTGAGCTCCTCTGTTGGAAACGCTTTCCTATTAATCGACGGCTCGCTCACGGCCGGAACGCCTGACAATCCTTCTAGAGAACTCGAACGTATCTTGGAGGTCGCGCGCAGTTCAGGTAGTGCGCTCATCGCCATATCAAAGAAAACTAAACTGCGAATAAGAAATGAAGGACTAACTAAGCTACTTGAACATGAATCAGATCCATGCCTACTAGATGTTGACACGGAGATTACGGAGCAGTTTCCTCCATATCCAGTGCAGTTCTTGGGCCGGGTTTTCGTTGCAAAACTTGCCAGGTTCGGTTTTCCGTTCAGAATCGACATCGACAGGCAAATTCCAGCAGCTGCCGCCACGAAGGAGTTTGCTCAGCTTGCCGGCACAGACATTGTAGATCAAGGCTATCCTGAAACCCTCAGAATGGCTCACGTGATATCGACTTTCACCGCAATGGACGTTCTTGCTATGCAAGCGTTCGCTCAGGCTGAATTCGGTGTCCAGATGATGCCTAAGCTTGCTCTGAGGCATTCATTGTTTGGCCCCTTCGGGACAGCGTGGGAGGCTCTTCATTGAAGATTCTCAGAAAAGAAGCTGACGATATGCAACTCTTGTGCTTCCCAGATGAGGAAGTCGACAAAGGGGACTACTTACTCGTAACGGACAGAGTCAAACAACGTTCCTTAATCGTGCAGGTAATCGACATTCAATACGCAAACATACCCGGTATTCTAGAGGACTTACTCAGGGATGGTATATCCGAAGGCTCACTTTCAGGCGATGAAGTCGATCCTTTCAAAGTATCATCGCAAATCAGAGTCTTGAAAGATACGAGACTACTGGTTGGAAAAATCAGGGGAGCTATCGAGGACGGCCGCATAAGCAGAGATGTTGCCTGGTTACCGTCCAGGAACCACTCACATGTCGAAGCTATGCCAGCGAAACTATTCTTGGAGAACATGTCATCAAGGCATGCATTCGAAATCGGGTCCACGCACCGTTTTCCACATATCAACTCAGACCTAGCGGCCCTCGACGGGCGGCTGAACATAGTAACGGGTAGGAAAGGAACAGGTAAGTCCCACCTCACAAAGCTTCTCGTCACGAGCCTCGTCCATGAAGGCGCGCCTGTGGTCGTTCTGGATGTGAACGGGGAATATGTCAACTTGGGTCGCTCTACGGACGGGCGCGAGATGCACTTGTCACCGAAGATAATCTCTCTAATCCCAGGCCTCAACCTGAGGTTCAGCCTAAGCCAAGTTGGGCTTAGCACCCTGCTGAGTACGTTGATTTACGCGCTCTCCCTGCCCGAGAACTCTGCCCGCATATTCAGCCGGATCTGGCGCGAGCTTGAACGACAGAATCAACTCACGATGGCGGCTCTCGGCGCCGCGATTGCTAACGCCGACTGCCACGAAAGTATCAAAGATGCGCTCCAGGCCAGGTTCAATACACTAGACGATTCCGGCATATTCACCGACGACAACCGCACCGCCTTAAACCTGGAAGAGCTCTTCAGGAATCATTCCACTGGCTGCGCCCTAGTCGTGAATATGAAGAACCAGTATGCAGCCCTCCGACGAATCATTGTGGAGTTGCTAATCAGCAAGTTCACGGAACTTTTATCCACGCAGAAACTCCGCGCGCTCTTCCTATTCGCCGAGGAGGCCCACTTGTATCTGAGGGAAACCTATTGGGATGACGTAGTTACGCGGATGCGGCACTTGGGCTTATTCACTACATTCGTAACAAACCAGCCGGATACGATTCAGAGCAGCATCTACCGCCAAGCTGACAACGTATTCCTTTTCAACTTCAGCAACGAGCACGATCTCGAGATCGTTTCAAAAGTAGCCAAAGTTGACAGTGATACGATACGCATGGTCGTGCGGGACCTTCCTCCACACCGTTGCCTCGTGATAGGCGATGTCGTAGCGAACTTTCCTCTAGTCGTGAATGTGCGTCCGCTAGAGATACAAACCCTCGGCGCAACACGTTACTTCTTCGAAGACGCACTGGCAGTAGCCTAACTCGAGCAGATAGCACTCCGAGCCTAATTACAGGCTGACCACATTAACCGTGGTTCACGAAGAAACGGTTAAGACTCGTTCGGAAACCTCATGCCCGTAGGTTGTGGTGTGAAAGAAGCAGTAAGGGCGACCACACCCTGAGCACGTCCAATTTGCGGGACTGGTACAGATGAAAGAGGAACGGCAGCTCATATGAATCAAACCTGAGGACATATCGAAATTCGCTATAAGGCTCCGCTCAATGGTCGCAAGAAAGCGCCAAGCCGCGGAAAAAAGGCTTGAAGCACCTATGAACGCACTAAAGGAAGTAAACTTTGGGCGAGAGTACACAGCATAAAGACTAATTACGCTGGAGCCTCCTTTCGTTCTTCATATGCGGAGGTGTGAGAGTTACCAACTCACGGATCGTTAACTAAGGCAGGCAAAGTCCGCTCCCAAACCCCGAAAGTCCAAGGACGTGAACGGCATTCCCCTATCCCCAAGATGAGGGTGAGAAGGAATTCTGAGAAACGCTTCGAATTGGGACGGAAGCCAGGCCAAAACTACCTACGCACCTAATCGCCAACTCTTTCTCGGCGTGCGCATCCATTCTCGGATTTAGTCCCAAGACTATCCTGCAGTGAACGGATTGCCCAGAGTACGACAGTTCACTGTTCTATTGAAAGATGCTTACAAGCCTCTGGAGCTTCGACAGTTCCTTGTGGTATGCCCCTAGGGACATTATTTCCTCAAGGCCATCGAATGTGTTCATTTATACCCACAACGACGCGAAAAGGTGGTGTGTCAATAAAAGTGATTGTATGATTTCCAACCTATCGAAAGTATTACTCGTTAACACACTCGGAACGGTAGGCCAGAATTTCGAGCCCACAAAATTTGGGCGATGAAATACATTTCCGTTTACGTGCGCGAAAACTATAAGCATCCCGCGTATTCAAGCGGCGCGTTTCCGAGTCCCAAGAAATGTGGAATCGAGCAGTCGACCAAACTCCAAATCAGAAAAACCGCTTTTCTCCATTGAACATTTTTCATGCGGGATCGCGCAACATAACCCGTTTCAAAGAGGAAGTGTGGCGGGCCCGCTGGGATTTGAACCCAGGATTTGCGGCTCCGCAGGCTTACGTGAGAGTTGGAGGCTCTCCCACCGTCCTAATCCAGACTAGACTACGGGCCCGTTCCTTTTGGTTTTGGTCGCTCCCCTTTAGTTGTTCCTTTAACGGCTTGCATTAAGGGGAGCACTAGACCAGTAACGACTGTCGGATAAATTAACCTCGTTTCATGGGTTCACAAAGCCCACCCAGACCGTCCGCGCTTCGAGTCGTGAGCATAACGATCTGGAGGGTTGTGAATCGAAAGCATCATGTTTCGTATGAGAACGCCATCACCCTTGAACCAGCAGGATGTGATCATGACGTATACTTCGGGTCTGCGTTTGGGCTTCGTAGGGGCAGCGATTAAGGGCTCAAAAGCAACTCAGAATCATGGTTTGTAGAGGAAAAGACCTAGCCTCTAGCCCCGAAATCTGCTTACTCAGTGTTCTTTATATAACGTAGCATTTTGCGTCAGAAATTTTCGTTGCGGGGACGAAAGCTCATTTCAGGAAGTTCCCGTGGTACCAATCGCTCGCCCAAGCGCGCGGGCTACGTTTTCGCTGCCCATAGCTTTGATGTACGGTCCTAATCTAGGTCCGCGGGGGGACCCTAACAGAATAGTGTAAAGGAGTTTGAAGAAGCTCGAAGGTTCAATGGCGTACTTCTTCGCTAAGTTGAAGATGCTATTTTGTAGAATTCTCTCGTCGGTTTCATTTCTTACAATTGCTATCAAGTCCTCTATAGCGAGTTTCTCTGAGTTTTTGATTTCGATCTTTGTTTCCGGGATTTCTTGAAAATCTTTTGCCCAATTCGTCGCATAATCCAGCTGCTGCTGAATCTCGGGTGCTACTCCATTCTTGAGATAGCCGTATTCGCGAAGTTTCTTCTCGATATAGTCCATCCTATCATCGGGTGGCGAAACGGTCACAAGGTACACAAGCAAATTGTATGGGACATGAACTCTTGCAGCTGGTGGGGGTTTGAGGAAGTAGGAGTACTCGTAGAGGCCTTTGAGTTTGGCTGCTTCCTTCTCGTCGCTGACCTTGCGTAAGCCAAAATAGATCTCTTCCAAATTGTTTAGTTCGTTGACAAAGGTCGGGATGTCATCAGTCCCAATATTTCTAGCTCCCGTAATTCGCTTGAACATAAGAAGGTTTAGCGAGTTGGGTGGAGCGTACTTGAACCATGTCTGCGGCGTCAGCACGTCTAGAGCAGATTTCGATTTGGAGATCTTCTTCCCACCTTTGTCGAGGAAAAGTTCGTACCGCACATGGTACGGTGGAGGATAGCTGAATATCTCTTCACAGATTCTGTCGTTGATCCGAACCGAGTCGGATATGTCCTTTCCATAAGCTTCAAAATTTATTTCAAGCGCGGTCCAGCGCGCAGCGAACTCGCCTTTCCACGGAAGCTTGCCCCTTCCATCCTTGATGTCTACTTCTCCTTTGTAACCGCAACCAGTTAGTTGTTGCCCCCTGACTTCAGCTGTACCTTCGCACGAGTAGAGTAGTTTGTCAGATTTCTCGTCAAACGAAGTCGACTTTGTTGTGTATATACGTCCACAGGAGCCGCAAATCGGAAAGTAAGGCAGCACAGCCGTATACTTTTCCTGCCCCACCTCCTCCTTCACTATATCTCCAACTTTCCCAGCTGACGTGAGTATTTTTCGGACTTGGTTGAGGAGTACCCCTTTTCTGTAATCTTCCGTCGCAGAGTGGAAAACGTATTCGACTCCGCATTTATCCATCGCATCTCTGAGTAGGCAATTAATGTGAACGGCATAGCTCTCGTGGCAGTTGTATGGGTCGGGAATCGCGGAAACTGGTTGGCCTAGAAAATTCTTGAGAGAATCTGGCATTCCAGATGGGACTTTCCTCAACCCGTCGAGATCGTCTGAGTACGCGATGAATTCGGTCCTTCGGCCTTGTGTTTCGAGGGCGATCTTTACCCCATAGGCCCTGATGGCGTCTCCTAAGCTACCTATATGGGGGATTCCAGAAGCTCCCAAACCACTCTCGGTCCGAAGCACGCTTACCTTTCTGCCGAGTTTCTCTTCGCGCTCGATCACCCGGCGGGCGACCATATCGAGCCAAGTGCCGCGGCCTATGATTTCCGTCCTCTGGTTTGACAAAGCTGTTTCCTATGTAATGTTGAGGCAGATATTCTTTATAGCCCCTATGCGTACGGTAGCAAATTCGTCTGGACGCAACTGATACAGGAAGTGGAGAGTTTGACCTCGAATCGCTCAAGCAAGCGTTCATCGGTTCTGGGCGTAACGCTCATCGTCATCTTACTTGATTTGCTCTTCGTGTCTTACATGACCTCTCATGGACTTAATCCCATGACTAATGCGCTCAAGATCGGTGGGGTTAGCATTCAGCTGCAATGGTTGCCGGTTCTCGGGGTCTTCATAGTGTCGTTAGTAGCTTGGGACGAGGCGTTCACAAGGATATTCCCTCGATGGGTCGGCCCCGAGGTAGATCCATCAGCACGCATGCGTTTGATCAGAGTCATCACCTTGTCGCTCGCGGTTTTCGTCTGCGTTCTATATGTCCCATTCCTGCTAGGATCAAACTGGTTCTGGGATGGGGCGAGCGCCCTGAGTCGGAGCATCACTCAGTTCCGGGGCTTTGCAAATTGGTTGTTAACCGTTGAGGCTCCTTTGTTGTCGCTGGATCCACTGTTGCAATATTCAGTTACTCAAATTCTGGCGTGTGGGGCCATGGTCTGCTTTACATGGGTGCTCGCACGCCCCACGAGGCGCCTGAGAAAACCCAGATGAACGAATGCAAAGCCACCCCACCCAACAAACGCTCCCTTCCCCCTTAAAAAAGATGTTAACTGACGGTTGGCCAAATGGTCGACCAGTGTTCCCTGTGCGAAAAACCTAGGGAACCACATTCAAAATACTGCAGCCTCCACGAAACCGCGCTGACAAACCTAGAAGCCCAATACGCCAACTGGCTTAGGGCATTCGGCGAGGGTCTCTCCAAAGACGAGTACTTTTCGAAGTTGCTAGGCCTCAGCGAAACCGGCGACGCAGTCAAGAGGTTGATAACGCGCAATCAGAAGAACGCGGTGCCTCAATAGTTGAAAACTACACTCATTGTTACCGAAAAACCCGACGCGGCCCTTCACGTCGCCGAAGCATTGAGCGGTAAGAATCAAGCGAAAAGAATCAGCGTTAACGGCGTCCCGTTTTTTGAAGTGAAAAACGGAGAGCGCATTCTGGTCTGTTCTGCGCTAGGCCACTTGTACGTGGTTGCCGCAAAAGGTAGTAGTTCAACATCCCAATACCCAGTCTGGGATTGCTCTTGGAAGCCAAAGCATTTGGCCGAACGAGGGCAGCAGAGACAGGAGAAATGGATACAAGCCATCACACGGGTTTCGAAGGAAGCAGACAATTTCGTAAATGGGTGCGATTATGATGTGGAAGGATCGCTGATCGGTTACACCATTTTGAAGTACGCCTGCAACGGAGCAGATAAGAAAGCTCGACGGATGAAATTCTCGACGTTAACGGAAAGGGAACTTAGGGAAGCATATGCCAAGGCGTTCCCCAACCTAGATTTTCCGCTTGCCTTCGCGGGTATGTGCCGCCATGAGGTTGACTGGTTATTCGGCATAAATCTATCTCGCGCTCTAACTCAATCAGCGCTCAAGGCGAGTAACCGTTACCTAACCCTTAGCACAGGGCGGGTGCAAGGCCCGACGTTGCGGTTTGTCGTTGAGAGGGAGAAGGAAATCCAAACGTTCGTGCCAACCCCCTTCTGGACACTGAGAACTAAAGTGGACGTGAACGGCCGAATCTTCGAAGCCGCATATGAGACCGACCGCATCAGCGTCAAAAGAGACGGCGAAAGTATCGTCAAGGAATGTTCGGGGAAGATCGGGGCCGTTGAGAGACTCGAATCGACCACATACCAACTCTCTCCTCCCACACCATTCGACCTCTCAACCTTACAGTCGGAAGCGTACAGGCACTTCGGTTACACACCGCGCTTGGCCCTTAGCATAGCAGAACGTCTCTATTTGGACCAGTTGATTTCGTACCCTAGGACCTCCAGTCAGAAACTCCCACTCTCAATCGGGTTCGAAGAGATCATGAAAGGCCTAGGCCAGATTCGGGACTATCAATCGAGCGTGCGCGCACTGTTAGCGGGGCGTCTCGCCCCCCACGAAGGCAAGAAAGAAGACCCCGCCCACCCAGCGGTCTACCCAACAGGCACGGTTCCGAAACGGAACCTCTCAGCGCAGGAGCAGAAGCTCTTCGATCTAATCGTAAGACGATTTCTAGCAACCTTTGGGGAAATGGCAACAAAGCAAAGCGACAAGGCCACAATCAAAGTCGGTCAGCGCATCTTCTTGTTGCGTGGTTCTAGAATCCTCCAGAAGGGGTGGATTCCATTTTACGGCCCATACGCAAAAGTCGAGGAACTTGCTATGCCGAAACTGAAAGAAGGGGACTCGGTGAAGATTGTTGAAATCAAACTCGAAGACAAATACACCCAACCTCCATCACGCTACAACCCCAGCAGCCTTCTCAAAGAGATGGAAGAGTCCGGAATTGGGACGAAAGCCACCAGGGCTGAGATAATTGAAACTCTGTACAGACGCGGATACTTGAAAGACCAACGAATGATAGCAACGCCACTTGCTATTCAGGTCATTGACATACTAACGAAATATTGCCGTAGAGTAGTCGAGGTTGCATTTACACGGGAACTCGAGACGAAGATGGAACAGATCGAACAAGGGAAGGAGCGTCGGGAGTACGTTGTCGTTGATACCGTTGATTACCTTAAACCAATATTGGACGAGCTGAAAGGAAAGGAAGAAGACGTCGGTAATGAACTTACATCGATAATCCGCGAGATGTGGCTCGGTTCAATCACGCTCTTCGTCCCATGCCCAAAATGCGGCTCAACACTGAAGATCATAAAGAACCCGCGAACCAAGAAACGCTTCATAGGGTGCTCAGGAAAATGGAAGACCAACTGCACCTTCTCCCTCCCTCTTCCACAGCTCGGCGCCCTAACTCTTCTCGAGAAACGTTGCCCTGAATGTGGATTCCAGTTGATTCAGGTGAAGTCGAGAGGGAAGCATCCGCTTGTGTCCTGCTCAAGGTGCTATGTAAGCAAGGCAGGGATCCAGAAGCCCATCCCATACACTCCCGTTCACCACACGAAGCGGAAGTGAATTGTCGCAATCACATTTTACGAACCCGAGAGAATCTATTGAAGATCACGGTTGAACATCTCTTTTGTGCAGTCTTTCGAGAAAATACCAGCAGTAAAGGCACAAGGCGAACACTAGAAAGGAAACTTTTGTTGCGAAATTGAAGTTTACGGGGGGAAAAATATGGCTGTGAAAGGTGTTGGCTGTGAGATCAAGTGACCCCCCGTTCCTAAGCCAAGTGGTGAACCACGCGAACATGTTCCAGGTGAATTCGTATCCCGCAGCGAAAGAGGCCGTTAACAGTATAGCCCTTACACCGCGCGTACCAACACGACTGAGCCGATCCTTGTTAGCTTCTAAGACGAGAATGGTTCCGCAGAAGAAAAAATAGGTCATCAAAGTGACTGGCTTGAATGTTGTAAGCTGATTCAACGGATAAGGGGGGGAGATTACGGCGGTAACATACCGCTCACCGAATGATCCCTCAGTGGGAACGGTGATTGCGAAATATACGATAATTACTACTGCGAATGTTAGGAGCAAGATCCCCGCGAACGCCATTACCTTATCAATCTGTTTCGTATGCAGACCTTCCATTGCAAACTGGCTTGATTCAAAATGCAGCTCTGCGCCTTTAGCTTGAAAAGCCTTATACCTGCTGCTAAATTACCTCGTTTTGTAATCAACTAGCAGGGCCACGCATTGCATTTGTTCCCAAGCAACCTTTCCAGCATTCAGCAGTTGGTTCTTTTTCTGGTTGCGACGGTTACGGGCCTGATCTCTATTTACGCTATCAACGTCTGGGTCTTGAGCCTCCTATCGATTCGAGGGAGGAGAAAAATATCGAGCCCACCACGATTAGAATCCTGGCCCTACGTCTCAATCCACCTTCCCCTATTCAACGAGGAACGGGTCGCCGGCCGTCTGCTTGAGGCGTGCGTTCGGTTAGATTACCCGCGCGATCGATTCGAGATAGTGGTTGTTGATGATTCAACTGACGGCACCACTAAGGTAGCACAGAGCTTCGAGAGCAAATACCCCGGCTTAGTGAAGGTAATTCATAGAGAAGAGCGAACAGGGTTCAAAGCCGGCGCGCTTCAGGTCGCAATGGAAAAAAGCAAAGGCGACCTCATCGCGCTATTTGATGCAGATTACGTTCCCCCTCGTGACTTTCTCAAAAAGATGGTTCCCTACGTCTACGTGGACGATAGGGTAGCCTTTGTCCAATCTCGATGGAGTTACTTGGACGGCCAGTTCTCTTGGATCGCCAAGGCCCTCTCGCTTGCTATCGATGTTTACGCCTTCGTGGATCAAAGAGCTAGGTATGTCGGCAACCTCTTAGCACATTTCAGCGGGACATGTGGCGTTTTCAGAAGGCAGGCTATTGAGGATGCAGGAGGATGGAGCCCAGAGACGTTGGCTGAAGATTTGGACCTCTCGATTAGGTTGCATTTGAAAGGTTGGCGCTACGTTTACGTCCCATCAGTCGTCTGTCCCGGTGAGATTCCGCCGAGCTTCGATAACTTGAGGCACCAGCAATTCAGATGGGCCAAAGGGTTCTCGGAGTGCCTCAGGAAGTACGGTGGAGATATCGCGCGGAGCAAGAAATTGAGCTTCTTCCAGAAGGTCGAAGCTCTCTTGCATCTAGGCACGTATTTCATCTGCCCCTTGACCATCATAGGGCTCGTCGTGGCTTTGTTATATTATGCTATTTTTCCGCCTTCGTTCTGGCTGCTGGGCTTCTGGCGTTACCAAGTCGCACTGTTCACATTTCTTCTCTCCTTGGTCATCTATAGCGCGCCGCTCGTTGCTTCAGTTGTGACGCTGTCAGAATTCTCGCAGTTCGGCATCTCAAAGATGAAGAGGGTGCTTCATTTGGGCTACTTGGGCGCGATCGTCTACGGTTTGCTGCTGAGCAACACCAAGGCGGTAATTGAAGGGCTATTCTCGAAAACCGCGTACTTCTATCGAACGCCAAAACTTGGTTCGATTTCGGTTACGAAAGAAAGCTAACCGCCCGACGCCTCTGGAGTCTCTGGGTTACTTACCGCGGCAGAGAGCGATCCGCGTAATTTGTCCAGGAATCTATCGCTCTTCAACGTATTTCTCCTGTCGATGAGGAGTAGAAACGAAAAACAAAGGAAAAACAAGTAAACCAACATAGACGCGTTGAATACGGCAACATCAGGATTCGGATACCAGCCTACGACGTTTACGGAGAATACGAGCGCATAAATGAACTCAGCAGCAAGCAAGGGAAATGTGAACAGTCCAAGCCAGTAAGCCCACCTAGACATGAGGTAAAGGGCTGCCGCGATCACTATCGAAACTACCCCTAGGGCTAACAGGTCGTAGGCTGAAGGGCTGAACATTGCCCAAAACCCTAGCATGTAAACGCCTCCAGCAGCATAGAACACTATAGGTATCCAAATTCCTGCAGTTCGCTCAGTGAATGTTTCCGTCAATCTTTCGCCACTCCTGGTTAAGAGGCCTTATTACGCCAGAAGAGGTGCCATAAAGGTTTACCATTCAGAGAAAGAGCGTGCGTCAATGCAGAATCTTGGTTTTCACACCTCGAAGACTGATAGTTTTTCAGGGTTCTCCAAACCACTTGACGAATCTCGCTATGTGGTAGTCGGCGTGCCCTATGACCACACGAGTACCTACAGAGCCGGATCCAGTTTTGCTCCGCGAGCTATCCGCGAAGCCTCACTAAATATTGAGACCTACAGCCTCCGAACCGGAATAGACATCGAACAAGTATCAATTCATGACGCAGGCGACTTGCATATTGTCGATAATGCAGACGAAACGCTTTCACGACTCGAACACGTTACGAAGGACATTTTAACGGCAAAGAAGGTCCCCGTAATAATTGGTGGAGAACACACAATTACTCAAGGAGTAGTCCGAAGCCTACCAGAACGCGTTGGCGTGGTAAGTTTCGATGCCCACGGAGACCTCAGGGATGAATACGGAGGCGGCAAAATATCACACGCTACCGTGCTCCGAAGAATAACGGAAAGAGTCGGAACAGACGGTGTTCTCGTTCTGGGAGTACGCGCACTTTGCAAGGAGGAAGTTGATTTCATCATGGAGCACAAGATTCAGATGATGACTCCGTGGGAAATTCGTGAGGGTGGCATGGCCAAGGCGGCTGAACGTGTGGCAGCATTCGCGAAAAAGTTTGAACACACCTACCTCACAATCGATTCTGATGCTCTCGACCCAGCCTTTGCGCCGGCCGTCTCAAACCCGGAGTTCGACGGCTTAGCGCCTGATGAATTATTATCCTTAGCAAGGGTCGTAGCAAACGAACGTATGCTTGGGTTCGATCTGGTTGAGGTTTGTCCAAACTATGACTCTGGGGCAACAGCTGTTGCCGCCGCTCGAATAATATTCGAGGTCATAGCGCAAGCCGAGAAAGCGAGAAACGGTTAGCTAGCCTTTTCCATTTTCGATATGAAGTATCCGTTGCAATCGTGCAAATGTGAGTAAAATCTCTGACATTTAGTTAAACCTCGAAGACCCGGTGACCCAATGAAAGGGGTTTGGGGAACCAATGTGAACTCAGGGTTCCTCTTGAGAAATGTCTCAACGATGAACTCGTTTTCCTCGGGGAGAATGCTGCAGGTACAATAGACGAGGGTCCCGCCGGAGCGTACGTGCCCAGACGCGGCCTGAAGTATTACGCTTTGCCTCAAAGATAGTTCTGCGATTCGTCCCAATGTGACCCGCCACTTGCTGACAGGATCCCTAGCGAATACCCCAGTGTTTGAACACGGTGGGTCGACCATTGCAACGTCGACCTGACTCTTGATTAGGGGGGTAGACGCGTCTGCCACAATCGGCGAAGCAATTGAGCAACCGCTACGGGCAACCTCCTGCTTCCAATGGAGAACCCTGTTGGCCGACAATTCAATCGAGTAGATTTCGCCTTGGTTACCCATTTGAGCCGCTAAGTGCGTTGTCTTGTTACCTGGTGAGGCGCAAACATCTAGAACGGACTGTCCTGCTCTCGGTGAGGCGACTAGGCCAGCCACTATGCTTGCTAAATCCTGAATCACGATTTCGCCTGAAGCTGAGAGTTTCGCTCTAACCTGTTGACTTGACGTCTCCAAGAGATACGCGTTACTGACCCCGTTCACCTTCACCGCATTCAACTGTTTTGCTACCAGACTTTCATCATTATTCCTTATTGGGTTGACGCGCGCAAACGTTGAGACTGGACGTAGGTTTCGTATCAGGATTTTCAAGGCTAAGGATCTTCCAAAGATCTGCATCAGCCGCTCCACATACCAAGCTGGGTGGCAAGTTTCAACGGCCACTCGCTCGAGCTCAGGCAGATCTCGGAAGTCGTAGCGTCGACTGCTGGACACTAAGCGTGCGATGTACTCTTCGTAGGGCTGGAGGTCTCTCCAACCAAAGATTTGCCTAGCCCACCCCACAATAATTTCCAACTGATTTGCGGATTTCGCGTCCACGTATTTGGAGTAGGCTATGATTTTCAGTAGGCTTCGTATCCCATGGGATGCCTGTTTAATTGTTTCCTCGGGAATACTTTGCGAAATTAACCAGTCGACTCGATTTTGGAACCTAGTAGTTTCCATTATCAAGCGGTGAGCTTGACGAAGGTCATTGGAGTTGTTGAGTCCAAGCTGTCTGGATGCCTTGAGGAGCGCGCTTCTCTCCCCGATTCCCGTATACGCCATCCAGCTAAGGGCTTCGATGGCTAGGGTGAGAGAGTCTTTCGTCAAGGATGAACCAAACCCTTGTGATGCACTTGCACTGCGCATTTATTTAGTAGGAAGCTGGCCTGCTACGCGACTTGTTCGGAGGCTTGGCGAACGGCGAGGACGCTTGAAAGCTTTTTCACGGAACCGACCTCTACACTCAAGCAGTCTGCCAAACCAGTGCCCAAGCGACAAGCCCTCATATTCACCCCCTCAACTCCATCAACAATTCCGCCGTCGTACTTGGTCTCCATAGGCTACGATGGAGATGTCAGGAAGTGTTTCCTTCGGCTATACGAGCCGAAGTCCCATAAGATCTACTTTTGGTTTGACCGTTCCGGCCACAAACCCTACTGCTTCAGCAAGCAGACTATCCCTGAACTTCAGAAGATCCACGATGTGGCGCAAAACTTTGGCTTTGATCATTTCGAAGAGGGAGAAAGGTTCGACGCCCTACGTGGTAAAACCACGAAAGTGACGAAGATCATCGCCAAAGATCCGTTGACGATCGGCGGAAAGCCAACAGGTTCAATTCGCGACGCCATTACGGCTTGGGAGGCGGACATCAAGTACGTTGAGAACTACATCTACGATCAGGGCATTGAACCTGGAATGATGTACGAAGTCAAAGATAACCAACTATCATCAGTCGAGTATCGACTGCCAGAACAAGCGTCGAAGGATATTGACGAGCTATTTCGCGACGACTCTCCGGAATACAGGGAATTAGCACGAGAGTGGATGAGGTTACTTGAATGCCCAGTACCGGCGTACCGTAGAGCCGCTGTCGACATAGAGGTCATGCAAGCAATTGAAACTCGCCTACCTGACCCTGAGCTTGCAGAACAAAAGGTCACATGCGCAAGCCTCGCCGGCTCTGACGGCAACAACAGAATCCTGCTCCTACGCCGAGAAGGGATTGCAGATGGCAATGCGCAGCTCCCCCCAAACGCGAGTATGGAGTTCTACGATACTGAAGAAGAACTTCTAACCTCCCTGTTTCTTGCATTACTTGACTATCCGATCGTCGTAACTTTCAACGGCGACGATTTCGATTTCAAATACCTTTACCATCGAGCACAGAGGCTGGGGTTCAAGAACGAGGAGATACCGATCGAGCTTGGCCGTGACGTAGCATTCCTGAAGTACGGAGTTCACGTAGACCTCTACAAATTCTTCTTCAACCGTTCCATCCAGATCTACGCTTTCGGGCAGAAGTACCGGGAGAACACACTTGACGCCGTCGGTGAGGCTCTAATCAACACGGCCAAGGTCGAGATTGATTCAGTCTCGAAGGCACCATACAGTGACTTGGGCGCCTATTGTTACCGTGACTCTGAGATCGTCCTCAAATTAACCTCCTTCGACGACGACCTCGTGATGAAGCTGATGACCGCGCTCTCGCGCATCAGCTACATGACCTTGGACGACGTGTCAAGGCAGGGCGTCTCTGGATGGATAAGGAGTATCATGTTCTGTCACCACCGAAAACGCCGGTACCTAATCCCTAGAAGGGATGAGATCCTTCAAGTTAAGGGCCAGACAGCGACTGAGGCTGTCATTAAAGGAAAGAAGTACAAGGGGGCCATTGTCGTTGAACCGAAACCTGGAGTACATTTCAACGTAGCCGTCTTGGACTTCGCATCCCTATACCCCTCGATAATCAAAGTCTGGAACTTGGGCTACGAGACCGTTCGTTGCCCACATGACGATGAGAACTGCAGGCGAAACCTTGTCCCTGGAACGCCACACTGGGTGTGCAAGAGGAAGCGAGGCCTCGAAAGCTTGCTCATAGGCTCGCTAAGAGATCTGAGAGTAAATCGCTACAAAATAAGATCCAAAGACCGCACCCTACCTCCCACCGTCAAGAGCTGGTACAAAGTCGTCTCAGACGCAACCAAAGTCGTACTTAACGCCAGCTACGGTGTCTTCGGAGCAGATAACTTCGCCCTGTATTGTCCGCCCGTTGCTGAGGCTACGGCGGCTATTGGAAGACATGTAATAACGCAGGCGCTCCAGAAAGCGCAGGACTTGAACCTCGAAGTGTTTTACGGCGATACCGACTCAATCTTTCTTGGAGCGCGCGATGTCGACGCCTTGAATAAGTTGATCGATTGGTCGGCAAGCCAGCTGAAGATGGAGCTTGAAATCGACAAGAATTACCGCTATTTGGCTTTGAGTTCGAGAAAGAAGAATTACTTCGGAGTATTACCTGACGGAAACGTAGACATCAAGGGTTTAACTGGGAAGAAAAGACACATCCCTCAATTCTTGCACAGTGCCTTCTACCAGATGGTGTCCACACTGAGTCAGGTCAAAACACCTGAAGACATTGAGGCGGCTAAGGCGAGGATTACAGAGATCGTTCGAGAATGTTATGTGAAACTCCGAAACAAAGAATACGCCCTCGGTGACCTAGCGTTCTCAATGATGATGAGTCGGACGCCTGAGGATTACACGAAAACTACTCCCCAACATGTTAAAGCAGCGAGGCAACTGCAGCAGGCGGGGACGGAAATGAAGTCGGGGGACATAGTTTCGTTTGTGAAGGTTCGTGGTGAGCCAGGCGTTAAACCAGTTCAATTGGCCAGGTTGGAGGAAGTTGACAGCGAAAAATACATCGAATACATCCGCGGCACATTCGAACAAGTCCTAGACGCGTTAGGCGTTGAATGGGAAGACATGGCGGGGGTAAAGAAACTCGAATCCTTCTTCTCGGGGTAGTGAACAATGATTCAGATAATCGGCCTACGAAAGCTGCCACTCATTAAAGAAGGTGACAACGTAGCCGACCACATTGTCAACGCCGCAAGAGAAGAACAGGTCGAAATTGTCAACGGTGACGTGATCGTGGTCGCTCAGAAGATAGTCTCCAAGGCTGAGGGAAGAGTCGTGCACCTAAAGTCCGTAACCCCCTCGCAGAAAGCTGAGGAGATCGCGAAACTTAGTCGCAAGGATCCACGACACGTCGAAGTGATACTGCAGGAGAGTGCGAAGGTTCTTCGATCCCAGGGCGCCCACTTAATCGTTGAAACTAGGCATGGTTTCGTCTGCGCAAACGCCGGTGTGGATAGATCAAACGTTGAAGATTCCGACACGATGACTGTTCTCCCCTTCGATGGGGATAAGTCGGCGCGTGAGATAAGGCGGAAGATTCGAGACCTCACGGGCGCGGATGTAGGCGTCATCATTTCTGATACTTTCGGGCGTGCGTGGCGGATCGGGCAGGTAAACGTCGCAATTGGTGTCGACGGATTGCGGCCGATAATCGATTACCGCGGCCAGAAAGACATGTTCGGGTACGTCCTGAACGTTACGCAGATGGCTGTCGCAGATGAATTGGCTTCAGCAGCCGAGTTGGTGATGAAAAAAAGTGACGGCGTTCCCGTGGCTATCGTTAGGGGATGCGATTACGCCGCAGGCAAAGGATCAGCGCGAGATTTGATCAGACCAGAGCAAGAGGACTTATTCCGGTAGAATGGAGTGGCGGGATGAATCTCCCTCTAAACCAATTCATTGCGGATACGCAAATTAGACTTCGTGGCTATCTTGGTTGAAAGTCCATTGCTTACTGTGCGCGAGAGTTTGAGGGGTTAACGTCGCAACCTTAAGTATTCCTACTCCTTGAGTTTAGAGAAATCGGTGTTCGCTGTGGAGCCAATTAAACCCCCAGTCCCAGTGCAAGTGAATGACATACTATCGTTCTCGAGGTTGGCGTTGGGGTTGACGGAAGGATCGCAGATCCTATGGTACTTCAAACATAAAGAGAAACATATTCTCGGGCTATTTACCGCATACATGTATTGGGAGGGCGACATTCCAATCCTAGCCTACACTGAATCAGAAGCCCCTCCGAAAGCATTTCTCGCCTACCGAAGCGACGGCGCTAAGGGGGACGAGTGGATGTTCACGGCCGATGCGGGAGACACAAGGTATCGGTATGCGTCATTCGTAGAGTTGAAGAAGACGCCCGATGCGTTCGCCCAAGCTCTCGATGGAAATTATCCAAGCCTGGCAGAGCCCATGCTCGCTGAGGTCGAAGACATAAAATCAATCGTCAGAATACTACTTCCGCTTTCACTCCGAGAAGGAACGCTATTCCCACTCTGGCATTTCACCAGGGGTAAGCGCCACATTCTTGGAACCTGCATACCGTTCGAACACTATTATGAAGCAGACGCGCTGCCAGTGTTCTTCTACGTCTCACTCAGCGAACCCCCAAAGGACGGTTTCGTAAAGTACATCGCGGTAAAGCCGACTGGCGAGAAAGTTGAATATGTGAATAATACCAGCGATGCGAAATATTTCTACGCGAAAATTGTTGACGTAAAGGACATGCCGATATTTCCCAAGTAGTTCGCCTCGAAGGGGTCAGGCGAATCCGATTCGTGAGCCGCGCTGCTACCTCAATGTCGGGTTGAGTATAACGTAATGTCGGTTGACGCAAGCGTTCCTGTGTGGGGGAGGCTTAGTTTTGTGGGGCTAACATGTTACTCATGGTACGGGTAGCTTTTTTTCCCTTCGCACCCAGAAGTTCGTTGGGGCTTAAGGGTGTCTTTTGAAGACAGGATTCTCAGGGCGGCTGATAAGAACGGGACGAGAACGGTTCTTGCGTTGGATTTGGAGGACGCCAACGCCTCACGACTCCTCAAAAGGAGCAGAGAGGTACTTCATAGCGTACAGGGGTTGATCTGTGGCGTCAAAATTAACCGACAGCTTGTCATGGCGCTTGGCTTGAACGCCGTGAGGGATTCCATCATTAAATTAGCGAATGACTTCTCTCTGCCAACGATAATGGATGCTAAACTGAATGATGTTGGGCATACGAATAGGTTTATGGCACGCACCTACTTCGACATGGGCTTCGACGCAGTAATCGCCAGCCCTATCGCGGGCTGGGAGAACGGGCTTGACACGGTTTTCGAAGCGGCCCACTCTAGGGAGAAGGGTGTGATATTGCTAACCTACATGAGCAACCCAGGCGCCGAAGCCTTCTACTCCCTCACGACCCACCAGCCTGATGGGCATGGGAAGCCCGTCTTTGAGATTCTGACCGACTTGGCCGTAGAGTGGAAAGCCCAAGGTGTTATCGTGGGAGCAACTCAGCCTCAGGTCATCTCACGAGTCCGACAGCTTGCCGGGCCCAACCTACCAATATACAGCCCCGGCGTTGGCGCCCAAGGCGGAGATCCAAAAACAGCCCTGGACGCCGGCTCAACATACCTAATCGTAGGCCGTTCCATCTACAACTCTTCAGACCCGGCGAAAGCTGCAATGGAATTCAGGCACCCCATCCCAAGCTAATCCCCCCATCCGCCCAACCCGCCGGATCCCATTCTGCCTTAACTGGAAGGTGGCTTCACTGAAACGTTGCGAGAATAGGAGAAAGCAAGGGAACGGCATTTCCTGGAATATGTCAACTCCAAAACCAAGGCTTTTATTCGGCTGGTATGTAGGCGCTAGGAGTGATTTCTAATGGGTGGCGCTAAAAAGAAAAACCTAGCACAAATGGAAAAACAGCAGGCCCAGCAAGACAACGCGAATAAACCTGAACCTGCCAAGAAAACCAAAGGCAAAACGGTTGCTGAGAAGAAAGGCCCAGGAGGCATAGGTCTTCCGAATTTCGATGACCCGAAATTCAGTGGCGAGATTTCAAAACTTGACGCCTTAACACCCTACGCGATCGCTACCCAATTCAACGTTAGACTAAGCGTCGCCAGAGACATCCTAGAAGAGCTGGAACGCCGCAGGTTAGTGAAGCCTGTCGGCGGGAATGCGAGGATTAAGATCTACAAGCTCGCCGCGGCCTAAACTTTCTCCACACGTATCTTCGTTCCGCTTTTCAAGGAGCGGAACATTTCAAGGTTAGACGTAATCTTCCCCACTATATTGACGGGACTGTACGGGTCGGTTGGGCCATAAAAGATGCATAGCGCGGAGCCCATGGGCCAATAAGCCATCACCCCAACCTCAACCCTATCCTTCGCCTTCTCAGTTCCCATCTTGACGGGAGTTTCGAAGTAAATCTCCTCTCTCCACCTAGCAGCCCTACCTTCGAACGGCAATGCTTTCGCGAGACTGTCAACAGTCATCGGGCTCTGAAATCTAATTAGCTCACCCTCCGCTTCACCGTATGGTTCCGCTACCAACCGAACCTTGTAACGCGTTACGTCCGTTTCGGTGGGTTTGGTTTCCTGTGGCGTCACGGCTGGTTCGCTCGACAATTGATCTTCCTTCCACCTCTTGTTGGCCCACTGGGGTGTTAAAAGCCGCGCGTAAGGCCCTCCTCCCTCCTGAATCGCTCGCATTGATAGTTTTCTGACACAAAGCATAACTATGCTGCACCTCTAGCCCAACGAAGTGTTGAGAATTGACCGATCGAGTCCGCACGGTCACAATGGGCGCCGCGGGAAGAGACTTCCACAACTTCAACGTCTACTTCCGAAACAAACCAGAGTATGAAGTCGTGGCCTTTACCGCAACCCAAATTCCGGGAATCGAAGGCCGCACCTATCCTCCCAAATTGTCGGGACAACTCTACCCCAAAGGAGTGCCCATTCTACCGGAAACAGATCTTCCCAAAATCATCAAGGAAGAGAATGTTGAGCTCGTCGTCCTCGCATACAGTGATCTATCCTACGACGATGTGATGCACAAAGCCTCGGTGGCATTGGCCTGCGGCGCAGACTTTCGTTTGATGGGCCCGAAAACGACGATGCTCAAATCGAAGCTGCCGGTGATTTCCGTTTGCGCGGTACGGACTGGAGCTGGTAAGAGCACAGTTTCTCGAACCGTCTCTCGATCGCTGAAGAAGAATTATGGACGAGTCGTTGTTATCCGTCACCCGATGCCTTATGGAAAACTGTCGGAAGAGGTCTGCGAGCGGTTCGCCACGTACGAAGACATGAAGCGATATGAGTGTACGATTGAAGAGCGGGAAGAATACGAGCCGCACATAGAAATCGGCAACGTGGTTTACGCTGGAGTAGATTACGAGCAGATTCTGCGCGAGGCTGAGAAGGAGGCGGATGTCATTCTGTGGGACGGCGGAAACAATGATCTCCCATTCTACAAGCCTGATCTGCAAATCGTCGTCGTTGACCCACTTCGACCAGGTCATGAGCTTCTATACTACCCTGGGGAGGCCAACCTGAGGATGGCGGATGTTGTCGTGATAAACAAAGTTGACACCGCATCTCCCGAGAACGTCGAGACCGTTCGCAAGAACGTGAAAATGGCGAGACCGGAAGCGAAGGTTGTCGAAGCGGCTTCTGAGATTCATGTGGACGATGAAACGCTAATTCGTGGAAAACGTGTAGTTGCGATCGAGGACGGGCCAACGGTCACGCATGGTGGAATGAAGGAAGGTGTGGGGGCGATTGCAGCACGAAAGTTCGGCGCCAAACAGTTAGTCGACCCGAAGCCATACGCTGTCGGTTCGATCAAACTTACGTATGAGAAGTACCCGCACCTTGGCCAAGTGTTGCCTGCGATGGGTTATGGGGAGAAACAGGTCCGGGAGCTGGAGCAAACGATTGCAGCAATAGATTGCGACTCATTAGTCTTGGGAACCCCAATCGACTTACGAAGAATAATGAATCTTCCTAAGCCAGCAGTGCGTGTCAGGTACGAGATTCGAGAAACAACCAAACCTACACTTGATGAGATCCTTCGAACGATGCCGATCAATGTTGCTCGGAAGTCACGTTAGCACACGCTTCAGCGTGTCGAAAACGTAGTCCAATTCCTGTTCCTCCAGCTTAGGATGCACGGGTAGGGAGAAGACCTGCCTGCACGCCTTCTCGGTTTCGGGTAAAGGTCGCCGGGAAGTTGAGCGTTCGCGGTATAGTGGAAGCAGATGCAAGGGTGACTCATAGTAGACTGCAGCCTCAATGTTTCTTGATCTCATTTTCTCAATCACCTTGTTTCGCTTCCCCGCGTTTGCTCCCCGTAGTCGAAGCGTAAAGAGGTACCATGAGTGCTTGCGCCCTTCAGGCTCCTTCGGAGGAACCACCTTACCCAGCATCCCAACCTTCTCCCCAAGGAACTGCGCATTCTTCCTACGCCGTTCTAGGAAGGAAGGCAGTTTTCTAAGCTGAGCCGCGCCGACCGCTGCCAACACTTCAGTCATCCGATAATTGTTCCCAACCGAAACCGGCCAGTAAGGCCGCTGTTCACCATGCGACCTAAGCATTCGCAACCTTTCCGAATAATCATCATCATTCGTCGTAACCATCCCCCCTTCCCCCGTCGTCATGTTCTTACCCGCGTAGAAACTGAAACAGGACATATCTCCAATCGACCCGATGCGGGACCCCCTATACTCAGCTCCATGAGCCTGCGCCGCATCCTCGATCAACGCTACCCCGCGCTCCCTCGCAACCTTCTTCAAAGGATCAAGCTCGGCTGGAAGCCCGTAGAGGTGAACCGGCATAATCGCCTTAGTATTCCGAGTCATCGCCGCCTCCACCGTCTCCGCCGTGACCGTGTAAGTGTCAGGGTCGATGTCAGCAAAAACAGGCTCCGCACCAGTCATAAGAACAACCTCGGCAGTAGCGTGAAAAGTAAACGAAGGAACGATCACCTCATCCCCAGCCTTAACCCCAGCAACCAACAAAGCACAGTGTAACGCCGCCGTCCCACTGTTCACGGCAACAGCGTGCTTAGCCCCCACATACTTCGCGAAGTCCTTCTCAAACTCCAGAACCCTCGGCCCCATCCCACTCTTCTCAGTTAGAATCCCACTCTTCAAAACCTCGGTTACTGCATCAATCTCTTCCTTCCCAATCATCGGCTGATTAATTCGAATAATATCCCGCACAATGAATCCACTCTGAATCAATTTTGGTGTCTAGACTTGTTCATCTAAAAGTGTTTCTTAGTACGAACCTGTCTGTTTCTTATAGTCGGGGGGGCGTGAACGTTTGCCATGGGCCCACGTCTCTTTCACAGGGCGAGTCAGCAGGAGGTTTCGTTGATGCGCGAGGTCGCCTCGGCGCCTAAGGAGTTCCTGGAAGCACTAGCCAAGGATCCCGACGTCCACGATTGGTTGATCTCGGTGACCGAGATCCAGCGAACCCGCGACTTTGCGAACTGACAGAGGCAATATGATCCTATCGATGTGTCCTGAGGCTTTGCTGAGTGACATTCGCGGTCACATGGCAGCGTTGCGGAATCCTAGGCGCCGAGGGCATGAGCTCACCGTTCACAGGATTTGGTTAAGCTACGAACTCAACTGGAGATGGCAAGGCATCCCCGAATCGCTTCGGCTCCAAATGGAAGACTTCAGAGACTTACCTCTAGTTGCGAGAAGGAAAAAGCATCCATGAAGGGACCCGAAACGTGGCGTTCTCCGATCGGCGTATGGATGCTTTTCTATTCGGATCTGTTCAACGCCCTACTTCAATGCCACAATCTTTGAACGTTAGTTATGGAGTAATGGAGTGTTGGCGGTTTCTGGATGAATGTTCATAGATGGTGCGTGTCTGTCGGCGCCGCTTTCATCTTCATGTTGCTTGCTGTGGGTGCTGTGTACGGACAGCAGGCCGTTACGATTTCGCCGCCAAACCCAGTAGCCAACCAACCCATAACATTCAACGTCACGGACCCCACTACGGCCACTAACTACGTGTACATCACGATTGCTAATCGGTCACAAAATTGTCAGAATTTCACGTCGTTATCATTATATGCTTCTGGCTACACGCTCGGACCTTTCACATCGGACAGCGAGGGGAATTTCTACGTAACGCTCACGAAGGGGCTTCCGGCAGGTGCGTATTGCGTCA
>Ga0181527_1001160_pt1 | contig 27906 bp, 27 predicted proteins | sample PEATcosm2014_Bin_30_FD_119762 | JGI IMG/M metagenome (GOLD analysis project Ga0181527, IMG submission 119762) | Peatland microbial communities from MTU Mesocosm Facility, Houghton, MI, USA - PEATcosm2014_Bin06_60_metaG | ecosystem: Environmental > Terrestrial > Soil > Wetlands > Peat | place...
CCGAGGACCCGCAGGCGCGCGAGTTGGCGGACTGGTTCGAGCGCATGGGGGAATCGGAGGAGCACCGCATCGAGCTGGAGCGCACGGCCAAGTACGACCGGTTGGGAGTGCTGAAAGCGCTGCTGCTGCTGGAATCGGCCATGGACCGCAAGCGGCTGGTGGGAATGGACCAGTACCTCCCCATGCTGGACCGCATCGCCAAGAACGAAAGCTACATGCACACGGCGCGGGCGCGGGCAGCGGAGATCGCCGAGGCCATTCGTAACCCGAAACCATGAGATGGCTTCTACTGTTCGCGGTGTTCGCCGGTGTCTGCCTGGCCCAGGGGCAGGAACAGGCGGACCTGGAAAAAGCGCTTTCGGAAGCGGGCTCGAGCCCGCTCGGATATTTGCGCGCCATCGAGAAGCACCTGGAGCAGTACCCGGATACGGCCCGCCGGCCGGAGTTGGAGCGCGCGGCGGTGCGGGCGGCCATCGAGGCCCGCGACGACCAGCGCATCATCCTGTACGGCGAGCGCGTGCTGGCGCGCCAGCCGGACGACCTGCAAGTTCTGGAGCAGCTCACCCGCGCGCTGCTCGCGGGCGACTCCCAGGAAGCTTGGGAACGCGCCCTGAAGTATGCGCGCCGGTACGAAGAGCTGGTCCGGCAAATGCAGAGGGACAGAAGCGCCGGGCAATGGCGCAACGAAACCGATCGCGGCCTGGGACGCGCGCTCTGCGACGAGGCGCGCGCCAGCGGCAACCTGGGGCGCCCGAAGGAAGCGCTGGCGCTGGCCCAGCGCGCATTTGAGACTTACCCGAATGCCGATTCCGCGCGCGAGACGGCGCGCTGGTACGAACGCCTGGGCAAGCCGGAAGAAGCGGCCCGCTGCTTGGCCGATGCCTTCACCATCCCCGACCCGAGCTCGACCGATGCCGGCCGGGCGCGCGATCGCGGGCGCATGGGCGAGCTTTATCGCCAGGCCAAAGGCTCGGAAAACGGCCTCGGCGACCTGGTGCTCCAGGCATACGACCGCAACGTCGCGCTGATCCACACGCGCGAGCTCGGCCTGCGCGCGAGCGACCCGAATGCGCAGCTCACCGACCCGATGGAGTTCACGCTCACCGGCCTGGACGGACGGAAGCTGAGCATGGCAAGCCTCAAGGGCAAGGTGGTGGTGTTCGATTTCTGGGCCACCTGGTGCGAACCGTGCCGCGTGCAGCACCCGCTCTACGAGCAAGTGAAGCAGCGCTTCCAGGACAATTCCGATGTGGTGTTCCTGTCGATCGACACGGACGAAGACCGGGAGCCGGTGAGGCGTTTCCTCGCAGAGGAAAAGTGGCCGGAGACCGTGTACTTCGAAGACGGGCTTTCGCGGGCGCTGCGGATCGCTACGATTCCGACCACCATCGTCATCGAAAAGCGCGGCCAGGTTTTCAGCCGCATGAACGGCTACGTGCCCGAGCGGTTTGTGGACCTGCTGACCGGGCGGATTCGCGACGCACTGCGCGACCAACCGTGACCGGGTCCCAAGCGCTCGCGCGGCGTGAACCCGATTACAGGTTACAATCTTGTCTTACATGTCACTCGTGGTAGTGGGATCCGTCGCCTACGACGGCGTGGAGACGCCGCATGGCAAAGTGGACCGCATGTTGGGCGGCGCGGCCACCTATATTTCGCTGGCGGCCGGCTATTTCACTTCGGTCGGAATTGTGGCCGTGGTGGGGGACGATTTCGCGCCGGAGGACGTGGACCTGCTGGCCTCGCGCAACATCGACCTCACGGGCCTGGAGCGCGTCGCGGGCGGCCAGACGTTCTTCTGGGCGGGCGTCTATTCAGCCGACATGAACGACCGCACCACGCTGCGCACCGACCTCAACGTGTTCGCGGACTTCAATCCGAAACTGCCGCCGTCGTACCGCTCGCAACCGTACCTGTTTCTGGGCAACATCCAGCCGGCGCTGCAACGGAACGTGCGCGCGCAGATGAGCGGTCTCAAGCTCACCGGCGGCGACACCATGAACTACTGGATTAACGATTTTCGCGGCGAGCTGCTGGAGACGCTCGGGCAGTGGGATTTCCTGCTGATCAATGACAGCGAGGCGCGCTTGCTTTCCGGTGAGCACAACCTGCGGCGCGCGGCGGCGAAGATTCTGGAGATGGGGCCGCACACCCTGGTGATCAAGCGCGGCGAATACGGCGCCATCCTGTTCCGGCGCGACTGCCACTTTATGGCGCCGGGCTATCTGCTGGAAGACGTGTTCGACCCGACGGGCGCCGGAGACAGCTTCGCCGGCGGGTTCATCGGCTACCTGGCGGGGCGGGGAATCGATCCTTCCCACGGCGATATCGATGTCGCGGAGCTGCGGCGCGCGGTGATCTACGGGTCGGTCATGGGCAGCTTTTGCTGCGAGCAATTTGGTGTGGACCGCTTCCGCACGCTCACACACGAAGAAATTGAGGCGCGCTATCGGGAATTCAAGAGCTGCACCGCGTTCTAGTGGCGCATGCCTCTGGCTTGCGCTGGCGCTGGCCGCCTGGAGCGCCGCGGCGGTCTGGTTCTTCTATAGCCGCGGCTGGCTGCTCTACTACGGCGACGCCGAAGCGCACCTCAACATCGCGCGCCGCATTTTCGATTCGCAAACGCCGGGATACGACCAGATCGGCACCGCGTGGCTGCCGCTTCCGCACCTGCTGATGCTGCCCTTCGTCCGTTTCGGCGAGTGGTGGCGAAGCGGCATTGCCGGGTCCATCTCCGCGGCGGCGTGTTTTGTGGCGGCAGGCGCGTTCCTTTTTGCGGCCGTGCGGCGGGCGTTCGCATCCACGGCCGCAGCCGTGGCTGCCACCGCGCTTTTCGCGCTGAATCCCAACCTTCTTTACTTGCAGTCGACGGCCATGACCGAAGCGGTTTTCTTCGCGGCGTTGATGGCGCTCGCGTATTTCAGCGTGCGGTTCCGCGAGACCGAGGGGTGGGGGGCGGCTGCCGGCGCCGGCATCGCCGCTTGCGCCGGGACGCTGGCGCGATACGAAGGATGGTTCCTCATTCCCTTTGCCGCCCTGTACTTTCTGTGCGTGGCCCGGCGGCGGCGCATCTCCGTGGCGTTGCTCTTCTGCGCACTAGCCGCGCTGGGCCCGCTCTACTGGCTGGCGCACAACTGGTGGCTGTTCGGCGATCCGCTGGAGTTCTATCGGGGACCGTATTCGGCGTGGGCCATCCAAGGCAGCCAGCCGTACCCGGGGAAGGGCGATTGGCCAGCGGCCTGGCTCTACTTTCGCACCGCGGCCCAACTATGCGCCGGGCCGGGCCTGGCGCTCATGGCGATAGCCGGGGCCGCGGCGTCGCTCGCCAGACGCGTCTTTTGGCCGCTGGCGCTGCTGGCGCTGCCGGGCGCGTTCTACATCTGGAGCATGCACTCCTCCGCCACCCCCATCTTCGTGCCCTCGCTCTGGCCCCACTCGTACTACAACACCCGTTACGGACTGGCGGTGCTGCCTCTGCTGGCGGTGGCTTCCGCGGGACTGGTCGCGATTGTGCCTTCGCGCATGTGCGCCATCACCGCGGCGCTGGTGATCGCGGCCGGAACGGTCTACTGGATGGTGAATCCGCAGCCCCGCAACTGGATCGTCTGGGAGGAATCGCGCGTCAATTCGGAGGCGCGTCGCGCCTGGACCCGCGAGGCTGCCGGGTACCTGGCGCCCCGCTACGTGCGCGGTTCCGGTATCATCACATCGTTCGGCGATTTGACCGGCATCTACCGCCAGGCGGGAATCCCCTTGCGCGAGACATTCACCGGGGACAACGGCCTGCCATGGCTGGCGACGGTGAGGCGGCCCGAACTTCTCATGTGGCAGGAGTGGGCCGTCGGGATGCGCGGCGACGCCGTCGCGGCCGCTGCCGTTCGCGACGGCCGATACAGTCTGGAAAAGAGCATCGTAGTGCAAGGCGCGCCGGCCATCGAGATCTACCGGCGCACGGGAGGCGATCCATGAAGATCCCGTTCACCAAGGCGCACGGCGCCAAGAACGATTTTCTGCTGACCTGGCAGCGCGATGCGCCTCCGTCCGATCACGCTGGAATCGCCCGCGCCATCTGCGACCGGCACACCGGCGTGGGCGCGGACGGCTGGATGCTGGTGGCGCCGGACCAGGACCCCGAAGTGGACGGCTCCATCCAGCTCTACAATTCCGATGGCAGCATGGCCGAGATTTCCGGCAACGGCACGCGCTGCGCGGCGGCGTTCCTCATCCAGCATGGCTGTGAGGCCGAGACGGTGCGCGTGCGCACCGGCGCGGGCGTCAAGTCTCTGCGGCTGCTCGGGCGCAGCGGCTTGCGCTTCCAGTTCGAAATGAACATGGGCCGCCCGGAGATGGCTTCCGAACTTTTTCAATTGCCCCTTTCCACCGGGCCGCGCGACGTTACGCTCTTGTGGGTGGGCAACCCGCAGTGCGCCGTGCCGGTGGAGGATTTCGATTTCGACTGGCGCGCCATGGGAGCGGAGATCGAGTCGCATCCGCTGTTTCCCGAGCGCACCAACGTCTCCTTTTTCAGACCCGTGGGCGAGAACACCATCGAGGCGCGGTTCTACGAGCGCGGGGCGGGGGAAACCATGAGCTCGGGGACGGGATCCACCGGCGCGGCCGCCGCGGCGGTGGCGCGCTGGTTAGTCACATCCCCCGTCCGCGTGCTCACGCCCGCCGGCCCGTTGGATCTTCGGATCGAGGAAGATGTCTACCTCACCGGGCCCGCCGAGATCGTCGCCGAAGGCGAGGCCTTCCTCTAGCGCCGGTGGCGCAGCGGCCGCCGCCCTCTAGCGGAACGCCCCAAGCAGGTAGGCTATCAGGAGAACCACCAATACGGTGCCTACCCCCGAGCCCATACCCCCGCCGTAACCCCAGCGGCTATGGCCGTAGTATCCACCACCCAGCCCCAAAACCAGTATCAAAACGATCAGCAATAGCAACATCTTGAATCTCCTTTTCTATGGAAACGCTTTAACTCGCTTACTGCGACGAAGTGGCCTTCTGATTCTTGACCTGCAGCTCGTTTACGACCTGCGAAACGTTGGGAACGGAAGACGCGACGCTTTCGGCCTGCCGGCGGGCGGATTGAGAGGCGACCTCGCCGGTCAGCGTGACGACGTGATTTTTGACCTCGTACTTCACGCTCTTGTGAAGCTTGTTCTGGATGAGAGCGGCGTCCAGGTTCTCGCCAATGCCTTTGTCCAGATCCGAATTCATGGCTTGGGCCGCGCTTGCGGCGCCCGGCGGAATCACGGCAATCTCGTTCGCGACAACTTGACCGCCCGCGATGGACGTGGCAATGGATTGCGCTTGTGCCTTGTCACCGTCCGCCGCGACGTGTCCGCCCAGGGTCACCACGCCCTTCTCGCGATCCAGAATTACGGAAACATCCTTGAGGCCGGCCTGATCGAGCGATGTGCGGATGCTGGCGGAAACGTCGGGTGATTTCGGCGTCTGGGAGCATCCTGCCAGAATTCCGGCGGCCAGCAACGCCAGCGATGCGGCGCATATACTGAGAGTTTTCAAGTGGAACGTCCTTTCGTCTATCAAGTCTGATATAAGCAGATTAGGGACCAAACCTGGTTTGGCTCTTCAGGTGCCTTCCAAGTACATCATGCGGATGAATTGGCTGTTCCTCCTGGTGCTGCCTTCGGGTTTGGCGGCGCAGGCCGCCGGCGTCTGCGATCCCGCGGACCTGGTTGGGCCGTATGCGTTTCAGTTGACCGGCTCGACGGATATTTCCGGGACGCCGCAACCGACTGCCAGCCTGGGCCGGATCGCTTTCGATGGGCGCGGCAGCCTGAGCGGGACGGCGTCCGCCACCTTTCGCGGACTGCTTCTAGGCAACCCGGTGACGGGAAGCTACGAGGCGAATTCGGATTGTTCGGTGAGCTGGAAGCTGCAGGACGATTCCGGCGCCTTCCAGAATTTCAGCGGAACGGTTTCCGCCGATGGAACCCGCGTGCTATTCACACAGACCGACCCGGGCGGCGCCCAGCGCGGGATCATGCAGCGGACATCCGACACGTGCTCGGCGGCGGATCTGCTGAAGAAATACGACTTTACGGTCTCCGGCAGCACCATACCCATGCAGGACGGCGAAGTTGCGCAGGCGGTGTCCGCCAAGGGGACGCTGGATGTAGCCGAAAACGGCAGCTTTCAGGTAGAGAGCGACTGCTCGGTACGGTTCGAATGGATACTCCCGGCTGAGGACGAGCAGGACGCCGAACCTTTGCTAATGGCCATGCGTGGTTTTCTGGTCGACGGCGGCAAGGAAATCCTCGCCTTCCAGACGGACCCGGGCGCCATGGTGGCCGCGCGATTCACTTCCAACGGGAAGTGAAGGTGCAAGGCTGGTTACAGGAAGTGCATTTTTTGCTTGTGGAGAATCTCAATGCCATACATTACTGTCGGGAAGGAAAACTCCGGCAACATCGATCTCTACTATGAGGACCACGGTTCGGGTGAGGCGGTTGTCCTGATCCACGGATATCCCCTGAGCGGCGCTTCCTGGGAGAAACAGATGCCGGTGCTTCTGGGGGCGGGTCGCCGCGTCATCACCTATGACCGGAGAGGATTCGGCAAGTCCAGCCAGCCCACCTTCGGCTACAACTACGACACCTTCGCCGAGGATCTGCACCAACTCGTGAGGCAGCTTGAACTGCGGGACTTCGCGCTGGCCGGTTTCTCGATGGGTGGCGGCGAAGTGGCGCGCTACTTCGGGAAGTACGGATCGAAGGGCGTGAGCAAAGCGGTATTCATCTCGTCGGTGCCGCCCTTCCTTCTGAAAACGCCGGACAACCCGGAGGGCGTGGAGGGCAGTGTGTTCGACGGAATCGAAAAAGCCGTCGCCGCGGACCGCTACGCGTTCTTCACCGGGTTTTTCAAGAATTTCTACAACACGGATCTCCTGCTGGGGAAGCGCGTCAGCGAACAGACGGTTCAATCCAACTGGAACGTGGCAGCCGGTGCTTCTGCCACGGCCAGTCTGGCTTGCGTGGCGGCATGGCATGAGGACTTCCGCCAGGACCTGACCCGCGTCGACGTGCCCACGCTGGTGATGCACGGGGATGCGGACCGGATTCTGCCGATCGGCGCCTCGGGGCTCCGCACCGCCAAACTGATCGCGGGGGCCCGCTTACTGGTGGTGAAGGACGGGCCGCACTGCATCACCTGGACCCACGCGGACGAAGTGAACCGCGAGCTGGTGAACTTCCTTGCTAGGCCCTCCTGAGGAAGTGCACCAGCAAACAAATCACCGCGACTATTAACAGAAGGTGGATGAGCCCGCCGGCGACGTGGAACGCAAAAAATCCCAGCAGCCAAAATACCAGGAAAATCGCAAACAGCGTTAGAAACATGGAAATCTCCTTTGTACGTGCACGGCTTGTTAGAGCACGAGTCATGCCAATCGTCGTTGCATCATGCCGCAGATGCAATCACCAACATAATGACGGTCGCAACCAGCATGGCACCCGCGCACGTCCACCCCAGCCAGCGCAGAAGTGGCCCGTTGCGGCGCTCGCCCATTACGTCGGCCCGGCTGGTGAGCAGCACCACCAGGATGAGCAAGGGCGGCGCCAGTGCTCCATTGAGCACCGCCGACCAGAAGAGCATCCTGACGGCGTTCAGACCTGCGTAATTCAAACCGAGGCCCAGCGCCATCGCAATGGCGATCACGGAATAGAAGCCGTGAGCGAGGGGAGGCTGTACCTCCAGCGAGCCAACCCAGTCGGCCGCTTCCGCGATGGCGTAGGCGCAAGATCCGGCCAATACCGGGACTCCGAGCATGCCGGCTCCGAGCAAACCCAGGCTGAAGAGCCAGTACGCCCCATCACCGGCCAAGGGACGCAGCGCCTCGGCGGCTTCGCGCGCGGTCGAGATGGTAGTTCTGCCGTGCGCGTGCAGCGTGGCGGCTGTCGTGAGAATGATGAAGTACATCACCAGGTTCGAAAAGAACATGCCGGTGAGGACGTCGTTCCGCGAACGCCGTAGTTCCCGCGGGGTCGAGCCTTCGCGCTGTTCGACGGTCTTCTTGCCCAGAGCGATGTCCTCCTCTACTTCCTCGGCGGCCTGCCAGAAGAAGAGGTATGGCGAGATGGTAGTTCCCAGGATGGCGACCAGCGTCGCCCAATACGCGCCCGACCACTCGACGTGTGGAATCAGGGTCGCCCGCATCACGGCGGGCCAGTCCGGGTGCGCTAGAAATGCCGCGGCGAGGTAGGCGAACAAGGCCAGCGTGAGCCACTTGAAGATCCGGGCGATGAGGCGATAACTCGTCCAGAACAGCATGCCTACCAGGAGGAGCGCGTATGCCGGAGTCCAATAGAGCGCCTTGACACCAGTCAGCAGCCCGGTGACGTCAGCCATGCCACCCAGGTCCGCGGCGATGTTGAAGATGTTGGCGATGAGCAGCAGCGCGCAGGCGCTCCATAGAATCCACCGTGGATAGCGCACTCGAATTACGCCTGCGAGGCCAAGTCCGGTGACCATGCCCAGGCGGGCACACATCATCTGTACGGCCGACATCAACGGGAAGGAAAAGATGGCGGTCCACAATGGTGTGTAGCCGAACGCGGCGCCGGTGATCGAATACGTCGCGATGCCGGATGGGTCGTCATCCGCGGCGCCGGTAATCAACCCGGGGCCGAGGTTGGAAAAAAACCTGCGGAAGCGGCCCTGCAAGACAAACGCGCGCCTGGCCGCCTTGGCGCCCGGAGAATTCTGGCTCAATAGGCCCTCGATCCACGAACCCCGATTTTACAGCACCCCGGTTGGTAACGCCCGTGGGGCAGGATGGCATCCTGCGGCGGGTTGGCAACCCGCCAGTTGCGCCGGGCCCAGAGGGCACCCCCAATCGGCGCGCAGCTTACCAAGCTGCCCCACAAGAATGTGGGAGAATATCAAGGTTATGCCCGCAGCACGCGAAGCGCCTACAACGGCCGCAATTCTGGAAGAGAAGATCCGCACGCGCGCGGCGCGCGTGGGAATCGTGGGCCTGGGATACGTGGGCCTGCCATTGGCGGTGGAGTTCGCCAGGGCGGGATTCTCCGTCACCGGTATCGACCTCAGCCAGGAGAAGGCCAGGCGTGTGAACGCCGGAGACTCGTACGTCGGCGACGTTCCCAGCGCGACGCTCGGCCCGCTGGTGGAATCCGGAAAGCTTCGAGCTACCGCCGATTTTTCGGCCGTGCTCGAGCTCGACACCATCAACATCTGCGTGCCCACACCGCTGCGCAAAACCAAAGACCCGGACATGAGCTATATCGTCTCCGCCTGCCAGGAGATCGCCAGGCACTTCCATGCGGGGATGCTCATCATTCTGGAATCCACCACCTATCCCGGGACCACGGATGAGCTGGTGCTCCCCATGCTTTCGAAATCGGGCCTGGAAGTGGGCCGCGATTTCTTCCTGTGCTTCTCCCCGGAGCGCGTGGACCCGGGCAATCCGAAATTCCAGACCGTCAACATTCCCAAGGTGGTGGGCGGCTGCACACCGGCGTGTACCGCGATGGGCCAGTTGTTCTACTGGCAGGCGCTCGATCGCGTGGTGCCGGTCAGCTCCACGCAGGTGGCCGAGATGGTCAAGCTGCTGGAGAATACCTTCCGCATGATCAATATCGGGCTGGTGAATGAGATGGCGCTGATGTGCGACCGCATGGGCATCGACGTCTGGGAAGTCATCGACGCCGCGGCCACCAAGCCGTTCGGCTTCATGCCCTTCTACCCCGGCCCGGGTCTGGGCGGGCACTGCATTCCCATCGATCCCTTCTATCTTTCGTGGAAGACCAAGCAGGCCGGGATTGAGGCGCGCTTCATCGAGCTGGCGGGATACATCAACGGCCAGATGCCCCACTTTGTGGCCGACAAGGTGCAGAACGCGCTGAACGACGCGGGCAAGCCGGTAAAAGGGTCGCGCATCCATGTCATGGGCGTGGCGTACAAGCGGGACATCGACGACATGCGCGAATCGCCGGCGCTCGACGTCATGCTGCTGCTGCAGCGGCGCGGGGCGGTTCTGACTTACAGCGATCCCTACGTCCCCGTGGTTCGCATCGACGGCCTGGACCTCGAATCCGCCCCCGAAGAATCCGCCGCCGCCGCCGATTGCGTGGTGATCGTCACCGACCACTCCGCCTTCGACTACCAGGCCCTGGTTCGCCGCGCGTGCCTGGTGGTGGACACGCGCAATGCGTTGAAGGGCGTCAATTCAAACAAGATCGTGCGGCTTTGACCGCCCCGCTAGCTCGAAAGATACAACCGAATCCGGTTGACAAGCGTCTCTATACCGCTCAAGCTATAGGAAGGCGAGGTGTCTATGAAGCCGGTATGGATAGCGGGGTTCCTGGTGGTAGTCCTCGCGCTGAGCGCGATTCCAGCGCTGGCGCAACCTGTGATCTCGGCCAAGTCGGGCCTCATCTCATACGTCGAAGGCAAGGTGTACCTCGGCGACCAGATTGTGGAGCCGTCTCCCACACACTTCGCCGAGGTGAAAGAGAACGCCGTGGTGCGCACCGCGGAAGGGCGCGCCGAGGTCCTGCTGACCCCGGGCGTCGTTCTGCGCCTCGGTGAGAACAGCTCTTTCAAGATGCTCACCAACCGCCTCATCGACACCCGGCTCGAGTTGCTCACCGGCTCGGCCGTGGTGGAAGCCGATGAGATCGCCAAGGACACCAACGTGACGCTGGTCTGCAAAGACGGCACGGTGTCGCTTGACAAGAAGGGCTTGTACCGCTTCGACACGGCCCCCGCCCGGCTCAAGGTCTTCGATGGCCTTGCCTCCGCGCAGGTTGCCGGCCAGAACGTCGAGGTAGCCAGTGGCAAGATGTTGGGCCTGGGCGGCACCATCGCGTCTGTTGAGAAATTCGACAAGGAAGATACCGATAGCCTGGACAACTGGAGCAAACGGCGCGGAGAGCTGGTGGCCATGGCCAACGTCTCGGCGGCCAAACAGGTGCACGATTCGGGTTGTGCGGGTCTCTCGTTTGTCACGCCGGTTTCGACTTCGCAACCGTGCTCGTCTGACCCCTGCGCGCCCTCCTGGCGCTACAACCCGTGGTTCGGGATGATTACCTACATCCCTTGCGGTACAGCCTGGAGTCCTTACGGGTATCGTTATTGGAACCCGATGAATGTGATGCGAGCCTATTATGTGCCGCCGCCTTCCTTTATGGGCAACCGTGGCGGGCGCGGCAATAGTGGTGTGGTCGGGTACCCGACCATGGCTCCTTCGTCTGGCGGATACTCGGGGGCGGTTGCTGCCGCCCCGGCGGCTTCCTCGGGGCCATCCATGAGTAGCGGATCCACGGCGGCGGCGTCCTCAGGCTCCTCCTCGGTGGGACACGGCTCGACGGCTGGTGGTGGCAGCGGCGGACGCGGACGCTAACCGGCCTGCCGGACCGGCCGGTAACGGCGGCTCGCGCGCATCCCGATGAGTTCCGCAACCTCGCCCAGCAGGTTCGGCAAGTTCTCTGTATAGATGGAGATGTGATGCTTGCCGCGCCCAGGACGGTGATTCTGGCTGGGCTCGTAGGAGGTCACCAGGGCCGTGGCCGGCCGGTAGTCCTTGACGCGCGCGTAAGCCAGAACGTTGCGGCCGGCTGGGCGCGACCCGAACTCCGCATCGCTCAGGACCAGTTCATATTGCCCTTCATCCAGCTTGCTGATGGCTTCCGCGGGCGTGGCGGCCACATCCACGGAGTAGCCACCGGCTTGCAGTATGGTCCGAAGGGCCAAGCGGGGCGCAAGTTCGCCATGCACCAGAAGCACGCGAGCCAAATCCAAGGCCCGGTTGCTTCCCCTGCTATCAAGCGAACTGACAGGGGTAGACATTTTCTCCTAGAATTACTCTAACCGATAAAGTCATTTTCTTGACCAACTAATTTTGGTCCTTTTTACCTAGAAGATGGTGTTTCTAGCACTTGCCAGCCATTAGTACTAGTAGAACCTGAGGCAGACCATAGGCCGGCATTGCCAACGCGGCTTCGCTTTTAGTGGTGCATGCGAGAGTCTTTTGGTTACCTGGAATCTTGCGATCTACGTGGTGCCCGGATCCCCCAGGATGGCGCGAGCCGGGGCGCAATCGGCGGCGTACTGCGCCATCTGTGGGGCCTCGAGGTGAGCCACCGCCGGCCCCCACTTGCGCACGGTTTGGTGCAACGCGGCGCGGAAAGCGGGCGAAGCGGCGCCTTCCAGCACCAGAACCACCTCCGCCGAGGCCGCCAGGATCTCAGGCGAGGGCGTGGCCAGCCGTTTGGTGAATGCCACCAGGACCGGATCGAAACCGGTGGATCTAGGAACCGCCACATACGGACTGACGATCAGTGCGCGCGGGCGGTCTGAAACGGCCTGCCCTGGGAAGACTGCCACAGCGCCGCTGGTGAGCGCCAGAATCAGCTCCTCCGGGTACTCCGGCACGCCCGGCGCCCCTCCGCCCAGCGCCATCCGCGCGGCGGTTCTGAGCAGGGCGGGCCGATCCCTGGTCCGTAGTCTTCGGGTTGCCTGCCGCCACAGCTTGCGGAACAGCTTCCCGCTGGCCACCGCGCGGACCAGAAACCTCAGGTAATTGACTTCCAGGATTCGCTCGAGCTGCGCATCCGTGTAATACCGCGAGGTGGTCGCCCGATGGCGGTGCTCCACCACCGCGCCCGCCACGTATACGCTGGGCCATCCGCGCTGCCAGGCGCGGTAGCCGAGGTCGAGGTCTTCCACGTAGGCCGGCTCGTAGGCCTGATCCACTCCCCCCAGCGCGCGCAACCGGGCGGCGTCGTAGAGCGAGCATCCGCCGCTGCCGTAAAGCACGTAGCTCAGGTCCTCGCCCGGAAGCGGCTCGTCGCAGCGGATGGGGAAATCTTCCGGATGGGCTTGCGCCATCACCGTTTTGCCGGTCTCCTCGCGGCGGACCCCCTGGGGGAAGCGGATCTGCGCCGTGGCGCAGAAGAGGTCGGGCACCCGCTCGAAGGCGCCCGCCAGCGCCCCGAAAAAGCCGGGCTCGATGAGCATGTCGTTGTTCAGCAGGCAGATGTGCGAGTACCGCGCGCGCGCGATGCCCCGGTTCACGGCGCGCGCGAAGGAAAGCGGCGGATTCGACAGCTCGATGTGCACCTGCGGCCAGGCGGCGCGGAGCCACTGGGCGGTGCCATCGCCGGAGCCGTTATCGGCCACGATGATTTCCGCGGTGTACGATTCCAGTTCCCGCGCGATGCCAGGCAGTTGGGCTTCCAGCAGGGGCTTTCCGTTGCGCGATGGGATGATGACGGAGATGCCGGTTTCCGCGGGGCGCGGCGCCGCAGCCGGAGGTCTGCGCCACTTGGGACGCAAGGCCCCGGCTATGCGCGCGGCCGCGTACCAGCAGGCGATCTGGATTCCAGGTTTCACGCTCAGATCGGCAAGTGCCGCCACGCTCGGGATTCTCCCTTGCGGTACTCGTCCCAAAGTTCCAACGCCTGGAGCGCGAAGGCCGAGGAGACCGGGTTCACGTACGGTAGCCAGGCCCCGGCTTTGCGTCCGAAATAGAAGCCGCCGCCGGAGGCCTGGAATCGCGCCAGTCTTTCCGCCTCGAATTGCGCGGCGGCGCCGTCCAGCGCCAGGACTCCGTCCCGGTCGGCATACAGGCGCATGCGCAGCAACTGGGCGTAAACGTCGGAGCGCTCGAACTCCGGCGCAATCTCGCGCAGGTGATGCGCGGCGCGGCCGATGCCCTCGCGGATGGCCGCCGCGACGCGCGGTTCCTGGGCGCTCGGCAGCAGGCCTTCCAGAAAATAGAGGAAGGCGTGCAGGCGGTCCATGACCTTGGGGCGCTCCACATGGCCGGGCAGGAAATCGCCGCGGGCGCCCAGGGAGTACTCCAGCACGCGCTCATAGGGTTCGCGGAAATGCTCATCGGCGGTGGCCTCGAGCAGGTCCCGCCAGGCCATGGCGCCCTTGAGCTGATAGCATCCCGGAAACCGCGACCAGCGCCCGGCCTCCGGTTCCAGCGGACGCTTATCGGGAAGCGACAGGATGGGGTGAAAACTGCCGTCCGCGGAGGCGAAATCGCGGACCATCGATTGGCCCAGCGCCGCCGCCACGTCCAGAAACTCCCCATCGGCGGTGGCGCGCCAGACCGAGACCAAGCCGCGAACCACGATGCCGCAATCGAAGAAATACGTGAAGGCGGGCGGATCGATTTCAAACGGCATGGTTCGAGAGGCGGAGTCCCACGCCGTGCGGGTCAGAAAACGGGCCGCGGCTACAGCGCGGTCAAGATACCGCGCGTCCTTCGTGACGGCGTGCAGATAGACGAACGTACTGGCCGCGTACCCGGTGATTTCGGTCGAGACCGCGTGGTTGCGCTCCAGGTCCGTGCGGTAATAGCGGGCTACGCCGCCGTTCGGTTGCTGAATGCCGGAGCGCACAAACCACTCTCCGGCGCGGGACAAATGCGAGGACAACTTGCCAGTTTAGCAGAGAGACCCGCCACGAAGAACCAGCCACACTGCTCCGGGTGCGCGGCCTGAAAACGGACTGAAGCTGTCGAAAGGCGGCCTGACCGCGGAGCAGAAGTCAGCAGAGGGCATATTAGGTCATGACGTCGGCAAGGCTAGTGAGGCACTCCGAAGGCCGAAAGGCGGAGCCATGGATAGGCCAAGCCGGAAACGGAAGGGACTGAGCCGTCCCGGGCGACGAACGGAACCGAAAACCCAGCCAGCACGAAACCATTGATGGAGGAAGCATGTGAGCGAGAAAACCTGAAGGCAGCATTGCGGCAGGTGAAGGCCAATAAAGGGTAGTCCGGGCGTTGACGGGATGACCGTCGGCGGAATCAAGGATTACCTGAAACTGCACTGGCCAGCCATCCGGGAACAACTGCTGAACGGGGTAAAGGCGCTATCATGACTGAAGCGAAGGAGACGCATGCACGGGGCTGGCTATTCGCCGGCTGGGATCGGGGATCGCCTTGCGGACCAGCTTTGACGTGAAGCCGGGAAGTTACATGATCCGGCTGGTGGTAAGGGACGACGAAGGGCAACTGATGGCAGCGGAGAACGGCGCTGTCGAGATTCCATGACTGGAGGTGTAAGGTGCGGTTGCAAAGCATGTCGCTGTTAGCGGGAGTTTTGTTCTGTGCCGGCGCTGTGGCGCAGGCCCAGCAGGCGGGCGCTCCGGCCGCCTCTCAAACTGTCATCCGGACGGAAACGCGGCTGGTCCTGGTGGACACCGTGGTCACCGACAAAAAGGGCGCCTACATTCATGATCTTGTCTTGAAGGATTTTCGCGTCTGGGAAGACAACAAGGAACAAGCCATCAAGAGTTTTTCCTTCGAGGCGGATCCGGCCTCTCCCTCCAGCTCTCAAAAGCGCTACCTGGTCCTGTTCTTCGACAATTCCACCATGAATCCCGGCGACCAGATTCGAGCGCGCCAGGCGGCGGCCAGGTTTATCGACAACAACGCCGGTCCAAACCGGCTGATGGCCGTCGTCAATTTCGGCGGCGCCGTGCAGATTGCCCAGAACTTCACGGCCGACGCCGATCGGCTCAAACAGGTGGTGAGCGGCGTGAAATTGTCGGCGGTCTCACCGAATGCCGAGGTCGCCTCGATCGGCATGCCCCGTTTGGGCCGTGGCGCGGCCGATTATGGCGCGCGCAGTGTAGTGCTTGCCTTGCGAAGTCTCGCCAAGAACCTGGCCGACGTTCCCGGCCGCAAGACCCTGATCCTGTTCACCGCCGGCTTCCCGCTCAATTCCGAGATCCGGTCGGAGGTGACGGCTGCCATTGACGCCTGCAACAAAGCCAATGTCGCGATTTATCCCATCGACGTTCGCGGTCTCGTGGGCGGGCTTGACATGTCTGCGCCGCACGGCTTGGTCGTCCAGCCCCGCCCCGCTGGTGTGCGGCTCGGCTTCGGCTTTTTGCAGGCCGCTTCTTTTGTTGCGTCATCCCCCGAATGGGAACCACCGCAGACCGGCACTGGCGGCTCAAGGGGAGGCGCAACCACCGGCGGTTCTCCAGGCGGTGGGTCCGGCAGCCGTCCGGGCGGCACCACCTCGGGCGGGGCTACCACCGGCGGCCGCACCACGGGCACCACCACCACGGGCGGCAACACCACGGGCAGCCGCACCACGTCGGGCACCACCACGGGCACCACCACGGGAACCCGCGGCGCGACGTCAACCGGCGGAAGCACTGCGGTTCCCGGGCAGGCCTACCGCACCAATCCATTCAACCTCCCGCGGCAGATCGTCCCGCAAGTTCCCTTTTCGGCGACCGCCAATCAGGATGTCCTCTATATGCTGGCGGAAGGCACCGGGGGTTTCGTTATCGTCAATACCAACGACCTGCTCGGCGGTCTGGAAAGGATCGGCAAGGAGCTGAACGAGTACTACATACTCGCCTATACGCCCCAGGAATCCCCGGAGGGAAGCTGTCACACGCTGCGGGTCAAGGTGGATCGCGGTGGAACTGACGTCCGGGCGCGCAGCGGGTATTGCAATGTCAAACCGGTGGACCTGCTCGCGGGGAATCGGGTGGAGCAGGACCTTGAGAATCGCGCCACCGGCTCGCAGCCCGGCTCCGTTGCGGCCGCGATGGAGATTCCGTTCTTCTACACCTCGCCCAACACGGCCCGGGTCGACGTGGCCATCGAGATCCCCTCCGAATCCCTCAAGTTTGAGAAGGTCAAGGGGAAGCTTCATTCCGAAGTGAATGTTCTCGGCATCGCTTACGCGCTCGATGGCGCCATCGCAGCGCGGTTCAGCGACACCGTGAAGCTCGATTTCGAAAACCAGAAGGAACTCGCCGTATTTCAACAGAAGCCCCTTCACTACGAAAACCAGTTTGACGTGGCCTCCGGCCAGTACAATTTCAAAGTCGTTTTCAGCTCGGGTGGCGAGAGCTTTGGCAAGCTGGAACAGCCGCTGGTCGTCGAGCCCAACGACGGCAATCAATTCGGCCTCAGCGGCCTGGCGCTCAGCAAGGAAGTCCATAAGGTCGCCGATCTGGAAACCGCTCTGGACACGGAGTTGCTCGAGGGCCGCTCGCCGCTGGTCGCTTTGGGGTTGCAGTTTACTCCCACCGGCGCGAACCGGTTCAAGACCACCGACCCAGCCACCATGTACCTGGAGATTTATGAACCGCTGCTGGTTGGCGGGAACCCGCCCAAGGTGGGTGTCGAGCTTCGATTGGTGGACCGCAAGACCGGCGAGCGGAAGGTGGACTCGGGCGTCCTGGAAGTGGCCAACTTCATGCACGCCGGCAGTCCCGTGATCCCGGTGGGGCTCAGGCTGCCGGTAGCATCGCTCGCAGCGGGCTCCTATCGGGCTGAGCTGACGGCCTCGGACTCGGCCGGAAAATCCGTGGTCCGCTCCGCCGACTTCGAAATCGAGTAGCGGTCAAGATGCTTTTTGCTCCGCGCGATGCTATTCTTCATGTTTCAGGTCCGTTCAGCGGAAACTGAAGGAGGCATAAGTGAAAACCGATACTTCTCGGCGCAACTTCCTGGCTGCCAGCTTGGCTTTGCCGGCTGCCGGCCTGGCTTCGACTACATCCAGTCCCACTCCGTCCGCTCTGGCTCCTCAGCAGGCGGCGCCCACTCCGGCTAAGGTCGCTTACCGCGTTCTGGGCAAGACGGGCTTGAAGGTCTCGACTGTCGGCTATGGCTGCATGATCACCTCCGACCCCACGGTGATCGCCAGAGCCGTCGACATGGGCATCAACTACTTCGATACTTCCCGCGGCTACCAAAGCGGCCAAAACGAGCGCATGGTGGGAGCCGCGCTGGGCGCGAAACGGAAGGATATCTTTATTTCCACCAAGTGCGATCAGAGGACCGGAGCCGGTATCCTGGGCGAGATCGATACCAGCCTCAAGGAGCTCAACACCGATCACGTCGACGTCTGGCTGCTGCACGGCAAGGACACCCCGGAGCTGATCTCCGACGAATTGGTGGAGGCGCAGCGCAAGGCCAAACAGCAGGGCAAGGTGCGGTTCATCGGCATGAGCACGCACGCGCTGCCGACAGTTGTCGATCGCGTGATCGAAGCCAAGCTGGAGGTGGTCCAGGCACAATACAACTTCACCTCCGCCGCGGAGTGGGGCCCGGCCCTCGATAAGCTGCGGCAGGCCGGCATCGGCGTGGTGGCCATGAAGGTGATGGCCAAGGTCGGACGAGGCCGTGGCAGGGGCGCCGCCCAGGAACCTCCGCCGCCGGCTCGGCCCGCCAATTTCGCGCCCGCTGCCCTCAAGTGGGCCATCAAGAACCCCGTCATCGCCACCACCGTCCCCAGCATGACCGACATCGACCAGCTCGAGCAGAACTTCGCCGTGATGGCGCAGCCGTTCACCGACGCCGACCAGAAGATCCTCACCGCCCGCTTGGAAGAGATTTCCCCCTACTTCTGCCGCATGTGCGGCCAGTGCGCCGGCCAGTGCCCCCAGGGTCTGCCGGTGGCGGACATGGTGCGCTTCGTCATGTATGCCGACGGCTACGGCCAATTCCCTCTCGGCAGGGAGCACTTCCAACGCATGTCGGCCGAGCAGCAGGCCGTGCGATGCGACCAGTGCCCCACCTGCGTCGTCCAGTGCCCGCACGGAGTGACGGTGGCGGAGCGGATGATGCGCGCCCAGGAATTGTTCGCGTAAGCGTGCTAGACTCTTGCCAGAAGGAGGCCGGCTATGCTCCCGCCTCAAGACGTTGCGATTTATCTGAACAACGCGCTCAAAGCGACGCACACGCTCGCTGAGCTGGACCGTGATGCGTCCTTGCCCCCGTCGGTGGCTGAAATGCCCGACCAGATCTCCGGCAAGTTCGTGAGTCTCGATTCGCCTGCTGAGGTGGCCGGCGCATGGAAACGGGTGATGATCTTCAACGACACCCAGGTGCTCTACACCTTCACGTACGACCCCGCGACGGCCACTTTCACCGCTCGCAAACGCTAGGTAGGGCAGGCGCTTTCGCCTGCCAACCCCGTTACCCGCGCCCCGCCTTGGCGCGATCCATGTACTTCATGTTTGCCACATCCAGACGGATCGCATCGCCGGTCTTCACAAACAGCGGCACCATGACTTCGATGTCATTTGCCAGTTTGGCCGGTTTGTAGTTGCTGTCCTGCTGCTGGTGGATGGGCGGAGCCGTGTCCACGATTTTCACTTCCAGGACGTCCGGGAACAGTACACTCACCGGCCGGCCTTCCAGGAACTCGACGCTCACCTTCATGCCCGGCTCCAACAGCCCAGCTTGCGGCTCGCCCACAATCTCCCTGGCAACCTCGGTCTGCTCGTAGGTGTCCGGATTCATGAAGCAGCACTGGCCGCCGTCGGCATACAGGAACTCCAGCGCCTGTTTCTCGAGTGCGATTTCCTCGAGCTTCAGTTCCGAGCGGAAACTGTGCTCCCAAAAAGTCCGGGTATCCAGGTTCTGAAGGCGGGTATGGGTGGCGCCGCCCATCTTGCCCTGACCGCCATGGTACTCTGCCGCCACCACCTTGTATCTCTGTCCTTCGAATTTGATTGCCATTCCGATGCGCAATTGCGATGCCGTGACCATGCTTACCTCCGGCTCATGCCAATACTCCTTCAATGGTAGTCACATCCACCAGACCCGAGCAGCCATACAGAACGGGAAGCAGTTGGCCCGCCGGGTAGCGGCGGCGCAGGCCGGCCACTTTGTTGGTTCCCGCGCGATACGCGGGCAAATACATCCGCCCCAGCAACGGGTGGCGTCCCCACGCGCCCGACAACTTGTCCGCGCGCTCCGGCGAGACCAGAAACTCGTTGCGCAGCGCCGCCGCCACCTCGGCTTGCGGCGCCCCGTCGTTCCAGGTGAGATACGATGCCTGGTTCTTGGCGTCGTCCTGAAGCAGCGGAAGCAGCGCGCCGATTTGCATGTTCTCATCGGGTAACTCGTCCACCTCCGTTACCCCGTGCGCCATCAGGATGGCATTATTGGCGATGCCTTCGAAAAGAGCCGCCGCGCGTGTGTTCATGGTGAGCACCGAGGCTTCGAACCCCACCGCGCCCCGCACGTACAGGTTCTGCAAGTACGCGAACGTGGTCACGTGGCCGGGGACCACTTCGTGGCTGACCAACTGCAAGAACTCGGGGATGGAGATTTCCAGAGAAGCGTTGATCTCATAGGTGGCCTCGTACTCGGGCGCTCCATCGGCCTTCCGCGCCCGCCCCAAATAGTTCATGGACCCGGAAAACCAAGCATCCTCGATGGGAAGGAACCGGATATTGGCGCGCGGAACCGATTGCAGCGCCGCCGGCAGATGGGGCAGCACGTTGCTGGCGGTCAATTGGTCGAACCAGGCGATGACGGCGGCGCCCAGCGGCTTGATGGAGGCCATGGGGACCGCGTGCGCTCTTCTCCAGGCATCCACGGCCGCTAGCAGCGACTCCCGGTCATGCGAAGCGTATCCGGCCCGGGCCAGCAACTCGGCCACGCGTTCCCTTTTGGCGGAAGGGTCGGACGGCTCCGGCGCCTGGCCGGTGGATGCCTTTACGCAGCGGTCGTAAGGGACCGGCTCGCCCACGCCCAGGATCTCCATGGCGAGGTCCCACATGGTTTCGAAGCACAGGGCCAGGCCGGCCAGGTAGTCGGAACGCGGCGTTTCGGTTTTCAAAGCGCGGATGGCGCCGAGGATGTCTACCCGCTCCAGATAGGCTTGGATCGCCTGCCGGTCGGGCGACTTGGCCGAGACGCCGCCCGAGGCGCGAACCCGCGCCGCGGTTGGGTCGGTGTACGCCGGCGGAAGCGGCTCGTCGGAGAACCACGAATCGGCGATGAAACGGCCCACGCCCGAGGCGCACATCACGTCGCCCCCCCACAGCGTATCGATTCCCAGAATGGCGTTGCCAACCAGTTCCCGAAAGCGCGCGCTCATGATTCCGATTCCTCCTTGCGACCGAGCGACCTCCACCAGAAATAGACGCACAGGCCCACGAATAGGGCCGTCGAGACAGTCTGCGAAACCATCTCATGGCCGTAGAACGGCGTCTTGATCCAGTCTTCGTTATACCCCGGAATGAGCCGGCACGCGGCGCCCAACACGCCGCCCAGCGCGCCGCCCGCCATCAATCCCGAGGCGATGATCACGCCGCGCTCGCGCACCGTGCTCCCCCGTCTCCCGCCCAGCTTTTCCGAGCGTTTCCCCAGAAAGTGCGCCAGGAAGCCGCCCACCAGCGCCGGAGTGTTCAGTTCCAGGGGCAGATACATTCCCAGCGCGAAAATGAGCGCCGGCACCTCCAGCATTTCCATGGTGACAGCCACCGCCGCTCCCGCTCCGAACAGAATGTAGGCCACCGGCTGGCGGCTCATGAAACCCTCCACCAGCGCCTTCATGATGGAGGCCTGCGGCGAAGGCAGCACGGCGCGCATATCCCCCGGCGCGGACTCGCCGAACTGAAATGCCCGCGCCAGCAGAACGATGGTGAGGCCCACGGCCACCGATGCCGCCATGACGCCCAGGAACTTCACCTTCTCCTGCGCGGCCGGCGTCGAACCCAGCCAGTAACCGGTCTTGAAATCGGTGATGGCTTGCCCGGAAACCGAAAGAGCCGTGCATACCATGCCCGCCAGCGCCATCACGAAGAACATCCCCGTGGTGCCCGAGAGACCGAATCGCAGCAGCACCACGGACGCAATGATGATGGTCAGCATGGTCATGCCCGACACCGGATTCCGCGCCGTGGTGGCGATCGCGTTGGCGGCGACCGATGCGAAGAAGAAGGAGAAGACCAGCGTCAGCGCCAGCCCGGCGACGATCACCGCGGGCGAACCCGAGAGATGGGCGAGAAACGCCGCCACGGCGATGGCGCTGGCGATCACTCCCAGCAGAATCGTCATCACCGAAATGTCGCGGTCGGTCCGTTCCCCCTGCGTCTCGCCGCGCCGGAAAGCCCGCATGGCGATGCCAAACGATCCGGCCACAATGCGCATGGATTTCAGAATCCCGAAGATCCCCGCGGTAGCGATGGCCCCCACCCCCACGAAGCGCACATACCCCCGGAAAATCTCCGTGGCGGTCATCTGTGCAATGGGTATCTGCGCCGGATATACCGCGCTGTTGGAGATATGGCTGCCGATCATCCAGATCAGCGGCACCAGCACGAAGTTGGAGAGCACGCCGCCCGCGCACAGAATCAGCGAGCTGCGCAACCCCATGACGTATCCGAGCCCCAGGATGAAACCGATGGCGTCGAAACTGAACACCACCTTGACGCGCTCGGATAGCACCCGCATGGCCGGGACAAACAGGAAATCCAGGTACTCTTTCCAAACGTGAAAGGTGGTGACGAAGAAATCATAGACGCCGGCGATGGCCGTGGCTTCCAGCAGCAGCTTCGCCTGCGATCCGCCTTTCTCGCCGGTGACCAGAACCTCCGTGATCGCGGTTGCCTCGGGGTAGGGAAGCAGGCCGTGCATGTCGCGGACGAAGTAGCGGCGGAGCGGAATCAGGAACAGCACGCCCAGGCACCCGCCCGCCAGGCAGATCAAGATGGTCTCGACCGGGTGCGGATCGAGCTTCAGTATGTAGAGAGCCGGAAGCGTGAAGATGGCCCCCGCCACCACCGATCCCGCCACCCCGCCGATGCCCGTGATGATCACGTTCTCCAGCACGGTCGATCGCCGCGGATAGAGGCGCGCCAGCCCGATCGCCAGAATGGAGATGGGAATCGCCGCTTCCATCACCTGGCCGACCTTCAGGCCCGAGTACGCCGACGCGATCGTAAAGACGACGCACAGGAACAGGCCCCACCCCACCGACCGCGGAGTGAGCTCGGCCAACTCGGTGGACGCCGGGACCGGCGGTTGGTACGCCGTTCCAGGCGGAAGCGGCGTATAAGCGTTTTCGGGAAGCCGGAGAGTCACTAAACAGGGAGAATAGCACCCTTAGAACAGCGCGGCCCTAGTTCTCCGTCGGCGCCTTTTCCAAGTGATCGATCACGATCAGGTCGAGCGGCTCTTTTCGGGGTTCCAGCTTGAGCCCGAGTTGCTGCACCGCCGCGAAAATCGAGAGCCCGCCCGGATCGGATGCGGCATCCGACGGCGGCCGCGTCCCCTCTCTGCCGCCACCCATGCCCGGCCCCATCATGCCCATGGTCCTCGCGGCATTGCGCAGATCTTCCATCGAAAGGTCCAGCGCCACCTGGTACGTTCCTTTCAACCCGGTCAGATCCACCACCGGGCGGTCGAAAAAGCGCGAGAGCGTGTCGGCCAGCGCTGCCATGTTCATCTTGGGGGCTTCCAGGCGCATGATGCCGTTCGGCCCCATGGACATGTGCGCCGTGCCGATTGGCCCGCCCGAGATCGACACCTGGGTGTTCTCACCTCTCCCGCTGACGCTCACATCGAGCGCCGCGGGCGCGTCGCCGCCGGCAGGCGCATCGGCGCCGGGTGCGGACTCTTTCAGCTTGGGCCCGTTCTTCCCCACCACCAGCGCGTACACCGCGTGTTCCTTGCTCTCGCGATGCACGGCTAGCTTAAACCGTTCCGCCAGCAGCGCCTGCAGCATCTCCGGCACCTGCTCGCGGGTGGCGCCCTCGGGCATTTTGGCCAGCACGTCGAACCTTTCGGCGGTCATCCAGTCCGGGCCAGAGACCTGGTACGGTTTCACCCGGTAGGCCACGCGAATCAAGTCCGCCAGCGACATACCTCCGATATCCACTCTGGCCGCGTCGATCTTCATGCCGATATGCATCTGGCCCGACAGCATCTGACTCCGGTCGAGCGGCGCCGCCGGTTTGACCGATGCCACCTCGAACGCCGGCCCGGCCGCCGCGGTCTGTCCTATCGCCGCACCCGCCGCCAGCACCAGCGAGCCGCTTATTCTCCACAGCAACCTGTTCATCTTCCCAGCTTACCTGCTTTCGATGAGAAACGTGCCGGCTCCATCACGCCAAAGCCGGCACCAGTCGGTAGCCCCGCTTGATCAGATGGGGTGTGTGCTTCGCGATATCGGCGAGGAAAATCCGCGGATCCTCGGGCGAGATTCGCAATTCGGAGGCGAGCCGATATTGGATTCTGACGTGATCGTCGGAAACCGGACCGACAAACGTGATCGCCTCGTAGGGGATCGACCGCCGCCATAATCCACCGCAAATCAGAAGCCCCTCACCGGTTGTCTTATAGGACTGAGGATAAGCGCAAATCAGCAGAACTAACAATACCGGTCCGGCGATCCAGTAATTCACTCCCAGTAGAAGCACCAGAATTGCCAGCGTGATGGCCGCCGCCATCCACCAATCGACCTTAGCTTGATGAGTCATACAGTTCTCCCGTGGAGGCGGCCGGGCGCTCCCCGGCCGCCAGGACGACACACAGTTCATCCCGCTTTCCGCTTGGATTTGATCTCCTCCAGCAGATGGTCGATCTCTTCCTGCTTCTCCATCGCTCGAAAGCGATCTTCCACGTTGTCGGCCAGCAGCTCCGCCCCGGCCTGCGCCGCGGCTTCGCTGTGGTGCACCTTGTTTTTCATGCGGTCGAAGGCGGCCGCGTTCGAGCCATCGCCAATGTTAATGCCGGCCTCGTTGGCCTTGCCCAGCGCGCGCGAGCGGCGGTGCTGCGCTATCAGCATGTCGCTCTTCGACTGCGCCTCAGCCAGCTTCTGCCCCAGCTTCAGCAGCGCCGTCTTGAGGTTCTCCACCTGCGTCTTCTGGTCCTCCACCTGCTGCCGGAAGCTCTCGGTCGTGGACTTATAACTCATCGAGCGCTCCACCGCCGCGCGCGCCAGCGCGTCGTCGTGCTTGTCCACGGCCAGCTCGGCGCGGCGCATCCATTGCCGCTCGTTCTCTTCGTTCTCTTGTAGCTTCTTCTCCAGCACGTGCTGGTCGGCTATCGAGATGGCTACCTGGGTCTTGACCTGGAGCAACTGATTCTGCATGTCCAGAATCACCTGCTTGATCATCTTTTCCGGTTCTTCGGCCTTATCGACAAGGTCGTTGATATTCGCCCGGATCAACGTTGAGACTCTCTCTAAGAGTGCCATGGGATTCTCCTCTCTTACCTGCGTGCTTACTTACTGCCCTCCGCCCTTCGCCGGGTTATCCGGCTTGGGCGACTTGTCGCCGATCGTCCGTATCTTCGAGAACAGCTCGCTCAAAGGCATGCCCGAGAGCGTCTCGAACAGCGCGGGGACCTGCGCCGCCATCTTGGTCAAATCGCCCGTGATCTTGTTCAGGCCCGCGGCGTCGCCGCCCGTCGAAACCACCGTGATGCGGTCCACGTTGGCCAACGGCGCGGCCAAAGCCTTCACGATCTCCGGCATGCTGCTGAACAGACGGTCTATCACGGCCGCCTGGTTGTATTCCTGGTACGCCGCGGCCTTTACGTTCATGGCCCGGGCTTCGGCTTCGCCCTTCTTGAAGATGATTTCGGCTTCCGCCTCGCCCTGCGCGCGGATGGCCGAGGCATGGCCTTCGGCTTCCATGATCAGGCGCTGCTTCTCGGCTTCCGCCAGCGTCTCGATGCGCTGCCGCTCGGCTTCGGCCGGCTTGAGCACGGTGGCGTTCAGCTCGCGCTCGCGACGCTGGATTTCGGCGTCCTGTACCTTGACCTGGTGCTCTTTTTGCACTTGCTCGATGGTGACTTCCTCGGCGCGCACCTGCTGCAGCATGACGTTGGTCTGGATGTCGTAGGCTTTATCCGCCTGCGCCTGCTGCTTCTTCACCATCTCCAGGTAGGCGGCTTTCTTGACTTCCAGGTCGCGCTGGGCTTCCGCCTGCTTGGCCTGCGAAAGCGTCTCGGCCTGCACCCGCTCCTGGTCCGCCTGGGCCTTGGCGACCGCGGCTTCCCTCGAAGCCACGGCCCGCCGGATGGCGGTATCGCGGTCGGCTTCGGCGGTGGCCACGTCCGCGTCGCGCTTGATCCGCGCCACGTCCGGCCGGCCCATGTTGCTGATGTAATCGTTCTTGTCCCGGACCTCTTTGATGGTGAAGGAAATCACCTCGAGCCCCATCTTCGTCATGTCGTCGGCGCAAGTGGACCGCATACGCTCGCCCACCATCTCCGGCTGCTTCACGATCTCTTCCACCGTGAGCTGGCCGATGATGCCGCGCAAGTGGCCTTCCATCACCAGCCGGATCAGCCCCTCGCGTTCGTCGGGCGACTTGGTGAGGAACTGCTCGGCCGCCGTGAGAATCGATTCCGGATCGGACTTTACCTTGATCTGCGCTACGGCTTCCACCGTGACCGCCACGCCCTGCCGCGTGTAGAGGTCCTGCTTCGGTGCGACGTCGAACGACATCAGCTCGAGCGACAGCCCACGGGCGCTTTCCACCATGGGGAAAATGACGGTGCCGCGGCCCTTTACCACGCGCGTGCCGCGGAAACCGTATACGATGATGGCCTCGTGCGGTCCCGCCTTGCGGAACAGCTTGGCGAACATGGCCATCAGAAACAGGATCGCCAGGATCATCAGACCGGCGATCACGAACGTTGTGTTTTCCATAAATGTGAACTCTATCTCCTGTTAGTTCTTTGGCTCCGCCTCGCCCGCCGGGTCTTCCCAGGGGCGGACATACGCAATTCCTTTCTCGTAGCGCGTCACCATTACCTCCGCGCCTTTACCGATGCCAATGCCGTCCTCGCTGCGCGCGCCGGTGACGTGGCGCGTGCCTTCCTGCGAATAAATCAGCTCGCCGGTCCCGCCGGGCCGTATGGGAATGCTCATGCGGCCGAGCACCCCGATCATGTCGTAGTCGGCCGGGTCGAGGGCCTCCTCGCGAGCCATCAAGACCTTGGCGAGGAACCAGAACACTACGGCCGCGGCGCCAATGCCGCTGAGCGTGGCGATCCCCAGCGCCAGAACAACCCATACGTGGTAGTAACGCTCCAGCAGATACCCCGTGCCCCCGAACCAGGCCAAAAAGGCGGCGATCGTGCCGAAATTGAACCACGACAGATCGGCGCGCCCGCCACCACCGTGCGCGTGCGGCATGTGAACGCCGTGATGAAAATGCAGATGCGGCAAATGCAAGTGCACGCTGCCGGCCAGAAACGCCAGCGCGCTCAAGCCGAACCCGACCAGGAAACAAATGAGGTAGAAATCGGACCAGGTCATGAACGCCTCCTCGGTTTACGATCCGGCGATGGAGCCGGGGTCTTCAGCACCTCGATCAGCCGCTCCGCCAGTCCCGGATTTTCCAGAATCGTGCCCAGCAGCATGAGGCACATGCGCGAATCGTCATGCCGCGCGATGGTGAGCAGGGCATGATGCAGCTCGGCGTCGCGGCTGAAGCGCTCGGCCCCGCCGACCAGCCACAGGTCGAGCTTGTCCTCCAGCGCCCCGATGTCGGAAATCAGTTCGTTCGAAAACCCCTCGGGGTCGTCCACCAGGTAGCCGGGATGCACCTTAAAGAAGCGCGCCAGCAGCATGCGCGTCGAGTTGGTCAGATGCGGCCGCGCGCCGCTTTCGATCTGCGAGAGATAACTCTGGCTGATGGATTTGCCCAGATCCTTCTGGATGAGCCGCGCCATTTCGAGCTGGGAAAGTTCACGGTCGAGCCCGCGCAGCGTGCCCTCCACCTCCCGCAGGTACCGAAGTTTTTCACCGAGCCGCATATTGCAATCTGTAATTACTATATGGCAACTTGCGATTGTTGTCAAGAGGAAAATTGCGGAAGAATTTGCGGCACCCCCTCACCAACCCAAGAAACTGGAGGCGCCATCGATCTGTATTTTCCGGCGGTTGCCTGGGAATTGGCAAACACGTTGTGGATCTCGATGGTTTCCGGGTGGAATGATGAGAATCATGAGCTTGATGGCGCACTCTGTTCTAAGCCCGAAGGGCGCAAGACAATAGCCCACGGCGCAAGCCGTCGGGAACGGATGCCCGGTTGTCGTAGCCCCGGGTAGGGGCGTAAGATCATGCCGCATACCTTCACCTGTCTGCTCGTGCATGTCATCTTCTCCACCAAGGACCGTGCGCC
>Ga0181527_1001161_pt1 | contig 27890 bp, 31 predicted proteins | sample PEATcosm2014_Bin_30_FD_119762 | JGI IMG/M metagenome (GOLD analysis project Ga0181527, IMG submission 119762) | Peatland microbial communities from MTU Mesocosm Facility, Houghton, MI, USA - PEATcosm2014_Bin06_60_metaG | ecosystem: Environmental > Terrestrial > Soil > Wetlands > Peat | place...
CCGAGGGCGATGCCGACGTCTTCCACCGTGTGGTGCTGATCGACATCGAGATCGCCCTTGCAGGAGAGCTCGAGATCGAAACCGCCGTGCCGGGCAAACAGTTCCAGCATGTGATCGAAGAATCGAATGCCGGTCGCAACCTTGTAGGCGCCGCGACCGTCGATCTTCAGCAGCAGCCGTATGTCGGTTTCATTCGTCTTGCGCTCAACCCGTGCGCTTCTCATACGAGCACCTCACCCTGGCTGCCGGCGGTTTTTAACAGATTGCGTAAACAGTTCAGCCGTGCGCTCCGAGAGTTCTTTGGAGAAGTACGGTTGGCGGTTGTGGGGAGCGAGTTTTTTAGCCGGGGGCTCTCCTGTCTCATCGCCGCACCTCCTCGGCATTGATAATGCGGGGCTGCGGCTTGAAGCCTACGGCCTCGAAAGCTTCGCTCAGCTCACGCAGCAGCCGGTCCGTCTGCGGACGCGTGCCCACCGTAATGCGAACGCATCCGGCACAGCCCGGATCGCTGTTGCGGTCGCGCACCAGGATGCCTCGGCGCCGCATCTCCTCCACCAAAGGCTTGCGGTAATCGCCAAAATAGGCGAGCACGAAATTGGCGCGACTCGGCCAGAAGGGAATGTTTCGTTCGCCATAGAACTGCTCGAGGCGCGCCCGTCCTTCCCGCACCTGGCTGACGTAGCTGGTGATGAACTCCCGGTCGGTGAGCGCTTCGGTCAGGCAAGCCAGCGCCACCCCGTTAACGTTATAGGGTGAGCCCACGCGGCGCACCATCTTCATCTGCGGCGCGTCGCCAATCAGCACGCCGACGCGGAACCCGGCCAGCCCGAACGCCTTGGAAAAGGTTCGCGCGATGAACAGGTTCGGCACCGTTCCGACCTGGTCGAGGAGCGTCTCGCCGTGAAAATCCCAGTAGGCTTCATCCACCAGCAACGCCGCATTGGGAGCGGCAGCGGCAATCGCCAACAGATCCTGACGCGAGGCTACCGCGCCAGTCGGATTGTTAGGAGTCGCCAGCGCGATCAACTTGGTTGCCGGAGTAATTGCCCGCAAAACCTTGCGGGCCGGAAACGCGAAATCCTCCCCGGCTTGCACGTTGACGACTTTTGCGCCCGTCGCCAGCGCGTAAATTTCGTAGAGCGAAAACGTCGGCACCACGATCAGCGCTTCGTTGCCGGGCTCGAGGTAAGTTTCGCAGAGCAGATGAATCGCTTCGTCCACGCCGTTGGTGAGCAGCAGCCGGTCGAGTGCGATTCCGAGAAAGCCGGCCACCGCCAGCTCGCCTACTTCCCGCTCCGGATACTTGTTGAGCACTTCGGTGGAAATGGAGGCCAGCACCCGCAGTACGCGCGGCGAGCATCCGCCGACATTTTCGTTGAAATCGAGGCGCAGCCCTTCGCGCCGTCCCAACGGCGGGTGATACTCCTTCAGGTTCTGCACAACTGCTCGTGCGTTCAGCATTGCACTTTATCCTCACTCGGACGGACTCGGCATGTCCGCCCGTTCACATTTCGCATCCGCGTTACAGCTATCACTTCATCCTCACTCGGACAGACTCGGCGTGCGCCTTTAAGCCTTCCGCTTCGGCCAGCAGCGCCACTGCCGGACCTATCCGCTTCAGTCCCGATTTCGAAACCTGCTGCACGCTGATGATCTTGACGTAATCCATTACGCTCAAGCCGCCTCGATAGCGCGCCACGCCCCCGGTTGGCAGCACATGGTTCGGCCCGGAGGCATAGTCCCCCAGCGATTGCGGCGAGTATTCCCCGACGAATACCGATCCGGCATCGAAGACCCTGTGTACATTGGCCGCATCCACGGTCAGGTGCTCGGCGGCGATGGCATTGATCCAGACGAAAGCCTCGTCCGCGGCCCTTGCGACAAGCGCGACCCCGTTTTCACTCAGCGATTTGCACGCGATTGGATTCTCCGCCGCCATCGCCATGGCCGCTTTTGCGACCTCCTGAGCGAGCCGTAAGTTGGTAGTCACGAAAATCGGCAGCGTTTCCGGATCGTGCTCCGCCTGCGCCACCAGGTCGGAAGCGAAAAACTCGGCATTGCCACGGTCGGCGAAAACAATCGCCTCGGTGGGACCTGCAAGCATATCGATCGAGCAGTCGAAAGCCACCATCTTCTTCGCCGCCGTCACATAGCTGTTGCCCGGGCCAACAATTTTGGCGACTCGCGGCACGGAATCTGTGCCATAGGCAAAGGCAGCCACCGCCTGCGCGCCGCCAATGCGATAGAAGCTCTCCACGCCGAGCATGGCGGCAGCCGCGAGAGTCTCGGGCGCGGGGCGAGGGGACGCCACCTGAATGCGCCTGGCACCCGCAACCTGCGCGGGAATCACCGTCATGAGCACGGACGAAGGCAGTGGATACCGCCCGCCGGGAACGTAGCAGCCAACCGATGCGACCGGTTCCACCCTCTGTCCCACGCGGATGCCCGGCTCCATGGTCCGCACCCACGACCTTGGCATTTGCCACTCCGCAAACTTGCGGATGTTGCGCGCGGCTCGCTCGATGGCTTGCGTGAACTCCGGCGAGACCTGGCTCCGGGCGGCTTCCAGTTCCTCACGGCTAACCAGCACGGATTCCTCTTCGCCGAGGCCGTCCAATTCCCGTGCATACCTTCGCAGGGCTTCGTCGCCCTTCGCACGAACGTCACGAACGATCTGCGCGACCGTTCGTTCCACCTTCGGCTGGATCGTCGAGCCGCGAGAGACGAGCTTTTCGGTCACGTAGCTGGCGGCTTCGCTCCCGTCGAGCACGCGCATTAGAGCACCACCTTATTCAGCGGATACTCGACGATGCCCGTACCGCCGGCCGCCTTCAGCTTCGGGATGACGTCGCGTACCGTGGTCTCGTCGAGAATCGTGTTCACCGCCACCCAGCACTCATCGCTCAAGTTGGAAATGGTCGGGCTGTTCAGTGCCGGCAAAACCCGCAGCACGGCCGGTAGATCTTTTCTCTGAACGTTCAGCATCAGACCGACTTGCCCCTGGGCGGAAATTGCGCCTTGCAGCAGCATCGCAATGTTTTCGATCTTCTGCCGCTTCCATGGATCGCTCCAGGATTTGGTATTCGCAATCAGTTGCGTATTCGACTCCAGCACGGTATCAATAATGCGCAGCCGATTAGCTTTCAACGAACTGCCGGTCTCGGTCACTTCAACGATGGCATCGGCCAGCATCGGCGGCTTCACTTCCGTCGCGCCCCAGGAGAAGTCGACCTGCACGGGAACATTCTTGCCGGCGAAGTAGCGCTTGGTCACGTCCACCAACTCAGTCGCGATCGTCTTGCCCGCCAGGTCTTCGGCGCTTTTGAACGACGATTCCTCGGGAACGGCAAGCACCCAACGCACTTTGCCGCGACTCTGCTTGGCATAGTTCAGATTGATCACGGTGTGCACGGTCAAGCCGCTCTCTTTGACCCAGTCCAGCCCGGTGAGCCCGGCATCGAGCGCGCCATGCTCGACGTAGCGGGCCATTTCCTGGGCGCGAATCAGCATGCATTCCAACTCGGGGTCGTCCGTGCTGGGGAAATAGGAACGTCCATCGGCGTAAATTTTGAAGCCGGCGGCGGCAAACAACTTAATGGTCGCATCCTGCAGGCTGCCTTTGGGAATACCGAGACGAATTTTCATTTCCGCACCTCCGGCGCTACTTGCAACGACATCGGTTTGGTAAAACACGAGCGCGTGCCCTCGTGGCAGACCAGTCCATCGCCCTCCACTCGCACCCGGCACAGCACCGTGTCGCGATCGCAATCGGTGGAGGCCGCAATCAGCCGAAGCCGGTTGCCGGAAGTTTCGCCCTTGGTCCAGAGCTGATTGCGCGTCCGGCTGAAAAACGTGACATAGCCGCTTCGCAGCGTCTTGTCGAGCGCTTCCCGGTTCATGAATCCCACCATAAGGACCTCGCCGTTGTCGGCGTCCTGCACCACCGCCGGGGCCAGGCCCTGCATCTTTTCGAAATCGATTGTCTCCATTCTCACCTCAACTTATTTCCTCGCTGTCCTGTCGGACCGCCCGCGCTGGTTCGGCGATCAAAGCCCGGCGGCACCAAAGAAAAGCCCGCTGAGCTTGATCGCATCAGCGGGCCAGAAACCTGAGGACTTGCTTCGACCTATCCGCACATCCCCGCCGACACGATCATCTCGTGGTGATGATGGTGGCGATGATGGTGAAACAAAGTCATCTCACGTTTGATCGTAAAAGCAACGCAGTTGGATGTCAACCCGAAAAGCGCGCCGCAAGAAAAGCTGCGCATCCGCCAAAGTTCCGGCGGATTCCAAGCTGACGCCTCGTCAACAGGCTGCTGAAAAAACTGTTCTCCGCGGGTGTCATCCTGAGCGCAGCGAAGGATCTGCTGTTTGCGCGTGCTGAAAGCAAAGCAGATCCTTCGGTCGCGCAAAATCGGCGCAACCTCAGGATGACACTGTACGAGTTTTTCAGCAACCTTCTAATGCGTCTTCTGCAGCGTCCGCCCGCGTTGCTGAGACTTGGCAGTACTGCTCTCCAAAACCTCCAGGAACTTGGCGAGCCAGACAGGATGCGCGGGCCAGGCCGGGGCTGTCACTAATGTTCCGTCGACAACCGCCTCCGTCATGCCTACCGGGACGTAGATGCCGCCGGCACTCTCGACTTCCGGGGCGCAGGCCGGATAGGCGCTCACTTTCTTGCCTTTCAACACGCTGGCCGCGGCCAGCAATTGCGCCGCATGGCAGATAGCGGCAATGGGTTTCCGTTGTTCGTCGAAATGACGCACCATATCGAGCACCTTCGGATTCAACCGCAGATACTCCGGCGCCCGTCCGCCCGGCAGCACCAGCCCGTCGTAGCTGGCCGGATCAATCTGCGCGAAAGTAGCGTTCAGGGTGAAATTGTGTCCTCGTTTTTCGCTGTAGGTCTGGTCCCCTTCGAAGTCATGGATCGCGGTGCGGACGAATTCGCCCGACTTCTTATCGGGACACACCGCATCCACCGCGTGTCCAGCCATCTGAAGCGCCTGGAACGGAACCATGGCCTCGTAATCTTCCACGTAGTCGCCTACGATCATCAGCAGCTTTCGTTGTTGCATATTGCATCTCTCCGGAAAGTCAGGGGTTGATCATTACAATGAGCGCTCGCGGCGCAAATGCCGCGTGCGTGGGTGATATGATCCACCATTTCGATGATAAAAATAACATTATCGACTCTGCAATGCAGTGAACCCGGCTGATGAAAAAGAAGGCACAAAAGCGAACGCCTGCCATTCGGATTGGCCACGATGACCGGCTCTTTGTGCTAACCGGCGCGGGCGTCAGCGCGGAAAGCGGCCTGGCAACGTTCCGCGGCCCCGGCGGGCTCTGGCACGGCCATCGTGTAGAAGATGTTGCTTGTCCCGAAGCCTGGGAGCGAGATCCCGAGCTGGTTTGGAACTTTTACTCGATGCGGCGAAAGCGAGCCGGGGCGGTGAAGCCGAATCCGGCCCACTTGGCGCTGGCCGAGCTTGAGCACAGACTGGGCGAGCGGTTTTTTCTGTGCACGCAAAATGTCGACCACCTGCACGAGCGCGCCGGTTCCAAACGCCTGGTGCACATGCACGGTGAACTCTTCCAATCGCGCTGCGAAAGTTGCGATGGCGAGCCCTTCGCCGACGAGAATCTGTATGCGAGCCTTGCCGACATTCCGCGCTGCCGCTGCGGCGCCCGCATTCGGCCGAATATCGTCTGGTTCGGCGAAGCCATTCTCCACCTGCCGCTCATCGCCAGGGAGTTGGAGCGGTGTACGGTTCTGCTCGTGGTTGGCACCTCTGGGCTAGTGCAACCCGCAGCCAGCTTTGTGCACTGGGCCGGCACCCTGCCGGGGAGCGTGGCGATTCGGACCTACTACGTCGGTCCGGAGGAGCCGGCAAATGCCTCCGCCTTCACCGATATTTTCCTGGGAAAGGCGGGCGAATTGCTGCCGCGCCTTTTCGAGGTCCAGGACTCCAGGGTTCGGGGCAAGCTAAGGCGTTCCCCATAAGCGATTCCGGGGGGAATGTATTTCAAACTCGCCTAAGGGTTTTTTCCACATTGTTTCCTGTTGACCGGGGAAACGTGAAAAGTACAATTGGAGTTCCTGGTGCGGAATTCTCGCATCAGCCAGCGCAAGCGGTCCTTGACGGGACTGCGGAGGCCATGAATGCACGCTTATTTGTGCGGGTCCGTCGAGTATTCTCCCGACCAAGGAAGAAGTTGGCGGGCCGCTATAACTCCCTTTTTGCAAGCCCTCGGACACCACGTCTACGATCCTCAACTCGATGATCGAAAGAGTCTGACGGAGGTCGAGCGGCGCGAGTTTCGCAACTGGAAAGCCGACAATCTACCCAGATTCCAGAAGGTCATGCGCAAAATCATGGACTACGATCTGCAACGCCTCGAAACCCGTTGCGATTATGTGGTCGCCTACTGGGACGAGTACGCCTCCCGTGGCGGCGGCACTCAGGGCGAACTCACATTGGCTTACCGCCGCGCATGTCCCATTTACCTCGTTACCAATATGCCGATCGAGCAAGTCAGCAGTTGGATTCTGGGCTGTGCCAGCGCGGTGTTCACCGATTTCGAACAACTGAAGGACTTCCTTCGCGGGAAATTCGCTTCCACGCCGAAACCGGAGCTTTCCGAGTTGGAGCCCGTCGACACGCCGTAAGCAACTGGCACGAATCCGCGGAGCCCAGCCAAACGAACTACCCCAGGTTAGCCCAGTCACCCCAGCGAGCCGAGCCTCGCTGGGGACCCCGACGCGGGCGAACCTGGGGCACCTGCCCACCATTCTTCAAAGAATTATTTGTGAAGTAGGAGTCTGGAAGAAATTCCGGAATCGGTTGCTTCGTCTCGGGACCGTTACCGTTGGCTCGCGTTGGCTTCGAACTCAGCCAGAGCCTTTTCCAGTTGCCATTGCTGGCGGGCTTTTTCGCTTCCCGCCAGGAACTTCTGGCAGGCTGCTCCGGATGGGCGGGCTGCCGGCTTCTCGTTGGCGCACTCTTTCACCAGCATGAACTTGTGCGCATCCGCCCAAAGGCTCTGCCCGGGGAGGAAGGCGTGTTCCATTCCGGTGCGCACCATCTTCTTCAGACACGAGTATTCGGCGCCTTGGTCTTCGACCGCCCGCTGATACTCGCGCGTGATTTCCGAGCGCGCGACTCCCTCGTCATCAGTCGAGAGCGCGACCGGAACGCCCGCTTTCAGGTAAGCCGCCAGGGGATGCCGCCTGCCCTTGACGCCCAGGATTATGTCGTTGCTGCTTAGATTGATCTCGACCATGACGTTCAGGCGCGCCATCTCATCAAGTAACTCCTGCGGGTCCTGCTCGTACATGATGTCGACGCCGTGGCCAATTCTCTCCGCGTGCCCAATCTCAACCGACTCGCGGATGTGGAAGCGAAGCGCCTCGGGAGGAACCATCCCCGGCGCCAGCTCTCCGGCATGGAGCGCAACGTGGATGTTGGGATACAACTCCTTGAGGAAGCTCAACATGCGCATGTGTACCCCAAAATCGCGCAACGGCACCAGCCAGTCTTCCGGCTGCACCATGTTGACGGCGACCATGCGGGAATCCTGCCGCGCCAATTCGAAGGCCAGCAGCATCTGCGAAAACACCTGGATTGGCGAAACGGCCCGCAGCACTGGATAGATGTAGCGCACAGTTACATCGCAACCCGGACGAACCAGCGTCTTGTTGCGTTCGCGGCAATTGAGAATCCGGTCCCGCTCAGCCTCCCATGCGTCGAGATTGCGGCGCGATTCCGCCACCAGGTCGCTCATGCCTGAGGCCAGCAGCTTTTCTCGCATGTGGCCGAAATTATCGTCCCATTGGATTTTCGCCGCCTGCGCGATCGCTTTGCTTCCGTCGGGAGACGCCATCAGTTCCAGGTACTGCACTTTGCCATCGGCCGCCCGTGAAACGACCTCAGCCAGAATCTCGCCATTATGCCCCTGTACCGCCGCGCCGAAGCGGTAAAAGGCGTCGAAGAAGTGGTCGTGCCCGGACTCGGCCATCCGGTTCCAGCCCCGCATCGACCAGGCATCGATCATCTGGCGATAGAGAACGGGGTCGGTCAGCGACTGCGCGGCATCGACCTGCCCATCTTTGCAAGGCGGCTGCATCAGCGTCATGGTCCGCACTTCGAGACAAAGGTGTGACTCCGCCGCAAAGCGTGCATAGGTCTCGGCATAGGCCGCGCCCGTCAGGTGATTGTGCAGATCCGTCCCTTTCGGCATCTGCTTCAGGAAGGCATAGAGAGCCGGGCCGTTCGACTTCACCGAGTCCATCAGACGCGCGGTCTTCTGCTCGGGAGTCTCTGCCGCGGACGACGCGCCTTGTCGCTGCGCGATTGCTGCCGCTGTGGCAGGCCTTGCGGGAGCCTGGCTGAAGGCCTGGCTGGCCGAGCCTGGCTGAGTGAAAACGAGCTGCAGGCAGAGCAAAACCGCGACACACCATGCGCTACGCATGCGCATTCGCTGGTCCTCCGGACAGAACGGTCAGGTATTAGCATCATAAGGGAGAGTCTCGCACCGACAAAGCACGAAGTCACAAACCGGGCTGCAATTTTCCGACTGGTAGCCAATCTCGGCCCTTGAGCCCGCTTTGCAGGCTGCGAAGGGACGCAATCAGCGCTTTTGACGCACTTTAGTGGCGTTCGGAGCGCCCGGTCAGGGCAAATCATCACCATGCGCTGGGCCTTGCGTCGGCGCTTGAACATTTGCCGAAATGCTTTTACCATCATCCGTTTTCCGACTTCCTGAAAGCTATGAGTTTTCTGGAGGCTAATGACAGTGTCCGATCTCAAGGTTCTTTTTTCGCGTGAACAGATAGCCAGACGGGTAGCGCAACTGGGCGAAAAGATCACCCGCGACTTCGCCGGAGAGCAAGTCGTGCTGATTGGCGTGCTCAAGGGCGCCGCGATCTTCCTCAGTGACCTTTCGCGCAGCATCCAGCTCGACGCCACCTTCGACTTCATCTCCGTTTCCAGCTACGGAAACGAGAAACAAAACAGCGGCGAAGTAAAACTGCTGAAAGATGTCGATCAATCGATGGAAGGCAAGAACATCATCCTCGTCGAAGACATCCTCGATACCGGATTGACGCTCTCGTACCTGCGGGATGTACTGCTGGCGAAACGCCCCAAGACGCTGCACATTGCCGCGCTGCTGGACAAAGTGCCTCGGCGCATACAACCTATCAAGGCAGATTATGTCGGCTTTGAAATCCCCGACGAATTCGTCGTCGGCTATGGCATGGACTACGCGGAGAAATACCGCAATTTGCCGGACATCTGCGTCGTTCCCGAATGATCGGATACACGTACTCTGGAACTGCTATAGAATTCGACAAGTCATGATTCAAACCGGCCTTTTATCTCCCACAGGCTTTTCCGGGCCAGGGCTTCCGGACTGGAAGGACGTAGCCAAACTCATCGATCACACGCTGCTCAGGCCCGAAGCAACCCGGAAACAGATCGAGAAGCTGTGCCGTGAAGCCGTAGCCTACGGCTTTCATTCGGTCATGGTGAATCCCTGCTATGTCGCCCTTGCGGTTTCGCTGGTGCGCGGCTCCGGCGTTTTGGTGGGGACAGTGATTGGGTTTCCGTTGGGAGCGACCACCACCACGGCAAAGTTGGCCGAGGCCGCCGATGCGCTCAAACTGGGAGCGCGGGAACTCGACATGGTCATCAACATTGGCGCTCTCAAATCGGGCGAACGCGACCTGGTCGAATCGGAAATCCGTGCGCTCAGCAGCCTGGCACGCCGCTCCCGGGCGTTGCTCAAGGTGATTCTTGAAACCGCGCTCCTAAGCACGGAGGAGAAGATTCTCGCCTGTCAGCTTTGCCTGCGCGCCAAGGCCGATTTTGTAAAGACCTCGACCGGTTTCGCATCCGCCGGGGCCACTGCCGCCGACGTGGCGCTGCTGCGCGGTGTGGTCGGCCATGAGACGGGAGTGAAAGCTGCCGGTGGAATCCGCACCGCCTCCGACCTGCTGGCCATGGTCGAGGCCGGAGCAAGCCGCGTGGGCGCTAGCGCCAGCGTCTCAATCGTGCAATCGATGGGTGCGCCAGCCAGATTTTAACCCCACATTCGCCAACTACGGGCGGATGTGGGCCACCGTCCCGCCGTTTGTGCGGTCATCCCTCTTAATCTGCTTCCCTTCCCCCGTGCCGTGATTTACAACGTGATCAGAGGCGGATACCTTCCGCGTATCTGCTCCAGGGAACGCAATGGGACGACTTACAGGTGTGATTGGCATCGTGGTGCTGCTCGGCTTGGCCTTTGTGTTCTCCAGCAATCGCCGGGCGATCAAGCCCAGAACCGTCGTCGCCGGACTCGGGCTGCAAATCCTGTTCGCTTTTCTGGTCCTCAAATTCGAATACGGCAGGCGCGCACTGACCGCGGCCGGAGAGGCCGTCAACCGGTTGCTGAGTTATTCTTTTGCCGGTTCCCAATTCGTCTTCGGCGAGCTTGGCGTCAAGCACTCGAAATACGGTTTTGATTTCGCGTTTCAGGTCTTGCCGACCATCATTTTCATTGCCGCGTTCTTCGCCATTCTCTATCACTACGGCGTCATGCAGTTCATCATCCGCATCGCGGCCCGCATCATGATGCGCCTGATGGGGGCCAGCGGTGTCGAGTCGCTCAACGTCGCGGCCAGCATTTTCATGGGACAAACCGAAGCGCCGCTGACCATTCGTCCGTTTCTGCCCACGGTGACACAATCGGAGCTGATGGTCATCATGACCGCCGGCATGGCGCATGTTTCGGGCGGCATCATGGGCGCATATATTCTCAGCGGAGTCGAGGCCAAGCACCTGCTCACGGCGGTCATCATGACAGCGCCCGGAACTATCCTGCTGGCAAAGATGATGGTGCCTGAAACCGAGAATCCGCAAACGCAAGCCGCCGTGGATGCCGGCCGCAATGAAGAAGAAAAGCATGAGAACGTACTGGCTGCCGCGGCAAAAGGCACCAGCGACGGCCTGGGCCTGGCGCTGAACGTGGCTGCCATGCTCATTTCTTTTCTGGCCATCATCGCGCTGCTCAATGGAATTCTCGGCGGCGCGCATAGCTGGCTGGCGGCGCATCGGTTCCCGTGGTTCCCGGCAAGCCTGGAGACGATCTTTGGCTGGATGTTTGCGCCGATAGCGTTCATTATCGGCGTTCCGTTGCGCGATTGTCTCGCGATCGGCAACCTGCTGGGCACTCGCATGGTGCTGAACGAACTGGTGGCCTATACCATGCTCGGCGCGCAAAAGGCCACGCTCGATCCGCGCTCGTTCACCATCGCCACCTTCGCCCTCTGCGGATTCGCCAACATCAGCTCCATCGGCATCCAGATCGGCGGTCTCGGCGCACTGGCTCCCAATCGCCGCGGAGACCTGGCACGCCTCGGCTTCCGCGCCATGATCTGCGGTACGATGGCGAACTTGATGTCGGCTTGTATCGCGGGGATCTTCTTATGAACACCGGGGCCATGAACACGGCGACCACACCCGAACCCGATGAGTTCACCCGCGCCGAACAGGCGGCGCAATTCATTCTTGCGGCGCTCGCGCAAAACCCTGCCATGGAGATTCCTCGCATTGCCGTCGTTCTCGGCTCAGGCCTGGGAGACTTCGCCGGCAACTTGCAGCCCGCGGTCGTGATCGCCTACGAGCAGATTCCGTTTTTTCCGCGCTCGACGGCCATTGGCCACGTCGGCAGGCTGGTCATCGGCAAACTTGGCGATGTGACAGTCGCGGTCATGCAGGGACGGGTGCATCAATACGAAGGCTACACGGCGAAGCAGGCGGCGTTCCCGATTCGCGTTCTCGGGCGCTTGGGAGTGCGGGCGCTGGTGTTGACCAACGCCGCCGGCGGCATCAACCCGCAATACGGCGAGGAAGCACTGGTCCTCATCAGCGATCACATCAACTTGCAGGGAGCCAATCCACTCAGCGGCCCCAACGACGAGCGCTTCGGCCCGCGCTTCCCCGACATGACCAAGGCCTACACCGGCGCCTACCGGCAGATCGCGCTCGATGCAGGCCGCAAGCACGGCATGGAACTCCACGAGGGCGTTTACGCCGCGCTCGCCGGGCCGAGCTACGAGACGCCCGCCGAGATTCGCTGCCTGCGCGCGATTGGGGCCGATCTGGTGGGCATGTCGACCGTCCCGGAGGTGATCGTCGCGCGCCACATGGGAATTGGCGTGCTGGCGATCTCATGCGTCACCAATATGGCCGCCGGACTGCGACCCCAACAAGCCAACGACTGGCTTCTCGGGGACCCCCTATCGCCGCGCGAGATCAATCACCAGGAGGTGCTCGCGACCGGAGCGCGGGTGCGCGGCAAATTGCTGGCGCTGCTTGGCGACATTATCCCCGGCATCGAAGAGTCGTTCAAGCCCAACAAGCCAACATCGGGCTTGCCGGGGACCCCGGGTTCGAAGTAGGCGAGCATGAAACCATACCTAATCGGCATTGCCGGGCCATCGTGCGCGGGCAAGAGCTACCTGAGCGCGCACCTCGCGCGGCATCTGGACGCCGCCATGCTGAACCTGGACTCGTACTACGCCGACCTTGATCACCTCAGCCTGGCGCAGCGCGCGCACTTCAATTTCGACGCTCCCGAGTCGCTCGATTCACCTTTGCTGATCGAGCACGTGCGCCAGCTCAGCCGCGGCGACGCCATCGAAAAGCCCATCTACGATTTCAAAAACCACTCCCGCACCGGGCGGACGGAACGCCTCGAAGCGCGCCAGTTCATCATTATCGAAGGGCTGTTCGCGCTCTACTGGGAAGAGATTCGCGCCGTGCAGGAGACCAAGGTCTTTGTCGACCTCGGCGAGGAGATATGCCTGGCGCGCCGCATCGAGCGCGACACCCGCGAGCGTGGGCGAACCCGCGAGAGCATCCTCGAACAGTTCTCCACCACCGTGCGGCCCATGGCGCAACGCTATGTGCATCCCACCCGCCAGTACGCGGACGTAGTGCTTACCGGCGATGGCGAAATCGTCGAAGAAATGGAGCGGGTGCTCAACCACATCAAGGCTGGAAGCTAGTCCTAGCGCCGCTTCAACAGCCCCGGAGGCGAGAGGTCATTTCCCTTCCGTGCAGGGTGCGCTTCTACGTAGACACAATGCAATCCGTGCAGTCGCCCACCAAGGTAACTAATGGCATGCTTGAGTCGGCTGGCAACGGGTTCGCGCTGGTACTCAGTGTCAGGGATTTCCGGGTCATCAAGCGGCGGCCGGAAACTCAAAATTTGCCGTACGAAAGCTTCGATTTGGCACTCGACCTGCGCGGGTTCGAGATCATGCGCAAATCTATTCCGCAACGTGTTCAGCTTCTCTACGGCGTGGAACGTTTTGTCGACCGCCGACGAGCGCGGCAGGAGGGCCTGAAGGAGGCGTACCCGCTGATGGAAGGTGAGTCTGCCTGCTGCGAGGGCATCGGGGTTGGCCAGGAGACTCGTGATAAAGCGGTTGATCATCTCCTCGATCAGGAGATGGCCCTTGAGAACTATCAACGTTAGATCATCCGATTTCGGCAAGTGCCGTCGAAAGCGCCCTTCAAAATCTTCGAATATAACCATCGACGTTATAACCTCCTACTGCGGGTGCCCCATTCAAGCGAAGCTTGGGTGGGGCTTTTGTTCGCTATCACAGCACCACGCGACAGTAGCACTCCGTGACCTTCATTGCTAGCATCGGTAGCCGACGCGAACGCATGAATATGCGGTTGCGAATAGGCGCTATGAGAACCTCCACTACCCCGCCCTAGCTTCGCTAGAACGGGGCACCCCGCAAGGTTCTTGCCTTGACACAATATAGTCAAATCACTATATTTCCCCGATGACCAGGGCGCGCCAAGCCGGTGGCCGGAATGTCTACAAAGACATCGGCGTACCGAATGCGGAAGAGCACTTCGTCAAAGCGCAACTGGTATTCAAGATTGACACGCTCATGAAAAAGCGCGGTCTGAAACAGAAGGAAGCCGCCGATCTGTTCGGCGTTCGACAACCCGATATATCGAAAATGCTGAGCGGGGAATTCCGCCAGTTTTCCGTCGAACGCCTTCTGCGATTTCTGGTGGCGCTGAATCAGGATGTCGAGATTGTTGTAAAGCCGCACCGTAGCAAGAACAACGCCCCGGCCCTGATCATACACAAAGGAGGTGGAAAGATGCTGCTTGAAGAACGCACCAAGATGCTTGAAGCACGGGGCAAGATGACGCCCGAAGAACGTGCCAAGGAGCTGCTCGAACGTTTCCCCAGTTGGAAACGAGAAATCGAAACAATGCGGAGAATTGTGAGGGAGATGGAGATCCCAGAAGTGACACTGGACGCCAACGAATTCGAGTGCGGCGTCTTGACATTTAAGGTGTATCTGACGATTGCGCAGGACGATTGGGTATTTTTTCTGGTCACTCATAAAATTGCGGAGGCCGGGGAACACCTGAAGCAGAAGGTGGAGCAACAGATCGGGAAAACCCCCGACGGCACATGGAAAGCAGCGGCTAGTGATCGGTCTGGTTGCGTCTCGGAGTGGGTCTTTGAACCCAATCTGGGCCATTGGACGCAAAAGAGAGTTACAGACCCGGAGACAGAGAAATGACCTCTGAAATCATTCACTTCGCCAGGCCGCGCGAGCTCGCTGGCGTCACGGCCAGTTTGCCGGCCTTGACGATCAATCCGATTACCCAGATTACCGTTAAAGGTCCGAGCTACGTGGTCCTTTTTATTGCCCTCCTGCAGTTTGTCGTTTTTGTTCTCTCCCTTTGGGCAATCTTCAAGTTATGGATGACAGTTATCGAATTCCTGGGACAGCAGCCCAGTGGCAAAGCAAAACTTCTTGCAAACGTTCTTGGCCGTGCTGAAGTAGGTGGATCGGGCACGGCGCTAAAGGTTAAAGCAGTCGGCGCGGGCCTAGGCGGCACTGTAGTGATTCTTGGAGTCGCAGTCCTTGCAATGTACGTGTTGGGAAATCACGTAGTGACCGGACGATGAAGCGCACGCACTAGCGAGCAGCGGGGGGCGGCGGCGGATATGATAAGAACTGAAATCATTCCCTTCGCCGGGCCGGGCGAGCCACTGCCTTTTCACACCGGCAATTCTTCCTGTTGCCAGGGCGAGCGCTCGACTGTCTTTGGCTCGGAGGAAAGTTCGAGGACGAGCTTTTCCAGCACCAGGCGCTTGCTTGGCGGGCTGGAGCGCAAGGCCAGATCGGCGCGCGCAATCAGCCGGATGGCCCGTGTCAGTTCGCGGCGCGATTTGTAGCGGCGCGCCTGGCGCACGATATCGTCGGCGGCGAAGGGCGGCACGCGGAATCCCTGCCACAGCACCTGCCACAGGGCACGCGAGTCGCGCACGTTGTGCTCGCTGATGATCAGCATCTGGCGGAAGGTTTTCGCCAGCATATAGAGGTGCCCGATGGCGGCTTCGTCGCCATCGCCGGTGGAAAGAATTGCATCCATGATGGCCAGCGCGCGGGGGCGATCCTTGGCCGAAATCGCATCGGTCAGCTCATAGAGCGTGCGCTGCTTGGCGGCCAGCACCATGGTCTCGACGTCGCCGAGGGTGATGCGCTTTTTTTCGCCGGCGTAGAGGATGAGCTTTTCCAGTTCCCCTGAGATCATCATCATGTCGGCGCCGAGCGCATCCACCAGTTCGCGCGCCGCGTCGCTTTCGATCTTCACTCCCTGCCGGGTTGCGGTTTCGGCGATCCAGCGCGACGCCTCGGCCTCATCCACGCGGGCCAGTTCCACCACGGTACAGAACTCGCCCAGGGTCTCGCGAATTCGCTGGTAGCGATCCTTGTCGGTCAGCTCCATGCGCCGGGGGTCGGCGGGAATGCCAATGTGGTCGGCGATGAAGAGGATCAGCGCGTCCGGATTCGGATTGGCGAAATACTGCCGCAGCGCCTCGAACTCGGCATCGTGCTTGCCGCGCCCATAGAGCGCCTTCACGCCGCGCACGAAAAAAACCTGGAAGGGCGCCATGAGCGAAGGCGTAAGCGCCTGGTCCAGAATTTCCTGAAGCGGAGTCTCTTCCAGGTCGAGCTCGTGCAGGCCGAAGTCGCGGAGTTCAAGCGGGAGCAGAGGTTCGAGCACAGCCTCGCGGCACTTCCTGCGGAAAAAGGCCTCATCGCCGGCGAACACGTATCCCGGCTTCAGCTTGCGTCCGCTGACATCGGCAATAAAGCGCTCGACTACCGAGAAAGTCTTCAGAAGGCCTCCAGGACGTTGCTCACCAGCGAGCGCGCAAAATCGCGGCAGAGGCGGTCAAACGCGGGGTCTTGCTCCTCGAAGAAGCTGGAGACCTGCTCGGAGGCCTGGTACTCGTCGCGGAACAAGTAGTTTGGGTTCCGAAAAAGTACTTCGCCATTGCCGCCGGTGAGCGTCACGCTCATGCGAATGGTGATCACGCCGGAAGAGGCGCGTCCCGTCCGCGAGTCGTAAGTCAGCGGCTCGATCTGCGTGCTCAGCACGCTGCCACGCATGGTGGCGTCGGCATTGGCGGGATCGCTGACGATGCGGTATTGGGTTCGAGCATTGAACTCGCGCACGACAGCCGCGGTGAGCTTAGCCTCGATACGGTAGGTCTGGCTTTTATTCTGAAACGTGGGCACGGCGATGGTATGAACGTCCTGCGGCAAGCGCGAAGCTTTGCCCGCCACGTGGTAGCCGCAGCCTGGCAAGCTCACGATCGCGAGCAATGCGACTCCGCAATAGACCTTCGCCCATGAGCGAGTCTTCACTGCACCTTCCCCCGGGGGCGCGTGGCAGCCATGTCTTCGGCGGACTCCACCGCGAGCGACGCCAAGATGCGCAGGTTATCCGCGGCCGCCCAAATCCAGAAACCGGTCTTGCTGTCCGCGTCTCGCCGGACCGCAATCTGAACGTTCTGCTGGCCGGCGGCGTTCAGATTACTGGGCTCGCTCGGCGGCTTGCGGACAAACTCCAGGTGTTCGCCGGCAAGCGCCGCCTCGAAGTCATCCAGCGAGGCCGGCGACGCCAGATCAATGTATATGGAGAAGGTGTGAGCGTGGAAGACCGGAGCGTGCAAAAACATCAGCGAAGGCACGGGCGCGTGCGCATTGGTGATGGCACGGTAATGCCGCAGCACGCGCTCTTCGACGGCGGCCAGCGTCGGCTCGGCCCCTTCGCCATATCCCGGCACGACGTTGAACGCCACCTGCGTCCCGAAAACCATGGTCGGCAATTGCTGAAACGAAAGCAGGTTCACCGTCTGCTCGTGGAGTTCGTCCATGCCACGGCGTCCGCGCTCGCTGGCCGGTTCCAGAACCGTCGCGTTGGCTCGACGGATCTTGTGTTGCTTGTTGAGTCTCACCAGCAACAACCCGAGCACCACCGACGCCGGATGCGCAATGACCACGGGAGCCGTGACCAGCTCCACCGGGTGGCCCTCGCCGAGTTCCTGCTCGAGCCATGGAGCGCGAACCACGGCCTCGGGGCGAGCATCCAGCGCATAGGTAACATCGATAATCTCGCTGCCCGCGCGGCGCACCATCTCCCACGTCTTGTTTGTGCAGGCTTCCTCGGCGGCAAAAAAAGTAAAATCGACGCCGCTCAGGTGTTCGGCCGTAACGCTTTGAATGAACGAGGGCTCGTCGCCCACCGATTCGAGCTGTCCGAGCGACTCTTCGTCGTCAAGCAAGCGAATATCGCCGGCCGGAAAGTTGCGCTCCGTAAGCAGGTCCTTGAGTTCCTTCCCCTTGAGCGTAGCGGCGCCGATAATGGCAACCAGAAATTTTGCTCCCCCCTGGTTGGTATCTGGCTTCGAACTTTTTATCTCTGGTTTCGAGATTTTCGTCATCAATGTCCGGTGACCTCTTGCGGAGGAGCAGGCGGCAAAGTCGCGCGCCGCCTCAGAGCGTAGAATAACCGCGCCCACACGCCCGAAATCATGTAAAGAACCGCGAGCGCAAAAAGCACGTAACGAGACCAATAAAAGATCAGGGCGATAAATCCGCACATAATCAGTACCAGCCGGAACGGATGCCGGCTTCGGAAATCAATGCTTTTGGCGCTCCAGAATCGCCATCGGCTCACCATCAGAAATCCCAGGATCGTTACCACTCCGATCCAGATGACCGAATACCACCACTTCTCGATCGGGTCTCCTTGCACAAGATGAACCATTGCGGCGATGCAGGCCGCCCCGCCAGGGATCGGCATGCCGACAAAATACTTGCGCCCCGGACGACCGGGATTAGTAGGCTGCGGGTTCACCGCGATATTGAAGCGCGCCAGCCGGGCCGCGCCAGCAGCCAGGAATATGAAAGAGGCGATGGCGCCAAGCTGGATGATCCGCGCTCTCAATGAAGGATCGAGCACCAGTGGAAGCTGCCGGAAGCCCCACATCCAGGCGAGCAGAGCCGGGGCCACGCCAAACGTCACGACATCGGCCAACGAATCCAGCTCGCGTCCGAAGTCGCTGGTCGTATTGGTCAGGCGAGCGATGGCGCCGTCCATGCCGTCGAACAGCACGGCAAACCCGATCGCGATGGCGGCAACGTTGAAGTGCCACGGCTCCTCCGCGCTGCCTATCACCGCCTGCGAAATGGCATAGTAGCCGGCGGCCAGATTGGCTGTCGTGAACAAAGACGGCAGCAGGTACAGGCCCTTCCTCATCCGGCGAGGCGGTCTGTCCTCCCCGCGGCGATGGAAAACACTCATCGTGAGCTCCCCGACTGCTGTTCGTGCACGTCTAAAACCTTTTGTGGCACCGGCTCCGGCAGTGCGGCCAGAACCGTGGAACCGCCCTTCACGTTTTCGCCAACCTTGACCGCCGGCCGCGCGCCGACAGGCAGCAAAACATCGCAACGCGAGCCAAACTTGATCAAGCCCACGCGCTCGCCGCGCTCCACATGCTCTCCCGGGCGGCGATTGAAGACGATGCGCCGCGCCAGCAGCCCGGCAATCTGCTTGAAAACGATAGGATGGCCTTCATCGGTAAGCAAGCTGCAAATACTCTGCTCGTTCAACTCCGCCGAGGCCGCGCCCATGGCGTTTTGGAACTTGCCCTTGCGATGTTCGACGCCGGTGATCACCCCTGAGACCGGCGAGCGGTTGACATGAACATTAAAAACATTAAGGAAGATGCTGATGCGCAGCCACTGCGCTCCCGCCACGGCCACCGGGGAAACCTCCGTCACTTTGCCGTCGGCGGGCGAAACCACCGCCCCAGCGGCTTGCGGAATGACTCTTTCCGGATCGCGGAAGAACCACAGGAAAAAAGCCGCCAGCAGCAAGGGAACGATCGCCAGGGCAGGAGTCGTCAACCAGCCGACGACCACGGCCACCAGCAGCAAAGCACCCGCGTAATAGAATCCGTCGCGAACCATGTAGATGAACTGATTATATAGAACAGCTATTGGCGGGGCTTTGGAGAAGCATTTTCGACCGGCTCCGGCTGGCCTGGCAGGCGGCAAGCGGGAGCTGAGCGCCGGACACTGCGATTCCTCCGGACACACTTCAGCGGCGGCCCGGGTTCGAGCGTTCAACGGACTTTAACAATTCGCGGAAACTGGATTATCGGGCTTTATGCCACGTGCTCGGGATGCGTTTTCACGTATTGCTGCTCGAGCACTAGCATCTGGTCTTTCAGGCGAAGCTTTAACTTCTTAAGCCGGACCTGTTCAACTTTATCGTCTTCGGAGAGGTAGGGCTTCTGCGAGAGGTGATCAAGGCGCTGGGAGTATTGCGCATGTTCCTGAACCAGGTGCCGGAATTCTTCGTTGCTGGCCAGGAGCGACTCGCGTACGAGATTTACCATTTAGGACCTCCTTGCGGTACCCGGCGGCGCACTACCCTCGCCTACGGGCCAGCGTCCCGATGAGCCGCAGCTTCCGCGACCTCCGGGGCCGTTCAACCGTGTTGCACACACTAACACGGGGAAAGATATGGGTTCAACCGTTTTTGAAAGAACCATTAAAGGCGCCTAAGGAGAACGGCTATTGCACCTAAAATGGAGCAAAATCGCATCTTCCTCAGGGTCGCGGTAGTAGTTCCTGCGCCGTCCAATCATCTGGAACCCCCACCGGGCATAGAAAGCCCGGGCGGCCTGGTTCGATTCCCGCACTTCCAGCAGAACTCTCCCGGCACCTTCGTTGCTGGCGAGGCTGAGCAACTCCCGCAAGAGCAGGTTGGCACATCCCCGCCGGCGAAGCGCCGAATCAACGACGATGTTCTCAATCTCCCACTCCTGGCCCAAGCAAAGTGCCACCACAAACCCGGCGATGGCGGAATTGTTGCTGTTCGCGGCAATCTCCGCTGCCATTTCCGCCACCAGGCAGATACGCCTCGGCACGCTGTCCTCATCCGCCCGCGGGCCGGGAAACAAGGCATGATATTCCCGCTCACTCCAGTGAGCGGCGCTCGGCGATTGCCGTTCGATGGCGAGCAGGCGCGGGATGTCGTTGATTTCCGCCGGACGCACTCGCATGCGGTTACTCCGGCGGCCACCCTGATTTGGGGACGGAGAATATCTCCGCATCTGAGCGCCGCAGGTAATTCGCATCCAGCGTCGCGGACGATATCGTCAGCCCCTGGAGGTATTCAGCCACTCCCAGGCGAGCGATGAGATCCGCCCCCGGGCGCGGAATTCTTTCCACGGGAGAACCGGACTGACGCAATGCCCTCTCGATGGTTGCGTCAGGCGTGTACGTAACCGGCACGGGGATGCGTGTACCCAGCGACGCCGTGAAGTCGTCCAGGCTCAGCAGAACCTCGTCGATGCGGTGCATTCTCAGCTCCGCAGGCACTTCGCTGTGCACCACCTGGTACTCGCCCACGTACACCTCGCGCCGCTGTGCATCGAGCGCAACAACCACGGAAGCCGTCTGCCGGGCAGCGGCGGCTGTGGCTGCCAACAGCGAAACCGCAACGATTGGCTTCCTCAGGGCTTCAGCCAATCCCTTCACGGTGGACAGGCCCACGCGCAGCCCGGTAAAAGATCCGGGACCGGAGGCGACGGCCAGCAGATCGATCGCACTCTTAGCCAGAGACGCACCCGCTAGCAATGCCGATATCACCGGAATGAGCTGCGCCGAGTAGGTCCCGCCCGCAATCGGCATGGAGCCGAGCACCTCGAAGCCCTCCCCGCTGCCGCGGGCCAGGGCAACGCTGCCGTCACGGCCTGAAGTATCTATGCCAAGAATAACCATGCCTCAGCCGAACCCAAATCTGCCGAGGATTTCCTCAAGCACCGTGTACGGGTCGCACTCGTGCGCCGCAATTTTCGCCGCCAGCTCTCGCCCCGCTGCCTCCGTCAGGTAGTCGCGTCTGACGCGCTGCATCAGTGCGACTCGCAGCATCTCGACCAGGCGCACGCGCCAGCTCTCGACGCGACGGTGACGCCCTAGGCCAGACGTCTCCAGAAACGCTTCATATTGCGCGATGGCGACCGCCAACTCGGAGATGCCGCGACCCTCGCTGGCAACGGTCTTGACAATCGGCGGCGTCCAACTCTCCATCGCCGCGCCGTCCGCGCCAGTCGCGCCTCTGGGCGGAGCAGTCGACTGTAAAGCACGAACCTCGCGCTCGACCCGATCGGCGCCCTCGCGATCGCTCTTGTTGATGACGAAGATGTCGGCAATCTCCATGATTCCCGCCTTGATGGATTGCACATCGTCTCCCATGCCGGGAACCAGGATCACCAGGGTCACGTCGGCCAGGCGCACGATATCCACTTCATCCTGTCCCACGCCAACGGTTTCGATCAGCACGACGTCGCGCCCGCTGGCGTCGAGCACAGTGGCCACGTCCGCCGTGGTGCTGGCCAACCCACCGAGGGAGCCGCGGGTGGCCATGCTGCGAATGTAAATCCCCGGATCGGCGTGGTGCCGTTGCATGCGGATGCGGTCGCCCAGAATCGCGCCTCCCGTGAACGGGCTCGTCGGATCGACCGCGACAATGCCAACGCTCTGCTGACGCTTGCGATACTCGCGCGCCAACTGATCGGTGAGCGTGCTTTTTCCCGATCCTGGAGCACCCGTAAGACCCACGACACGGGCACGCCCGCTGTAGGGAAAAAGCGCCCGCAGCAACTCGTGCGACTCCTTCGTGCGCTCTTCGACGGCCGTGATCGCCCGGGCCAAGGCGCGCGGACTTCCCGCCCGAATTTCTTTCACCCAGCTCGCAATCGAATCGCTCACGGCAATCCTGATCAGTGTCGCGCTCTACCTTGGGCCTGTTAACACTGCAACGGGCGAAACGCTCACCGAGTTTCTTGAAGCCACGGCAAAGGGAAGTGTAGCAGTTCGCAACGCTGCATCGGCAACATAGCATCGCCGCCGATTTTCCCAGCAAAGCTGAGCTACCAATTCGTCGCTATTAGCATCTCTTATATGTGTATAAGCCAAGTGGATGCCCACCCTTTCGGCGAAGCCAAAGGATGGGAAGTGAGCACGGGCTTGGCAACGTTCCGCCGTCGCCGCTGGCAGTAGCAATTTATTCAGAGTAGTTCAGGAGGAGACCTTGGATTTCCAGTTCACCGAAGAGCAGCAGCACCTCCGCCAAATGGTTCGCAAGTTCGCCGAGCGAGAAATCGCGCCGCACGTGATGGAGTGGGACGAAGCCGCGCATTTCCCGCTCGAGACGATCAAGGAACTCGGGCGGCTTGGGCTCATGGGAGCGATCTTCCCGGTCGAATACTGCGGCGCGGGCATGGGCTACGTCGAATATGCCATGGCCATCGAGGAGCTTTCACGCGTCGACGGCTCGGTTGGCATCATCGTGGCCGCGCACACCTCTCTCTGCACCAACCACATCTTTGTCGCCGGCAACGAGGAGCAGAAGCGGAAGTACGTTCCCCGGCTGGCGAGCGGCGACTTCATCGGCGCCTGGGCGCTCACCGAGCCCGGCTCCGGCTCCGATGCCGGCGGCGCGCGCTGCTCGGCCGTGCGGGTGAAAGACAAGTGGGTGCTGAACGGAACCAAGACTTTCTGCACCAACGGCCACTACGCCGACGTGTGCGTGGTTCTCGCCGTCACCGACAAAACGACCCAAACTCACAGCCATCATGGCCTCTCCGCTTTCGTGGTCGAGAAGGAAACCCCCGGCTTCAAACTCGGCAAAAAGGAAAACAAGCTTGGACTGCGCGCCAGCGATACCGCTGAACTCATTTTCGAGGATTGCGAAGTTCCCGCCGAAAACCTGCTCGGGCACGAAGGCCACGGGTTCGTCGATGCCATGCGCATTCTCGACGGCGGCCGCATCTCGATAGCGGCGCTCGGACTCGGCATGGCCCAGGGCGCTTACGATTGCGCGCTGGCATACTCAAAGCAGCGCAAGCAGTTCGGCAAAGCCATCAGTGAGTTTCAAGCCATCCAGTGGAAGCTGGCTGACATGGCAACCGAAATCGACGCCGCCCGCCTGCTCACCCTGCGCGCCGCGTGGATGAAAGATAACGGCATGAAAACCACCCTGGAGTCCGCCATGGCCAAGCTCTATAGCGGCGAAGTCGCCGTCAAGGCAGCCAACGAGTCGGTGCAGATCCATGGCGGCTACGGCTTCATTAAGGACTACCCGGCCGAGAAGTTTTATCGCGATTCCAAGCTCTGCACCATCGGCGAAGGCACCAGCGAAATCCAGCGCATGGTCATTGCGCGCCAACTGCTGCGCGACGACCATGCGGTACGCAATGACCCTGCGACGAGAGCGGCGTGAGCTCACGGTCGCGTGAGCGGACACCCCGCTAGCGGGTCAGTTTGAATTTGCACTCGCCTTGTGGGTCGATGCGATCTCGTAATGTGCCGCTTTGGCATCGTGCCGGGACAAGTGCTTGCGGCGCTCCTCGGGAACCACGGAAGTCTCGTAGTCCGCTCCCGCGAAGGCGCGAATCGCATCGATGGAATCCCATAACATGATTGTGATGAACTCGACCTCGTCGCCGTGGTCTCTCCTGAGCAGGTAGCTGCTTTTGTAACCTTTTACTTTGCTGATGCCGGGCAGAAGCTCCGGCTTCAGCATGGCCTCATAAGCGTCGGCGTGCTCGGGCTTGGTGTATCCGTGCCAGATGCGTGCGATCACGTGACCTCCTTTGAACTCGCCTAACTTAACGATACCTAGTGAATGTCATGCTGAGCGTAGCGAAGCATCCCAGGTAACTGTCCCACCCTTGCCGCTTTGGGCTTTTTGATGAAATCCTTCGGCGGCGCATCAGCTCCACGCCGTGCAGGGATCCTTCGCTTCGCTCAGGATGACATCCTGAAACATTGATTCGCTCGGACGCCGCCTCAACTCGCTACGCCGTTGCCCGCGCGGCACAGATCTGCTCGATAACCTGCAAAGCCCGTTCGCACTGCTTGCGGCTCACGTCCAGGTGAGTTACAAAGCGCATGGTTTGCGGGTTCACGCCGTTCGCCCTCACCCTGTGTTCGGCAAGTTTGCTGGAAAGCTCGGCCGAAGTCATTCCTGTGCCGGCGATATCGACGATCAGAATGTTGCTCTGAACCGTTCGCGGATCGATGGAAATGCCCGCAATCCGTGCCAGCCCTTCCGCCAGAAAACGGGCGTTCTCGTGGTCTTGGTGCAATCGCTTCGGGCCCTCCTCCAGGGCGATGAGTCCCGCAGCCGCGAGAACACCGGCCTGCCGCATGCCTCCGCCCAACGCCTTGCGAACCGCGCGCGCTTCGGCAATGAACGCTTTACTGCCAACCAGAAGCGAGCCTACGGGAGCCCCCAAGCCTTTGGAGAGGCAGAACATCACCGAATCGCACTTGGCCGTAAGTTGGTCCACCGGCACGCCAAGCGCGACCGAGGCATTGAAAATGCGCGCGCCGTCCAGGTGAACGGGAATTCCGGCCTGATGCGCGCCGTCGCAAATCTGGTCCATGACCGCCTGCGGCATCACCGCTCCTCCGGCCATGTTATGCGTGTTTTCCAGCGAAACGAGCCCAGTCTGCGCCAGGTAGTAGATTTTGGCCGAGAGCTTTGTCCGAACCAGGTCCCAGGTAAGAATGCCGTCCGGTGCGGCAACCGGACGCACCACGCATCCGCTGAACCAGCCCAGCATTCCCATCTCGTAGTTGAAGACGTGACCGCGTTCTTCGCAGATGATCTCCTGTCCGGGCCGGGTATGCAGCTTGATGGCGATGGCATTCCCCATGCTGCCACTGGGCACGAAGATTGCCGCCTCGCGCCCAAATACTTCGGCGGCCCGCGCCTCCAGCCGATTGATCGTTGGGTCTTCACCATAAACGTCGTCGCCGACCTCGGCCTCGGCCATCGCTCGACGCATGGCTGCCGTGGGCAGAGTCACGGTGTCGCTGCGCAGGTCTATCACCCCATCGAGCGGGGCTCGCTGGGGACCCCGGTCCACCGGGCGATCTTGTTCAGAGCTGAAATTCGAATTCGGGCAAGCTAGGGGCATAAAACGAGTTCTCCGGGATGGTCAACTTTAGAGATGCATAAAAAATTCTATCCTAAAGGCAAAGACCCCCATCCAATCGGTAACTGAGCAGCCGTCGGTGGCAGCGGCCATTGTCGAATTTCAATGTGGGAATTATCCATTCGGAATGGGGAATAACCCGGCCTTGATGTGGTTTATTAACGACAGAAGCGGCGACGAACTACAGCCCCGGACAGAAACACGACCCGAGGACTCAAGTTCGAAACTCGGGGTGAGGAAATGACGATCCAGTGCGGTATCTGCGAACATAAGGGGGACCTTCGAGAGGCTCCCGCTTTTCTCTGTTTTAACTGTTGTGACGCCATCCGGCGATTGGTTTGGATCAGCGAGCATACGCCAGCGCGGGCAGAGCATCACGAGCCGGGTCAGAACGCTGAGCGTGCCGGAGCGCGCTTGCCGAAGTCGGCAGTCCTGGGGAAACGTTAAGCCAGAAATCGACTGAAGACTTCGTTCGACAGCAGGCGTCCGCGTGCCGTCAGGCGGACCCAGCCGTTTTCGATAGCTATCAGTCCGCTTGCTTCAAGCTCACTGAGCAGATCTCCGCAATCTGGGAATGCTGCGGCGCCAAATTCGCATTCCAGGCGGCTTAACTCCACGCCGCGATTCAGACGCAGTCCAAGAAACCACGTCTCTTCCAGCGCCAGGCGCTCGTCGATCCTGGTCACCTCGAACTCCGAGCCCAAGAGCAGCGCCTCAAGTTCATCGCTGGTTGCAAAGCGCACGGCGGAATGCCGCGAACCCGCATCGCGGGTCAACAGCATGGAATGCGCATCGACTCCAAAGCCCATGTAAGGCCGCCGCAGCCAGTACTTCAGGTTGTGGCGCGAGGCATGGGCGGGAAACCCATCGCCGGTCCGCGGGCCACGCGCAAAGTTCGAGATTTCATACTGTGCGATTCCCGCCGCCGACAACTCTTCGCAGGCCAATGAGTAAAAGTCGGCGGTCAAGTCCTCATCCGGCACGTGGTGCGCGTGATAGCGCGTGCCGCCGGCAATCAGTTCCCTGCCCAGCCGCGAGTCTTCGTCCACTTCCAGCATGTAAACGCTGACATGCGGCACGTTCGCGGCCACAGTTTCCGCCAGCGTGTAGCGCCACGACTCCCCGGTCTGGTGCGGCAGGCCGGCGATAAGGTCGATGTTGATTTCGGCGATTCCGGCGTCGCGCAGTCGTCCAATGTCGCCAAGCACGATCGCGCGCGTGTGCAACCGGCCCACGGCGCGCGCCTCCTGGTCGATAAACGATTGCGCGCCGAGGCTCACACGATTGACCCCGCAACTTACCAGCGTGCTCACCACTTCAGGCGTGAGCGTTCCGGGAGTGCACTCGACCGTGACCTCAGCGGCTGGCTGCACGGTGAAGCTACTGTCGATGGCGGCGAAAATCCTCTGTAGCTGTTCCGGGGCAAGAATGCTGGGCGTCCCGCCGCCAAGATAGATAGAGTCCACCTCGCGCTCGAAGCGGCCGCCAACCTGCTCGGCTATCTGCCCGGCCCGCCGAAGCTCGCGCTCGAGATGAGCGACATAGCGCTCCAGCAGAGGCCGCGAGAACACGCCCGAGGCGAAGTTGCAGAAGCTGCACTTGGTGCGGCAAAACGGCACCGAGATGTAAAGTCCCAGCGGCATGCAAGCTGCGCGAAAGGCTATCCCAAGACGGGCGCGCCCTCGCGACGTTTTACGTAATCGGCGAGATTGCTCTTCAGAAATCGAAAATCGGTATCAATCTCTTGCATTTCAAAGGTAATGCCGAGCGGGATCGACTCGTAGATAGAAGCGAGGTGATTGCAGATGGCTGCAAACACTTTTTCCCCGGCAGCATGCTTTTTTACCGGATCGTGTCCGGGACGGAACCTGAGTACAACGTGCACAAAGGCGTTGTCCGGATGCCCGTCCGCAATCCGGTAGCAGGCGCGCTCCGAGGTTCGCGTCTTGAGGCCCGCCATGGGGAACTCTCCCGTCTGCACGGTGGCATCGTGAACTTCTCGCACGAACTGCTCCAGGTTCAGCCGCTCGCGAAGGTTGCTGGAATATTCGATGATGATGTGCGGCATCGCTTCTCTCCAAGGTGCTGTCTACTGTGCCTGTATTACCGGCTACATTAAGGTCGGCATGAGCTAATGTGTTGCCAAATTACCATGCGGAACAGCCGGATCACGAAAACCGGGAATTCTCGATCCGCCAGATGGTATCGAGCACGGTCCCGTCAACCCACTTCACCACCGCGGCCGGCTCGTCGATGAAACGAGGCTTGTGCGGTTTGCCGCCGCAGATTCGCTCGACCTCCTGCTTGATCTGCTCGATCGGCCGAATCGGCAGATTCGATCCCTTCAGCGCATCCAGCAAATCCTGACGACGCGGATTGACTGCGATTCCGCGCTCGGTGGCCACCACATCGATCAACTCGCCCGGGCCGGTCAGCGTCGTCACTTCATCAACAATAGTCGGAATGCGGTCACGGAACGAG
>Ga0181527_1001162_pt1 | contig 27885 bp, 20 predicted proteins | sample PEATcosm2014_Bin_30_FD_119762 | JGI IMG/M metagenome (GOLD analysis project Ga0181527, IMG submission 119762) | Peatland microbial communities from MTU Mesocosm Facility, Houghton, MI, USA - PEATcosm2014_Bin06_60_metaG | ecosystem: Environmental > Terrestrial > Soil > Wetlands > Peat | place...
CTCCCTATCGCTCAAAGGTTTCATTTACGGGGTTGGCTCGGCTTTGGGAGCGGGTGTTACGCCCACCTACCTGATGTCTGCAGGCAAGATGCTCTTCTTCGCGGGCCTTGTCCCTCTCGCGTACCTGAGGAAGATGGGAAGGACGACCATGATCATAGCACTACTCTTGGTCGCTCTATTCGTGGGAGACGGCGGGGTCCGCATTGGAGAAATGACGCCTGACAAGACTATCATTGCAATCCTCCCGGGCCTCGTCATAGGTTTCGCGTTTGCATTCGTCATTCTAGGGCTGGCCTCAGTCGAGAAGTACGTGAGAGGGGTTTGGAGATCCAAAAGCTAGATCCAGTGGTCAGGCAGCTACGTCTGGTCGCGATCGTGGAGTACTCGCTGCTGGTCATGGCGACGGTCCTTCCTGGAGCGATGCGCTTTTCGAACGTGGTTGTGATTCCGTACTGCCTCTTCGTCCCTGGCTACTCCGTGGCACTGCTACTTCTCCAAGAGGGGACTGTCATTGATAGAATCTTCTACTCAGTTGTCTGGAGTATAGTCATCTTTGCGTCTCTCTATTCCATAGGGACAGTGGTGCCTGGGTTTGCGATCCTTCCGTTGAATGCCGTAATCCCAATACTCACCATGATCATAATCGTCTACGATCATTTCAATGGAAGGTAGAGATGTCTGCCAATGTCAGGCCTTGGACCTTTCTTGCTTAGATCGACGGGAAGAAGACAAGCTTTGTTCTTCAGATTCGATGCATTAGAGATGGTATGATTGACCGAGCTCGCCCCTGAATCAACTGCTTTCTCTGGTGAAGGCGAGACTAGAGAGGATTCAGCTGTGTTTCGTATGCACAACACTAGAAAGTCCTACATTGCTACAAAGATCGCCTACAACATTGGGCGATTGCACGGGCTCAGGCTTCGACTCTATCTCTACAGAAAGATAGGCATGAAGATTGGGAGGAACTGCGTCATACGCCGCGGCATCTACCTGGGGAGCCCCAACGAACTCGAAGTGGGAGATGGCAGTTTCCTAGGGAGGGCCAGCCTGTACTGCACGGGAGGGGTGAAGATAGGAAGGAATGTCAACGTGTCCGATGGCGTCGTCATCATGACCGCGAAGCATGACGTGAACTCGCCGAGGTTTGAAGCGCTGTACGAGCCAACAAAAATCGAGGACTGGGCTTGGCTGGCGACGAACGCTATGATTCTTGGTGGGGTTACGGTATGCGAGGGAGCCGTTGTCGCGGCTGGCGCGGTCGTAACGAAGGATGTCCCTGCATACGCAATCGTAGGAGGAAACCCGGCTGTGATCATTGGACAAAGGAAGAAGCAGGCCTTCGATTACGTGCCTGGAAGCTATCATCCATCCTTCCTATAGAAAGGTCGAACCTTGAGAATCTGCTACGTCGCCTCGGATGTCGCTGTTCCGCATTACAGAGGCTCTTCCACCCATGTCTACGAAGTCGCGCGCAACCTCTCAAAGCTTGGGCACGAGGTCCATGTGATTGCACGCCGGGTTAGCTCCGCGCAACCTAAGGAAGAGGAGCTCGATGGATTGATGATTCACAGGTATCAGCGTGGCATCTTCTTCTCATCGAGGAGGTCAAGCTTTCTCGACACCCAGGCTAAGGGATCGTACAGGAACAAGACTCCCATGCTTGTTTGGAAATCCTACGAAATATATTTGAAGACAATCTTTCCCGTCTATATCGCTCTACAAGTTGTCAGACTGATAAGAAAACGCTCGATAGACCTCGTTTTTGAGAGGGAGACATCTTTCGGGGCGGGTGCCATTGCCAGCATGCTTACAGGGAGGCCCTTCGTCTTGGAGGTTATAGGAAACCGTGTAACAAACCTTCAGGTGAAGCATTCTGCGAAGATAATCGCGTATTCGCATTCCATGTTCGAGGGAAGGGCGGAGGCATCAAGAGTGGAGACGGTCACAGGAGCTGTTGATACTGAGAAATTCAGGCCCGACCTAGAGGCCGGAGCCGAGGTCAGGCAGAACTACTCGCTTGGCAATGGTCCCGTTGTGGGCTACGTCGGAACATTTCAGGAATGGCATGGAATTGCCGAACTAATCGAGGCAGCAGAGTTGGTGCTACGGAGAAGGTCTGACGTCAAGTTCCTCATGGTTGGACCTTACTACATGGAGACGCAGAGGAAGATCGCGGCAGCTGGCCTTGGTCGCTCTTTCGTCTTCACCGGTCCGGTCGCGTACGAGCAGGTTCCACGCTTTATGAACGCAAGCAATGTTCTGGTAGCTCCTTACAACTCAGGCAAGATAGCGTCGACGGAGCAGGTCAGAGAGCACGGTTTGGGTTCGCCACTAAAGGTCTACGAGTACATGGCGGTCGGAAAGCCGGCCATAACTACTGACGTGAAGCCGATTTCTGACCCTGTACAAGACGGGGTCACCGGTGTTCTGGTCAAGCCCGGAGACGCGGTCGCACTCGGGGAGGCTATTCTCCGCCTCTTAGAGGACAAGGATGAGGCAGATAGAATCGGGGCAGCGGGTAGAGCATCGGTCGTTGCGAACTACTCATGGGCTTTCATTGCCAAGCAATTCGGTGAAATCTTCGAATCCGTTCTCGTTTCAAGCGCTTCCGGACGCAAGCGGACTGAACTATCTTCGGAAAAGGTTCTGAGGCATTGATCCTCCTCCTCCGTATCGAGCGTCGGCCCGTTTGAAGATACTAATAGTCTCATCCTCGTTCTTCCCGAAGATTGATGGCTCGACGAGATGCGTCTACGACCACGCCCGGAAGCTCGCAGAGAGAGGACACGAAGTCTACCTCGTCACTAGGGGGATTCCCGGAACTAAGAGGCAACAGACTTTTGAGGGCATTCTTGTAAGGCGTTCTTCGTATTCGTTTCAAGGCGGGCAGCTTCTCAACAGGGTCCGGCTCATGCTCGAGCAGATGATTATGATTCTGCGGCTCCAGAGGAAAGAGCGATTTGGAGTCATTCACGCTCACGGCTTTACATCAGGCTTGGCTGCCTTGCCTTGCAAGTACATCTACGGTGTTCCAGTCGTAATCACGACTCACGGGACTGAGCTCCTGTGGCCTAGGCGTCTGTGGTGGAAGGATCCGCTCGAGTTGAAGCTCACTCTGGTGTTCGAGAGGTTCGTGTTGCATCACTGTGACGTGGTTATCGCGCAGTCCGTCGGAGTGCAAAGGTACATGATGCGAATCTATGGAGACGACCTCGAAGGGAAGATCCGAATAGTCCATACTGGCGTCGACCACCAGAAGTTCCTCTTGCCCCCCAAGCGGAATGGCCCACATCAGATTCTTTTTGTCGGCGCTCTTTCTGAGATAAAGGGTGTGTCGTGCCTGCTGAAGGCTTTCTCTGCCGTTCATGATGAGATTCCCGAAGCACAGCTTGCCCTGGTGGGCAGCGGACCAAGAGCACAAGAGTACAAGAAATTTGTAAAGGACATGAATCTCGACAGCTCTGTCCATTTTTACGGGCCTATCAGGGATGACGCAAGATTGCTCAAGCTCTACCAGGATTCAGACATCGTTGTCCTTCCGTCAAACGTGGGCGGCCCGGTGTCTTGCACAGTGCTCGAAGGACTCAGCTGCGGCAAGGCGGTAATATCTACTGACCTGCCAGGGGGATTGCATGATGTCCTTGCTGACGGTTCTGGAATTTTGGTGCGACCGGAGGATGATGCCAATCTGGCCTTGGAACTCAAGAAACTCCTTACCGATCAGACCTATCTTGACACGCTTGAAACGAAGGCGAGGCGAACCGTCGAAGAGCATTATACCTTGGATTCGATGATCGACAAGCTTACATCCCTGTACAAGGAACTCGCGAGCTAGATGCTGTCAGAAGACAGAGACCTCTTTGAAGGAAGAAGGTTCTTGGTCGTTGGGGGGGCGGGCTTCATAGGATCCCACATTGCGGAACAGCTCCTTGCCTTGGGCGCTAGAGTGATCGTAATCGACGATTTGTCCAATGGAAAGACCACCAATCTTCCGCCTGCGAGCGATTCATTTGAGATGATACAGGGAGATGTGCAAGCATTCGATTTCCATTCACTGGGGAAGGTTGATGGTGTATTCAACGAGGCCGCACGAGCTCTCATTCCCTCGTTCAAAGACCCAGTCACTGACCTATCAGTAAATGCGGGTGGGACAATCAGGGTGCTTGAATACGCAAGAAAGCACGATGTCAAGGTGATTCAAGCGTCGTCAGGGAGCGTATATGGCAATCCAATTAAGATTCCAATCTCTGAGGACCATCCGCTCAATCCCATATCCCCCTACGGCGTCAGCAAGCTTGCCTCGGAGTTCTACTGCTCCATGTACCACCGAGAATACGGGCTCAACGTTGTAGCACTCAGGTACTTCAACGTCTACGGCTCAAGGCAGACGGCTAGTGAGGAGATGGGTGTCATACCGATATTTGTGCGGAGAGCCCTCCAGAGGCAACCTCTGAGAATCTTTGGAGATGGCAAGCAGACGCGAGACTTCCTGAACGTAAAGGATGTCGTATCGGCAAATCTGCTGGCCTTCAAGAGTTCCGGTTCTGGTGGGCAGATTATGAACATCGGGGGAGGGGGGGAAGAGGTAAGCATCATGAGCCTAGCGGAACGGGTCATGCGGCTGTGCGGGTTTGGCGCACCCCTGATCTTCGCTGATGCGAAGCCAGGAGACATCAGGAGGCTCGTTGCGGACAACACCCTCGCCGGGGAGAAGATTCGATACAAGCCGAGCGTCTCCCTTGAAGAAGGCCTGAAGGAGTACATCAAATACGCAAGAACGCAGTAATTCGCGAACAATCTGAACCAACCCGTGCTCAGACCTTCCTGGGGGGAGAATCATCTATGGGGAACGTGATTGCGGCCCATGAGATCCTTGACTTGAAAGGTACTCCTGGACCTCCTTCGCCCGCGTCCTATCTTCCAAAATCGCAACAGCATGAGGCTATCGCAAACTCCCTTGTCTCTGTCGTCATCCCGGTTTACAACGCTGAGAAGGATATTCATCCGATTCTCGACGAGGTCAGGAAACAGACGTATCGGAACGCAGAGGTCATAATAGTGGACGACGGCTCCACAGACCAGACGCTCGGTGTCGCAATACACGAATGTGGTCAGATGTCTAACGCCAGAGCAATCGGGACCAATCACGGCGGCGCGTCCCACGCCCGAAACGTCGGGCTCCAGTCCTCTCGTGGAGACACGGTTTTCTTCATGGAAGCCGACTGCACCTATGAGAAGGACTACATCCAGAAGGCGGTCGAGTTGCTGAATGCGCAGCCTGAGATATCAGCAGTCTGCCTAACGGGTGCTCCTCTAAAGCTGAGGCACACACTAGCGGTGGAATGCATAGACGTCGAAAACAAAGTCCAGCACAGGCTGCTCAACGAGGGTAAGATCAGACCCTTCTACGCTTGGGTTTACAGGAGGCCGGCGATCCTGAGCATTGGCGGGTTCGACGAGAAGCTCTTCCAGGGAGAGGACAAGGACCTCTTCCGAAGGTTCGAGGGAGTGGGGTACACGGTAGGATGGATACCCGGCATTCACTGGTGGCATAAGCGTGACCAAACACTGCCGGAGCTGGCAGGCAAGTGGTTCTCAAGGGGAAGGATGCGATTACTCTACTTGCTCAAACATAGGCTCTTCGGAGAGATACTGCGGACTCTGACGCCATTGTGGCTCACAATAGTCGGAATCCTGATCGCCCTTGCGGTGCCTCTGTTAGGGTTAGGAATCATCGTGGTCGTGATAGCGGCAATACTTCTTCATTCTCTCAAGAATGTGTACATTTCCTGGCCTTTGGTCGCCCGAAAGCGAGTGTACATTGGATATCCGTTATTCGTTCTTGTCAGGAACTTTTCGACCGCACTAGGGTATTCATGGGCCCTGGTCGCAATCGCTGTGAGACGGCTTCAGGGCAGAGAAGTGAGCTGGAGTAACGTGTGAGTCATGGAAAATTCAACCCTGGGCTCGACGAGGCGGCCAAAGTGAATCACGAATTGAGGGTCTGTAGGCTTGTTTCCGACTACCCTGTCGAAGGCAAGCCTACCTACGGGTTGCAGCCCGTCTACTACTACCTTTCACGGGAGCAGGCCAGGATGGGCCATGATGTCCAGGTAGTCGCTCCCAGGGTGGGCAACCAACCGACTCACGAAATCACAGATGGCGTTGAGATACACAGAGTCATGAAGCCTTTCACGTACGGAGCGCGTCGCCTGTTGAAACAGCTAGTCGACAAGGGAAAGGGCTCTGTGGTTCACTCTCATGCCACAGCCGGGTCGTACGCCCTGAGGTCGATTGTCGAGCTAAGTGCCCCGGTCGTGTCTCATGTGCACGGGACGACACGTTCGGCTTACATGCCTGCGAACTTGGAATTCGAAGGCATGAAGCTCAGCTACTCTCCTATGAAGGTCACGCTGGCGTACATCAGGGAGATGATGGCGTGGAGCAGGGCAGACAGGCTAGTGGCGGTCAGCACGGCTGTCAGGGATGACCTCGTCGCCAAGTACAGAATCCCTGAATCAAAGATTGACGTGGTTCTGAACGGCGCGGACCCCACCCTCTTCAGGCACGTTCCCGACGCGAAGATGCCCGGTCTCCCCGGCCTAGAAGGCAAGCACATCGTGCTGTATGTAGGGCACTTCGGGCTTCGAAAGGGGATCCTGAACCTGATCAGGGCGATGAAGGACGTCACGGCAGAGGTGCAGGACAGCGTGCTCGTGTGCGTCGGAGGCGTCCCGGCCTGGCTTGGAAAGGGAGACTACTGGGCGTTCTTGAAGGGGTTCGCCCAACGGTGCGGGATAGAAGACAAGGTCTTCCTGCTTGACAAGGTCCCGAACGAAGCGTTGCCGATGTACTATTCTGCCGCAGATGTATTCGTGCTTCCATCCTACTACGAAGCGTTCGCGAAGGTTGTCATCGAGGCAATGGCGTGCGAGACTCCGGTCGTGGCCACTGGGATGGGTGGGAACCTGGACGCAGTCGGTTCTGATGCCGGCCTCTTGGTGAGGTTCGGCGATACGGGTGGGATTGCCAGGGCGATAATCACATTGCTCCAAGACCGTCAACTCGCGAAGAGAATGGGCGCCAAGGGAAGGGAACGAGTACTGCAGAGCTTCACCTGGCACGCGGTCGCGACGAGGATTGAGGAGGCGTACGTGAAGGCGCGGGCGGAAAAGAGCCACTGAATTGGCTCCCGGACAACCGCTCACCATCGGCCTGCTAACGCAGGGAACCCTTTACGATGATGTCGTCAAGGAGATACTCGACCATCAGGGAATATGCTATGAAACGATCGAGGCCGGGTCGGACGGGAAGCAATACCCCCTGGTCCTCCTTCCCAAGGAGTCCGAAGGTGGGCTCCAGCGGGCGCTCGCCTTCTGCAGAACCGAAGAGAGCGTAATCGTTGTCCAGAGAATTGTCGACCTTGAAAGGATTCGCCGCTGCCTGTCCGGAATCGAGGACAATGAACGGGATAGCCTTGAGGTCCCGGTAAATGCAGCCGAATCTCAACTACTGCAGGCCATTCGAGCGGGGATGGAGAGGGCGGGGGTCCCGTTGGTTGTGAAACCGTTCTGGCCGCATGGGGAGATTGCGTGTCTTGTCATGACTCATGACATAGACTGGCTCCGCTATTCACCTTTTCACATGGCGGTCTACAGGGGGACTATCAGTTTCCCAGGAAAGGTCCGTGCCGCTGTCCTGGCCCTTGGGGGAAGGAATTTCGGCTGGAATCTTCAATTCCTCGTGGAACCACATTCCGGTGTCAAACCAAGACCCACATTATTCCTCCGCACGAGTTACGAAGGCGACACCGACCTCTTCGAGGATGCGGTGCGGGTGATCAAGGAAGCGGGGAGCGAGATGGCAGTTCACGCAGCCCACAACTCACACTTGAAAGAAGAGAACCTGAGGTCTGAGCTCGAGGCGTTCAGAGCCCAGACTGGAGATGTCCCGAAGGGGTTGAGATACCACATCTTCAAATTCAAGGTTCCGGAGACGTGGATCATCGAGTCTCAGTGCGGTCTGGAATACGATGCCACGTTTGCGCGCAACCGCTTCTTCGGCTTCCGCCCCGAGGTCTGTTATCCATACCGCCCTTTCGCAACGAAGCGGTTAGACATATTGGAATTGCCGACAAGTTTCATGGACTGGACCGCTCTAAACCGTGGCCTCAGGGGCAGAGAGACCTTGGAAGTCCTTGAGAACCTGATGAGAACCGTGGAGCGTTTTCATGGGGTGTTCGTGGTCAACTTCCACAACACCTATCTCAACAGGGACACCTTTCCTGACATAGTGGATGCATACGAATGGGTCTTGAAAAGGGCCGATGGGCGATACTGGATGGCCTCGGCACAGGAGTGTGCTAGATGGTGGAAGGCTCGTCAGACGGCCACTCCCCACCCGCGCCTGCTAGACGACGGTGGTGTCGGATGGGACGGCGAGATGCAGCTGACGACATTCAACGAGACGGGCCAAGAGCGGCTGACCAAGCCGTAGGAGGTCAAGCGTCTACTGACAACCATTCGGTCGGTCACCTTCCTGACCTATCACTACCCCCCTGAAATCGGGGGAATTCAAACGCGGATTTCGCGCTACGTAGAGGAATTGCTAGCCACGGGCATCAGGGTGACCGTGATTTTTGTGACATCAGACGCTAAGACTCTGTCGTGCTCGCGAAAAGGCGGGTTTGTTCTGGTCAAGTGCCCAGGGGGCGAAGAGAATCTGGGGGCGAACACAGGTCTGTTGACGACGGAGCTGATACGTTCATCGCCAGATGTAATTCATATATTCACAGGCGCGTCCACCCTCCTCGGAATGTTCGCCCTTCTTTGCGGAAGGGTTTTCCGGAAGCCCTCAGCGATGAGCGTATTCGGCCGGGAGGATGTGGCGCTTCCTTCTAGGATATCTCGGATCTTCTTTCTCATGTCCACCTCTCTGGCGACCTCAATATCGACTAACTCCGAGGCGACGAGAGACCTTCTGCCTCCCCGGGTCCTCGACAAGTCGCATGTCCTGCTTGGTGGTTCGGACTGGATGCCCGCCAGCGCGCCTGCAGTCACACGCGATTCCTCGGTCCTCTTTGTAGGGCGACTCGTCAGGAGAAAGGGAGTGGACGACCTCCTCCATGCGTTCGCCGAGGTGAGGTCTCGAATTGCGGATGCGAAGCTCGTGATTGTCGGGGACGGTCCGGAGAGAGAGAACCTCGAAAGGATGGTGGCCGAGCTCGGCCTCTCAGGAGCAGTCCGCTTCACCGGAATGCTTCGCGGTGAACGGCTCCACGAAGAATACGAAAATTGTGATGTCTTTGTCCTCCCCTCAAAGGCTGTGCAGGAGGATGCGGCCAGCGAAGGACTCGGATTGACCCTCATCGAAGCGGCGATGCATGGGAAGCCGTTGGTCGGGACGACTCATGGTGGGATACCAGAGGTTATCCAAGACGGCGTCAACGGACTGCTCGTGCCACCAAACGATTCGCATCTACTGGCAGAGGCTTTAACGAGACTGGTGAAGGACAAGGAGCTGGCGAGGAAGATGGGTGAGAATTCACTCAAGAGCGCTCAATCGTTGTATACCTGGAAGGCCGCGACGAACAGACTCCTCCAGTCATACGGGGGGCGCGTGTGAGGGATGACGGCTATGAGAAAGTCCGGAACCGATCTCGCGTCTAGGCTCGTCGTGGCTGCTTTCATCATCATGCTTGCCTCTCCTATCATGATTCAGGCCGCTCAGTCTGTCTCGGAGCCCACGGTTTCGACCTCCGCACTTTATGCCGACTACGCCCTGGCTTCCCTGAATTCCAGCGCTCCACTCACACAGAGCACCCTCTCGGCTCTCACCAGTGGAAACATGACCCTGTCGAGTTTCGAGAAGGTCATGCAGAGCCAGTATCTGCCTTACGGAACAAGGCAGATCCTCCTCGATATCGGGTGGCAGAACTATTCGGTGGGCCTCATCCCGTATGAGCCGTGGGTCAATGTCTGGCTCACGGCATCGGATGTCATGGGGATTCAGGACGTAATCTACACTGGCCAGCTCACCAGTGCCGGGGTGGGGTCACCTTGGGTTCACAGCCTGCTTCAGCTCGACACTTCTGCACAGACCCACTACATCAACGGGACAGCAGCGGCGTTCGTCTCGTACGACAACCCCGACGTCGCAGCATTCCTTGAAAGCGACCTCTCGATTATCTACTCGTACTACGGAAACCACACCAGCTGGGTGGGCATAGGGACAGGCGCGCCCAGCGATGACCCGTATCAGAGCTCGACCCAGGTCATGCCGCTGATGGGGTACTCCAACACCACAGTCTCGGACTTCGTCAACACTGTGTACTACGCGGAGGACGTCAACGCTAGCGGCTACCTTCCCAACGGAACGCTCGACCCTCTCTGGTCCTCGTACAAGGCCGTCCCGCCCTCGATCGTGTTGTCGTCCGGGCTCTGGATGACTTCCAGCCCCGCGAACGTCTACGGTGCCGGGGGAGAGGCTAACTTCGTCGAGATGCGTTTCCAACTCCCTCGAAGCGAAAGCAGCCTCCAGCTCGGATGGTACGGCGAAAAGGTCGGCAGCCCAGGGCCCCTTCAGATTGAGGTACTCAGCGACCAGAACGACCGCCCGAGCAGCGTGGCCTACGGCAACACCACGATGAACGGGGCGGATATTAGCTCCACGACCGGATGGCAGATGCCCGGCCCCCTCGCAGGTAACTTCTCCGCAGGATACTACTGGGCGCTCTTCTTGAGCCCGACCAGCGACAACGCCAGCTATTATGAGATGTACTATAACGACTATCTGGTCGGTAACGACACGGCCCTAGTGCAGGAGGCATATGTGGGAACCGGGTTCCAGCAAGGTTCCTCGATTCTCTGGGTCAAGGACTCGCTTGGAGCCGATGTGGTGGTTTACCCCTACGTTCAGGAGGACATCCCCTCGGGAATACAGACTTTCGTCGCCTCGAGCCGCTATACCTTCAATACCGTCTTCCTCTTCCTCTCCGACCGCGTCTTCGATCCGACGAACGGAACGCTCACGGTGAGCGATATGACGGCCGACAACGCGACACTGGCGACAGGCGTGCTCTCGCAGAACCTCATCCGAGGCATACAGGACTGGACGCCTATCAACCTCAACGCGTCAGTCACGACGATACCAGGCCACACCTACCTGCTCACGATCAGCGAGCCTGGGTACTCGTGGAGTGTGGTGATGCGGGGGCTCTTCACGAACCCGCCCGCTGCAGGTTTCCAGAATCAATCTAGTTACTGGCTCTTCGAGCTAGGGAACATCGTGTGGGGGCAGGGCCGATATGACTTCAGTTATTTAACGCCGAACGGCAACGATGCTGTCACCAGTGACTACATGGATGCCGTGAGGGTCACCCCGTCCAGCAACGAGTCGTTCACTTCCGTGCGGATCTTGATGGCGAGCAACACCCAATCGGGCAATTACACGAGCGGGACCTTCAGCGTGAGCCTCTGGGCTGGAAGCTCGGACGGGTCCCAGCCTATCGGTCCACCTTTGCAGGAGGTGAGCATCCCGGCCACGGAAGTGCCCGCCAACGGCTTTCTCAGCGTCTCGGGGTTCAACGAAAGCGTCGTCGCCGGGCGTAGCTACTGGATAGTCTTCTCGGCGAACTCCACGGAGCGTTTCACCGTTGGGAGGCTGACTGGGGAATACGCGTACCTTGTAAAAGCGTCCCACAATGATGGGGTGAGCTGGGCCCAGCCTCTCGAGGGTCCCACAGAGTTCGCGTTCGTGGCCTCCTTCTCAAATCAGAGCCTTGGGAACTTCATAGAGGGATTTCCGTCTGTCGCACTCACTTCCAATTCCGAGTTCGCGCAGTCCTTTGTTGCTTCAAGTGACACACAGGTCGACGGGGTATTTCTTGGTCCGCTGAAGCCGGGGCCAGAGATCCGGGTCTCGATATGCCTGGATACAGGGCAGGGAGAGCCCTCTCTGGCTCCCATAGCCTTTGGCGTCTTCGCTGCAGGCAACATCACCCTTGACTTTGGACTTCAGTTCGTCCAGTTCTCCTCTGTGGCGAACCTGCAGCAGGGGCAGAAGTACTGGCTCGAGGTCACTCCCATAGGCGGCAGCTACGGCCTCAAGCTGATTGAGTACCTCCCCTCAGCACCTGGATTGCCCAAGAATACCCCTGCCCTGCTCTCCTCTGACAATGGTCTGACATGGGCGAAGGTGTCAAATGACACGAGCCTCGTCCTTTACTCTCTGGCGTCGCCTGTGACTCCCCTACCCTCCCTGAGCACGAGCGCGATTGTCAGCGACCTCGGTTCGTACCACTCCTCCTCCGTGCAGAACGGCATTCTTCATGGCTGGAATGCCTTCCTGGAGACCTCGAGATTGGATCTGTACAGCAAGGTGACGTCCTGGCTGAACAACGCAACGGGGAAGCAGTTCCAGTTCTTCACCTCGGCCGATGCGAATGTCGTCGTCCAACTGAAGCCCGCTGACGTCTCGATGCTTAGCGAGAGCGAGCAGAACACCACATGCGCCAACGCAGCGGACAGTCTCGTGTCCCAGATGCCCTTCTCTGGTCAGCAGTTCTTCAGCGAAGGTGGCCTCAGCTCTTCAAGTTGTGCATCGGCGCTTCGTGCTTTCGCAGTCCAGCTCAGCCAGATGATTTACGTGGGAGGAGGCTACGGCACCTCAGCTGGGGAGCAAGTGCTCGTGGTCGGGGACTCCCAGGCCAGCAACCTGAGTAGAACCCTTTCTATCGCTTACAGCAGTACCTATACCCAGCTCTCCATTGACCCCAACCTCGCCAACGAGGCGAATCTCACCCAGTACAAGGCCATCCTCTGGACATCAGAAGTCGACCCATTCGGGTCCGGCAACCTCACGCAGAGACTCTCAGCCTTCGTGGCGAACGGGGGAGAGCTGATTGTTCTCCTGACCGATGGAAAATCGGCCACCGTGGCCGATTTGCTGAGTTCGCTCCCGAATCGAGGCTCGCCAGGCCAGTCGGGCGCAGGTGCCGCATTCCTCAACGCTTCGACCCTGCACACAAGCTATGCGAGTCTCCTCTCGGTCACCAACATCTCGAACTCCAGCGCTCTCGCGACATCCTCTGGCCTCACGCTGGGGGTCCACAGCTACGGCCAAGGGAAGTTCGCCTTTGTGGATTTGAGCTCCCCTGCCTTCTCCCAAGTCTCGGACCTCTCGACGCTCTTTTCAAACCTCATCTCCGAATCCAGCGGGAACAGCAGCCCGTTCTGGTACGGTCCAACGCAGACCGGGACACAATCGCCGCTGATCTTTGCTATCCTCGGGAGCAGGGGGCAGCCTGTGCTCGTGTGGTTCGCAAACCCGAGCGATTCCCCGGCGAGCATCACCCTCAACCTCAACAGCTCTTACTACGGGCTCTCATCCTCTCTGAAGGTGGTTAACCCCAGTAACATGAACATCAACTCTTCATCGGGACCAGAGGTGCAGATACCTGTCGCGGTTGCACCGCACGGATGGGATCCCATCTACATCGCCAATTCCCGCGCGACCTGGCTCACTGACTACACCAACGCGCTAATGAAGGTGGAGTTTGTCTACCCCAACCAGTCTTTGCACGACCTCCTTGGAGCGGTTGGACAGACGACAATCGCTGTGCTCTCCTCCGATTCCAACGTAAGCGGGGTCGTCCTCAATGATAGAGGTCAACTGCCTGCGCTCTCGAATACGAGTGCCCTGGTCGGCGCGTCGCAGGGTTGGTACTTCGACCCCGGAACGCGCACGCTCTTCGTGAAGTACAATTCCACGGGCCTCGACACGCTGAGAGTCCTCGCATCGCCAGCCAAGACGCAGGCACTCACGGTTCCCTTGGGCCTACTCGTCGATGCTCTACTCCTTTTCGTCGCTGTTGAAGTTTCACTCTTCACCTTTGTCAGGTTTGTCAGGCCGGCCATGAGGAAGCAGGCAATGAGGGATCACCGTTGAACGTTTCAAGCATGCCATCTATCGCATTGTCCGGTCTTCAGCTTTGGACGGAAGCTCGCTATTCGATTAGCAGGTGACAATTCCATTCCTATCACTGCGACGGTCCATCTACGCGATCCTTATGGCCAGGGTTTCGATTCGAATCCACAGACAGGGGCTCGACCGCGCTAAGAGGGACGGTACTCTCGGCTGGGACTGATGAGCACGCAAACGAGATAACCTTTAGGAATTGTGGGTTGTTCGAGAACTAGCTTGGACGAGACTGAGAAGAAACGTCGGGTCATGGATGCAGAATTGGTTCCGCGCCCAGACTCTGCTTTCCTACGATTTCTGCTAGGCACTCCCTATCTCAGAGTTATAGGCAGAAGAATCGTGCCTCTCTACTCCATTAGAACCTCCGAAGGTATCGTCCTCCACCTCAGGTCCAACTACGATTTTGATGCGGCTACTGTCGCAGAGGTCGTCTACAGAGGAATCTACGAACGTTTTTTCAAACCCGACAAAGGGCAGGTGGTCATCGACGTAGGAGCGCATATCGGGAGCTTTACAGTGAAGGCCTCGATGGAGGTCGGCGGAGAAGGGCATGTTGTGGCCCTCGAGCCCTCCAGCTCGAACTTCAAAATGCTAAGGATGAATGTTCAGGCCAATCATTGCGACAACGTGACGGCACTGAACGTTGCCGCGGGGAGCAAAGAGGATACGGGACTCCTCAAGCTTTATGCTCGTCCTGGGGGAAACTCTTTCTACCGCAGAGAACTCGAAGACGTAGGTACCGAGAGAGTCTCCATTACGACCCTTGATTCGGTGACAGCGCAATCGGATTTTGGTCGGGTGGATTTCATCAAGATTGACGTTGAGGGCTACGAACTTGAAGTTCTGAGAGGTGCGGCGAAGACTTTGGATTCGTTTCATCCCAATATCGCTATGGAAACTCATGACTTTGGACCGTCATCTGAGGAGCTGGCTCAATACTTGCAGCAGTTTGATTACTCTGTGAAGAGCACTCCATATGGGAGCCGACTCGGCTTGATGTACGCATCACGGATATCGCACTAGTCGGTAGCAAATGAACGAATCACCCGAAGGTTCCGATATTTCCAAGCGTAGCCTGGACCTCGGAAAGATGACAGCAGAAGGCGCGACCGCCCTCTTGTTTGGAGAGATTGCGTCGAAACTGGTCGGTGTCGTCGGTTCGATCGTTCTGATCAGGCTTCTCATTAGTCCCACGATCTACGCTCCAATCGCCGCCGCTACCACTCTTCCAGGCCTTGTCATGTTGGGCGACCTTACCGGCGTAAATTCGGCGCTGACGAGAACTCTAGCCTTCAGCAAGAGAATGGGGGATTCCGAAACAATATGGTCCTCTTACTGGGTCGCAAACCTTGTAAAACTTGTCACAGGAGCTGGGCTGAGCCTAATCGCCTACTTCATCGCACAACCGGTTGCTGTGTTGCTTGGCAAACAAAGCGTTGAGAATTATCTTCTGGTAGCCTCGCCTCTGCCATTGGTCTGGGTTGTCCAGGTCAACATCAAATCTACCCTGATCTCTTTGGGCAGGGCTAGAGCTTACTCTTGGCTTCAAATTTTGAACGAAGTGCTGTTGAGTTTCGCACCGATTCCTGCCGTTCTGTTGGGTTTCGGCGCAATGGGCGCACTGATCGCGATGGTGCTTGCGAACTTTGCCTATCTGGCCATAGGGCTCGCAGTAAGTACCACCGCTGTACTTGCTAATACAGACAAGCAGAGCAGAAGAATCACATATGGCATGACAGCGAAGAAACTTGTGAGGTTCGGCCTTCCTCTCGGATTATCCAATAGTTTTAGCAGTTTTGTTGGTCAGATCATCAATTTTATCATCTTGAGGTTCGTTAGCTTATACGTGTATGGTCTATACAGCGTCGCTTCCTCTGCTGCCGCTCTCATGAATTCCATCACCGATCCGTTGAATTCCATGACCTTTCCAATCTATTCAAGAGTAAAGGGCTCGCAAGAAGTGGAGATTCTGCAGAAGGTCTATAGGCAGTCAGTCAGATATTCTACAATGATAATTCTTCCGTTTGCGGTCTTCTTCATTGTTTATGGGCGTCCTTTCATGACTCTATTCTTCGGGAGCGCATACTCTAGCGGAGGAATATACCTGACCGTTTTGTCGGTGGGTACGTTGCTTATCGGCTTGGGTTGGCCGGGAAACGTGCTTCCTTCCCAGGGCTATTCCAAATATACTGGCCTAGTGGGCATTATGTCAAGTGCCATCGGTGTAGCAATCGCAATCTTGACGGTGCCAACTCTCGGCCTTTTGGCTTACATTCTTATAAGCAATCTTGGTGTCATGCCGAACTACATATTACTCGTAAAAAAGGCGAAGTCGTCTCTCAACATCTCGCCACCTTATTCGTATGTAATGCCATTCTATGGTGCCGCGTTGCTCTCTGGTCTCGTTTCGTGTGGTCTACTAATCGCAAATTTTGATCCTTTGATAGAGGTTATAGCCGGAGCATTCGTCGCAACAATCTCCTTCATCGTGTTCAGCGCCCTTCTCCGCGGTTTGACATCTGCCGATGCGACACGTCTTGGAGAGATGATTTCAACGCAGCCAAAAGTATCCAGATTAGCGAAGCCGTTCATTTCCCTGCTTGGCAAGATTATCAGATACATTCAACAAGAGTAGGAATAACAGGAATTTGGTATCCTGTCACAGCGGATCTCGAATTCATTTTTTTCTAAGCTGATGTGGAGGGCCAATTTGGTTACCTTCTCTTAACAGTCGAGCTTTGTTCTTACTGTCGAGAGAAGGAGAGGTAAGGGAGCTCGCAGAAGCCCTGAGGAAGCTCCTGTCGAAGGAGAGACTGAGACTCGAGCCTGGGCGAAACGCGCAAAAGAGGGTCCTCTTGGAGTTCGCGTTAGGCAAGGGAGTCGAACACCTCATAAGAATTCTCAGGCAACCAATCACTACTAGAGCACCACGCGCGCTAACCCCAAAAGTTAGAGGGCGGTTGCACGAGGTCGTCAATCGCATTTACCTGAGAAGTTAGGCTTTAGCCAACAAGGGAGTATATGTCAAGATACCAGTGCAGTTTCTAGCTTGGCAGTTGTCGATTGAATTCTGATATGTTAAGTTCAGAATCATGCATATGAAGTCTAGATTCAGAACGCTTAAATTCGGAAATTTCGGCGAATTAGAGAGGGCGAAAGCCGTTCTACCTCTTTGGTGATCATCGAGGTCAGAAAGTGAGTTCACAAAATGAGTCTAGAAAATAGAAGCGAAGCATACCGTAGGTATCTGTCGGTTGGAATAAGTTTCGTACTAGTAAGTTCAGCTTTGTCACTTGTGGTTGTGGGTGGCCCAGTTGTAGGGGCAGGTTCCTCTTCCGGCATTGCTTTAGATGGTTCGGCTTCCAATGGATGTGGATACGTGACGACATGCAATATCTCCCTTACGACCACCCAGTCAAATGACGTGATAATCGTGGGTTGCGACTGCTGGCCGTCCGGCACGACCTTCTCAGTCAAGGATATGGCTGGTCTGACATTCATTCCAAGGGAGTCGCAACTCGGCATCGGGGGCAACCAACTCATGCAGACTTGGTACGCCATCTCCACTTCCCCCATTTCCTCTGACGCCATCTCTGTCACCACCACGAGGACTGGCGAGACTTGGTACGGCATAGTAGTATTCGCGGTCTCGGGTGCGAACACGGTCAATCCCTTTGTTTCCGGCTTTCCAGAGTCGCAGGCCAACCTAAAATGCACAGACCCGTGTAATACAGGGGTCTCTGCTCCGGCAGGTGCCTTCGTACTCCAGATAGGAGGCGACACCGGATATATGCTCCAGACAGCGGGAACGGGGATGACGCTGATACAGACTACCAGGGCGGGACAAGACGTTTACGCCCAATATGAAGTGCCTTCTAGTGCGCTATCTTCGGCTACGCTGTCGTTCGGCACCCCGCAGGGGAGTGACTTTGGAGTCATAGTCGATGTTATCAATCCGGCCCCTTCGATGACTACCTCGTCCTCTACATCGACGACTAATGGCATGATGATAGACGGTACTGTTCAACACAAATGTACGGGATTGATCGCCAGCGGGATATGCACTACCACTTTTGACACGTCGAACTCTCCAGATGTGATATACATCTGCGTAGGTTCGGGGACTGGGGGAGAAGTTTCGTCATTCCCAGTCTCAGGTGCCGGTTTGACCTGGACGGTTAGAGACAGTCGCTTTGTTGCTAGTGAGACATCGATATCCTGCAGCTACGCGATTGCTTCGGAAGCCCTTTCTAACGCCAAGATAGCCGTAACCGACAACGGGCCGAGTGGGGTCAATCTCTATGTGGCCATTTGGGGGATTTATGGGGCAAATACAGGTTCACCCTTCGGCTCTGGCGAAGTATGCTTGAATTATGGCTCGTTCACCACTGCCGCGGCGTCCGTAGGCTGCACAGTTTCTACATCGAGTCCTGTAAGTATGTTGATCAGCTTCACTTTCGACGAGAATGGTGGACTGACGTACGGCTCATGCGCCGGCTACAACGAATTAGGATTCGTGACAAACGACGGTTACTCTCAATACCAGATTGTCAGTGCCACTCAGTCCAGCACGAACGTCTGCGTGAATTTGAGTGGCAACTCTGGGACGACATACTGGAGTGAGGTAGCCGACGCGATTGATGGTCCTTCATCTACTTCGACATCAACTTCTTCGACATCAACTTCTTCGACATCAACTTCAGCTTCTTATAGTCCGACACCTTTGGCAATAACTGGCAAAGCTTCAGCCACGTCAACGAATAGCACTGTGGACACAATATCCCAGTTCTCAACTACGAGCGACAATGAGCTGGTCGTATTGTATGCTACAGTGGACAGCTATACATCGGGCGCTTGCCCTCCAGTTAATACAGTAGCTTCGGTAGCAGGTGGTTCTCTCACATGGTATCACAGAGCGAGCGCGACAGTTTGCAGTGACCCAACACCGCCGTACTATCACTATTTAGATGAGGAGGAGTGGTATGCGATAGCTCCAACTCCATTAAGCGGTGCCACGATAACGATAACGAGCACGGACCATCCTGTCTCTAACATCGACGGCATTGATGGAACGGCCCTCGGGATAACTGGAGCAAATACAGTTAGTCCGTTCGACTCTGATTCAGTCCTACCGTGTGAGTCTTCAGGAACTATGACGAGCAATCCGCAACCATCCTGTTCTGTTTCTACCTCTAAAGCAAATGACTTGGTGATTGGAGGGGCAGCATTGGAAGACGGCATCACCTATGTCTACATGTACAAAGTTTCTCCCTTCGCTTTACTTGCTCCTGCTTCTCCAGCGGCCTGTAACAATTCCGCCGCTTGTTGGGCCGTAGAGTACAATACTTATTCGTCGCCACAATCAAATTTGAACGTTCCATTCTGTACATCGACTTCAGAGGCGAGTTGCTCTCCAGTTTCAGATAGCTTGTGGGCCGAGGTGGCTGATGCGGTGCAGGCGGCTCTATAGCGCGCGCGCCTTTGGAGGGAGAGTTCTGACAGAGGCACCAAGCCATTCCAACACCCCTATCATGATCACTACCCCTAAGAAGGGTCTAGATTTCTGCTTGAATCTCTTGCAGTCAATTTTGTCCCTCTTCATACCAAAAAGAAAGGGTTCTATGGTTTTCGGTTCTATGTCCGGGTGGAGTACTGGGTTCAACAATAGTTCGAAGTCCCTCTTTCTCTTCCTCCTAGCGAATCGGCATCGCGAGCTGGTGACATGGGTGACAGATAACCCGAGGGACTATCTCCTTCTGATAATCAGGGGATACCCGGTCGCATACAAATACTCACCGAGGTGCTTCTGGAAGGTCCTGCGCGCCGAATTCCTAGTTACAACCGACGATCCCGAGCACATGACCTATTCAGACATACCAGGTAGGTTCAAAATTGTCCAATTGTGGCACGGGACCCCCCTAAAGTGGATTGGGTCAGACGATAAGAGCAACCGCAAAATCAACCATCCTTTCACAAGTGGCGCTAGCTTGGCCACAAAAGTGCACGACATCGCTTGGGCCAAGGTCCACCACCATCTCCTCAAAACGAGATTAAGACCATATTTTCTCACAGTCGCCTCATCGAGGGAAGACCAGAAGGTGTTTCGAAGAGTCTTTTATTCGAGAAAAGTAGAGATTCTAGGAAGCCCCCGCAATGACATCTTCTTCAACTCGAGCCTTGCTACTGAAGATTATGGTAGGAAGCTAGAGTTAGGGGCGTTCAGCAAAGTACTACTATATGCCCCCACTTTTAGGGATCGACCGACGGGAATTGAGCCGTTTTCGGAAGACTTCTCCCTGGCCCTCGGAGATTACCTAGTAAAGAACAACTATCTTTTACTAGTCAAAGGCCATCCCACGACTTATTATAGGAAAATGCATCTCAAAGTCGCCAACAATGTCGTCGACGTATCGGACTTGGTGAGTGACATTCAGGAACTCCTCATTCACGTAGATGTCCTCATCACAGACTACTCTAGCGTTGCTTTCGATTTTGCCCTTACTGACAAGCCGATAATATTCTATCCTTATGACTACGAGAATTACATCAAGAATTGCAGGGGCTTATACTTCGATTACTTTCATGACTTGCCGGGACCATTCGCAAGAAACGAGGCCGACTTACTGGAACTGATAAGGACGGCCGCGGATTGGTCAGTGGCGAAGGACTACGTCGAGAGATATCGTTCATTCAAGAAGAGATTCAATGAGTTCGAAGATGGCCTCTCTTCAGAAAGGGTGCTAAGGCGGTTGGGAATCCTATCCTGAGCATACCACAGCGAAAGCCCGCGGACTCCGAATCTGTTTCACACGGAACTTATTGATATTAGCAGGTAATCCAGAGGTGGGACGCTCGATTCACATACCTACTTAATCATCCATTCCCGATGCGAGATTCGGTCTTTCTCTTCAATTCGCCATCATTGTGTCGGATGCCCCACCCGAATGCAAGCACAAGTTAGAGAACCCGGGGGGATCACTGATGAACTGTTATTGTCCTGCTTTGGGTTCTTGGTAGCCGACGGGTCCTTTTCCGAGTTTCCCTGTTCGGCACGCCTAGCCGACTACGTGAAGGTGGCTCTTAGTACCAAAGCGGTTAAAAGACGCCTTGGCCGTAGTTTAATATTGCAGAAGATTCGAGCGGGGACTCACTTCCAAGAGAGAACTTGATCTTGCAAACTTTAGTTCTGGCCGACAGAATAGGTCTCGGTGACGACCTCTGACCGAAAGGAATCCCAAGGTGCTCGTCAAAGTAAATGACACCCCCATCCTAGGAATGCTATTGGGGGACTCCCGAAAGTCACCAAGGGGACGCGTGCGTCTACACCGCGGTGAACTCTGAATCCAATGACCAAAGCTGTGGTGCTAGCTGCTGGCATCGGCTCGAGAATGAGCCGTGGAGAAAATGACCAGCCCAAGATATTACTCAAGATAGGCAATGTGAGAATAATCGACAGAGTCCTACGTGGCCTAGCAGCGGAAAGAGTGACAAACGTGAAAATCGTGGTCGGGTACAGAGCGGAATTGATAATGGATTACGTATCGAGAAAATATCAGATGCCGAACTTCGAAATAGAATATGTATACAACCCATGGTACGCGAGTTCTAATACGGCATGTTCACTGTGGCTGGCCTCATCGAATCTAGGATTGGATGACGTTATCCTTATCAATGGAGACATAATCCTAGTTGACGAAGCTGTCGAGAGGCTTCTTTCGCTTCCGAACTCATGCCTCCTGGGCATTCGACACGAATGTGGAGAAGAGGAAGTCAAAATTCTCGAGGACGACCAGCTGGTGGTTGAGATTGGGAAAAACATTGACCCAGCAAAAGCCTGGGGCGAATACATCGGGTTGGGAAAATTTGCGCCACGCGAAGGCAATCTCCTAAGGGAAGCGCTCGGGATTGCCAACTATTCCGAAAGAAGCAGTCTTTTCTATGAAGACGTTCTGAACCGGATTCTGAACAGGACTTCCATCATTGTGGTTGACGGTTCAGATCTCCCTATCAGGGAGATTGACACTCCTGTTGATCTCGAGAGATGGATTCAGGAGTTCGGGGGCAAGGGTACATGAACGGAGGGAAGGTAAAGGTCTGCGTATTAGGGGGTGGCAAGATGGGAACGGCAATCGCATCTCTTGTCGCCGAACATGGGATTGACGTCAGTATGTGGGTTAGGAGAAGAAATCTCTGCGATGAAATTGAGAAGAACAGGACGAACACCGATTACTACCCAAGCAGGACACTTCCAGAAAGATTGCACGCCCGAACAGGAATGAGAAGTTGCATTGAAGGTGCGAAAATGATCATCTTAGCAGTACCCTCTCAATCCGTAAGAACCGTCGCTCGCAAGGCTTTGCAATACACTGGTCGAGAAACACCGGTTTTTATTGTCGCAAAAGGCGTTGAGTTTCCACCCCTCCGCTGGATGTCCGAAGTGATTCAAAATGAGATGCCAGGGCGTCCTGTCGCTGTCATCTCTGGCCCGAATTTCGCATCTGAATTGATTGATCATAGGCCCAGCGCCACGGTGATTGCATCCAAGAATGTTGCTGCCAGGGAATTAGGGAGAGCTTGTCTTTCATCAGAAAATCTGAGGATTTGGGAAACAGACGATGTCAAGGGTGTCGAAATCTGTGGATGCATGAAGGGACTGATGGCCATTGTTATTGGCTTGGGGGACGCGTACGGCCAGGGGGATAACGCCCGGGGTGAGCTCATTGTTCAGGCAATTCAGGAGACTCGTGTCTTGTGCCATCGGATGGGGGCGAATCCTGAAACCGTTCTCGGTCCAGCCGGCGTAGGTGACATGATTACCACGTCTTTCAGTCTTAGGAGCAGGAGCAGGACTTTGGGAGAGATGTTGGGACTCGGCCTTGAACCAAAGATGGCGCATAAAGTGGCTTCCGGAGGGATAACAGCAGAAGGAGTCAAATCAGTCGCGGCTATGCGGCACCTGACATCGAGGTTTCATTTGAAGGCACCCCTAGTCGACTTCGCATTTGACGTACTGTGTGGCGGCAGGGAGCTTCGAGAGGTATTCCCCAGGCTATGGGCCAGACTCGAGGCGCAGTCGGGCGGACGCACTTCACGGGTGACGAAGTCGCAACCGAGCTTGGCCTTGAGTCGGGATGCCCCACGCCAGCAACAATCTGTTTGAACGGCTCAATGGACTCCGCGAGGAGGTGAAGGTTCAACGCGGTTGAAAAACATGAATACGCAACTCGCGGAAGGCCAGAGAATCCACTACAATTCTGTCAAGCCCCACCAAGCGTTAGAGGGGCAGACTCCCGCGCAAACGGCGGGAATCAAGGTCGAGGGAGTAACAAGTCTAGGATTATGATTCAGAATGCCAGTATAGAAGAGGGGGGTCATCAAAGTTTTGTTTATTCACTTGGGCGCACAATTGTGGGAGAAGGACAAATTGAAAGAAAACCTCACGCTCGCGAACAGGCTACGTGAGTTTTCATCGAGAGAACTGGGTAACATCGAAGATTTTTTGGAGTGTTACAAAGAATCCAAGACTTGAGAGATATATGAGATAAGACTGCCGCGACTGGTTGTTCTGACTGTGTCGCGAGGATTTTGGTCATTCTTCATTGTTAGAGACGACCGAGCGCCTGGCCCCTCTTAGCGCCCGGCTGATTCTTCTTGCTACCAGGTACGGAATGGCAGTCGTGGGCAAGGTGAATTTGTACCGTATTATGGGTTTCCCACAGAACTTGCTTTTGAACTTGTGGATGAGGTCTTTGGGGTCTGACGAAGCTGGACCAAAGTTGATGTATCTGAACGCATTCTCTGAGGCCCAAGCGATGGTCTTCCAGTTTAGGTACACCGCGGGCGAGTGAATGTTCTTCGACCGAGAATATCCGGCCATCGCAAAGTGGATCATCGAATTCCGAGGATCACAGATCAGGGATTGTGCCGCGACCGTTTTTCCCTCGAAGCAAGCCACGGCTACCTGGAACTGTTCGCCGAAGTTCAGTCGCAGTGCTGTGAGGAAGTCTGGAGACATAGGGTGGGCCTCCTTGCGCTGCAAGGATTCTTGATACAAAGACCAGAAATCAGTGTACTCACTCTCATGCCGAGCGAGTCCAAACGAAGCGTCTGATTCTTCGTAGAACTTGACCGCCTGTCTTTCGTGTTTATGGAACCCTTGGTTCCATATATCCTGAGGAGCTTTTTCGAGGAGATCGAGAATGAATAGCCCTGTGTCTGCGTCGCAACCGAACCCCAACCCTCTCAACGATTTCACTATGAGTGGGTCATGTACCCTCAGAACCATAGAAAGGATGGGATTAGAGATCGAGAATTTCACCGATTTGGGCAGAGATTCCATCGTAGTCGATACGTTCGCTGTCTTGTAGTCTATGATTGGGCCTCCCATATGGGCAATGGGGAGGGAGTCCAGAAGCTGAAGGCGGTATCCTGCCTTCTCGAAGAAGAATGGACAGACTGCCAATAGGGCTCCCTTGCTGTTGCGACAAGCCAAATAGAGAGACTTTGCGCCGGTACTTTCCATGACCTTCCTCCAGCGCCAAGTGTGGAAGACGGAGCCGCCATTTTGCATCACAAAGTCATCCCATTCGGTCTTGTCATGCGTTTCCGACCATTGAACGCGATTCATTCGAGGCGCCTAAATCCAGCCTTATGACACGTGTATTTATGAGCGAGACGAATACGACGACTATTACAGCAATCCATCAGACTAACCTATTCTACCAATTCGATACTGCTCACACTGTTGAGAGCCGCCATTTTGGAAGTGTAGCTGAGCTGTTCCTGAGGTCATCTAGCGGACGCACTGGAGTACATTGAGGATCGTGGTTTCATCGCCGTGAGCCAATTTGACTTGGAGCATCCATTACCCAGAAAACGAGTACTAGTCATGAGAAGGTTATGCTCTGCTTGGGTGGTTCATCCTTGACGGTACCGTTGCCATCGAAATGAATGCTTGCCAATCGACTAAACTCATCTTAAGGAGTCTCTTCCACTGGCCACTGCCGATGTAGTACTCAAATAGCCTATTGAAGGCCTGCCTTTTGGTCGCAGAATCAAGAGTCTCGATGTTGTTCAGAATGTGCTTCTCAAGAACTCGAGATTCATCTCTGAAGCGTTGGCTCTTGCCCATCACATAGCTGGAACTACCCTCATGCGATCTCCATCCATACGTGGAAGACCGCTCGAAAAGGAACGGGAACTTGGAGGATAGTCGCAAGGCCATGTCAATATCCTCGCCCCATCGAAGAGATTCATCGTAGAGACCAACCTCATCATAACACTTCTTGGGCAACGCTATCGGTGCTGCAACGAAACGAAAACTGCCAGCCAGGAGATAGGGGAATATCATTCCCTCTGGTCTGAATGATGCTCGGGACTGTTCCGCTTGTACACGAACTTCTCCAGCTCCCACACTAACCGAATCAGTGTAAACGACAGATCGCCCTTGCCCCGCCTCAAGTCTTGAACAAAGAACCTCAACTCTTTCGCGAGCGAACAGGTCATCAGAATCCAGAAAAGTGACATACTTTGATTTACAGTCTTGAATACCCGTGTTACGCGCAGCCGATGGTCCCCTATTCTTCTGATGAACCAGAATTCTCAACCTTGAATCCCCCATCTGCATCTGCTCGACCATACCAACAGAATCATCTGCCGAACCATCATCCACCACTATGACTTCAAAGTCTTGAACAGTCTGGTTGAGAACACTCTTCAACGCCAGGCTAAGATAATACTGTCTGTTATAGTTTGGAACTACGATTGAAATGTCAGCTGCCATCTTCAACAGCTTGGTTTAGATTCTTTCCTTCTTTCGATCTCTTCTTAATGAAACCTTTCCTCAAGATCTTCCACTTCGACTGCTAATGGGCCAATATTCAAGAGTTTGGGGCGCAGTCCAACGGATTCCACTTGAATTCTTCAAATGAGGCACTTAGCCTTTGGTCTTGTCCAGTCCATGGGGTCAGCACATGATTCTGGCTTGGTTGAGAATTGTTGAGAGGGACCGCCAATGTGGGCCTTCTCTGTCTAGATTCGGAGCCCCCTTCGGATACCTCTCTCGTATCGTCACTAGACTTCGGGTATCCTTCTTTAAGCAGATAACTAAGAGTCCGAAGCCTGATAGGAGATGAACGAAAGATGAGGGTATGCATGGTCGCAGACAAACCTCTCCCGCGGGAGAGACCGACCGGGATAGGGATCGTTGCATACAACCTAGCATTGGCCATGTCGCGACAGGGTGTCGCAGTAGATTACGTCTGTAAAGGATCCAGGAAAGACGAAGTTCGCATGAACGATTACTTCACCATCCACACGCTAAGCCATTTTTCAAGAGACAATGCCTTAGCTGTCAGTCGAATAATAAGGCAGACAGGATTTCGCCTCGTTCACGTTCATTCCAGCTCCGCTCTTCCCTCTGTATTTCTATCAAAGCTTCTTGGTCGAATCGTCGTAACTCATTCACACGATACAGAACCCTTGCACCCTCTCCGGCCGGCTCTCCTGCGACAAGCAGGGGTGGATTTGAGTGACCAGATAATCGCTGTGAGCAAGGATACGCAGAGTAAGGTCGTTAGATTGCATCGCGTCCCCCGTGATAAGGTCGAAGTCGTCTACAATGGTGTCGACACGGGAATCTTCCGGGTCACCAGCGGATACGAGGAGACTCTGATTAGGTACGGCTTGAGCAACCTCGACGGCCTAATTCTGTCGGTTGGGGCTGTTCAGCGAAGAAAGGGTCAATGGAGAATCATTGAGAGCCTTCCGGCAATCTTGGAAAAATGGCCCCGACTCGCGTACGTCAACGTCGGGGTAGCTTACGATCCGTCCTACGGAAACAAATTGATTGAAAGAGTCAGGGAACTCGGATTAAGTCAAACTGTCAGATTCATAGAAAGTGTCCCGCAAGGAGATTTGGTTTCAATCATGAATCTGGCTACGGTCTGCGTTCATCCCTCGACTCGGGAAGGATTCGGGCTCGCGGTCGTAGAGGAGATGGCATGCGGGAGGCCCGTGGTCGCGTTTGACGTATCGGCCCTGCCAGAGATCATTGAGAATGGAGTCGACGGCATATTGGTTGCTCCTGAAGATACTCGTGGTCTTACGAACTCGATTCTCAATCTCTTGGAAGACCCATCGCTGTCTAGGAGAATCGGTGAGGCTGCGAGACAAAAAGTTGCAACCAGATTCACGTGGGACATAGCTGCCACCCAACTCGAAGGAATCTACGAAAGGCTCCTCTCAAATTGCTGAGGATGGTGGACTGATTTCAGCTACTGCCACATGAATATCAAACATCGAATAATCTACCTGCAATCTGGGTCTGAGCTCCACACGTCTTAAGATTCGCAATCCTTCCATGACAATTCCCAAATGGCCAGGACGAGAACTCTCCAGGTTGTAATATCCCTCTTTCTGCTGCTGTTGCCTGCGGGATTCGTTTCCAGTATTAGTGTGGTACCAGTTGAGGGAGCCAGTGCTCTGTCCACCTCAAATTCAGGGACTTCCTCGAACGCTCGGACCAGCGCGTTCGGAGGCGCGGTTTGCTCTTGAAGCTCTCGAAGGGCTCCCCAAAATGGGCCCTTCCATGCGCGTTGATAGGGCTCTTGATGCTGTCCAGCCTGGCCGCGATCTTCTTCACTGCGGACAGCATCCGGCAGGCCGCCGCCTCATCGGAAAGTTCTGACTCCTCGTCTACTTATGGTGTGGGACTTACTGGAGCACCAGTTGTCTTAGATGGTCCTCCACCAGGTTCTGACGGGTCAGTCGCGAGAGACATAATCTCCATCGAAGAATATTTCGTTCCATCTGCCATCAACTTCGTCTTTCTAGACATTGGGTGGGGGAACTACGCCAACACCTCGACGACCAAAGTCGCTGGAGGGTATGAGGCTTGGGTCAACA
>Ga0181527_1001163_pt1 | contig 27881 bp, 19 predicted proteins | sample PEATcosm2014_Bin_30_FD_119762 | JGI IMG/M metagenome (GOLD analysis project Ga0181527, IMG submission 119762) | Peatland microbial communities from MTU Mesocosm Facility, Houghton, MI, USA - PEATcosm2014_Bin06_60_metaG | ecosystem: Environmental > Terrestrial > Soil > Wetlands > Peat | place...
AAGGCCCCTGGCAAGACGTATTCGTTCAAGGTGTTCGGCGAGATGAGAAAGGGACATCCAGAGTTCGGCTTCGCTGAGGCGCAAGAGAACAAGAGTCCCGAGAAGAAACAACGGTAGCCCACAACAGCGGCCGGCCGCAGCGAGCTGCGGCCCCATCCCACAATCCTGGCCGGCGCGTGGCAGGGCCGTCACGGCACGGCGTGCCGCAGCTCGACCGCGGCGCGGTCCGCCGTCGAGGACAGTTCCAGCGGCACCGTCCACGCGACGCTGCCTACCCGGCACAGGCCCTCCGATCCCTCGCGGCAGTAGAAGTAATCGAGCGTCACGCGGAGCGTGTCGCGGCGGCCGCCGCCGGTCACGGGCAAACGGATCTGGAACGCCGCAGCGGGCTTTTCGAGCCGCACCGGGCGGCCGAACCCCTCGCGGCGGATCGGGCCCGGCGGCTGGGGAGCGCCGCCACCTGAAGGGTGCCCGGCCGCCTCAAGGCGATAGGCCATCGGGGCCAGCGGGTTCAGCTTGTAGCCCGGCGGAAGTTGCAGGCGGACTCTCAGCCGCACCGCCCCCGCCTCGGGCCGCACCGCCTGCGGCGCGAGCTTCTCCTCAACGGCGGCCGCCAGAGATTTCGGCTCGTGAGCCCCGGGCGTCAGCCCGGGGATGGCCAAGGTCGAGACCTTCCGACTGGCCAGGTCGATCACGCGAATGAGGTGATTGTCCGTGTCGGCCACGAAGAGTTTTCCCCCGGCGGCGGCCAGCCCGCCCGGCTCGTAGAAGCCGGCCGGCTCGCCATCGCCGTGGCCGGGCTTGCCGGTGCCGGCGATGGTCCGCACCTCGCCGCTTGTGGGATCGACGGCCTTGATCTTGTGGTTGTAAGTGTCGGCCAGGTAGAGTTGCCCGGCGTAGAAGGCCAGGCCCAGCGGGTGCTGCAACCGGACCCGGGCGGCCGGCCCGTCCACGTCGCCGAAGGTGAACAAGCGGGCGACACCCAGCCCCGCGGTGCCCACCAGCGTGCGAACCTGCCGGCGGGGATCGTAGGGCACGGCGCGGATCGAGCTGCCCTCGCTGTCGGCCACGTAGAGCCACTGGCCGCCGCAGGCCAGGCCGCTGGGTTGAGCGAAGGAGGCGAAGCCCTCCTGGTAGGGCTGCCGCGGCAGCAGCGGGCCGTCGACGATGTCCTCCCGGCCGTTGCCCGCATAGGGCCCGATCGCCGTGCCGTCCAGCCGCATCTTCCAGATCTGATGGCAGCCGGCCATGGCGATGTAGAGGTCGTTGCCGTGGATCGCCAGGTCCCAGGGGCTGCTGAGCGGCGTGGTCCGCGGGTTGCCGTGGTGCGCGGGGCTTGCGGGCTCGCGGGCCTGCCGGCCCGTGCCCGCCACGGTGGTCACTTTCCGGCCGTCCAGATCGACGGCGCGGATGAGGTGGTTCTCCGTGTCGGCCACGTAAAGCGTCCAGCCGTGCAGGGCCATGCCCTGCGGCTGGTTGAACTGGGCGGCGGCGAAATCGCCGTCCGCCCCACCTGTCGCCCCCGAGCCGATCACGCCCACCAATGTGCCGTCCAGCCGCGTGACTACGATGCGGTTGTGGTTGCTGTCGGCGATGTACAGCCGGTCGTGCTCCCCGTCGGCCAGGATTTTTCCCGGGAACGCCAGCGGGCTGCCCTGCTGGCGGTCCGCCAGGAGACCAAACTTCAGGGGGCTCTCGTCCAACGGGCCCTTCTGCCGGTAATACGGTATCGCCGCGCGCAAGAGCCGGTCGACCTGTTCAAAAGTGATCTCGCCGCTGCTGCCCCAGACCGCAAAACCCTCGGGGTCGATCAACAGCACCGTCGGCCAGGCCTGGATGCCGAACCGTTCCCAGACGGCATGGTCGGAATCGTTGATGACCGGGTGTTCGATCCGGTAGCGCTGGATGGCCTCGGCGATGTTCTCCGATTCCTGCTCGGTGGCGAACTTGGCGGAATGCACCCCGACGACGACCAGGTTCTTGGGGTAGGCGTGCTCGAGTTTCTTGAGCTCCGGCAGGATGTGCATGCAATTGATGCAGCAGTAGGTCCAGAAGTCCATCAGCACGAACTTGCCCCGCAGGTCCGCAAGCCGGAGCGGTCCGGCCGTGTTCAGCCAGCGGGTGCCCTCGGGCAGCGGCGGGACCTTCTGCCGGTGAGCGAACGGGAAAGCGGACATTTCCTTGGCCTCGCTGCCGCACCCGACCAGCACACTGGCCGCCAGCGCGGCACATACGAGAACTACCATCCGGGCGCATGGCATGAATCGGTTTCCCCCCACGGAAATCTACGCGGCGGCCGCCCGGTGGTCAATGCAGTGTCGCGGCGCGTTCTCCTGACCGTGCCACGGCCTTGACCGAAGGTCTGCTCCTCCCGCGCGCAAAATCCCGCCCCAGGGGGCCTTCGGTCGCGGGGGTGGCGCCCCAGTTGCGGGGCCGCGCGCGGCCGACGATACTGACGGGGTTGAAAATCCGGTGCCGAAGTAGGTCCACCCGCTTTGGGGCATGCAGTGATCAGGGGCAATGGGCGAGGAGTCGGCCTCACCAGAGGCTCACGACGGAAACTGGTATGTTCTGATCGCTGGACTCCCTCGTCCGGCAGCGGCGCTTACGCTCGCACCTGGGATTTCGCTCCGTCCGCTTGAAGAGCCCCTTTCTGTCTTCGACCTGGCGTCTGCCGGAGCCGTCGGTTTTCGCGGCTGGGCCGTTCTCGAGCCCATTGCTCCGGGGTGCTGTTCCGAAATGGAATCCGCGAAGGACGCTGCGATACTACCTGGCTACGACACCCTGAATAGGGCTTGGTTGGCGTCGGCCCTGTTGGTACTGCGAGGCTTCACACGGCATCTGGGTATTGCGTGCAGTTCCTACTCATGGAACATCATTGCTGGCCATCAAAAACGAACTTCCCATGTATTTCAGCAACAACTGCGGGAAGAAGGGCCCGACGCGGCCGTTTTCAGCCCCAAGCGGGAGCTGCCCAGGTTTCACGGCAACCTGCTCGACTTTCATCTGACTTTGCTGACGAATCGGGATGCCCGGACAGGTGGCGTTTCGGCCGACGACGCGGCTTGGGTCCGTGAGCACTTTGACGTATTCAACGATCTTGCGACGCAGAGCCAGCCATTTCGGTTTGCCCTGGAAGCCGCGATTGATTGGCGTTTTGCCAAAGACGCCCGATCTGCCGTGGCTCGCCTCTGGAGTGGCATCGAGGCGATCTTTGGCATTACATCGGAGTTAGTTTATCGCATTTCCCTCCTGGCAGCATGTCTCCTCGCGGAGCGCGGGGACACACGCAAGGCTAAGTTTGAGGGCGTCAAGAAGCTCTACGGCTTGCGAAGCAAGGTGGTCCACGGTGAGCAGATGCCCGACGAGAAGATTGCATTGGCTTTGAACGACTCCTACCACCTGCTGGCTGATCTCTTGCTTGTGTCGATCGAAAGGGGACATGGCCTCGGCCAAGAGGACTTTGACGAAGCGGTATTTGGGTGAAGCTCGTTGAGAAACATGGCGCTTGCAAACGGACCATTGCAGTTGACCGGGGCGACATTTCGCGTTTCGGTGCTTCACGGTATCTCCAGCCGACCCGGCGACGCGAGCCGTTTGCCCGGCCGGGCTTAACGCGATGCCGGCCAATGATTACACTCAACGGAATGAGCGGAATCCAGCCAACGCCCTCCGGCTTTCAGCAGACCTATGAGCGGATCAAGGCAATCCTGAGCGAGGCTCGCGCCGGGGCGTATCGTGCCATCAATGCTGCGATGGTGGCAGCCTACTGGGAGATCGGGCGGGTCATCGTCGAACAGGAACAGCAAGGACACCAACGGGCCGAGTACGGCAAGGGCCTGCTGGTCGAGCTTTCCCAGCGCTTAACCGCCGAATTCGGAAGGGGTTACGACCGCACCAACCTCCAGCAGATGCGGGCGTTCTACCTGGCATACCAGATTCGTGACGCACTGCGTCACGAATTGTCTTGGACCCACTACCGCCTGCTGCTTCGGGTGGAAAAGCCCGAGGCGCGGGCCTTCTACGAGGCCGAGGCGGTCAATTCCCGCTGGTCCACCCGCGAAATGGATCGGCAGATTCACTCCTTGCTGTTCGAGCGGCTGGCGCTGAGCCGGGATCGCGAGGGGGTGCTGGCCCTGGCCGAGAAGGGACATGAAATCCAGCAGCCCAGCGACCTTATCAAAGACCCCTACGTGCTGGAGTTCACCGGGCTGCCGCAGAGTGAGCGGTACCTCGAATCGGACCTTGAACAGGCCCTTATCGACAAACTCCGCGAGTTCCTCTTGGAACTCGGCAAGGGTTTCGCCTTCATGGCCCGCCAGCAACGCATCACGCTCGACGGCCAGCACTACTGGATCGACCTGGTGTTCTACAACCGGCTCACCCGCTCGTTCGTGCTGATGGACCTGAAGGTCGGGACGCTCACGCATCAAGACCTCGGGCAGATGCAGATGTACGTCAACTACTACCAGCGTGAGATTACCGCGCCCGACGAAAACCCGCCGGTCGGCATCGTGCTTTGCACCGACAAGAGCGAAGCCGTCGTGCATTACACGCTGCCCGAGGACAACCAGCAGATTTTTGCCTCCCGCTATAAGCTCTACCTGCCCACGGAGACGGAACTGGCTGCCGAGTTGCAACGCCAACGGCAGGCCATAGAGATGGAGGGCCGGCTGCGGAAAGACACGGGCGAATGAGAAGGAGCGGCCGCCAGCCCTGCCTTGGGCTCGGCGGTTGCCGCCACCCGCACATCTCCCGCGTCGCAGCCAACCCCCGTTGTGACACGGCGTCCTGGCCGTGCCACCACAGCGCCGCCCGTTTTCCACCTCCCTTGACGGGATGCCGGACGAGTTCCTACAATCGCATTTCCATGGGACCGACTACAGGGCGGGTTGGCTAGCGGAGAGCGCAAATGTCCATAGAACGCAAGACCTCGCACGTTCCCCAGCACGCTGACGTCTCGCCGGGCGCTGCCAAAATGGGATGGAAATGGCCGTTGCTGGTCCTGGCCTACATGCCGTTATTCGCGAGTTGTACAAGCCAGGCTCCCTCCGCAATGCCCGGTGCCTCGTTCGCGGCAGCCGCGCCGGCACCAAAACCCGGCGACGCCGGGCCGGAGTTCCGCCGCTTCATTGCCGTGCGCCACGAATTGCTGGTCGAGACCGCCGAAGATGAATTGCCGGAAGCTTGGGAGTCGATTGGGGACTTCTGCCGCACGATCCCCTGCGACATCGTAGCTTCCAGCATTCGCCAGAAGACGTACGATTCGCCGCCCTCTGCCACATTGTCGTTGCGGATCGTTCCAGAACAGATCAAGCAGTTGATGGAGCAGATTGAGGCGGTGGGAATCATCCTTGAGCACAAAACGGAGAATACGGATGAGACCGCTGCGGTGATAGACGTGGAGGCCAAGATCAAGAACCTCACGGAGCTGCGCGATCGTCTGCGCAAGATGCTCGGCTCTGCCGACGCGGGCGTGAAAGACATTGTGGAAGTCGAGCGGGAGCTTTCCAGAGCACAATCGGAGCTGGATAGTCTTCAGACGACCCGCAAGGCCCTGGCCAATCAGACAGAGAAGGTAGCCGTAAGTATCTCATTTTCCGCAAGGAAGTCTCTTACGGGAACTGGCACCTTTGCACCAATTGTCACCGCCTGGTACAGCATGGGCGACGTCCTTGCAGGGAGCGTCGCAACCGCTATGGTCTTCGTCGTCGCGGCCATTCCCTGGTTGCTGCTGTTCATCCCGACCCTCTGGCTTTGCATCAAGGCGTTGAGAAAGCTGCGCGGGAAACGAGGCGCGCCGGCCGGTAAATAAAGGATCGCGCGAAGAGGGAAAAGCTGGCGGCATGCCATCAGCCCCACGTTGACTTCTGCGATCGACGCAACCCACACGCCGCAACGCCCTGCCCTTCGTTCCTCAGGGCGTGCCACCCTCCGGGCGAAGCCGCAAGCGGCGTCAGAGGAGTTGTTTCGCTGCGGCGACCACGTGCTCGACGGTGAAGCCGTAGAGTTTCAACAGGCCGCCGACCGGGCCGGAGGTGCCGAAATGGTCCATGCCCAGGAAGCGGCCGGCCGGGCCGAGGTACTTCGACCAGCCCTGCTCGACGCCCAGCTCGACGGCCACGCGGCGGTGTACCTCGGATGGCAACACGGAACTGCGATACTCCTCCGGCTGCTCGCCGAACAATTCCCAGCATGGCAGGCTGACCACTCGGGCCGGGATGCCTTCGGCCGACAGCTTCTCGTATGCGGCGACGCATAGCCCCAGCTCGCTGCCGGTGCCGATCAGAATGACCTCGGGCCGGGTGCCGGTCAGGGGGCCGGCGGGGTCGGCCAGAACGTAGCCGCCCTGGGCCAGGCCGGCGGCGGGGGCGTATTTCGTGCGGTCCAGCGTGGGGATGTTCTGCCGCGTCAGGGCCAGAGCGACCGGACGATTCTTGAGGCCCAGCGCCACGCGATACGCCTCGGTAGCCTCGTTGGCGTCGCCCGGGCGGATGACCACCAGGTTGGGGATGGCCCGCAGTGAGGCCAGTTGCTCGATGGGCTGGTGGGTCGGTCCGTCCTCGCCTACGCCGATCGAGTCATGGGTGAAGATGTAAAGGATGGGCAGGCCCATGAGCGCGGCCAGGCGGATCGGCGGCCGCATGTAGTCGGCGAAGACGAAGAACGTGGCGCCAAAGGGCCGCAGGCCGCACAAGGCCATGCCATTACATACAGACCCCATCGCGTGCTCGCGGATGCCGAAGTGGAAGTTGCGCCCCCCGTGGCTGCCTGGAAGGAAGTCGCCGGCGCCCTCGAATTCCAAGAGCGTACGGGTCGAGGGGGCCAGGTCGGCCGAGCCCCCGACCAGCCACGGGATCCGCTTGGCCGCCTGGTTGAGCACCTTGCCGGAGGAAACCCGGCTGGCCACGCCCTTGGCGTCGGCCGGGAACTTGGGCAAGTCGGCATCCCAGCCCGGCGGCAGCTCGCGGCGGGCCATCATCTCCAACTCCGCGGCCGCCTCCGGGAACTGCTTTCGGTATTGGGCGAAGCGCTCGTCCCACGCCCGCCGTGCCGCCCCGCCCCGCGCGCCGAGCCCTGCGCGGAAATGTTCCGGCACCTCGGGCGGCACAAGGAACTTCGCCTCCGGCGGCCAGCCGTAGGCCAGCTTGGTCGCCCGCACCTCCTCTTCCCCCAGCGGTGCGCCGTGGGCGTCGGCCGTATCGTGCTTGGTCGGGGCGCCCCAGGCGATTACGCTGCGGACGATGATCAGCGTCGGGCGGTCGGCCGTCTTCTGGAAGGCAACCAATCCGGCCCGCAGCGCGTCCAAATCGTTCACGTCGTCCACCTTGACCACGTTCCAGTGGTAGCCGGCGAAGCGCGTGGCCACGTCCTCGCTGAAGCTGAGCGAGGTGTGGCCCTCGATCGTGATCGTGTTGTCGTCGTAGATCCAGCACAGATTGGGCAGCTTGAGGTGTCCGGCCAGCGAGGCCGCCTCGGAGCCCACGCCTTCCATCAGGTCGCCGTCGCTACACAGGGCGTAGACGTTGTAATCGAAGAGATCGAAGCCCGGCCGGTTGTAGCGCTCGGCCAGCCAGCGGCCGGCGATGGCCATGCCGACGCTGTTGCCGATGCCCTGTCCCAGCGGGCCGGTGGTGGTCTCGACCCCGCTGGTGTGGCCGTGCTCGGGATGACCGGGGCAGCGGCTGCCGATCTGGCGGAAACGGCGGATTTCCTCCAGCGGCACGGCCAGCTCCGCGGTGGCCCGCCCCTGGGCATCCAACTGCCGCACCTCGGCCAGGTGCAGCACGGAGAACAGGAGCATCGAGGCATGGCCGCAGGAGAGCACGAAGCGGTCGCGGTTCGGCCAGGCCGGCTGCGACGGATCGAAGCGGAGCACCTCGTTCCAGAGCACGTAGGCGGCCGGCGCCAGGGCCATCGGCGTGCCCGGGTGTCCGCTGTTGGCCGCCTGGACGGCGTCCATCGCCAGCGTGCGGATGGTGTTGATGGAAAGTTGTTCGATGGGCTGAGTCGCGTAGGTCATGGTACTTGTGGGGCAGGCATTCTCGGCGCGATTCTTCCTGGCGGACAGAAAGGTCTGTCCTGCCGGTTTTTGTAGATTCCAGACCCCCTGAATTGGGCAGGTTCCGCGTCCAAACGATTCAGTCTAGAGGCGGGCAGACCGCTCGTCAATGCACCGGCGGGATATCGGGCACGGGAACAAGTCGGGGACGGCCGGCGCTCTTGGAGCGCGGCCCACCGCGAGTTTCCGACTGGCCGGCCATCGGGTACACTCAGAAGACCGGACGGCCCCGAAATCCAGCCCTGCGGACAGCCTTGAACATCCTGAAGCGAATTTGGGCAGGCAGGCCGCAAGACAGCGACCCGGGGCGGCCGGCGGGCGATTCGCCGACCCGCTTCGCGGGTGCCCCGGGGACGCTGACCCAAGGGGCGTTGGAAGGTATCCTGCGGGCGACGGACCCGGCGGCGCGGCTGGTGGCCTCCCGGGTCTTGCGTCGCGTCGTCCGCCGCTATACGCGGCTTCCCGGCTTCGGCTTCCGCGTGCCGCACCGCAAGAGCTTCGTCGTCCCGCGGGGGCCGCTGCTGGACATCGCCGACCGCGACGAGTTGGGCTACCAGCCCCATGAGCACCTGCCGCGGCGGGTGATCCTGCTGGAGCGGCTGAGTACGGAGGATCTGGCCCAGACCCCCGCCGCCGCCGTCCTCTTGCGGTACTGGCGGTTGTTGTTGCACGCGCGGGTCCACTTGGCGCTGGAGGAGCGGATTGCGGCGGGAGAACTTTCACCCGACGACATCCGGCGGCGGATCCAACAGCTCGGCAGCGTCGAGTTCGACGAGATCCGCAGTGTCCTCTTTCAGGAACGGTTCTTGCTGCCGCCCTACGACGACGCGACGGTGTACGTCGAGTTTGCGGCGGTCTACGTGGAGCTGCGGCATTTCGCCCCCGGGCTCTTGCCGGTCTACTTTCCAGCGCTGGAGTCCCCGGAGACGGCCGGGCGGGTGCTGGCGCAGGATATCGATGCCGAAGGGCTATTCTTGGCCGCGCGGCCGGCCGAGGCGCCCCGGCCGCAGGATCTCATGCCGCCCGCCCAACAAGAACTTCCCCCTCCGGACAGCGAGGGACCGCCGACGGCAGCCACCGACCGGCTTTACGTCCCCGCAGGGCGCCGCCCGAGCGCGCGGAAATGTCGCCAGTGGACCCAACGGGCCGAGCGGGCCGCGGCGGCGGGCAATCTCGCCGGGGCGGCCATCCGCCGGGCCCGCGCCGCCGCCTGGGCCCCTGCCGAGGCACGCCCCACGGTCGCCGCCGCACTCCGCGAGGACATCCGCCGGCTGGTGGTCCGGCTCTTGGCCGCCCTGGACGCCCCGGCGGAGAACCCGCGGCCGTGGCGCGAGGCGCTCTTGGCCCTGGCCCAGCAGACGCCCCGCGGCCTGTGGACCGTCGAGGCCCGGCTGCTTTACGACCTGCAGAAGGTGTGTGCCGACCACGAGCGGGGCGTCTACGCGGTGGACCTGGTCCGCTGGGTGTGGTCGCTCGGGCGGCGGTCGATCAAGCGGCCTTTGCCCAGCCAGCGGGAAGTGCTCATGTCGAAGCACCTCCGCAGCGCCACCCGCCGCCTGGCCGCCGCCCGCATCTGGGAGCCCCGCCGCCGGCAGCTTGCGGATTTGCTGCGCGCGGTCGGCCAGCGGGTGGAAGAGCACCTCCGCGAGCAGTTCCGCCCGCGGGTCACCCGCACGCTGGACGACGTCGGCCTGCGGCCGCAGAATCTCCCGGAGCGGGTCGCCCGCAAGAAGCTCGTCGAGGAGCTGTTGGACCAGGTCGTCCAGCGGGGCTTCCTGCGGCTGGGCGACCTGCGCGACGCCCTGTCGCGGAATAACCTGAAATTGCCCGACTGCGCCGGCCCGGCCACCTTCTTCCGCGGCGACGCCCTGTTGCAGGCCGACCGCCGGCTCTCGCGCGTGCTGGACGGCGTCTATGAGCGCGGCGAATTCTATCTCCGCGGGATGCAGCGGCTGAGCCTGCTGGCCTTCGGCACGCGGCCCGGGCGATTGTTTACCCGCTACCTGGCGGTGCCCTTCGGCGGATCGTACCTGCTGCTAGCCTTCGTCGAGCACTACGCCGAATGGCTGTCGGGACGGGAGCTGGAGCTGAACACCGTTGCGAACATTCTGCTCTTGGGGCTCCTCCTGCTGGGGCTGACCCAGGTGGCGTGGTTCCGCCGCGGGGCATGGCAGGCGGTGAAGACCTTCGGCCGGGTGCTCCGCTTCCTGCTGGTCGATTGCCCGCGCTGGCTCGTCCACCTGCCGCTCGTGGAAACGATCCTCAACAGCCGGCTTTCGCTATTCCTCTTCCGCTTTGTGCTGAAGCCGCTGCTGCCGACCCTCGTGCTGTGGGAGTTTCTGCCGGCGGGCCCAAGCGGCGGGCCGCCCTGGGGTTGGCCGGCCGCCTTCTTCCTGACGCTCAGCCTGGCGCTGAACTCGCGGGCCGGCCGCAACCTCGAAGAACTCGCCGCCGACGCCATCGTCGAAGGCTGGCACCGCATCGGGCTGCGGATCCTCACCGGCCTGTTCTGGCTCGTCATGGACCTCTCCCGCCGCTTGCTGCAAGGCATCGAGCAGCTCCTGTACACGGTCGACGAGTGGCTCCGCTTCCGCAGCGGCCAAGGCCGGGGGACGCTGGCGGCCAAGGCCGCGCTGGGCGGCGCCTGGTTCTGGATCGCCTACGTCGTCCGCTTCTTGGTCAACGTCGTCGCCGAGCCCCAGCTCAACCCGATCAAGCACTTCCCGATCGTCACGGTCGCGCACAAGATCATGCTGCCGCAGTTGGGCCTGCTGACCAAACTCCTCACGCCGCCGATGAATCGCGAGTTGGCCGGCTTTCTTGCCTTTCTCATCACCATCAGCGTGCCGGGGATCTGCGGCTTCCTGGCCTGGGAGCTCCGCGAGAACTGGCGGCTCTACGCGGCTAACCGCCCCAAGGGGCTGCGGCCCGCGCTGCTCGGACCGCACGGCGAAACCATGCCGCGGTTGCTGAAGTCGGGGCTGCACTCGGGCACGTTGCCGAAGCGGTTCGCCAAGCTCCGCCGCGCCGCCCGCCAGCGACCACGCTTCGCATGGTACCTGGCCGGCGACGAATCCCGCCCCACGCGCAAACACCGCGAAGCCCTGCGGCTCGTCGAGCTGGGGCTGCGGCGCTACGTCCAGCGAGAGTTCGTCGAGTTCTTCCGCGAAAGCCGCCGCTGGCAGGCCCCCCCGCCGACCACGGGCCCGATCCGCCTGGCCACCAACCGCGTCCGCATCGCGGTCCTGCTGCCGGCGGACCGTTTCAGTGCTCGTTCCACGCCAATGGCACCCGCCGCCCTACGGGTGCCCTCGCCGGCCCCGTGGCCGCTCTGGATCACCTTCGAGCTTGCGGACGGAGCGGTGCTGGCCGACGCCGCGTGCGGGGAGGTCGCCGCCGAACTCGCCCCCGACGCCCGCCAGGTCCTGCAGACCGCCCTGGTCGGTCTCTGGAAGACGGGCGGCGTGGAGATCGAGGTCGCCTGGGACCTGTGGGTCGCCGCGTGGGAGGAGGGCCCGCCCGACGCGCCCATCGCAGCGGATTGCCGGACGGAGTAAGATGTACTAGCAAAATGAGAAGCAAAGCTGCAAAGCTTGTGACGAATTCCCGTGTGCCGGGCCTGGTCCCCGCGATGGGCGGCCTGATGGTTTGGGGTGTGCTGCTGGCGGCCGCAGGGCCGGTGGTTGCCGTCGAGCCGCCGCCCAGGATGACTACGGGCGGCGCCAACGCCGATTCCAACCGCCCGCCGAAAACGATTGCGGACCTGAAGACCTTGGAGCAGCGAATCCGCAAGACCGTTGCCCAGGTTTCACCCAGCGTGGTCGCGCTCTCCGGCGCCAGCGGGGTCGTCATTAGCGCGGACGGCTATATGCTCACCGTGGCCCACGTCGGCCAGCGGGCCGGCCGGTCGATCACCGTGGTTTTTCCCGACGGGCGGCGGGCCAAGGCCGTCACCCTGGGCAACGATTCCGGTATCGACGCCGGCATGGCCAAGATTTCCGACCCCGGTCCCTGGCCCCACGCCGAGATGGCCGCTTCCGGCGACTTGAAGCCCGGCCAGTGGTGCCTGACGCTCGGCTACCCCATCACCTTCCAGCCCGGCAGGGCCCCGGTCGTGAGGGTCGGGCGGGTCTTGCGGAACGACAAGACGGGCGTCATCACCGACTGCCCGATCATGGGCGGCGACTCGGGGGCCCCGCTGTTCAACCTGGACGGCAAGGTCATAGCGATCGGTACCATGTGCGACAAGTCGCTGGCGTACAACATCCACGTGCCGATGGACCGCTTTGCCGCGGTCTGGGACCGCTTGGTCCGCGGCGAGGATTTCGACAGCCTGGCCCCCAAGGCCGTGCTGGCGGTTGCCGCCGCTGCGGGCGCCGCCGATGCCCGGCTGGGCAGCATCGAGCCGGGCAGCGGGGCCGAACAGGCCGGACTCAAGTCGGGGGACGTGCTGCTGAAGTTCGACGGCCAGCAGATCGGCAAGTTCGCAGAAATCTCGCGCGTGGTCCAGAAGCACAAACCCGGCGACAAGGTGGAAGTCGAGGTCCGCCGCGGCAGCGAGACCTTGAAACTCCAGGTCACGCTGGACCACGAGCATGCCGGAGAAAACCCATGAACGGGAAAAAGGGGACAGTCCCCATTTGTGCGAAGCACCCTTCGGGCCGTTCCGGCAATTGGGGACTGTCCCCTTTTTCCCAGATCCTGCTCCTGTTGGCGTGCTGCGTGCTGCTGGCCTGCCGGCCCGCACTGTCCGGCGATCAGCCAACCCCGCGAGAACGGCCGCGCGACCGCGGCCGCACGGGCGTCCCCAACGGCAAGAACGATCGCGCCGTAAAATCGGCATTCCAGGAAGTGCTCTCCGCCGCGTCGTCCGCCACGGTGCGGATTCGTGCCGACGGCCAGGACGTGGCCCTGGGAGCCGTCGTCGACGCGGACGGCTACCTGGTCAGCAAGGCCAGCCTGCTGGAGGGCAAGCTCACTTGCCGCTTCAAAGACGGCACGGAAAAGGAAGCCAAGATCGTGGGCCAGGACGATGCCCACGATCTGGCCCTGCTCCGCGTGGATGCGGCGAACTTGCCGGCGATTCCCTGGCGGGATGGCCCCCCGCCGCCGCCCGGCAGCCTCGTAGCCACCACCGGGCCGGCCGACGAGCCGCTGGCCCTGGGCGCGGTGAGCACCGATCTCCGCCGCATCCCCGGCCCCAGGGGTCCGCGGCGGCCGAAAGGATGGCTCGGCATCGAGCTGGGAGGCGGCGAGTCGGGCACCGGCATCGTGGACGTCACCGGCGACAGTCCCGCGGCCAAGGCCGGCCTCCACGCCGGCGATGAGATCCGCCAGATCGACGGCACCGTCATGAAATCGGCCGACCAGATCGTCTCCACCGTCGGCAGCCATGCACCCAAGCAGTCCCTCCGCTTGCTCGTGCATCGCGAGGATAAGGACGTGGAGCTTTCCGCCACGTTGGCGAAACCCCGGCCGCAGCCCGCGCCGCAAGACGAATGGGGCGGCGGACCCTTCAGCGAGCGGCGATCGGGCTTTCCTGCGGTCTTGTCGCACGATACGCCCCTTTTGCCGCGAGACTGCGGCGGCCCATTGGTGGATACCGACGGCCGCGTCGTCGGCATCAACATCGCCCGCGCGTTGCGGGTCGTCACCTACGCCCTGCCCGCCGCCGACGTGCGGCAGGTGGTAGATGAGCTGAAGCGAAAATCGCAGCCGCCCGCGAAACCGTGAACATGAGTGGCTCGTGCCCACGCTCTGCGTGGGCACGCGCTGAATGGCCGCTCTGCGGCCCCGAGAAGGACGCGGAGCGTCCGCTCAGTGCGTTCCCACGCCGAGCGTGGGAACGAGAGTCCTGACCCCTGACACCCACCCCCCGGAGACACCATCATGCGTTGCACTCGGCTCTGCTCGTTGACCATCGCCGTTCTGGCCGTCACGGCCGCGGGGGCCGCGGAAAAACCTGCCTGGTGTGAGGCGATGCGGGCCGTACACGCCACGTTCCACGGCACGCCCGGCTATATCGCCCAGTTTGGCGATTCGATCACGTACTCGATGGCCTTCTGGTCGCCGCTGGGCTGGGACGATCCGGAAAAGTACCTCATCCAGGACGACGGCCTGCTCAGGCGGCCGGCTACGGCTCGCTGGCGGGACATTATCAAGGGGACCCGCGACAAGGGGCCGGAGTGCGGCAATTACTCCGGCTGGCGGGTCGAGAACGTGCTGGGCGTCATTGACGGCGTGCTCGCACGCCGGAAGCCGGAAGCGGCCATCATCATGATCGGCACCAACGACATTTCCGGGGGCCAGGTGCCGGCGTCCTACCGGCCGGGCCTGGAGAAGATCGTCCAGAAGTGCCTCGATGCCGGCTGCGTGCCGATCCTGAACACGATTCCGCCGCGGCGCGACGGCACCGCGGCCGTCGCCGAGGCCAACCGGATCATTCGCGACGTGGCCCGGCAGAAGCAGGTCCCGCTGGCGGACTACTATGCCGAATGTCTCCGCCTGCGGCCCGGCAACTCCTGGGCGGGCACGATCATCTCCGAGGACGGCGTCCACCCGACCGCCGGCAAGACCAACGACTACAGCGAAGCGAACTTGAAGGTCTCCGGCTACGCTTTGCGGAATTGGCTGAACTTCCTGGCCGTCCGCGAACTTTACTTCCGCGTCCTGGCCGCGAAGTAGCCTCTGCTGCGGAAAAAACCGACAGGATATCGAGCACAGGAGCATAGGCGACTCAGCCACGGATGGAACACGGACTACACACGGATGATCTTCCCGGTAAGCTCCTTGTGCCCCAGGTCCGTCCTCGGCCCCCTGCCTTCGATCTGTGTTCGATCGGTGTTCCATCCGGGCTGAATCCGGAAGTTATTCGGCGTGGTCGGCTTGGCGAACGAATCGCGCTGTTGGCTACTGTCGCGCCGACCCCGATGTGCCGTCGTTTTTGGTCGCCGTTTTGTGGAGCGTTTCGAACCTGGCGTCGAGCGTGTTTTTCACTGGACGTCTGCTCGGGCCGCATGGGCCGCGATGGCTTTTTGGGCGCCGTTTTCGAAGATTTCCAGAAACGCCCCCCCTGATGGGTTGCTTGCTTCGCCGGATTTCGCTAGACAGGCTTCGAGATTCCCAGGGTCGCCCCCTCCTCGGGGCATATCTTGCGCCATGTTGTCAAAGATCACTGCCGCGAAGCTCTCCGCGGAGAGAGGCCCCGGCCACCGGATAGTAGCGGATCGCCCGGCCCGATTTCAAGCCCCGCCAGGCGCGGATTGGAGCAGGGGATTCGAGGGTGCGGTGGGGGAACCGCCAGTTATTGACGATATTGGTGCGATCTGGTACGTTCGGCGCCTGGCGACGCGCGGCCCGATGGCGCCTTTTCCCGCAACCCTTTACCCGAAATTACGAGGCCCACCAGCGTCGAAGGAACCGGAGCAATGTTCGATACCATCGTTGGTGCATGTACCCGTCTGGTCACCGAATTCGACGATTTTTGGCTGCTCGCGTCGCTCACTGATTCGAGCTACGAAGAGGGGGGAAGCAAGTGGTTTAGGAGAGCAATTGAATCCTACGACCAAGTTGGCGTGCCAGCCCAGATCATTGGGGCGCTGCGCACCGGAATCAATGGCAACCTCAAGGCCCTCCTGGAAACGACCGCGCTTTCAGCCCAACGGAGGAAGCAGCCCCCCAAGATTTGCAATAGCAGAGACAGGATTGACCTGTTGCTTCGTCAGGTGGATGGAGGGTGTACGGCATTTGTCGAGGTGAAAAGGCTCTTCGACTGTACCATAGCCAGGTACTACTCAGACGTTGCGGGCGACCGGGGAAAGCTTCAGAGATACGTTGGCCACGGGATCGAATGCTATCAGGTCGTGTTCTTCACCCAGCTCCCGTACTTTCGGTATCCTCCTGGTGTGTGGTATCCACCGGAGAATAAACGGTGGAAGGCCCGGGAGATTACGTGGCTAGGAATCGAGGCTCAATTCGCGCGCCTCATGACTTTGATGCCAGAACCTCCGACGTGGCCCGCTGGACCGAACGGCCCATTTCTCCGCGACATCGCTTCTCCGACCAGCAATGTGACGGATACGCACTTGCTCCGACGGTATGGCCAAATATTCACTCCGGATTGTGAATGGCTATTCAACGCAACGGAACAACTGCGCGATGCCAAGGTTGGCGTGGCGATCTGGCAGGTGGGCGCGTAGCGCGGGGCAGTTCCGCGACGCGGCGAACATAGCGGGCAGGGGGTAGGCCAGACACCCCGTGCCTGAGGACCGGCTGCCAGGCACGGGGTGCCTGACCTACGCGCCTGCCGGTGTGGGGACGCGGAGCGTCGTAGCGAGGGGACCCTTACTTCGCCGCTTTCGGCTGACAGTAGGAAAGTGCCAAGAGCGCGTAGGCCGTCACCAGGTTCGGGTCGCCTTCGAGCCAACGGTTGTCCGGGTTAACCCAGGAGCCGTTGGGCTGCTGGCGCTGGGCAAGCTCCTCGACGAGTTCCCGCCGCCAGTCGTGTTTCACGCCCTTGGCGTCTTCGATCTGGTCGGCTCCCAGGGCGTCCAGGGCCTTGGCAAAGGTGTGATAGTAGTAATACAGGCCGGCGCCCCCCAGGCCGGGATTCGAGCGGAGGTCGTAAAACTTGCGGATCCAGCCGATGGCCGCCTTCACGCGGGGATCGTCGCGGGTCAGGCCGGCATAGATCATGCTCTTCAGGCCGGAGTAGGTCATGCTGCCCTCGCTCCGCAGGCCGCCGTTGGGCGTCTGCCGATCCTTGTCCTGCCGGCCCGGCGTGCAGGAATAGTAGAGGCCGCCGTCGTTCACCTTCGAGGCGTAGGGCGTGGTGTTGTCGGGGCCTTCCAGGTTCTGGCAGCGGGAGACAAAAATCAGGGCCCGCTGGATGGCCGCGTCGTTGGGGCCGGCGCCGCAGGCCGCCAGGGCCTCCATCGTGAAGGCCGTGTTGGAGAGGTCGGGCCGCGACTTGGCGCCGTAGCCCACGCCGCCGTAGGACGGATCGGACTTGTCTTTGCCCTTTTTCTCGTCGATCTGGATGCCGCGGAGGAAGGCGTTGGCCTGGCGGAGGATCTTGTCGTAGCGGCCCTGGCGCTTGGCCTTTTGAAAACAGACTACGGTCACGCAGGTTTCGTAGTTGGTGATGAACGAGCCCGGCTTATAGATGCCGCCGTCCTTTTGCACGAAACCTTCGAGCCAGGCGAGCCCCTTGGCCACCTGGGGGTCCGCGGCCGTGCGGCCGTTTTGCAAGAGCGCGAGCATGGCCAGCGCGGTCGGCCCGATCCCGGCGCCGGCGCTCAGCGAGCCGTCTTGCGCCTGGCGTGTCGCCAGGAAGGCGGCGGCCCGATCGACGACGGCCTGGTAGGTTTTGCCCTCGGGCCCGACGAGACCCGCGGCCGCGGGTGCCCCGGTGTCCGCGGCCGACAACTCCACTACCGCCGCGGCGAAGGCGAGCATGGCGGCTACGATGGCCGGCAGGAATCGCCGGGGGAACTTCGTCTCTTGTGGCATGGTTCTTGCTCCTTCGTTTAGCGGGCGACCACGCGGAGCGTGGTGCCCTGCCCGCCGTGGAAACCTTGGCAGGGAAACGGCGGTCTAAACGTTAGCAAAGCGTGTGCCGTCGGGGCGTAGGGGCGTGGTTTCTGCCCGAACCGCCGTGGAATTGCGGACTTCGACCGGGAGCGGCCGCGCGGGATGGCTACGGGAGAGCGTGGGGGCGTGTCGGTTCTTTCGCCTGCCGTGGCGAGGTTTCCGACATCAGGGCGCGAGCAGCGCCTCGGCCCTGGCGCGAATGGCCGGCGATTGCGCATGGGCCAAGACCTTCTGGGCCACCGCCCGGCGGCGGGCCACCTCGAGCTTGGGCAACCGCTCGACGATCCCCAACGCGGCGACCGAGGCCTCGTCGGCCAACTCGGCGTCGTCGATTGCCGGGAGCACCAGGGCCAGGGCGTCGGGCGCGGCGATGCCGCCCAGCACGCCCAAGACGGCCCGCTTCTCCTCCGGCCGCCGGGCGAGCTTCAGCGTTTCGGCCAGCAGGGCCAAATCGGCTGGTTGGCCGGGCAGCGGGCCGGCCAGTCGCGCCAGCCCGGCCACCGCCAGCGCGTGGTAGCGGAGCGGCTCGGCCTGCCGGGCCATCGCCAAGAGGTGCGGCACGGCCGTCCGCTCGGGCCAAGCGGCCAGCAGGCGGACCGCCTCGTCGCGTGCCAGCGGATCGTCGCAGCGGGTGGCGGCGAGGATGGCCTGAAAGGCGTCGCTGCCGCCGGCTCGGGCCAGGGCGCGGAGCAAGGCGGCCCGGGCCAACCCCGCCGTGCCCGCCATTTGGTTGAGAAGGTCAGCGGCGCAGGCTGGGCCGCCGCGGCCACAGACGGCCAACAGTGCGGCCTCCGTGCGGTCGCGCTCCTCGGCGCTTCGGGCCGTAACCAAAAGCCTGACGATAATCTTAACGTGGAACCGATCGGCCAATACCCGCAGAGCCGCCAGCGCGGCCATGCGGACGCGAGCATCCGGGTCTTCCAGGGTCGCCAACACGGCACCGGTCGTGTCGGTTGCGTTGCGGCCGGCCAGAATGTCCAAAAGGGCCGCGCGAGTCTCGGGACCTGCGTTGGAAAAAAGCCGGCTGGCGATGGCGGCGTTCGCCCCGGGGTCACGGAGCCGGCCGAGGCTTTGCCGGGCGGCCGCCTTCTCGGCGCTTCCCGCAGCGGCCAGGGCGGCCACCAGCGCCGGCACGTCGGCCGCCTCGCCCAAGGAGCCCAGCGCCGCCACCGCCGCTCGGCGGACCGGCTCGTCGCGACTTGCCAGCATGGACAGCACCTGCGGACGGGCTGCCCGGTCGCCGCGATCCGCCAGGGCTCCGAGCAACTCCACCTGAACGTCCGGGGACAGGTTGGGCAGCATCGCGGCGAACCGCCGGGTCGCGGTCTCACCCTTCGCTGCCGCACGAACGTATTGCAATCCCACCGCTCGGACCTGGCGATCCTTGTCGCCTAGCAGACCGGCAACCAGTTGGAAGCTTTCGTCGCCGGAGTCTTCGGCCGCAGGGGCGCCGCCGCATGTTAGAAGAACAACCACGGTGAGGATCGAGGCGCCGAAGCCTGCGCGCCGTCGAAGCACGAAATCCCAAGCTCCAAAACTCAAACAAATCCGAAATTCAAAAGGCGAATGTTCTAAACCCACCGCCCGGACTCCGATGTCATGGTTTCCGTCATTGGCACTTTCGTGATTTGAATTTGTTTGGGATTTGGGATTTCGAATTTGGGATTTGGCCAGCTCACGGCGCGGCGGCGGCCAGCAGTCCTTGGGCGGCGGCCACGCGGACGTGCTTGGGCTGATCGAGGCCGCTGAGGGATTTGTAGATGGCCGCGGCTTCGGCCTTCTTGCCGCCGGCCAGGAGCCGCCCGGCGCAGGCCAGGTTGGCGTCGGCGGCGATCGGCTTCAAGCCGGCCGGCGCCGTCTTGAGGAAATCACCGAGCGCGGCGGCGGCCTGCGGGGTGCCGATGTGGCCCAGGGCGGTGGCGGCCGCAGCGGCAACGGCCTGGTCCTGCTCGGCCAGCAAAGCGGCCAGGGCCGGCACGCTCGCCTCATCGCGGCGGACCCCGAGCGAAACGATGCAGCCGATCCGCAATCCGCCCGCGGTCTTCGGCAGGGCCGCGCGGAGGGCCTCGACTGCGGCCGCATCCGGGATTCGCTCCAGGGCGAAGCGCGCCATGTGGGCCAGGTCCTTGTCGGTCAACAGGCCCGCCAGCACCGGCACCGAATCGGCCGTGCCGATCAAGCTCAGCCGGCGGCAGGCGAAATCTTTGGCCGCCCGCGGGGCACTCCCGGTCAGCACGGCTGCCAGCCGGGATTCGAGGTCCTTGCGGGCGGCGGCGTCGCCGTGCGTGGCCACGATAGCGTCGTCGATGGCCCGCAGCGGTCCGCGGTCCTGGCCCCAGTCGAAGGTCCGTAGGGTCTCGAAGGCCTTATCCACGGCGGCCTTGTCGGGGGCGGTCTTGCCGGCGGCCTGCTGGGCGGCCGGCACCGCCGCGGCGGCCAATACAACCACCGCCGTCAGCACGGCGGCACGCATCGCGGGCTGAAAGATTCTGGGCATGGTGGTCCTCTCAATCGTGTGGTGCGAAGCCGCAAGCGGCCCTAATCTCAAATCACAAATCTCAAATCTCAAATCCAAAATTTAAAATCCCCCTCACACCCCCCAGGGCTCGCGCATTGCCCGGCAGAGCATGCGGTTGGCCTCCGCGTCGCCGGGGAACTCGTCCCGGAGCGGGTCCCAGGTGAGCTTCCGGCCCAGGCGGATGGCGATGTCGGAAACGTGGCTGATGATGTCGGAATGGACGGCGTCGTCGATGTTGCTCACCGGCGTGGCCCGGCTGCGGACGGCGTCGATGAAATTGCCCCCGTGGCTCGCGCTTTCCACCAGGTGCACGTCGTTGGGGCCGAGCTGGAGTTTCAGCAGCGACTCGGGCTCGGCCTTGATCCCGCCGCGGGAGATGCCCACCCAGCCCTCAGTGCCGATGAACCGCGTGTGGTCCCCGCCCGGCGTGAAGGTGATCCGCACGCCGTTGCCCAGCGTGATGCGAACGTTCCAGTCGTAGATGGCGTCGTGGCGGCCTTGCGTGGGGATGATGCCGGTGCCCTCGACCTGCCATGGGCCGTGGCGGTGCGTATCGTAGCCCCAGACCAGAATGTCCAGCGGATGGGCGCCCCAGCCGGCGATGAAGCCCAGGGCGTAGTCGTAGCAGTGGTACCAACCGTCGCCGCCCAACGGGCAGCCCGTGTAGGGCGTCCACGGCGCCGGACCCAGCCAGAGGTCGTAGTCCAGCCCATCGGGCACGCTCAGCGGCTTGGCGTTTCCTCCCGGGCCGCTGTTGGGGGCCACGACCAGGATCTCTTTCACCTGGCCGATCTTGCCGCTGCGCACCAGCTCGCAGCCGAAGCGGCAATGGCTTTGGGAGCGCTGCTGCGTGCCGTACTGGAAGACGCGGCCGTAGCGGTGTACCGCCTCGCGGCACGCCTGGTCCTGGTAGACGCTCACCCCCAGCGGTTTCTCGACGTACATGTCCTTGCCGGCCTTGGCGGCGGCCACGGCGACGGGCACGTGCCAATGGTCGGGCGTGGCGATCACCACGGCGTCGATGTCCGGCCGGGAGAGCAGGTCGCGGAAATCGCGATAGGCCGTGCCGCCGGTCTGGGCGGCCCAGCGCTCGCGGCGGTCTTTCCAGGCGTCGCAGGCGGCGACCACCTGGCCGCCGCAGCCGCCCAGTCCGCTGCCTTGCCCGCCGCAGCCGATCTTGCCGATGGTCACGCGTTGGCTGGCGGGCGGTTTGCCCGCCGCGCCCAGGGCGCCCGAGGTGATGACGTACGGGGCGGCGCAGGCCGCCGCGGCCGCCTGCAACAGCTCGCGGCGGGTGATCGTTGGCTGGTGACTCATGGGTTTTCTCCTGGACCGGGCACTATTCTACCGTGCGGCGATGGCAGCTTGCAACATGCCGGAGGGATTGGGGATTGGCAGGCTTAAGGAACAGGAGCAAACGGAGGCAACGGAGGGGGCTGTCGCCGAATCTCCGTTTGCTCTGTTTCCTCCTGTTCAATCGCCCAATTGGGGATTGGCGGGCGGGGGGCTTGGGCCTTGGGGGATTGGGGATTGGTGGGCGGGATTACAGTAAACGTAATCCCAATCCCTAATCCCTCTGATTCCTGTCGATCTGCTCGGGCCGTTGGCCCACGGTGACGGTCAGGGTCAGGTCCTTCCCGTTGCGCTTGACCGTCACTGGGGCCTTTTCGCCGATCTTCGACCAGGCCACCGCCAGCCCGAGTTCCCTGGGGTCGCCGACGGCCTTGCCGTTCCAGGCGACGATGACGTCGCCCGGTTGCAGTCCGGCCGCTTCGGCGGGCGAGTCGGGGAGCACGGCGGCGACCAGCGCGCCGTTGGTGCCCTTCAGGTCGAGCTTTTCGGCCAGCTCCGGCGTCAGCTCTTGCATCGAGACGCCCAACCAGCCCCGCGCGACTTTGCCCCCCTTGACCAATTGGTCGTAGACGTGTTGGGCGAGGTTGCTGGGGATGGCGAAGCTGATGCCCTGGTACGTCGGTCCGAGGATGGCCGTGTTGATGCCGACCACGCGGGCGTGCATGTCCACCAGCGGCCCGCCGCTGTTGCCCGGATTCACGGCCGCGTCGGTCTGCAGGAAGTCCTGGTAATTGACGTGTTCGACGACGGCGTGGCGGCCCTTGGCGCTGACGATTCCCGCCGTGACCGTGCGGTCCAGGCCGAAGGGATTGCCGACGGCCAGCACCGGGTCGCCGACCTCCAGCGCGTCGCTATCGCCCCAGGCGGCGGCCGTCAGATCGGTCACTTGGACGCGGAGCACCGCCAGGTCCGTGCCGGGATCGGTGCCGACGATGCGGGCCGAGTGTTGGCTGCCGTCGCTGAGCTCGACCAGCACTTCGCTGGCGCGATCGACGACGTGGTCGTTGGTCAGGATGTAGCCCGAGGAATCCACGATCACCCCGGAGCCCTGGTCCTGCTCGCGGTAGCCGCGCCGCCGGCCGAAGAAGAAGGACAACTCGTCGGCCGGCTGGGCGACATTTCGCAAAGCGCGAACGCCCACCACCGAGGGCTTGATCCGCTTGGCGACGTAGCGGTAGTCGGCGATGCCGAGCTGGCGGCCGCTTTCGAGCACCTCGGCGGCGACCTCGGCCTCGGCCCGCTCCCTGCCCCGTGCGAAGGCATACTCGACCCGCTCGACCAGGGTGGGCAGGACCAAGAGGGCGATCAACAGCAGCAAGGCCCAGACGGCCCAGCCCAGGCGGAAGGGGGGCCGCGACGGGGGCCCCACGAGTGGACCGTAATAGGGCGGGGCCGCAGGCTGCAGCGGCGCCAGCGGCTCGTCGTGATCGCTTGCAGACATGATCGCAGCCTCCTGCGGCGGACCTTGAACCAGGGAATTATACTCCGGCAGGCGATGGGAAACAGGCGGGGCCCTTCCGCCCACGGCAATCCGCCAGCTCCATGGAGTTACGTGAACCGGGGAGGGAAGCTGCGGGGGGGCCGGCGGTGCGGCAAGGCAGTGGTCCAAGAAAATCCATCCGCACCGCTTGACACGCTTGCGCAACTGTAGTAGGATTGCTAGTACAGTTGGTGAGGTGTGCCATGGAACTCCAGATTGACCCGTCCAGCCGCGTGCCGATCTACCGGCAACTGGCCGGCCAGCTTCGCGAGGCCGTCGCCCGGGGAAAGGTGCTGCCCGAGGAACGGCTCCCCTCGGTCCGCGAGCTCTCGCGCTCGCTGGTCGTCAATCCGAACACCATTGCCCGGGTGTACACCGAGCTGGAGCGGGAAGGGGTGTTGAACACCCGGCCGGGACTGGGGGTGTTCGTGGCGCGGCCCAAGGACGAACTGACCAAGAAGGTCCGCAAGGAGCGGTTCCAGGAACTACTCGATCACTTCCTCACCGAGGCAGTCCACTTGGGTTTTGCGGCCGAGGAAGTGCTGGCTTGCGCGAGCGAGCGGGTCAAGCAGTTCCGCTGGCGGTCGTGCGATTCGTAAGCTTCCGCCCGCCGGGCGGGAGCTGGATTCGAGAGGGGAGTGCAGGCCATGCCGGACGTGATCGTGACCCACCGCCTGACGAAGTTCTACGACCGGCGGCCGGCGGTCGATTCGCTCAGCCTGCACGTGCCGCAGGGCACCGTGTACGGGCTGCTGGGGCGCAACGCGGCGGGCAAGTCCACGGCCATCAAGATGCTGCTGGGCATGGTCCATCCCGATTGCGGCCGGGCCGAGCTTTTCGGCGAGGACTCCGCCCGGCTTCGCCCGGAGACGCGGGCGCGCATCGCCTACCTGGCCGAGGGTCACCCGCTCTACCGCTGGATGACCGTGGGTGAGATGGTCCGTTTCAGCAGGGCATTCTATGCCACCTGGAACGACTCGTTGGTGGCCCAGGTGCTGGACCATTTTGGGCTTTCCCGCCGGGCGAAGATCCGCCGGCTCTCCAACGGCCAACGGGCCCAGGTCTCGCTGGCCCTGGCCGTTGCCGCCGATCCGGAATTGCTGATCCTCGACGACCCCACGCTGGGTTTGGACACCGTGGTGCGGCGCGATTTCCTGGAATCAATGATCGAGATTATTCAGCGCCGCGGGCGGACGATCCTCTTCAGCTCGCACATCCTCGGCGACGTGGAGCGCGTGGCCGACCGGATTGGAGTGCTTGTCGACGGCGTGCTGCGGGTGGATTGCCCGACGGAGCATTTCAAGGAATCGGTCCGCAGAATCGTGCTGGAGTTCGACCGCGATCCGCCGGCGCTGCCTGCCTTACCCGGCCTGGTCGGCAGTTGGCGCGTGGGCCGGAAGCTGGACTTGACCATCGTCGGCTATAGCGCGGAGCATGCCCGCTTGCTGGAAGCACTCGGACCGCGCTCGATCGACGTGGCGGAATTGAACCTGGAAGACGCATTCATCGAGTACACCCGCGGCCCACGCCGGCCGCTGGCTTTCCTGGGAGAAGAGGAAACGGGAACCGAGAGCCCTGCCGCACAAGGAGTTGCTTAGGATTCGTAGAGGAGGGTGCCGATGCTGACCGCCATGGTGCGTAAGGAGCTGCGTGAGACGTTGGGGCTGGCCGCCATCGGCCTGCTGGCGTACCTGTACTTCGTGACGGGCCAGATGGGAATCCCGCTGCTTCCCTGGTCGGGCGGCCGAGGCTATGGCATCCCTTTCGTATACGAAGCCTTCGTCTCCATGTTCTGGATCGTTTCCGTGGCCTTGGCCATCGGGCTGGGGCTGCGGCAATCGGCGGCTGAATCGCTGCGCGGCACGTGGCTCTTCCTCCTGCACCGGCCGGCTCACCGCAGCAGGCTGATCGGCGTGAAACTGGCGGTCGGCGCCCTGGTCTACCTGATTTGCGGCGCCCTGCCGATCCTGCTCTACGGCGTCTGGGCGGCCACGCCGGGCACGCACGCCAGCCCCTTCTGGTGGTCGATGACCCTCGGGGCCTGGCAAGCCTGGTTGTCGGCCGCGAGCCTGTACTTCGCCGCATTCCTGGTCGGCATACGCGGGGCCCGCTGGTTCGGCAGCCGGCTCTTCACGCTCGCGGCGGCCATGCTGTTGGTAATTGTCATCCAGATCGAGCCCTGGTGGTGGCTCCTGGGCACGGCAAGCCTGCTGCTGCTCGATGCCTGGCTGATCCTCAGTATTCTCTACGTGGCACGAACGCGGGACTTTTGATCGTGGTGCAGCCATGAAAAGACGGACGGCAATCGTTCAACCCTGGTTGCTGGCGGCCTTGCTGGCGATCGGAACCGGCGTCGTGCTGGCAATCGCCTGGTTCTGGTCGCTCGGGATTGCCGAACAGTTGTTCGGGCCAAAGAGTCAATCCGAGTACCTCGTCGTGCGAAGCGACGGCACGCCGCTGATCGCCTCGTCACCGTCGGTGTACGGAGGCGAGGTCCTACGCACCCTGGACGGCGTCGAGCTCCCTGACGAGGGGCCGGTGCCGACGATCAGCGGCGCAAGCCTCGTGCGGCCGCGCTTCGAGGACCCGGCACAGTTTCCTCTCGGCTGGCAGCGACGAATCCTCGCGTTCACCGACGACCGCCGGCCGCCCATCTACTGGTACTTCATTCACGACGGCAAGCTGGACGGCAGCGGATACTTCGTCGGCTACGACAGCCACAGCAAGGCCCGCGTGGGCTACATCGGCCTGGACGGCTTCCGCTCCGACGAGCCGCCGGCCGCCGAGCGGATCCCCGTGGACGGCCGTCTCATGGCGGCTCAGACCGCCTTCGCTATGCGTTATTACTACCAAGAGGGCGCCGAGCCGTATTACGGACAAGGAACACGGATGCTTCAAATGGCGTCGGAGAACCGCATCCTCGAGATCGACCTTCGCCAGCGGTCCGTGCGGAAGCGAATGGAGTACGCCCAGATCCTCGGCCTGAATTCCTTTGCCCGCCTGATACCGCCTCCGGCAAACGTGAAAGACGCGGAGGTGCACGGCGGATACAGGCATTTCCTCGCGGTTCGCATCGGCGACCACATCATTGTCACGGACATTGCGGGCCGCATGCAGCGCTCCTACCCCCTGCCCGAGGACTTTCGCAACAAGTCGCTGACGTTCTGGGAGATCAGCGACGGCGAGGCGCTGATCGAGCGGAACTCGAGGGCCCAGGGGGGCCGTCGCCATGAGCTGTGTTGGATCGACACCACTGGCAAGATTACGCGTCAGGGGGAGGTCGTGCTGAAATCGGGGGCAACGCCCCATCCCGTGACTGCGGCTTGGGTTGGCGCCGCCGGAATACCCGCGCCCCTCGCGGCGACCATCGCCGTGCCGCTGATGGCGGGGCAAAGCGATTACGAGCGCGACGATCCGCCCGGGCTGTGGGCGATTTACACGCGGGGTTTCTCCGCCGCTTGGCCGCCGTTGATCGCGGTTCTGGCGGTGGCCGTCGTCATGGCCGGGCTCTGTTACCGCCGGCAGAAGCGCTACGCCCAGCCGTGGACCGCCGCGTGGGTGATCCTCGTCTTGCTGGGTGGTGTCCCAGGGCTCGTCGGATACCTCCTGCACCGCCGCTGGCCGGTGTTGGAGAAATGTCCGACGTGCCGGCATGACGTCCCGCATGACAGGGAAGCCTGCGCCAAGTGCGGTATAGCGTTCCCGGCGCCGGAGCCCAAGGGCTGCGAAGTGTTCGCGTAACGGGGCTACCGCTTTGCCTTGATGGTGGCGTGGGCGGCGGCCAGGCGGGCGATGGGCACGCGGTACGGCGAGCAGCTCACGTAGTTCAAGCCCGCCTGGAAGCAGAACTCGACCGAGGCCGGATCGCCCCCCTGCTCGCCGCAAATGCCGATCTTCAGGTCGCCGCGGGTCTTCCGCCCCCGCTCCACGGCCATGCGGATCAATTGCCCCACGCCCGTCTGGTCGATCGTCTGGAACGGGTCCGCCTCCAGCAGGCTCTGCTTGAGGTAGTCGGGCAGGAAGCTGCCGATGTCGTCGCGGCTGAAGCCGAAGCACATCTGCGTCAGGTCGTTGGTGCCGAACGAGAAGAACTGGGCACTCTTGGCCATGCGGTCGGCCAGCAGGGCCGCCCGGGGAATCTCGATCATCGTGCCGTAGAGATACTTCACGTCCACGCCGGTCCGCGTTTTCACCTCCTCGTGCACACGGTCCACGATCACGCGGGTGACGTCCAATTCCTTCACGTCGCAAGTGACGGGGACCATGATCTCGGGGCGGGCGTCCTTGCCGGCCTGGATCAGCTCGGCGGCGGACTCGAAAATCGCGCGGACCTGCATCTCGGTCACCTCGGGATAGGTCACGCCCAGGCGGACGCCGCGGTGGCCCATCATGGGGTTGGTCTCGTGCAGCTCCTCGCCGCGCTTCTTGACGTCGGCCAGCCGCATGTTGAGGGCCTTGGCCAACTGGAGCTGGGCCCCCTTGTCCTGCGGCACGAACTCGTGCAGCGGCGGGTCCAGCAGGCGGATGGTCACGGGCAGGCCCTCCATCGCCTCCAGCGTGGCCTTGATGTCGTGCTTGACGAAGGGGAAAAGTTCGTCCACGACGGCCTTGCGTTGGGCCAGGACCTTTTTCTCCGCCGCCTCGCGGGCCTGCTTCGTCTTGGCCGGCTTGGGCTTCTTGCCCAGCACCATGATCATCTTCCGCAGGATGAAGAGCGGCTCGTCCGCCCCCTTGCCGTAGAACATGTGCTCGGTGCGGAACAGGCCGATGCCCTCCGCTCCGAACGCGCGAGCCGTCCGGGCGTCCTCCGGGGTGTCGGCGTTGGTGCGCACGCCGAGTTTCCGCTGGCGATCGACCAGTTTCATGAACTCCTGGAA
>Ga0181527_1001164_pt1 | contig 27880 bp, 25 predicted proteins | sample PEATcosm2014_Bin_30_FD_119762 | JGI IMG/M metagenome (GOLD analysis project Ga0181527, IMG submission 119762) | Peatland microbial communities from MTU Mesocosm Facility, Houghton, MI, USA - PEATcosm2014_Bin06_60_metaG | ecosystem: Environmental > Terrestrial > Soil > Wetlands > Peat | place...
GTCACGCCGCTTGTCCAAGGACTACGAACTGCTTCACACCACAGCCGAAACCATGATCTACGTTGCCTCCGCTCATCTGTTCTTGCGAAGGCATGCGTAGTTTTTAAACAGGTTCTAAGGCCTCCCGGTGTGGCACTTCCGTAACCCTGGGGAGGTTTAGTACATGCTTCATTTATTGGCCTTTATGATGTAGACTAGGCGCCAGTGAAAGTAGCACTCAGCTGCCTCCGGAAGAGATCGGGCCGCGGCTCGGGTGCAGGATCAAAAACCGCCTCGAAAGCGCGGGTGTCTGGTTTTTCTATAACACCTCGGGTCGCGCAGTGCGTCTTACGGATTACAAAGGTAGATCCCGCGCAGGAATCCCTGCTTTTGTCTTGTTCACTTGGTTTCCCACTCTTGCTCTTGCGGCGATCTTCCGGCCGGGTGAGAGCATGCGAGTGTGAAGGAGATACAGAATGCGTTTCAAGCTGGTCGCATTCCCCATTCTGGCAGTGAGCATTTTGTCTGTCACGGTTTCCGCATTTTCCCAGGTCGTTCCGGATTATCAACGGAAGAGCGGATGGCCGTTTGCAGTTGGCGTCGGGCCCGTAAATTACGCCGTCGATATGGGCCATGGCCGCATGTACGGATATGCGGGCTGGTTCGACATCTACCCCGGAAAGCTGCCCTCCTTTTTGCACGGGCATCTGGGCGCGGAGGGAGAGCTCAGGGACATCAGCCTGGGTCGATCGTCCTCGCAGCCGAACGTGCGCTACGATACGGCGGCCATGGGACTTATTTACGTTTGGAACCGCTTGCATAGAGTCCGTCCCTACGTCAAATTTCTGATCGGCGACGGCAGCGTCGACTTCATTCGGTTAAGCCCCACGTACGCGCACGATACGCGAACCTTCACGGCTCCGGGCGGCGGATTCGAGTACCGGATCAAACAGGATCTCTGGGTACGCGCCGATTACGAAGTCCAGAGATGGCAGAGTTTGGCGGTATACCACGACCTCAAGCCTCAGGGGTTCACGCTCGGCGCCAGCTACGATTTCACGCGCCCGTTTCTCCTCAAGGACAGACAGTGATGGCGTGTCCGGCTTGGGCGGAGTATCGGGATCGCTCCCAAAGGCGCGTGGGCGAATGCGGCACTCGGCGGCTTCGCTCTCGGGGGCCGCGCGCGAAGTGTTAGTCTAGCGAATGTATGGATCGCCTGAGGCTCTTCAATCTTGCTTTCGTTTTCGCGGCAGCGGCAATTTCTGGCTCTCTTTGTGCAGCGCAAACGAATCAGGTTCCACCCGGTACACCCTATCCGGTAACGCCCGTTCCGTCAGAACCCTCGACCATGCCATACCCTGCGAAGCCCGTACCGCAAGGCAAGACCGTCACTCCGTTCTCGGATACCGTCTTGCCCGGTGCGATTGAGCACTTCATTGCGTACCGTTCTCAAGAGCAGATGAGCCAAAGCGATCGCGATCTGGCCGCCAAGACGCAGCCCGCGATCCGCGATGCCGCCGCGTTTGCCGGGATCGAATTCGACAAGGAAAAATGGCGCTATCGGCAGTTGGAGTGCCAGGCCCTTCCAGGCCACTTGTTGCTGCTCTTCACGGGAGATAGCGGCACGGGCGATGCGAGTCTTTTTTCCGCCGCGATTCCACGCGCCGGCAAGGGCCGCGTCCGCGTCATTCCTGTTGAGCGGCGCGGCTTTTCTCTTTTCTCTCCCGCCCCCGTCAACGCACTCGCCACGGCGGCGTTCAACCGCATTCGCGCGCAGGAACCGGCCAGCCAGCCAGCCGATTGGCTTGCTACCGGCCTGTGCTATGCCGCGCTGACCGAGCCGCGTCTTGAGGTTGCCACCTCGCCGGGTCCATCGCCCCAGGCAAATCTCGCTTTGTCGTTCCCGCCTACGTTAGAAGTCGGGGTCGACGGCCAGTCGACGGTGCGCTTCGTCAACGTTGCGGAACCACGCCAGCCGATGCAATGGGTATTGACCTTCGATCGCAAGGGCCAGTTGCTCAAAGTCGAGCACTTCCCCACGCCAGCCTACGCCACCACCATCGTGCCTAAAAACTGACCTTACGCTGGGGATACCACGTGAGTTGAATGTTGGTGGTGGTCACGGTCTGTTCGCCCGGCAGGTAGATCGGCGCCTTATAGTGCTCCACGGCAAAGTTGCCGTTGATCTCGAAATCCTTGCCAATCCGCTTCACGACCTGAAAGCCGATGTCGTTCAAGGTGGTGCCGCCGGGGATCAAATCGTTTGCGCCAGGAATAGTGTGCGTTGTTGAGCCAGGAATAAAGTCTTTGTCGGCTTTCTGGTTGCGCGCGCTCACCCGCAGCCACTCGTTGCCGCTCAGGTGATAGGTGATCCAGGCCTGGCCGCCTTTGTCCTCGCGCCCGATCCAGTCGCCGAAGAGCTGCCCCTGGTTGGTATAGCCCTGCTTCTCAATGAACTCGAAGTACATAAAATGACCGCCGTTGCTGGTCGATACAGGCGGGTCGGTGGAAGCCCCTTCTACTCGCAGGTCGAGCTTGGGGATGCCAGGAACATGCGAGAGATAAATCCCGGGACGCACGGAAGCGCGGCGCGGAGCATCGATCGGGGAAAGGTCATCGTGCACCTCCGAGTCGCTGTAAAGCGTGAGCCAATTGCGGACAAAAGGCAGCCGCCAGGAAAAGTCGAAGGCTCCAAAGCGCGCGCCCGGGTCGGTGTTGCCGTTCTTCTGCGCACCGCCCCCAGCACTCAGGCTGAAAAAGCTGCGCAGAAACGAGTGCAGGCTGACTCCCTCGTGGCCCTCCCCGCCGAACATGGCTGTGCGCTCAAATCCAAACTCCAGATCCCTATACGGCCGGAAGCTGACTTTCTCCACGTGTAACCACGGGTTGCCCGGCGTGAATACGTTTGGCTGGACAGCGGAGTTGGGAGTGTACGCTGGGTTCGGAACGAGCGTATGCCCACGCAGTTCCCCCACCAAAAACTCATAACGGAAGGGGCCGGTGATTTGCGATAGCCCCGGAACGTAGAGCGGTTCGACGCGGTTGATGTGGAACGCATAGATGTTTTCCGCGTTGTTCGAGTAAGCCATGCTCGCACCGAGACCTGGCCCCATCCATTCGTCCTGCTTACCAAAAGAGATGACGTGGTTTAGCAATTGATAACTGAGATAACCCTCCAGAATGCTCCCATGCGTATCTCTTGTGATCGGCCCCATGGGAATGGTGGCCTGCGAATTAGGCTCGCCGGTCACAGGATTCAGAAAGGGGATCTCATCTCCCTGGAGAACGCCGGTACAGGTTCCACAGGAGAGCGCAGCGGCCAGCGCCGCGGAGTAGCCCGTAGCCGACGGCGCACCCTGGAATTCCGCACGCAGATAGACCGCGAATCGTCCCGCGGTGGCGTAGCCGCTGATGCCGGAATAATTATTGAAGCCATTCTCATAGGGGCGGCCGTAGTCGTTCACGATGGTTTGCCCGAGGTGGTAGCTGTCATCGAGCGGCGTGCCGCTGATGCCGCGCATCACGCTGTACACCGACTCGATGCGCGTGCCGCCCTGGTGCGGCCCGCAGGGGCCTTCCATGTCGTAATGCAGCTCGTGGTTGAGCGCGTCGTAGATCTCGCGCGCCTCGCCAGCGGCGGGATCGCCTTGTCCTTCGGCATCCTCGATCAGGTTTCCGGCATTTTCGAGCATGTGCATCACGCTCGCGCGGGTCCACGGCCGCAGTCCGATATACACGTTATCGACGAATCCCAGTGAGTACAGACGCAGCATGGCCGGGTACACCCAGCTATCGACAGGGATATACGGCGAGCCCAATTTTGAAGGCTCGCAGGGACTGGCCGCGACTGGACTGCTCACCTGTGCGGCGCCTTCCGGCGCACCGGGCTGCTCTGCCGCCAGTTGAAAGGTCCCGGCATACGTCAGGAGCGCCATTCCGATCACGCAGGTTATGAAAGCGGCCGCAAACCATGGCTTGTTCCTGTTCATCGTTTCCCTCAATTCGATTGCCTTGTTGATTTTCGCAGATGGCGCTCGCCAGCAGCCCGAATCGCGTCACTTTCTTCCATTGTCCTCGTGATGCTCCATTTCTGTGTTAACCGCCCAGATACTGTCCTTCGTGGAATCCGTGCCCGTCTTCATCCTCTCTTCATTTTCCAGCCTCCGGAATCTTTCCCCTCCGAAATATCCGGTTTCTCGCAAGAATCTGACGGACTCAGGCTGACCTTCGCGCCTATTCGCAATCTAAAGAGGCATCTGCATCGCACGCCAGCCGGTTCGCATACCGCTCAGGAAATTCCTATGTATGTCTGACTGTTCTGTTTTGATCAGCCTTTTCTAAAGTTCGGCTGCTACCGTTCCTGTGGGAGTACACACGCGGAAGCCGGCGCCGGTTAGTCCATTTTCACCCGCCTTTGCCAAGGGAGGAACCCAGAGTGAAATGCTACTTCTGTCATTCCAGCAAAGTGCGGATTTCCCACTTTCATTCGTTCGATCTTCCGCGGCTGCTGTCCCTGCAAATACCCGTGCGTTGCCGCTCCTGCCATGAGCGGGATTACGCAAAGCTGTCTTTGGCATGGCGTCTGATCTTTCGCGGAAAGTCGCCTCGTCATCGCCAGAATGACGGGAGAACCAGCGTTGAATCTGCCAGATAACTCCGCGAAACGTGTGCGTCTTCGCGTTTTCGCGGATTGACAGAGTTGAAATCCCGCTGCGCACGTGGCCGGGAGATCCGCCTTATTTCTGGCCGCCGCGGACGCCTCTTACGCGTGTTTTTATCCCGACCGCCGGCACTCCGCTGTATACCGTCCACGGCTCCAGATCGCGGCTGGCCACCGATCCCAGCCCCAGAACCGCTCCCTCTCCCACGTTCACGCCTGGCGACACCGATGCCCGCGCGCAGATCCATGAATATGCGCCCAGTCGCATGCTGTACGAGATCATGGGAAAGTCAGGATGGTTGTAATCGTGGGTCGCCCCGCAGATGTAGGCATCCTGCGAGACGATGCAGTGGGACTCTAAATAGATCGGGGAAGGATTGTAAATCTCAGCATGATCGGCCAGCGTGCAGCAGTCTTCGCAGATCAGATTCCAGGGCGCCCATACTCTTCCACTGGGATAAAAGTGGCAACCCGGGCCCATCTTCGCACCGAATAGCCGCAACAGCATCGACCGCCAGGCATGCAGAGGAGGCGGCGACATGCGATAGAAGAGCACATACACCATCCGCCACAACTGGCGCAGCAGCCGGTACTTCAAGCTAAAGGATGGACGGTGATAGGGATTCTCCTCAGCGCTGCCAAAAATGTGATGTACCGTTCGCTCGCGTTCCGGAGTTGTTGTGCTCATACCTGTTCAACATTATTTCGCAAAGCCCCCGCCTCGACAAATACCCAATACGATGTAGCGGACGTGGGACCCGGTGATGCGTTCACGCTGCGCGGTCCGCGACGTTGACCACATACCAATCGTAGGCCTGCTTGATGCCCTCGTCGAAGGGCGTTTGCGCGCTCCATCCCAGGGCGCGCAAGCGGCTTACATCCATCACTTTGCGAGGCATGCCGTCGGGCTTCGAACGGTCGAGCGTAAAGGTGCCCTTCCAGCCGGCCACCCGCGCAATGCTCTCCGCCAGTTCCAAAATGGTCATGTCCCGCCCCGTACCGACATTCAGGAAAAGCTCATCGGAATAATTCTTCAGGACGAAGACGCAGGCGTCGGCCAGATCCTCGGTGAACAGGAACTCGCGTTTCGGGGTTCCGCTTCCCCACAGCTCGACCGTGGCGCTGTTCGCCACCCTGGCGGCGTGAATCTTCATGATCAATGCGGCCACGACATGACCGTTCTCGGCATCGTAACGGTCTCCGGGCCCGAACAGATTGGTCGGCATCACGGAAACGAAATCGCATCCATATTGCCGGCGGAACGCCGCGCACAGCTTGATTCCGGCAATCTTGGCGATGGCGTACCACTCGTTTGTGGGCTCCAGAGCGCCGGTCAGCAGCGCCTCTTCGCGCATCGGCTGCTCCGCCATGCGCGGATAAATGCACGACGATCCCAGAAACAAAAGCTTCTTGACGCCGGCGCTTTTTGCCGCGTGGATCACATTGGTCTCGATGACCAGGTTCTCGTAAAGAAACTCCGCGGGGCGCGTCGAATTGGCCATGATGCCGCCCACGGTTGCGGCGGCAAGAAAGACGGCGTCGATCTTCCTGTCCGCCATCCAGGCATGAACATCCGCCTGGTGCAGAAGATCGAGTTCGCTGCGGTCGGCGGTGACGATCTCGCAGTTCTCGCGCTGGAGCCGCCGCGCAATCGCCGCGCCGGCCATGCCGCGATGACCGGCCACCCAGACGCGCTTTCCGGTCAGGTCAAAACTACTCATTGCCATGCTCTCTGTGCGATTCTTCGGCAATCACCTTCAGATCCGATTCCACCATGTCAGAAACCAATTCAGGGAAGCTGACCTTGTGCTGCCATCCCAGAACGCGGTGCGCTTTGGAGGCATCGCCCAATAGCATGTCCACCTCTGTCGGCCTGAAGTACCGGCTGTCGATCTTCACTAGCGTCTCTCCCGTGGCGGTGTCGATTCCAAGTTCGTCGATGCCCTTGCCGCGCCACTCGATCTTGCGCCCGGCCTTGGAAAAGGCCAGCTCCACGAACTCGCGCACACTGTGCGCTTCGCCCGTGGCCAGAACGTAATCGTCCGCCTCCGGCTGCTGCACGATCCTCCACATGCCTTCCACGTAATCCCGCGCATGACCCCAGTCGCGCCTGGCATCGAGATTGCCGATGTATAGCGTCTTCTGCACGCCCAGGTGAATAGCGGCCACCGCGCGCGTAATCTTGCGGGTCACGAACGTCTCGCCGCGAATCGGGCTCTCGTGGTTGAACAGAATTCCGTTCGACGCGTGAATGCCGTACGCCTCGCGATAGTTCACCGTGATCCAGTAGGCGTACAGCTTGGCCACTCCGTAGGGGCTCCGTGGATAAAAGGGCGTGGTTTCCTTTTGCGGTACTTCCTGCGCCTTTCCGAACATTTCCGAGGTCGACGCCTGATAGTACCGCGTCTTTTTCGTGAGGCCAAGAATCCGGATCGCCTCCAGAATGCGCAACGCGCCGGTGGCATCGGCATTGGCCGTGTATTCGGGTGTCTCAAAGCTCACCTGCACGTGACTTTGCGCGGCCAGATTGTAAATCTCGTCCGGCTGCACCGACTGAATAATGCGGATCAGGTTCGTGGAGTCGGTCATATCTCCGTAATGAATCTGAAAATGCGCGCCGGGAACGTGCGGGTCCTGGTACATATGGTCGATGCGCGCCGAGTTAAACGAAGACGAGCGCCGCTTGATGCCATGCACAACATAGCCCTTGCTCAACAGGAGTTCCGACAGATAGGCGCCGTCCTGTCCGGTAACACCAGTTACTAACGCAACTTTCGGCATAAGTCTTTCCTTCGCGGGTGGAGATTGCCTGCCTGGACGGGTAACAGCAGGTGTTAGTTTATCGCGACGACAATGGCTTTACGACGTTACTTCGGATCCTCTCCGTACACATCGTCGCCCACTTCGGCAGACGCCATGGCCGCGCGCATTTCTGGCGTGGGACGCGTCACAGTATCCGAACGTAGATCAATTGTTCCTGGCAATCTTAGCCCCCCGCCCGATCACGCAAGACTCGGCAGTTTCGAATCCCTTGGAATCAGCTTCTCGCAGATGAAAAGTGCGTTCCAGTAAGCGAGTTCTTTTCTGAGACTCCAATCTGGCTGCTGATCATATACTCCAAAGACTTGATACCCCCAGCCGCCAAGAAACTCAGCCAAGGCAGCGAAACTGACAAAAGCATCCTCGTTTCCTGGGCGCGCCAACGGTGCACATTCGCTCAGGATGAAATGAACGCGCTGTTCCCGGAGAAGCGGCACAGCGCCTGCCAGCACCTCGAGATCGTAGCCTTCTGTATCGACCTTAAGGAAGTCGATGCTCTCAATTCTGTGCCTTTCGGCAAAATCGGCGACGGTCTCCACCACGATTGACTCCGAACTGTCGTCGGGCCTCTTCAACCTGATGGAGCTTCCTGTGCTGATTGGACTTACATTGATCACCCCACGCCCGGATTCTCTCCCCATAGCCAAATTGTAGGTATGGATTCGAGGAAACTGCCGGGTTGCAGCAACAAGTTCCCTGTAAGTTTCCGAGACTGGCTCAAAGCTGTAAATTTCGGCCTTCGGAAACCCGCGGCTATACACAATTGCCGATTGACCTACATTCGCGCCAACGTCAAAAACGACTTTGATTCCCTCGCGCCCAAGTCTTCGTTCAATGTCGAAACAGCAATCCATTCCATGCGGCATGGAATTTCGGTAAATCCGGCACCCACTGACCTTCTCCACTACTTCCTTTACTGCGCTGAACAGCACGTTCATACAAAAGCTTCTCCTCAGCCGAAATTTCCATTTTGCTTTTCCAGCGACGACACTATACCGCCAGTTGCCGCTGCTGCGACCCTTTTCTGCAGTCGTTCCAGAGCCAAAGAACCAAACGCAGCCGCGATGCCGCCGCTCCCCGCATGAGTCAACTGTTTCCCGCAAGCCCGGGCCACTCCCGCTGCGCCTGCTCGTACTTTTCCATTGTGCCGATATCGAAAACATACTCGGCGATCGGAAAAGCAAACATCTCTCCGACCAACTTTGGCAGCACATCAAAGCCGATGTCGGCAGGAACCCGTTGGGGAACGTGAGCGAGCAGCGCCGGGCCGCCTATGAGGATTCCGGAGAAGGCCGTATCCGCCTTCGGGAACTGTGGCTTCTCCACGAACTCCACAACCCGTCCAGAATCGTCGGTGACGATGATTCCGCATTGCGTCGGATTGGGAACACGATAGGTTCCCAATGTGACTGGAGAGTGGCGTATGCGATGAAAATCCAAAAGCCGGTCAAAGCCGCAATTCGTCAGAACGTCCGCGTACAAAACCGCGAACTCCGCTTCTCCGGCGACAAAATCGCGATTCACGTGCAGGGTTCCGGCGCTGCCCAATAGTTCGGGCTCGTGCGTCAGCGTCACGCGCACCGGCCCGCGATAAGCGTCGACGAACTCGCGCACGCGTTCGCTGTGCGCATGCGAGTTCAGAAGAATCTCATCGATGCCGTACAACGCGCACCATTCGAGCCAGATGCCCAGCAGCGGCGTACCCCGGATGGGCATCAGACACTTGGGAATGGCGTTGGTCAGCGGCCGCAGCCGCGTCCCCACGCCTGCCGCCAGAAGAAAGCCCTTCACGATTTCCTCGCAGCCTCCGCGGGGAGCGCGCCGGCTTGGCCGCGCATCTTCCAGGCCCACGCGGTTTCAATAATGTGATCGAGATCGGAGTGCTGCGGTCTCCACTCCATTTCCGACATCAGGCGCTTGGGGCTTGCGCAAAGCACCGCGGGATCGCCCGCGCGGCGGCTGCCCTCCCGGATGGGAATTTTGCGGCCGATAATCTTCTCGACGCGCGTGTGAACCTCGCGCACCGAGAAGCTCTTGCCCAGTCCGATGTTATAGACCGAAAAGCCGGGCGCATCCATTTTGCTGAGCGCCAGGATGTGCGCCTGCGCGATGTCCAGCACGTGGACGTAGTCGCGCACGCAACTGCCATCGGGCGTGGGATAGTCGCCACCGTAGATGGTGAAGAACTCGCGCTCGCCCACCGCCGCTTCAAACAAGATGGGCAGAATGTGCGTCTCCGGTTCGTGTTCCTCGCCATGCGCAAGCGTCGCGCCTGAGGCATTGAAGTAGCGGAACGCACAAACGCTGATGCCATAGGCCTTCGCATACCATGCCAGCAGCCGCTCATAAGCCAGCTTGGTCTCCCCGTATGCATTCACAGGCGCTTTGGGATGGTCCTCCGGGATCGGTACCTCGACCGGATCCCCGTACACGGCGGCGGTGGACGAAAAGACGAAGCGCTTGATCCCGGCATCGCGGACGGCATCGATCAGCGTGGTGGCTGCGACCACGTTGACTTGATAGAAGAGCGCGGGGTTCGTCACCGACTCGGGAATCAGCGCCTTGGCCGCGAAGTGAAACACCGCGTCATAGGTCTTCGCGGCAAGCACTTTCCGCATTCCCGCCGCATCGCCAATGTCCATCTCGAAAAACCCGGCTCCCTCGGGAACCGCATGGCGATGCCCCGTGGAGAGGTTATCGACGATGGTTACCTCATACCCCTGCCGCAGCAGCTCCTCGGAGCAAACGGAACCGACATAACCGGCGCCGCCGGTAACTAACACTCTTTGCTTCATTGTGACCCCATTGCCCTGCGATTCAAATGCACCGGGAAGGCCCCGTTCAATTCACGGTGGCGGCCGCGTTCACGGCCGGCGCGTGCGTCTGCGCCGCGTGATCTCGCCGGTGTTGAATGTAGCCGAAGTAGTCTTTGAAATACTTTGTGAATATGTGAAGGACCACGGCGTGAATTCCCTCAACCAGTTCATACTCGCCTTTGGGTGTGGCGATCAGGATCTTCGCGTCGGACAGCGGATTCAGTCTTCCACCTTCGAAGCCGGAGATCCCGATGACAGGCACCTGGTGCGAGCGCGCGAGTTCGACAGCGCGAATAATGTTTTCCGAGTTGCCCGAGCTCGAGATCGCGATCAGCACATCGGTATCCTGAATGTAGTTCCCCAGAGGCCCGGCAAACACCATGTCGTATCCGATGTCGTTAGCCCACGCGGTGAGTTCTTCCTCGGTGGTGGGCAGGCGGATGGCCTGGAACCGGCGCTGCTGCTCGCTCAGGTTGTGGCTGAACACGGTCTTGTTGAAGTCCGCCACCCAATGCGTGGCCAGCGCCAGCGAGCCGCCATTGCCGATGACATAGATGCGGCCGTCACGCTCGAACGCGGCCTGCAGAATATTCATCGCCTTGGCAATCTCCACCGTAGGGAGATTGTGGAGCAGCCCGACGGCTTTATCTGCAAAGTGCCGAATATACTCTTCCATCGCTATTCACCTGCCTCCTCTTGGGTGTTTACGACCTATCGGAATTGAAGAGCACTTCCGCGCCCGTCTGCACCAGAGAGACGGGAATTTCGCCGGCGCCCTCGAATCCCGCGGTAACCGCGGCTTTCTGCAACGCCTCTACAATCCCGGCGCGTCTTTCCACAGGTGCAAGCATCATAAGGCAGCCGCCGCCGCCTGCTCCCAGGATCTTGCCGCCCCATGCGCCCTGGCTCATCGCCACTTCGTACAACGTGTCGATGCCCGGATTCGAGATCGAGGAGGCAAGCTGTTTCTTCAACGTCCAGCCCTCCAGGAGCATCTCGCCGGCGCGCTGAAAGTCGGAGCGAAGAATCGCGTCCTTGAAGACCGGAACCGAATCCGACATCCGTTTCAACATCTCGAAGTTGCGATCCGTATTGGCCTTCTGTTCCGTCAAAACCGAGGAGGCATCCCGCGTAGTACCGAGGAAAAACAGGATCAGGCGCTCCTCCAGATCCAGGCGTTTTTTGTAGTCTAGCAGTACCGGTTCCACGTCCACCGATCCATCGGCATTGAACTGAAACACATTGAATCCCCCAAATGCCGCTGCATATTGGTCCTGCTTTCCAATCGGCTCTTTCACCAACTCGATCTCCAAACGGCACGCGGCCTCAGCAACATCTCTCTTGTCGAGCCTTTTGCCGATGTAGGCGTGCAGCCCCTTCAGCAGGGCCACCGAGAAACTGGAGGAAGATCCGAGCCCGGTGCGCGCGGGAATGGGCGCGAACGATGCAATCTCGATGTTGCTGTGGATGCCAAGGTCCAGCAGCGCTTCGCGGATGCGCGAGTGTTTCAGCTGCGAGGGATGCGGCACCTCCTCGGATACCGAGTACCGCGCCGCCACGTGGTTCGTGAAAGGCGCATGGTTGATGGCGATAAATATGAATTTATCGATGCCCGTTGAAATCACGCGGCCGGGGTAGCGCTTGTAGAAATCGGGAAGATCCGTTCCCCCGCCAACGAAGCTGATCCGCATGGGTGCTCTGGAAACAATCATGAACGCTTTCTCCTACGCCCCGTGAATTCAGCCGGGGATTTCATTGTGTATGTCAGGGTTCCGATTCTTTTATACCAAATGCGCGGTGAGCGCTGTCCCGCGTTTACCGTCTCTCGCGTTAAGAATCCGCGGGCGGCCGGCTGCATTCGAGCGCCTTCAGCTTCTGCGATAAAAGCGTCCGACGAATGCCGCGATTTTGCAAGCGAGCTTCTTTTGGGCAAGCGCGCCACGGGAATATGGGCGAATGGGAGACGACACCTGCGTAAAGTAGAATTTGAAGCCATCCGAAGGCGAGATACCCTTGAGCGCGTTCATCAGAAGCGAGCCTCTCCAGGGCTTCTCCCCCACGGTGTGATACATGATCACATTACCCCGGATAAACCCCATCCCTTGCGGTCCCAGAGTGGAGAGCGGAAACTTCGAATACATCGCCGCGATATTGAGCGCATCCTGATCGCAACACTTGAAGGGCGCTTCCGGGTCTCCGTGCGACATGTTCTTCAGATCGCAATACTTCGACCCGGCCATCTCGATCAGGCGTTTCCAGTCATCGAGGAACTCCGAGGACTCCCTGGGAACCCCGGCGAGCCCGCCATTGTAGTAGTAATAATGCGGTTTCGGATTCGTGAAGCCAATGCTGGCCGCATCCCTGATCCAGCTCATGCGCTGCGGCGTATCCGGAGGAAGATTGTTATTGGCAATCTCCTGGCACAACGCGATCCCGTTGCTTTGCCAATCGGTAAAGAATGACCAGTTGGCGCGTACGTAGATATCCGCATCGAAGTACCAGAGATATTTGCAGTCGCGAGCCTCATTCTCCAGCAGATTCAGCATGAATCCCGGTTTGTAATTCGTGAGATGGATCTCCACATTCAGTTTCACGAATACGAGGCGAACCCGATCCGTAATCCAATACTCGTCCTTTCGGTCGTCGCCGCGCTTGAGTTGGCCCAACCATGGAGGCAGCGGGCCGCGATACCCCGCCCATACCGTGCCCGCAAAGCCTGCGCGCACGAGAGAATTGAGAAGCGCCGCAAGGCCTAAATGCAAATCGCCCTCAAAAAGCGTGCAGATTGCTGTGTCGCTTGCAGAAGGCAGAATCGATTTACTATATTCGGTCATTTTTTCGGGTTCCATCATGGAATGTTGACTTATGGAGCCTCGTCGCACTGCGCAACCAACGATACCGGTCGAAGAGGCCGAACGAGTTCTGTTTTTGCCATACCGAGACCTGTTATGGCCGATTCGAATCGATGCCGCTTGCGACGATTCCTAGGGTATTAGCGTGTCCTCCGGACACATTGGCGAGGTGGCTTCGAGAAGCTGAACTTCCATTGCATAGCGCTTTTGTTTCCTTCACTGCCTGACCGCGCTCCACTCCACGACTGCACTGTCTAAGTTATCGTGCGGTGTGCAACAGTAACCCACTGACTCCAGATATTCTTGCGCTGCGTTCTCCTGAATGCCCAGCGTCTTCATGCGAGGCTTGTTCTGCTCAAACCAGATTTCTTCTACTAACTTTGCGCGGAGCAGCTGATCGCATCCCATCAACGCCCAGGCGTCGGCGCCCTCAACATCCACCTTGAGCAGCGCGACGGGTTCGTCGTTTGCCACCTCTTCATCTATGCGAACCGCCTCAACCTCAATTTGTCTTTCACCCCTCACCGAAGCAATGCCCCCCCATCCTCGTTGATCCTCGGGCCCGAGGTCGAAGAACAATCTTCCGGATTGTGCAGCCGCAGCCTTGGGAATGATGCGGATCTTTGTACCCAGGCCGTTTTGTTCGACATTATTGCGCAGAATGTCGAGGTTGCGTGGAGCAGCCTCGAAAGAGATGCACTTGTTGGCAGGGTGAGAAGCCGCCCACAACAAACTGAAGTACCCAAGATTCGCTCCGACATCGATCATCTTCCCGCCCTTTCGAGCGAGTCTGCTCACGCGCCGAGTCAATTCGGCTTCGTACATGCCCGTAAATGCGATCAGATCGGAGACGCGGTCTCCCGGAACCAATTGCATCGAGACCCCAGGGAGAGCCCGCAAGCTCGCATTACGGTAGAGTTGCTGCCAGCGGTCCCGTCGCGCAAAGTAAAAGCGGTCACAAAGCGAAATTGCGAATCTAGCCGGCAAAATGCGCATCGCAATCGGACGGCTCTCGTTCATGTTAGGACCTGCGAATCGCGAGTTCTCAAGTGGAACCTTCATTATAGTGTCTGCGCACAATGGCGGCGTTGACTTCGCAGCCATTCTCGTTAGGGTTTTGTTGAACATGGCCCTCTGGGTCCGAATTGGGATTTTCGCCGGAGTTTGCGGACCCAGCACTCGGCAATCTTTTGGGAGGGCAATTTCAGAAGGCCTTGACCGCTATCCCCAACGCCCGAGCGTGCCGCCAGGCATTTCAGCGCGGAACGATAGAGGGGAGCCGGATGGAATAGATCGAGTTGGCGCGCAGGGGAACCCACGTCCAATACGTCGCACGAGGGAGGCTAACCTGTCCGACGCATAAGCCAGGATTCCGCAAGACAACATAAACGGGTTTCATATGAGGCACTAGACTGGTAGGGAAAAAATCAATCAGGTCTTTGCCACAATTCGCTGGCACGACGAATGCAGGCTGCGACACGTAAGCCCCTTTGGGAATCCGGATCCTGGGGTCATTGACATGTCCCACCTCGTCAATTTCTGTCCATCCGTCAAATTCCCACGGCCCAAGGATGGCGGTCGCGGGCACGCCACTTGACCGAATCTGGTTAATTACGGATGCATAACCTCGATACTCAGCAAACCTATCGTGCGTCGCTGCAACACTGAAACTGCCAAAGATCAGGATCAGCAGGGCGCATGTCCATGGCAGATTCTCTTTCACTCTTTGTTGGTAGTAGAGGGTAAGCACAAGGAGGAGAATGGCGAGCAACGGCAGCAGGTGCCGGTCGTAAAACTCAAACAGCAGCCCCCTTGTCACCAGAAGATATATGTAAGCCGCGCTAAAGGGACCGAGTACAACGCCGAGTTGTTGCCATGAGATTGATTCAGCTTTTCGCTGAGATGCCGGTGGCCCTTGTGCGCCCGCGAAAGAGCAGACTTCGAGGCTTAGAATGCCCAACACGACCAACCCCGTGAGCAAAAGCCGAAGACCATCCCGCAGAAATGTGGCCTGAACAGCTCCAGCTACGATTGCATTGAGTTTTTCGAATGTGGGGCCGGCCATGTAGTCGTCAAGAAAAGGGACAAGCCACCCCAGCCTGCTGCCAGCCAGGTTCAGTGCCACTCCGGGAACCACGAAACAGAGAATTCCGGCCGCGAGTACGGCTGCCTTGCGGCGATTCCACGAACGGAGAGATGCGGCAAACATCAGCAGCACAGGCAGCGCCAACAGCATCAGTTGTCCGGCGCCGCAAAGACCGACTCCCACCAGATATTTTAAGGCTTTCAAATCAGGTCTCCCGGGGATGGGAGATTCTGAAATTGAATACGGTTGCTGGGCCAACCAATGCATTGCAGCCACGACAATGCCCACTCCGGCTATCCAGCTTAGGCACCCAACCACGAGTACACGCCGCTTCCGCCTCATCAACCACAGGGTAGAGGGAACCATAACTAACAAGCCCAGCCATGCAATCTGCCGAGACGTTCCCCCCACCGCGTTCAACAGCGCGGCAAGGCTGATCCATGCCATGGCAAAGCGTTCACTCTTCGCCTGCAGAGCGCGCAAGCACATGTAGAGGCAGACCACAATGCTCAAGACGCCCGGCACGTCGTTCATAAAAGTGAAATCCAGAGGAAGACAGAGCGGCGAAAGAACAAAGGTCATCGTCGCCAGACTTGCGTTCCAGGAGTTGATGCCGGCGCGCACAAGGGTGCGCTGCAGCAGGAATGCAGTCGCCATGGCCTCGATCACCGTGCTGAAGCGAACAGCCGTGAAGGAGAATCCGAAAAGCTTTATGAACAATGCTCCGAAGTACGCCTGCCAGCCGAGCATCGGGCTGCCCCAGCCGTTATATGCGATGTGGCCTGTCTGAGCGAGCACCTGCGCCGTCTTGATATAAGACCAGTCGTCATAGATTCCAATTTCCGCATAGGGCCGGGTCACGAAATAACAGAGAATAAGGGCTGTCGAGGCTGCTATTGCAGGCAGGTAATTCCTCGCCGTCGTTCGCAACATCCGTTCACTCCTCAGACCGGAAGTCCCGGCCACGATCGCCATTCATTCCAAGGGGCATGGTTTTGAAGCTCGAATATGGCCCGGAAAGAATGGCCCTTGCGTTACCCCGCGTGTTGCTCTTTTTCGGCGAGGACTTGCCGGCTCTGCTCCAGAATCGCCGGCATTCCGTAACGATACATAACGTGCCGCACGGGGCCCGTAAAATGCCTCGCCGCAATGGTCTTATAATTCGCATCCCGCTCCCAATAGAATTGGCGGCGAAGGTTGACCACGTAACGATCGTGCGGCAACGGCTGCGCCTGCGCATTCCGCATCAATACATTGAATACCGTTTGCTCTGTGAACCAGGATTTCGCAGGCGGAGAGCCCCCACAGAAGACGGTGCACTCGTCCAGGTTCTGATTATAATGGCAAGAGAATCAGGAACATCGTGGCGCCCACGTGGCAACGCACTAGCGAGGACACCAATGCGCGTATTAGTTACAGGTGGTTGCGGGTACGTCGGATCCCATGCGGCGCGCGAACTGACCGCTGCAGGCCACGAAGTTGTCCTCTATGACAACCTCAGTACGGGCCATCGCAGATTCGGCGAAGGCTACGAATTCGTTGAGGCCGACATCGCCGACGAAGCGCGGCTCGTAAGGGCCCTGGAAGGAGCCGAGGCGGTGATGCACTTTGCCGCCTCTGCATATGTCGGAGAATCGGTCGCGAATCCGCGGAAATACTTCCGCAATAATGTTGAAGCGGCTCTCAAGCTGCTCGATGCGGTCTTGGCCAGCAGCGTTCGACTCTTCATCTTCTCGTCAACGTGCGCCACCTACGGAATTCCGCAAACCCTGCCCATTACCGAATCGAACCCTCAGACGCCCATCAATCCTTATGGGGCGACCAAACTGTTTTTCGAACACGCGCTGGCTGCGTATGCTGTCTCGCACGGATTGCGGTCAGTTTCGCTGCGTTACTTCAATGCGGCCGGTGCTCATGCCAGTGGATCTATCGGCGAGCTGCATGACCCGGAGACGCATCTGATTCCCCTCGCTCTCAGGGCCGCGCTGGGGGTCGCACCGCCGTTGCGCATCTTCGGCAACAATCTGGACACTCCGGATGGCACATGCATCCGCGACTACATCCATGTCTCGGACCTCGGCCAAGCCCACGTGCTGGCACTCGAATACCTGGCAAATGGCGGCGAAACCATCTCCATGAATCTGGGCACAGGCGAGGGCACCTCGGTGGCAGCCCTGGTGGCCGCGGCAGAAGAAGTCACCGGGCGAAAAGTGCCCCACTCGCATACCGACCCGAGACCCGGCGACCCTCCGGTGTTGTACGCGGATGCCTCGCATGCAGGAAAGGTGCTGGGCTGGCGGCCTGCGCGCGATCTGAACGAGATTTTGCGCTCGGCCTGGGCCTGGGAGCAAAAGCTGCGGGCTTCGGGCTACTACCTATGAACCCCTGCCATGCTTTTCGAACTCAGTCATGAGCAGAACAAGCGTCCTAACCCAACTGGTCGCGGGCCTACACCGCATCTCTTCCGTCTTCCCATGAGAAGACTTTGCTCTGGCGCAATATCTCCGGGATACCGTACCGGTACATCACGTGCCGCACAGGACCGGTAAAATGCCTCGCAACAATCGCGGAGTAGTCAACATCTTGCTCCCAATAAAACTGACGGCAAAGGTTGATCACGTAACGTTCACTCGGCAAAGGCTGAGCCTTCGCCTTGTGCATCAAGATGCTTTGCACCGTCTGCTCCGTGAACCATGAATTCACAGGCGGCCGCCAGCCTGTTAGAAGATCCGCGGCCAATTCGATTGAAAGTGAGCCCTCGGGAATGAACTGGAACCCCGCATTAAACTTCGGGAGGAACTCGAGTTCTAGGGCCCTAGATCTCTCCACGATACCCGGATCTCGCGTTCCGTCATGCTCTTCCAGAAAGTAGCATGGGACGTTCTTTTTGACGAATGACAAGAGTTCGGCTGGTTGACGAAAAGCCAAAATGTCATTGTCAGAATAGAGAACACTGCCGCGCTGGGACAGGGCGAGCACAAGGCCGAGTTTTCTTCCCATGGGGTGCTGATTCAGGAATGTCGCAAGCGTCGGCTGCAATTTGCATAGGAAGGGATAAACAGATTGCACCGCATATACCGAAATTCCGGGGAAAAGGTCGCGAACGCCCGACAGATCGCCTTCACCCAAGCTTCCGTCGACCGCAATCTGCAATTCAAAACCGTGCGGCCGAAGATACCGGTACCAGCTCCACGCAGCCCACATCGCATCGTGCAGCGCCGGCGGGGTCGTGAGCACCACGAATCGCGCCCGCCCTTTCACGACACCGAGCGGCGGCAGCAGATGAATGCGAGTACGAATTGGGTAAGGGCGCTTCCGCTCCCACCACCAAATCGGCCTAGTGAGCAACTTTCTCAGCATCGTGCCTCATGGAATCAGGAATTCTCTCATTTCATTGCCCGGTGAGATGGACGCCGGCGTTGCGCATGAACTCTGCCGGAAACGTCTCGCCGGCCATGTGGCCGACGGATTACTTCGAGCGGTGAGGCCGCACCAGGCTTAAACCTGCCATCGCTACAGCGCATACCAGCGGCAGCAGGTGGGCCCTGCCCAGGGTCCATGATTTGTAGAAGGCGCGGCTCGCGGCCATGGGATCTTTCCGCCAGTGCAAACGGCCTGCGGAGAAGAAACAACTCCTCGCAATGGCGAGGATCTCCTTCTCCGGCAGGATCCCACAGTGCCTGTGCGTCAAAAAGACCCTTCCAAGACCCTCTGCATCTTCAGAGAATGCAGCGGACAAGCCGCCGGCGGATTTCCGGTAGTAATAGGTCTGCTTCCCTGTCCCGGCGATTCGAAAACCCAATGCGGCGGCGCGAATCCAGTAGTCCAGGTCTTCCACACGCCGTGGACCGAAGCCTCCGACTTTTTCCATTAACTGTCGCGTGATGGCCGCCCCCGACGGGTTGATAAAATTCCGCCGAAAAAGATCGGCAGGCGGGTCCTTCACTTCAATGGTGACGATGGGAAGCAGCTCGATTTCTCCCGAAGGCGCATCCTGAAAAACAATAGCGTCGGAGTAGACCAAATCGGCCCTGCCCGACGCCAGAACAGCACATACGCTTTCCAGGTGTTCCGGCCGCCAGTAATCATCCGCGTCGAGAAAGGCGATGTATTCTCCCCGGGCAGCTCGCATCGCCGTATTCCTGGCAGCGGAAAGACCCGAATTCTGCTCATGTTCAAGGACACGCACGGGCTGCGACGTGCCTTGCGCAAACTCCGTAACCATCCTGCCGGTGGCGTCCGTGCCTCCGTCATTGGTGACAATGATCTCCCAGTTCCGGTAAGTCTGCGAGCGGACGCTCTCCAGCGCCTTGCCAATATATCTTTCCGCATTGAAAGCGGGCATGATGACGCTGACGAGCTTTTCGGTCATGGCAATCGCTGGTTCACTCACGAGCCTGCCCCTTGCATGCGCGCGCCGCAGGTGAGCGCTGAAGCTCGGTTCGGGCAGTGCGCTGAGAGTGGCTCATTTTTCTTCAAGGGAATAGTCAATTCCTGCCACCCGGCGTCCGCCTCGTGCAAAACCGTAGAATGCGGCCAGAATACCCGTCACAAAAGTTGGCAGGATGGTGGCGATATTGAACCAGAGCACGTTCCTCACCGTACTCAAATCCATCTTCCAGATACAGATGGCCTGCACAATCAGGGTGACGACGTTGTCCGTGAGCACAAAAGAGTAGAAAGTAAACCGGCGCGAACCATTGACGGAGGCGATGACGCCGCCCACAAGTGAGATGGCTCCTGCCACAATCACCAGCACGACTTCTGTTCGCAAGCCCGCATATTTTGGACCGAGTATCCAGAGAAAGAGCCCCGGGAACACGCGCGCCAGCGCGACCGCGACGGCCCCGCAGGCGCCCGCGGCGGCAACCGCGGTCAGGTAATGGGATTTGAGGCTCTCCCTGGGCAGCCTTGCAAAGTAGGGCTCCACGAGAATTGCGTTCATCGGTGACAGAAGCGTGAATATCTGTCCCAGCCGGCTGAGTGCGCCGACCGATGCCACCGCGGCGGTGCGGCCGAAGATGGTGATCAAGAAAACCGAAATCTGGCCTCCCACAGCGTAATACACAACGCTGGGAATGGACGGCAGAGTAAGTTGAACGATGGCCGTGCGCTTTTCTTTTGAGGGCGTGCCCTTCACGCCGAGCAGTTGCTGCGCGCGCCGGAAATAAACCATGGCAATCCAAATGATTTTGGCCACGCCGATGAGGATGGCCGTGAACGCGCCAAACCTGTGAAAGACGAAAAAAATGCCAAGCAACGCCAAAGAGCCGAGACTGGAAATGATTTGCGCCTGGTAATAGTGATAGCGATCGCGCCGCAGAATCAGCACCGAGCCATAGGAGGATCCGACGCGCGCAAACCACGCCGAGACCAGCACAATGACGATCATCGCCGTGACGACTTGCCAGCTCCAATGGCGGTTGCGGACCAGGAGCGGGAAGGCAACCACGGTGACGGGAACGGCGATGACAAAGAGCCAATGCGCAATTTGCCGTATGGAGGCAAGGTAGTCGGCAATCAACTGCCGGTCTTCAATCCGCTCGCCGACCAGGGGGATGAAGGTTCCCGAGATGCCCACATCCAAAAGGACCATGAGCGATCCCTGGATGGCAAAAACTACGACAAACTTTGCGTACTCACCGATGGGCAGCAAGCGGATGCAAAGCAATCCAAAGAAAAGATTGCACGCAATCGTGACGCCCTGAGAAACCAGGAATTCCGCGACGCGATGCAATTTGGGAAGAAAAAATGCTCTTGCCGTCTGTATGTGACCTGTGAGCCGAATGACTCTTCCTCCTTGACCGGCGCCGGTCACTTTGAGCCGTTCTTGAGCCGCTTGATCTTTTGCTTCACGCGGCCATACTGCCAAGCGATTGCACGGAGTCCCGATGCCTGCCATAAAAGCGCCCGCAACAACTTGCGGTTGCGTTCCTTCACCGGCAAACCGGTCAAGAGCAGTTCGTCAATCGGCTCCGTGCCGGTCGCGATCCCTCCCGAGTAGTGCAGATGGCTGATGGGCCGCCGCTCCACCTGAATGGTGCGAATCAGATCCAGAACATTCTTGTAATCGCCTGCCCACGAGGACGCCCAGCCGTGCGGCTGCTTGCAAAGGTTCAGCACACGCCATTGCGCCAGCACCAGCGTCACGTGCAGAAGCGCCTGGTCGTGCCAGATCGGCACTTCCGGGTGCGCTTCCATCCAGGCAATCCCCGCCAGCAAATCGGCAGCGTGCCGCGGCGACCTGCGGCACAGAAAATGTCCCGCCGTCATCGCCGCCTGCAAGGTCCCTGCGCCCATCAGTTCTTCGAAGCGATCGGGCCGTTCCATGTTGAATCTGCCGCCGGTCGTGAACTCTTCATCGGCGTGCACAATTTCGTAGTCCGCAAGATAGGGGAATAACTCCTCCCAGTTCATCAACGCGACCACGTCATTATCGGAATAGAGGAATTCGTCAAACTCCCCAAACCAGCAGAGAAATCTCCGCAGATGACCGGAGCCGCATTGCCGGAGGCGTCCCTCGAACTCTGCCAAAAGCGTCCGCCCCTCCGCGGGAAAATCCGCTAGCGACAGGAGCTTGACTCCATCCCAGCGCGGATCGGGAACCAGCGGGCTTCCGCCGTAGGGAATTACGCGAATGGGCAGATTACAACCGCAGCGGCGGATGGATGCGATCAGATTGTTGCACTGCGCGCCACTGCGCCGGTTCGCAATCAGATAGATTCCCCGCTTGCAGGCTTGATTTTGCATCTCTTCCATACGCTCACATGAGGCGCCGCTTGCGATCGTCGCCTCTCCGGCTGGGAGTGCTCAGGCGCGCCTCAGATCAGATTTCAGTTGGTCTCGAACTGCAAAGAAAAGCCCTTGGCAAGTGCATCCTTTACCGGTTCATCTGGTAAGGGTTCTTGAGGCGCAGCGTTCTCAGCACTTTCAACACCGCTGCCCGCAACCCGGCACGGGCTTTTCGCTTCCATTCAAGGTGGCGAATCATGGCGGCTTGCCGTTTGCGGAAATGCTCTTCCGGCGGGGGCGCGTGCCGCAGAGATCGCGCAGCTAATTCGACAAAGCAGTCAAACTCGCGCGCGATGGAAAAGTACTCGTCGAAAGCCTGGCGGGCAAGTCGCCCGCGTTCGGCAGCGCTTTCCAGGTAGGGCTCCAGGATCTCAGGCAGTTTAGCAATATCCCGTTCGCGCACCTGGATGAGAAATGTATCCCAGGCCGGACCGGGCGGCAAAGCATAGTCGTCAGACAAGAGCACCGGCGCAACGCCTGCCGCCATCACCTCAAAGAGGCGGGCGCTGCCCGCGCCGGCTCCGCGCGGGCAAAGCACAAAGTGCGATGCCGCAAGCGTCTCCGCATAACGGCGCTGCCATTCCAGACGGTCGGGCTGGGAATTATCCCAATGCCCGTATGCCGAAGTGTTCTCAATCAGCACATCGCTGCGGTTGAATTTCAGATTATAGAGACGCTTCCGCACCAGGGAGGTCGATCCACCCTGAAACGTGAAGAAGTAGCGCTTTTCCGCTTTCATTCCGATGGGAACGGGAGACGTAGTCTCTTCCCGGAAGCTGTTTTGATGCTGTCCGTTGCGGGTAATATGCGCGTAGCTGAAGATGCGGCCGATCCGGGTATGTTCGCTGATTTGGGCATTGGGATACAAGCCTGGAAGGAGCGGCAGGAAATCGTCGTCCTCGGTATAAATGGCACAGCGCTCCGGAAAAGCTTTGTAGAGTTCGGATTCCAGAAGCCGTTGCGGTGCGCGTGACGTGGCCCCAAAGAGCAGGATGACGTCGGCTGCGGATGGGTCCGTTACGATTTCGTGGCTTTTGGAATACCCGGCATGGGACTGCAAGATATCGGCCTGATCGTTCTCGCCAACTGCTCCGAGATAGACTTTCATCGCTTAAAGACTCCTTGGTGTAAGCTCCCGGTACAGCGACAGGTATTCGCCGATCATGCGCGAGGTTTGAAACCTCGTACGGACATTCACAAATCCGCTCTGCCGCAGCTCGTCGCGGAATTCCTGGTCGCGGGCCAGCCTGCGGATGGCATCGGCCATGCCGGCTTCATCCTCGACCGGTTTGAGAACCGCAGATTGCCCGAGCACTTCAGCGAGTGGAGGGATATTGCTGGCTATAACCGGACAGCCGCATGCCTGGGCCTCGATGGGCGGCCACCCAAATCCTTCATGGCGCGAGGGAAAAAGCAAGCAGACCGCGCGATTGTAAAGCGCCTCGATCAATCCGGCATCCGGCTTTACGACTTGAACGATGCGCTCCTCAATCTGCAACTCGCGCGCCAGCCGGTCCAGCTTCCGATTCAGCGCCTCACCGGCAATCACTAACTGCAAACTTGTTCCCGCTGCCGCCTTCGCAAATGTTCTTAGCACGCCTTCGCGGTTCTTGTAGGCCGCGTTGGAGCCGAGGTGGAGAACGAACGGAGCTTGAATGGATGCGAGACCTGCGAGCCGCCGCTCCGCTTCGCTCGGCGCCAGGGGCTGAAACGGATAGTTCAGGCCGTTCAGAATGACGCAGAGATTCTTATCTTCTTTCAGAATTCTGCGCGCATCGTCGAAGGTTGCCCGGGAAACGCACGCCACGCGCGTAGCATGCCTCAGTCCATGGCAAATCCAGCGCTGCAGAATCTGCCCGAAGACCGAAGACCGCAACTCGGGCAGCTCGCCGCGCGAGCCGCGCACTGCAATCATGTCGTGGCAGGTGACGACGACCGGCTTTCCCCTGAACTTTCCCTTGATCATCGGCGCATACATCGCGGCGCCGTGATCGCATAGATGCACGATGTCGGCCTCGGCTGCCGCGGAACGCAAGGCGCGCGGGAAGAGCACGAAGCGATCGATGTATCCCAGCCACTTCCCCACGCCGTGCACGGAGGGCTTCATCTTGCCGAACCTCGGCCGTGGAGAAATTACCTTGACATCGACATCAAGCTGACGCAGTTCGCGAAGCAGCGCATGCGACCAGATGTGCATGCTTGTCGATCCGTCAAACGGGTAGTTTCCCACCAATAAAACCTTCATCGGGCTCCGCGCTTCATCTCCCCGGCATCAAAGAAGCTCTTTCCCTGGTTGCGGTTGGATCGGGCTCCCGGCGTGCTCTTGCGCTACCATCGTTGTTATGCGGCCAACCGTTATCCTTTTGTCGTTCAACTCGGAGGATACGCTCGGCGCCACGCTTTTGAGCGCCCGTCGGGTTTCCGACGAAATCTTCGTCGTCGACTCTTTCAGCAAGGACGGAACCGTAGCGCTGGCGCGTACGTTCGGAGCCACCGTGGTCGAGCACGCCTTCGAGCACTATGGCGCTCAGCGCAATTGGGCCATCGACAACCTGCCCATCTCCAGGCCCTGGCAACTGCATCTGGATGCCGATGAATGGATGGATGACGAGTTGGTTGCGGCTATACTGGCGCTTCCTGAAGAGCCCGGACACACGGGATACTTTCTGCCCCGCTATCTGCGCTTTCTCGGCCGCGTCCTGCGTCACGGGGGCATGAGCCCAACCTGGCATTTGCGTCTGTTTCGCAGCGGGGTCGGGCGCTGCGAAGACCGCAGATACGACCAACATTTCCTGCTCGCGAGCGGCACCAGCGGCCAATTGCAAGGCACCATGATCGACGACATCCGCATGCCCCTGACGGAGTGGACCGCGAGGCACAATCGCTGGGCGGACGGCGAAGTGGCTGAATTGGACAGCAAGGAGACGTCCGGCCGTCTTCAACCCGACGCCCGCGGCAACCCCGCGCAGCGCAAGCGATACCTTCGCCAAAAATACAATCGCATGCCGCTCTTCGTGCGTCCGTTTGTTCTCTTTGTGTATCGCTACTTCTTCCGGCTGGGCTTTCTCGACGGAACCGAGGGCCTCATCTTCTGGGTCCTGCAAACGTTCTGGTTCCGTTTTCTCGTGGATGCAAAAATCTGGGAGAAGCGCCACGCTTCAGGCCCGTCCCCAGCGCCCCCGCTCCAACCCACGCGCGATTGACACGCAAAAGGGGCCTCTGCCTCACTGCGGCGAACAGACCCTACGGGATGGGTTCGCGCGCGGGAACCGGATGCAGCACGCTGCTCGGTGCAAAGGGCTTTGACGGCGCGAATCCGGAGCGTGCTTGCGTCTTCGCATGCGAGCTGGAAGAACTTGTATTGGATGCTTGGCTCGTACCGGCGTGGCTCTGCGTGCCCGCATGGCTACGTGCGCCAAGTGAAACTGGCTTGCTGCCCACGGATCTGCTACCGCCGGTACGAGAACCGCTCGACGCCCCAAAGGCGGGATGCCCGCCAGCCGGGGAACGTGAAGCCAGAATGCCACCAGATCGCACTCCGCCGGGAGAACTTGCTGTTGCTGGACCCTCGGCAGCCAACCCCGGGAGTGCTGCGGGAGCGAAACCCTCGGCCGCAGGACTTCGCGTGGGAGCCGGGTTCGGGGTTCCCATCGATCCGCCGCCGCTCTCGTGCCAGATTCCGCCCGCCTGAGCTCTCATCCCGAAACTGCCGCTTCCTGCCACCCAGCTTCCGCCTTTCGCTCCTGCGCTCGACCCCACCGGCGTCTTGCCCGTGATTCCGAAGCCGCCTTGTCCTGTTGTCCAGCTCGAGGCTCCGCCGCTCGCCCCCGCCGGATTTGCCGTATTGCTGCTTGTCCCGGCCGGATTTGCCCCCAAGGCGTTGGCGGTTGTGTCAGCGCTCGATGAGGTTGCGCTGGCGCTTGGCTGGGTCACGGCCTGCTGCGCCTGCGCCATCCCCGCGCAGGGCAAAACGATCGCAGCAAGGATCGCGATCAAAAACGCACTTCCTGTCTTCGCGCCGCTCATGGTTTAAATCCTTTCCAGGCCAGGGAACTCATTGGAGACCCTGCGGCCGCCGTAAGGCTCCGTTCCAGATGCTCCAGAACGCGCCCGGAGGACCACCGCATGCAGGCATATGCGCGCGCATTCTCGCCGGCCTTGCGCAAATCGGCGTTCCTCAATTCGCGAACCGCCTCCAGAAGCGCCCGCGGATTCTCCGCCTCGACCACCTTGCCCGCTCCCGACTCGCGCGTGATGCGGGCAACTTCGCACTCGGGATTGACCGATGCAACCATAGGACGCCCCGCCGCCAGATAGGTCACGATCTTCGACGGAAAAGCGATCTCTGAAACCGACCGCTGCTGCGTCACCAGACAAACATTGCTGGCCGCCATCAATCCGCGAAAATCCTTCTCATCGAGCAGCGGCAAAAAACGCACATTGCCCAAATTCAGCTCCGCGGCGCGGCGCTTGATTCTTTCGCATTCCGCGCCATTGCCCACGCACAGGAACAGCATGGAATCGTCGGCGCGGTTCAGCGTCGCGGCGTCGAGAATCACATCGAGGCCCTGCTTCACGCCCATGTTCCCGCTGTGCGTCACCAGGAACTTCTCTCTCAGATCATACCGCCGCCGGAACCCGTCCCCCTCCTCCGGCTGCAGATCGGTCAACGAGTCGTCCATCCGCGGCTCCAGAAGCTCGACTTGATCTTCGGCAAAACCTTTGTCGACGATCTTCTGTCTCATGCTCGGCGTAAGCGTGGTGACCAATCGCGCATGGCGGTAGGCCGCGTTCTCGACTTTATAGAGAAGTCTCACCGCCCACTTGGGGAGCATGCCCAGGTCCGAAGCCGAATCGGGCTGCAGGTCTTCCACATCGAACACATACGGAATACTCCACAGCCGGCTCAATAGAATTGCCGTGGCGGCCAGGCCCAGCGGCGGCGAAACCACCAGCAGCACGTCCGGCCGCTTGCGCATCAACGCGCGCAGCGTCACGCCGATGATGAAACTCGCTTCGAACAGGATGCGTTTCAGGGTCGTGACCCGGTTGGGGATATAGGCGTAGCTGCGAACGATCGAAACTCCATTGTGCTTCTCTTTCCGTCCCAGCTTTCCTGAGTACTCCGGCGGAACCTTCCAATCCGGATAGTACGGAAATGTGGTGCACACCTCCACTTCGTGCCCGACCGCGGCCAGATGCTCCGCCCGGTACGTCGTGAACGCACCAATCCCCGTCACTTCCGGCCAGTAATTCACGCTTAAAATCAGAACTCTCATTGCAGATCTCTCAGGCGGCTCTTCCGTCACCCGGGTATCGTCCGGGAGCTGCCATGCGGCCGATTGCAAATCCGCCCTGCTGCCGCTCCATCGCACTTCAGGCTGCCTGCCGGCTCATCACATACGGTCGCACCCAGCGGCGTACGCGATCCGTGTTTTTTTCGAATGCCTCGTAGACCAACTGTGCATACAAGACGGTAGCCGCCAGCACGCCTGCGCCGACAAGATACCCATGCCAGCCTGGATAGGCGCGCGGCAAATGCAGGGCCGCCTTGAGAAAAATCAACATGGGCACATGCACCAGGTACAACGTGTAGGAAGAGCGCGCTGCGCGGTGGGCCATATGTACATAAAATGCCGGCAAGGGTGTCGTGGCGCAATCGAGCGTCACCCAGATCATCAGGGTCACCACCAGGCCCAATATCAGATCGGACCAGAGCGACGATTCCTGTAACTTGCCTTGCACCAGCCCCGCGCCGAACAGCGCCATGGCAATGGCAATGGCAAGTCCACGCGTCCACGGCCGGCGCGCCGGGAAGGCCGGCAGGAAAGCGATCAGTGCTCCCATCAGCCAGGTAAGGCCCAGCAGAGCGATA
>Ga0181527_1001165_pt1 | contig 27872 bp, 20 predicted proteins | sample PEATcosm2014_Bin_30_FD_119762 | JGI IMG/M metagenome (GOLD analysis project Ga0181527, IMG submission 119762) | Peatland microbial communities from MTU Mesocosm Facility, Houghton, MI, USA - PEATcosm2014_Bin06_60_metaG | ecosystem: Environmental > Terrestrial > Soil > Wetlands > Peat | place...
ATGGTCGGAGCTGGGGCCGACCATCAGCTCAAAGACTCCCGGCTCCACGACGCGGTGCATATCCGTGTCCAGCATTGAAAGCATCTCCGGCGTGATTGTGAACTCGACTGTCCGCTTCTCGCCGGGCTGGAGGGTTATGCGCTGGAAGCCTTTCAACTGCATCACCGGCTGCGTAACCGATGCGATGCGCTGATGCACATACAACTGTGGCACTTCATCGCCCGCACGGGTGCCGGTGTTGGCGATCTCCACGCTCAGCTTGGCCGTGCCTCCGGGCATGATCCGCTCCGGTTCGACGCGCAGGTGATCGAAGGTGAAGGTGGTATAGCTCAATCCGGAGCCGAAGGCGAATAGCGGCTTGCGCGTACTGAACTCATAACCGCGGTTGGCGGAGGGCTTGTGATTGTAGAAGTCGGGCAGTGCGCCTACTGTGTGGGGGAAGGTGATGGGCAGCTTGCCGCCGGGATTCGCATCGCCGAAGAGGATCGCGGCTGCGCCGGTTCCGCCTTCTTCGCCCAGATACCAACCCTCAAGAATCGACGGAACCTTTTCGGCAATGTAGTTGATGGAAAGCGGCCGCCCATTGATCAGCAGAACGATGGTCGGCGTCCCGGTTTCAACCACGGCCTTCACCAGGTCGTTCTGCGCCCCCAGCAGATCGAGAGAATCACGGTCTCCGAGGTGCATTTCCGACCAGGCTTCACGGTTGGTGCTTTCGTTTTCACCCACTACCAGAATGGCGACGTCTGATTTGCGCGCCGTCTCCACCGCCGCCTGAATGGAAGCGGTTTGGGTCTTGGGATCGATGAGTTCCACACCGTTCGCCTGCCAGCCGCGGTAGCCCTGCGGCGCGTTGGTGATCTTGCACCCTTCCGCATACACAACCTTGGCCATATCGCCCACGCGCGCGCGGATGCCGTCCAGAATGCTGACGCCATAGCCCGGATCGCGGGCATAGCCGCCAATATGCACATCCGCGGCGTTGGGTCCGATCACCGCGATGGTCTTCAATTTGGCCAGATCCAGCGGCAGCAGGTTCTTGTCGTTCTTGAGCAGCACCATCGCCTCGCGCGCGGCCTCGATGGCCAGCTTGCGGTGCTCCGGGCTGTTATTCACATGCTCGGCATAATCGGGGTCCACATACGGATTGTCGAAGAGTCCCAGCCGGAACTTGGTGGCCAGTACGCGGGCAACGGCCTTGTCCACTTCGCTCTCCGGTACGGTTCCCGCTTTTACCTGAGCCACGAGCGTGCGATAGACGGAGCCGTCAGAAAGGTCGTAGTCAACCCCCGCGGCCAGTGCCAGGCGCGCGGCATCCGCCTTGTTGGCCGCCACCTGATGGGTTCCAATCAGCATCTGCAAGCCGTCGCCATCGGAGGTGATGTAGCCGTTGAATCCCCACTCCTTACGCAGAACGCGGTCGAGCAGCCAGTGGTTGATGTGCGAGGGAACGCCGTCTATCTCGTTATAGGAGGCCATGACGCTGCCCACATGGGCCTCCTGCACGGCGGCTTGAAAGGGAATCAGGAAATTCTCGCGGATGATCCGCTCGGAGTAGTTGCCCGGAGCCGTGTTGGTGCCGCCTTCCGGCTGGCCATGCACGGCAAAGTGCTTGGCAGTGGCCATCACATGATGGCGGTCAATGAGAAACGGATCGCCCTGCAAGCCTTCAATGGCGGCCACTCCCATGCGCGCGGCCAGATAGGGATCTTCGCCGTAGGTCTCCTCTGTGCGTCCCCAGCGGGGGTCGCGCGCAATGTCGAGGACGGGAGAAAACACCTGACCCGAACCACGCGAGCCGGCTTCGTCCCCGATCGCGGTAAAGACCCGTTTCACCAGCGCCGGGTCCCAGGTGCTGGCCAGGCCCAGCGCCTGAGGAAAGCTGGTGCTGCCATACTCCATGTATCCATGCAGAGCCTCGCCAGGGAAGATCGCCGGGATGCCTAGCCGCGTCTTTTCGCGCAGATAGCGCTGCACTCCATTGCGCAGAATCGCGGCGTCGCGCGGAGTAAACTTGAATTCCTCGCCCCACTCGTTGTTCAGGATTTTTCTGGCCTGCTCGTTGGTATAGGTTCCGGTCGGATCGATTACCTCAACCCGGTTCTCCCACCCGCCCGCGATCTGCTCGACCTTTTCTTCCAGCGTCAAGCGCGGCAGCAGGTCGGCCACCCGGTCTTGAATGGGAAGGCTCGCGTCCCGATAGCGCGGCGTATCGATGGCCTTGGCTGGCTTTTCCTGGCTGTTAGCCCTGACGGCATTCAGGGTCAGGCCAAGCAGAAACACGGCGGTTAGATACAAGCTGGCATTGCTTTTTGGATTGATCATGGCGATTGCGGGATTCTCCTGTCCGTGTGAAAGCTACGGCGATTCATCGTAGCACGACAGAAAGAACTACGAGAACTGCGCTGGAACGGTTCCCGGCGGCGGCTCCGATATTATTGGAAGCGGGCCAAGCGGCTCTGTCTATCCTAGCACCTGTACCGATCCTCTGCCGACTAACTCCTCGGCCCGCTCCACCCATCCGCGATCCGCCGCCACGCTCATCCCTTCCGGTTCCAGGATCACTGCGTACTCGCCCTTCATTTCTAACTGCAACATCACCTTGCCCGGCCCCGGCGCGGCCTCCGCGGCGCTCTTGAGGCCCATGAATATCTCTTCCGACGCGCGCTCCAGATTGATGCGAATCCGCACGCCCGTAGGCAGCTTCACCTGCACATCGTCCAGTGATTGAATCCCGCTGACGGCAATCTTGGGCGCCGCATCCTCGTCGCCCGTCAGAGATCCCCGCAACAGTACCGGCGCCTCGATCTTCAATTGCCCGGAGAGCCGCTCATAGTCGCGCGGAAAGCAGACCAGCTCGATCTTGCCCGTGGCGTCCTCCAGCGCTGCCTGCGCGTAGAGCTTGCCTTCGCGCTTCGTCTTTTGCACGCGGAGAGCACGAATCATTCCCGCCACCTGTATCTCGTCCGCCTGATCCGGCTGCGAACCCCAGCGCTTCTCCGGCGGCTTGAGCTCCAGCGCCTCGGTCACGGAGATCACTCCCGTCAAGTTACGCAACTTATCTGCGTATTTATCCAGAGGATGACCAGAAACAAAGAAACCTAAAACTTCTTTCTCATTGGCCAGCCGCTCGCTCTCTTCCCATTCGGCCACCTTGGGCAGGTCGTCGTTTCCGCGCCCGGCCTTGGGCCCCTCATCGAAGAGCCCGAAGAGCCCGCTTTGTCCCTGCGCCGCATCGCGCTGAGCCTTCTGCGCGCGCTCCATGGCCTTGTCCACTGCGGCCATCAGTTGCGCGCGCTTGCCCAGCGCGTCCAGCGCTCCGGCCTTAATCAGCGATTCGATCACCCGCTTGTTCATCACGCGCAGATCGACTTTCTCGCAAAACTCCCAAAAGCTTTTGAAGCTCCCGCCTGCTTCCGCGCGAGCTTTTAGAATCGACTCAATCGCGTTGCCGCCGACATTCTTCACCGCTGCCAGGCCGAAGCGGATCGCCTCGCCATGCGGCGTAAACTGACTCCCTGAAACCTGCACGTCCGGCGGCTCCACGCGGATGCCCATCTCCTTGCACTCGCCAATATACTTCACCACATTTTCCGGCTTCGAAGTCTCCGAAGTCAGCAGCGCGGCCATAAACTCCATAGGATAATGCGTCTTCAAATAGGCCGTCTGGTAGGCCACCAGCGCATAAGCCGCCGAGTGCGACTTATTAAATCCGTATCCGGAGAATTTCTCCATCTGGTCGAAGATATCGCCCACTTGACTCTTCGGATGCCCCAGCCCTGCCGCTCCGTCTAGAAAGCGGTTCTTCTGTTCCTCCATTCCTTCTTTACTTTTTTTACCCATTGCACGGCGCAACACATCAGCCTCGCCCAGTGAATAGCTTGCGAGCAGTTGCGCGATCCGCATCACCTGTTCCTGGTAGACGATTACACCCAGCGAGTCCTTCAGAACCTCTTCCAGCTCCGGCAGCAGAAACTCCACCTTGCGCCGCCCCCACTTGCGCTCGATGAAGTCGTCGATCATTGCCATCGGCCCCGGCCGGTAGAGGGCATTCAGCGCAGTCAGTTCTTCCACCGAATCCGGCTTGTATCGCCGCAAAATATCCCGCATCCCGCTCGACTCAAACTGGAAGATTCCCGAGGTCAGCGCCGGGTGAAAGACCTTCTTGAAGGTCTCCTCATCGTCCTGCGGAATCATCTCAATATCCACCTTCTCGCCGCGCGTGCTCTCAATCAGCTTCAGGCAGTCGTCAATCACCGTTAGCGTCGCCAGGCCAAGAAAGTCCATCTTCAGCAGGCCCAGTTTTTCCACGGCCTTCATATCATAGGCAGTTACAATTTCATCGTTCTTTGTTTTGGCCAGAGGAACTAACTCAGTTAATGGCCGAGGCGCAATCACCACCGCCGACGCGTGAACCCCCGACCCGCGCACCAGCCCCTCCAGCTTCTTCGCCGTGTCAATCAGCTCGCGAATCTGCGCGTCGTTATCGTAAACGTTGCGCAGATCCGCCACATCTTCCAGAGCCTGATCAATCGTCATGCCCACGGTTGCCGGAATCAGCTTTGCGATCCGGTCCACGTCGCCGTAGGGCATATCCATCGCGCGGCCGCAATCCTTAATTGACGCCTTGGCCGCCATGGTATTAAAGGTAATAATCTGCGCCACTTGCTCGCGCCCATACTTCTGAGTTACATATTCAATAACTTCTCCGCGGCGGTTCTGGCAAAAATCCACGTCGATATCCGGCATCGTCACTCGCTCGGGGTTCAGGAACCGTTCGAAGAGCAGCACGCACTGCATCGGATCGATGTTGGTAATCTCCATTGCATACGCTACCAGCGAGCCCGTAGCCGAGCCGCGCCCCGGACCCACAGGAATTCCATGGTCCCGCGCATACTTGATGAAATCCCACACAATCAGGAAATATCCCGAGTAACTCATCTGCTTGATAATGCCGATCTCATAATTCAGCCGCGCTTCGTACTCCGCCGTGCTCGACCGCCGCACTCCGCGCAACTCCAGTTGCCGCACCGCCGTATCCAGCCGCTTCCTCAGCCCCTCCCGGCAAACTAACTCGAAATAACTGTCGATCGTCTCCCCCTCCGGCACGGCAAACTCCGGAAAGGGATTCTCGATTTTATTCAGCTTCAAGTTACAGCGCTCGGCGATTTCCATTGTCCGCTGCATTACCGCCGGAGAATCCGGGAAGATCCGTCCCATTTCGTCCGCACTTTTCACGAAAAACTGATCGGAATCAAAGCGGAAGCGTTCCTTATCGTGGATCTTGGCGCCGGTCTGCACGCAGAGCATCACATCATGGGCGTGCGAGTCCTCGCCGCACAAGTAATGCGAGTCATTGGTCATCACCAACGGAATCCCTGACTCGCGCTCCATGCGGAAGAGCGCCTCTTGAATCTGCTTCTCCTGCTCCAGGCCCTGATCCTGAATTTCCAGAAAGAAGTTGCCTTTGCCGAAGATATCCTCATACTGCTGCGCTACACTCCGCGCTTTTTCGTAGCGGCCGGCCATCAACTCCTCGCACAGCTCGCCGCTCAGGCAGCCGGAGAAGCCGATCAGCCCCTTGGCGTTCTCCGCCAGGTAGCGCTTGCTCACCCGCGGCTTGCGGTAGAAGCCGTTGAGCGATGCCTCTGAGGTAATCCGCACCAGGTTGCGGTAGCCCTCCTCGTTTTCCGCCAGCACCAGCAGGTGATTGTTCTCATCCCCTTCGCCGGGCGCGCGGTGGTCCTCGTTCTTGCAGATGTACAGCTCGCAGCCCAGGATCGGCTTGATTCCCTTGGCTTTAGCCGCCGCAAAGAAGTGCACCGCCCCATAGATATTCCCGTGGTCGGTCATCGCGACAGACGTCTGCCCCAGCGCGGCCACTCGGTCGACAAGTTTGGTGAGGTCGCAAGCCCCGTCCAGCAGCGAGTACTCGGTATGCAAATGCAGATGCGTAAATTCACTCATGGCTATCTCGATTCTAGCCGTCAGTTGCCGTCGCGCCCCGCCCGATGACCGGTTGAAATCCGATCAACTTGAGGAAAACCGGCCTCGGAACGAGTCAACATATTTTCATGGTATTTTCGCTATATGTTTGCTACCCTGTGTATGTTCCGCATCGCTTAATTCAGATTCAAGAGAGACTGTGGTCAGCCGTGACAAAGACCGCGATTCGCGAAATTCCAAGACAACTGCCACACGCTTCCATTTACCTTGATGATCTCTTCGAAATCGAAGACCTCTTCTTGGCTCAGGCGGCGGCTCGGCCCACGCCTATTTCCATCGCGTTCGAATACTTATTGGACGAGTCTATTAAGATCACCACGCGCGAAGAGTTAATCGAGCACGGGGGTTCCTGTAGCGAGTTCTCCCTGAGCCTCAAATCCGAGCTGCCCGGTGCCAATACGTGCTTGATTAGCATAATCGGCATGGCCCATACTCAACTTGAGATTCCTCACTTCCTTAAGGATCAAGCCTGGGAAATATTCGGCAAAGTCGAACAGATTTTTAAGACACGAAGAGACAGAATGAAGGCTTTTGCCAATGCACTCCCAGGCAAAGCCGCCTTTTTGCCCTACGCTTGGGTGCTGATTCTTGTCGTTGTGTCGCGATTACTTCATCAAACCTTCTCTCCTTCGCTTTACTGGGGGGGTGCCCTTCTCCTCATCTCCCCCTATCTTTTCGGCGCTATAGGAATCTGGAAGAAGAATCTGATCTACCTTCGCTTCATCAGAATGGATCAGAAGGCCAGACGAGCGGCATGGAAAGACAGAGTCGAAAAGCTTGTTTGGCTCCTAATAGGGTTGGCGGCCGGGCTGCTCTTTAATCGCTTCAAGCGATAGAGGGCAGGTAGCCGACTGCTTGGTGCCCCATCCTTCGCGCATTTTTTAATTGGTGGAAACCACGAACCCCACCCCGGCTGTCGAGTCTTTACTTTCTCCCAGCAAGGAGAACGCAAGAATAGCCCATGGGTGAAGTCCGTTGCCTGAGGAATGTTAGAACTGATGCATCTCCACCTCTGGAGGAGATAGGGTCCGGGCCTGAAAGCCTGCTTTTTCTGGCACTCTATTCAGAGGCCTGAAGGCCACTGCTCCCTCCATCCCTCACTCCGTCCATCCCTCCGTCAATCCCATCCATCCCGCGCAGGTGATTAGCGTCACAGTATACTGTTTCTTGGCACCCGTAAGGTGAGAAGCGAAATGTATCTGCTCTGGCTGCGAGTTGCGGTGATCCTCTATGCGGCGGCTTCTGTCGCCGTTTTTCCGGCCGTCCTTTACGGGCTGATCCGCTGGCGCAAGACCTGTGTCCATCTGGCCGGCCTGGCCTTCTTCTTCCACTTTATCTCCTGCGTCGAGATGCTCGTCCAGGCCCATCACTGGATGCCGGTGGGGGTGCGCGAGATGGAGTCGCTACTGGGCCTCGTTCTTGCCGGAGCGTTCTTTCTGGTTTGGTGGCTTTACGACGCGATCTCGCTTGGAATCTTCGTCTTACCTATTACTTTTTCGTGGTTTTTGTGCCTTCGCTGGGCGTTGACCGCTATATGTTTCCCTCCGCGGGGGTGCGTTTCAGTTGGCTTGTGGCGCATATCGCCGCGCTGCTGGCGGCCTATGTGGCGCTTGGCTTCAGCCTGCTGGCCTCGATTCTCTACCTGGTTCAGGAGCGCCGCCTGAAGAGCAAGCACAAGCCCGGCGAAGATTCCTGGTGGCTGTCGCTGGACTGGCTGCCGCCGCTGGACACGCTGGAGCGCATTGCCCACGCCATGCTGGAGTTCGGCTTTCCCTGCATGACTGTCGGCCTGGTGATCGGCTCGGTTCTGGCGCAGGAGACCGTTTTGGGCGCGGGCTACTTCCGCGACCCCAAAGTCATTGCGTCGTTTGCCATGTGGGCGATCTACGTCACTCTGCTGTTTGTTCGCCGCAGCGCCGGATTACGCGGACGCCGGGCCGTGTATCTCTCCGGCGCGGTCTTCCTGGTGATGCTGGCCGTGCTGGCCGCCAATGTCTTCAGCCGCGTGCATAGGTTCGGTCCGCAATGAGCCTGGTCCTCATCGGCGTTAACCACAAGACCGCGCCCATTGAGGTGCGCGAGCGGATTGCCATCTCCCGCGACGATCTGCCGGAGACCACGCGTGCGCTGGCCGCCGTGCCCGGAGTGGCCGAGTGCATGATCGTCTCGACTTGTAATAGGGTCGAGATTCTGGCCGCGGTGGAGCCGGATGCTGCCGGCCTGGCTGGATTTTTGCAGCGGCACTTTGGCTTGGACCCGGCGCTGCTGGCCCCGCACCTCTACGAGCATCGCGATCAGGAAGCGGTGCGGCACCTCTTCCGTGTGGCCGCCAGCCTGGACTCAATGGTGGTGGGCGAGCCGCAGATTCTGGGCCAGGTCAAAGAGGCCTTCGCCGTGGCACACGCCGCAGGCACCATCGGCGGGCAGCTAAAACACCTTTTGCAGAGCACCTTTGCCGCAGCCAAGAGGGTTCGCACGGAGACGGAGATCGGCTCCAACTCGGTCTCCATCGCCTCGGTGGCCGTGGAGCTGGCGCGCAAAATCTTTGGATCGCTGCAAGGGCGCACGGTTTTTCTGGTGGGCGCGGGCAAGATGAGCGAGCTGGCCGCGCGCCATCTGGTGCAGCAGGGAGCGGGCGCGATTTTGGTGACCAACCGTACGCTGGAGCGGGCGCGGCGCATGGCGGAGAGCTTTGCGGGGCAGGTGATCCCCTTCGAACAGCTTCATGATGCGGCCAGCCAGGCCGACATCGTAATCAGCTCGACTGGCGCGCCGCATCCCATCTTCCGCCGCGAGCATGGGCAGGCCTTCCTGCATCGGCGGCGCAACCGGCCGATGTTCTTCATCGACATTGCCGTGCCGCGCGACGTGGACCCAGCGATGGGCAAGCTGGAGGGCATCTTTGTTTATGACATTGACGACCTGCAAGCCGTGGCCGCGGCGCACATGGTGGAGCGCAGCCGCGAGGCCACCGACGCCGAGGCGCTGATTGCCGCCGAAGTCGAGCGCTTCCATCAGCGGCTGCTCACCGTCAACGTGGCTCCGGCGATTGTGGCGCTGCAGCAGCAGGCCGAGGAGATTCGTCAGACGGAGATGCGGCGCGCGCAGGCCCGGCTGGCTTCGCTGAACGCCGAACAAATGACTGTCGTCGAAGCGCTGACCCGCAGTCTGGTCAACAAATTTCTCCACCCGCCGATGCAGGCGCTCAAGCAGGCCGCGCGCGAGAACGACGCGGCGCGGCTGGAATCGCTCTGCGAGACCTGGTCGCTGCCGGCGGGTGCTACACAATCGACTGCCCCAGATGATGAAGGTGGAGAAATATCATGAAAGCGCTCAAATTTGAAGGCATTGAAGAGTTACCAAATGAACTGCTAAATCTAGCAGGCATCGCGTGGGGCTTCATATATTTTGTAATGGGAGTCGCAGGCAGTTTCACCATCAATGCTATCGACTTTTGGAGTTCGGTAGCACTACTTTTTTTAATCTTTCTGCTTCCACTTCCGATAGCAGTTGTCGCAAGATGGTTTCCGAGAGTCGCAGGAATTACTCTGATCGTGTGCGCGGCGATCGGTATTGTTATTGCTGTTCTTTTAACTGGGATTAAGGACATTGTGACTGCGTCCCCAGGTATTAGATTGTTCATTCCAAATTTCGTTTTTGCTGTGGCTTACATTGTGGTCGGGCAGACACCAAAGACCAGAGGGGAGACCCGTCCATGAAGCTGCACATCGGAAGCCGCGGCTCGCAACTGGCCTTGTGGCAGGCCAACCATATCGCAGCGTTGCTGCGAGGCCAGGGGCACGAGGTCGAGATCGAGATCATCAAGACCACCGGCGACCGTCTGCAAGAGGTCACCTTCACCCAGGTCGGCTCCAAAGGAATGTTCACCAAAGAAATCGAGGAAGCGCTGGCCGATGGGCGCGTGGATCTGGCTGTTCATTCGCTCAAGGATTTGCCTACCGAGCTGCCGGAGCCGTTCGCGCTGGCGGCGACGCCTCCGCGCGTGGACCCGCGCGACGTTTTCGTTTCGGTGAAGTATGAGAATTTGGTCGCGTTGCCGCAGGGCGCGCGCGTAGGCACCAGCAGCCAGCGGCGGCGCGCGCAGTTGAAGGCCGTGCGGCCTGACATTGAGGCCGTCGAGTTTCGCGGCAATGTGGACACGCGGCTGCGCAAGCTGGCCGAAGGGCAGGTGGACGCGATTCTGCTGGCTGCGGCGGGCTTGGACCGGCTGGTAAAGGTCGAGTGGGTACGCGAGCGGCTGGATCCGAAGGAGTTTTGCCCGGCGGCCGGGCAGGGAGCGCTGGGCATCGAGACGCGCAAGGACGACGCGGCTACGATGGCGGCGGTTGCGTTTCTCGACGATGCGGCCACGCGCTTTGCCGTCACCGTCGAGCGGACCGCGCTGGCGGCGCTGGGCGGAGGCTGCCAGGTTCCCATCGGCATTCATTGCCGGCCGTGGCTGAATGAGCGTTCAGGCCCGGATGAAGCGCTTTGGGACGAATTCTTTGCTGTCGTCGCCGCTCCCGAGACCGGGAAGTCGGTCCGCATCTACCACATCGCGCTTCATGTTGGCGCGGAGCCGGCGGCGCTGGGCAGAAAGATAGCTCAAAAGCTGATCGATGCAGGCGCGGGGCCGCTGCTTGCGGCTGCCGGAGGCGCGCAATGAGTGCGCTGCCGTTGGCGGGTCGTCGAGTGCTGGTTACACGCGCGCTGCATCAGGCCGGCAGGTTCAGCAGAGAGTTGCACGCGCTTGGCGCAACGACGGTCGAGGTTCCGGTGATCGAGATCGGCCAGCCGGAGTCGTATGAGCCTCTGGATGATGCGTTGAAGCATCTGGATCGATATGACTGGCTGATTCTAACCAGTTCCAACACAATCGAGAGAATTTGCAATCGTGCTAGTCGTTTTGCCGTAAGTCCGGCGAATGCCGAAGGACTCAAGATAGCCGCAATCGGCGAAGCAACAGCTGAAACGGCAAAAAGATACGGGTTTCGTGTCGCGGTTATACCGGAAGTTTACGTTGCCGAGAGCTTAGTGTCGGCGCTTGGGGAACAGGTTCGCGGCAAACACATACTCCTGCCCCGCGCTGCGGTTGCCCGTGACGTGATTCCGGATGCGCTGCGGGCTGTCGGAGCTGAGGTCGATGTGGTCGAGGCTTACCGCAACGTCCTGCCAGATGCCGCGCCGGAGCAGCTTCGCCTAGCACTGGGGAAGGGAATCGACGCCGCCACCTTCACCAGCTCCTCCAGCGTAACGCACCTGGCCGAAGCCGCTCGCATGGCGGAGGTTGCATGGCCATTCGCGGGCGTTCCGGCGGTTTCGATTGGGCCGATCACCAGCCAGACGCTGCGCGAGCTTGGCTGGCCGCCCGCGGCCGAGGCGAATCCCTCCGACATTTCGGGGCTGATTGCGGCTGTCGCGCGCCTCCTGGCTCCATCCGAAGTCATTCGGACATCACGGTTGCGGCTGATGCCGTCTACGCAACAGACTCTTCGCCTGGAGTTGGACGACCCTGCCGCCTTTGCGGATCTGCTCGGTGTGCGTCTCCCACAGGACTGGCCCCCCGGCGAGTATGACCGCGGTGCGATTCAGTTCTTTCTGGAAAAGATGCTCAAGGGCGGGCCGGAGGCGGTTGGCTGGTACGGCTGGTACGCGATTCTCGAAGGCAGCGAGCCGGCTGCTCTGGTCGGCTGTGGCGGCTACCTGGGAGCCCCGGACGAGGCTGGCTGCGTGGAGATTGGCTACTCGATCTGCGAGCAATGGAGAGGGCAGGGGCTGGCCAAGGAACTCGTTCAAGCTCTGGTAGACCGGGCATTGGCGCTGGGCGCGAAGAAGATTGTGGCGCATACGACTGAGGCAAATCCAGCCTCCATTGCGGTCTTGCTCGGATGCGGATTTCAGCAGGCGATTGGTTCCCAGTCAGAGCAGTTGCAATTTGAGATAAACCGGTCGTCTTAGTATCAGAAGCTGTGCGCGAAGCGGGGCTGCCCCACCGCAGGTGGCTAACTTTTCCAAGTTTTATCTTTCGCAGTGCAGAGCTGTTCCAGGTTGCAGCGGTCGCACTTGGGTTTGCGCGCCTCGCAGACCTGGCGGCCATGGTGGATGAGCTGGTGGGAGAAGTCGATCCAGCGGCTCTCGGGCAAAATGCGCATCAACTCCTGCTCGACCTTTTCGGGCGTGTTGCCCTTGGCCAGGCCGAGGCGGCGCGCGATGCGGAAGACGTGCGTGTCCACCACCACGCCTTCGGCCTTGCCGAAGGCGACGCCGAGGACGACATTGGCCGTTTTGCGCGCCGCGCCGGGGATGGTTATGAGTTCGGCAAGCGTTTGCGGAACCTGGCCGCAGAAGTCGGCGACAATCTTGCGCGCCGCGCCTTGAATCGACTTGGCTTTGTTGCGAAAAAATCCCGTCGTCCGGATCAGGGCTTCCAGTTGCGGCAGAGTTGCCTTGGCCATCTTCTGCGGGGTAGGGAAGTGGCGAAACAACTCCGGCGTCACCATGTTCACGCGCACGTCGGTGCATTGCGCGGAGAGGATTGTCGCCACCAGCAGCTCCCAGGGCGAGCGATGGGTCAACGCGCACTCGGCACGGGGGTAGGCTTCGTCAAGGCCCTTGAGAATGGCGGCGATGCGGCCGGGAGCGAGGGGACCGTTTGCCACAACCATATCAGCATCTCATCCACGATTGCAATGATCGAATCATTGGCTTGTCTTTTCCAGTTCAGCGGCGATGTTGCGAGATTCTCCGGCCTCGGTATTGAACGACCGCACCCAGGGCGCATAGCCTTTCTTTGTTATCTTGACCGAATGGGCGCCCGGCTTGAGCTTGATCAGGCTGGGAGTGCTTCCTACATAGTTGCCATCGACCGTGATCTCTGCGCCGCTTGGATCGGAAGAGAACTGAATCGATGCAACAGCTTCAGGGCCAGCCTGCGCGATTTCGGAAGACGGCGCTGGGGCAGCACTGGGTGGCGCGGGAGCAATACTGGACAAGCTCGTATTTTTGAGCGCTTGCTGGATCTGGCGTGCGATTTGAGAGCCCGTTTCCGCCGCCATGTCCTGGTCGTTTTTGGAGATAGAAGGCGGAATTAGAGCTTTCGCCGTCATTGTTTTAATCAGTGCGTGATCGCTGATTCGAAAAATGTTGATTTCCACGTTCAATTTTCCAACCGTGACCATATAAATTTCGTTATCTTTGCCTATGAATTCGCCTTCGATCGAAAGAGAGTCGGCGGCGACAGCGTCGGCTACCTGATTCCCCTCTCCAATAACATGGTTGGCAATCTTGACTTTCTCCAGATAGGAGCGAAGACTGTCGCTGAATTGATTGATGAACTCCTGCGACTTGTTCATTCCGTTCGCATTGGTAAAATGCTTAACAACAATGGTATTGAATTGCGGCTGGGAGTCTTTGGCAGCCATCGGCGCGGCAGAAAAGAAAATACAGAATGGAAGAAAAAACAGCGCAAAGTGTTTCACGAGGAATCCCCTTTCTCGGAATTTACCGCCCCATCGTACCACATTGTGAGCGGTTCCGCTGGGCGTCCTTCAGCTTCGTAATCCATCTGAAAGGAATTGAAGCCGAGAGTTGCCCGTTACAGGCGACCGCTCAGCCAGCCGTCAAGATTCTCCACCGGCAGCCTCACGCCAATAAAGAACTGTCCGAAGAGGGCGTAGATCGCGCTGACTTCGTCGAAGCGCATCTCGTAGATCAGCTTCTTAAAGACCACCGGGTCGTCGGCGAAGAGATCTACGCCCCACTCCCAATCGTCCAGACCAATTGACCCGGAGATGATCTGCTTGACCACGTCGCCGTTGCGGCGGCCGATGAGTCCGTGCCCGTGCATCATGTCCTGGCGCTCGGCGAAGGGCACGGTTTACCAGTTGGTCTGCTCGCCGCGCTTGTGGTCCATGGGTAGATTGTAGCGCGAAACCACCCGCGGTGGGGCCTGCGATATTCCCGGGTCTCCCAAGGAACATCCTCGCAATACCAGCAATGGCTGCGGCATTGCGCATCAGTTTCTCGCGCCTCTGCGTCTGGATAATCTTGTATGCCGACTGCATCCACATCAGCGTATCCATCTTCCTTCACTCCGAAGGCTTATCGATGCGCAGCGCCATCTCTTCCGACAAGCCTGCTTTGCCATTGAGCAAGTTGGACAGCGTGGGTCGGGAGACGCCTAAGCGCCGCAGCCACATCGGCCCCAATCGCGTATTCTGAACCTACGGCCATGCTCGACACCTCGCCCAACACTGACCCCACCGACGAGCCGGCTCAAGAGCCGGAGCCGATCATCTCCTTCAGCCACGTCGGCATCTCCTTTGATGGCCGATCGGTTCTGGAGGACGTGAGCTTCTACGTCAATCGCGGCCAGACCCTCTGCATCCTGGGGCGGAGCGGCGTGGGCAAATCAGTGGCGCTACGCATGCTGATGGGCTTTCTCAAGCCCGATGAGGGTTCCATCCGCGTCGAAGGCCAGGAGATTACCACACTGAGCGAAGAGGGCCTGCGGGCCATCCGCAAGCGCGTCACCATGGTCTTCCAAAACGGCGCGCTCTTCGATTCGCTGAGCGTGCGCGAAAACGTGGCCTTTCCGCTGCGCGAACGCGGCGGCCTCACGGAGGAGCAAATACTGGAGAAGGTAAACCAGTTGATCAACGTGGTGGGCGCCGACGATGTGGTCGATGCCTTGCCGGCCAGCCTTTCCACCGGACGTAAACGCGCAGTGGCCATCGCGCGCGCCCTCGCCGCGGAGCCCGAGGTGGTCCTTTACGACGAGCCAACCACCATGGTCGATCCCATCATCGCCCGCCGCCTCGGCGATCTGATCGAGATTCTCCAGCACCATCTTGGCAAGACCAGCATCGTCGTCACCCACGATATGCGCTTTGCCGAGCGGATCGCCGACCTGGTGCTTTTCCTCCATCAGGGACGGGCGCAGTATTTTGGCCCGCTCAAGGGCTTTCTGGCCTCTCCCGACCAGCATATTCAGCAATTTCTTGCCCTGGATGCCTACTTGTTACCTTCGGAATAAGGAACTCTTCACACCGTAACCGTAGCAAACGATTTTCTTCTTGCCGCGAATTGACAATCTGGGTCACGCTATCTATGTTGAGTTCAGTGAGAACGGATCGCAATGTAAGATCAAAATTCACGATTGCGGGTAGACCTGAGCCGGATCGTTGTTTATAATCGGTTATTCTCAAGGTATGCGCTACGCCGGGCTGGTTCCAGGTTCGCGGGGAAGCTCATATCCCCAAGTTGGTCCGACTCAGGTTAAACCAGTTCCACCTGGGTCATTCACCACAAGTTCTAGCCGCAATTGAGTGGCAGTTGCGGCAGACGAAGCAAAGATTGATGTCATAGCTGGGCAGGATGAACCCGGCATGATCCATATAGGTTGCGCTTGGCTTCCTTAACGTTGTGTGTTTCAGACAACAATGGAATGAACGTTTTCCCGAATATTGATTGAGGTCTGCGATAGCTATGGCAACATCGGATTTCTGGCAAAGGGTATCCACTTCAGTGTCTTCTTCCCAGGAATGGGAAGGCGCGTCGGCAGGGGATGCAGTACGCGGGTCACGGGGCACGACCAGGTTCTGGATGTTCCTGGATGTGATTACAATAGTCGGCTCCGCGGTGGTTGCTACCCTATATAGAAACAATGCGAGCCTGGTGAACGATGCACAGGGATTATGGGACGGCACACTGATCTATGGCCGTTCCATGGGAATCCTGCTGGCCCTTTTGGGTATCTACGCTATTTCGCTGATCATTACCAGCCGCCGATTGAATCTGTATTCACCCACCCGGCTCAACAACGTCCTGCTGGAGCAGCGCCTCAGCGTCCAGGCCTCCCTCACCGCCGGTTTATTACTCACCGGCACACTCTACCTGGTTCATGCCGAGGACATTTCCCGCGCCATCGTGCTGCTCACGGTGGGTCTGGTCACCATCCTCCTCAGCCTGCGCCGCCTGGTCTATCGCCTCTATCTCTACCGCAGCTTCGAACGCGGAGTGGGTACACGCAACATTCTCATCGTGGGCACCGGGCCGGAGGCGCAGGCTTTGCGTCATCACCTGGATGGTATTCGCCATCTGGGATACACATTCAAGGGCTTCATTGAACTTCCCGGCTCATCTCCCATGCAGGCTTCGGCCCAAAGCGACGTGGTGGGCACTTTCGCCACTCTTTTCCAGCTCGCGCGCAAGCAGTTTGTGGATGAGATCTTCTTTACCGCCCCCTGTGAGTGCAGCATCGTTCAGGACGCCCTCGCGCAGGCGCGTATCTATGGCGTGGACCTGCGGATCGTACCTGAAATGTACGATGGCCTCACCTGGAACAGCTCCATCGAATACGTTGGCCAGTTCCCGACCATTCCGCTGCACCGCGGCCAGGTGCCCGAGGTGGCGCTGGTCTTCAAGCGCACGTTTGACTACGTTTTCTCCATCCTCGCATTGGTACTTCTTTCGCCGCTGCTACTGGCCATTGCCATCATGATCAAGCTGGATTCCCCCGGCCCGGTCTTATATTTCTCTGAGCGCATCGGCAAGAAGGGCCGCGTTTTCCGCTGCATCAAATTCCGCACCATGATCCGCGACGCGGAAAAGAAGCGCGCCGGTATGATGCACATGAACGAGCGCGAGGGTGTGCTCTTCAAAATCTCCGACGACCCCCGCATCACCAAGCTGGGCCGCTTTCTGCGCAAGTATTCGCTGGATGAGCTGCCCCAGTTTTTCAATGTGCTGAGTGGCGATATGAGCGTGGTTGGTCCGCGGCCGCCCATCGCCAGCGAAGTGCGCGAATACAAGCTGAGCCACCTGCGCCGGCTCGACGTGACCCCCGGAATCACCGGCCTATGGCAGGTGCAGGCCCGTCAGGACCCCTCCTTCGACAGCTATATTTCGCTGGATGTAACCTACATCGAGAACTGGAGCATCTGGCTGGATTTCTATATCATCCTGCGCACCATCGGCGTGGTCTTTGACGGAACCGGAACGTAGCCGCTCTTCAACATTTCACTCAGAAGGCCGCCCTCTTACACGGGCGGCCTCTTCGTCTCTAGGGATTAAACTGGAAGTGTGAAGATCGCACTGGCCCAGATCAATCCGACTGTCGGAGATTTCAGCGGCAATCTAGAAAAAATAGTCGCTGTCAGCCGCAGCGCAGCTGCTCAGGGCGTACGGCTTACCGTCTTTTCCGAGCTGGCTCTCTGCGGTTACCCTCCCGCCGACTTCCTGGAAAAGCCCAGCTTTCTGGCCCACTGCCGTGCCGCTGTCGATGAACTTGCCTCGGCCACCCGCGATTTGTCTACCGCCGTGCTGGCGGGCGTGGCTCTGCCGGCCGACCGAGAGAGTGGAAAGCCGGCCATTAACGCCGCAGTTCTTCTCGAAGGCGGCCGCCTGCTCCTCGAACAGTACAAGCGGCTGTTGCCCTTCTACGATGTCTTCGACGAACAGCGCTACTTCGCTCCGTCGCGTCCACAACAGGTGGTCGAGCTGGACGGCCTCCGGCTGGCGATCACTATCTGCGAGGACGCTTGGAACGACAAGAACTTCTGGCCACGCCGCCTGTACACGGTCGACCCGGTCGAAGAGCTGATGCGCCAGCAACCCTCCGTGCTCATCAACCTCTCCTCGTCACCCTTCTGGCACGGCAAACGCGCCCTTCGCCGCCAGATGCTCTCGGCCATTGCCCGCCGGAATGGCGTACCGGTGCTGTTCTCCAACCAGGTGGGCGGCAACGACAGCTTAATTTTTGACGGCTCCTCGATGGCCCTCAATGCGCGCGGTGAGCTGATCGCCCACGCCGCCTCCTTCGAAGAGGACCTCATTGTTGTTGACCCCTTCGAGGCGTTTGTCGTGCCAGTTCCGGAGGAGGACGACACCGAAGCCGCCTACCGCGCCCTGGTATTAGGCACCCGCGATTATGTGCGTAAGTGCGGCTTCAAGAAAGCTTTAGTGGCTTTGAGCGGCGGCATTGACTCCGCGCTGGTGGCCGCCATTGCCACTGAGGCTCTGGGAGCGGAAAACGTTCTCGGCATCGGTATGCCCAGCCAGTATTCCTCCACTGGCTCCATCGACGACAGTAGGCAACTGGCCGCCAACCTTGGCATTCGTTTTGAAGTCATCCCCATCAGCGGCCTTTTTGCCGAGTTCACACACGCTTTGGAACCGCTCTTCGCAGGAACCAGCCCAGACACCACCGAGGAGAACATTCAGTCTCGGATTCGCGGCTGCTTGCTCATGGCGCATTCCAATAAGTTCTCCGCGCTGGTGCTCACCACCGGCAACAAATCGGAGATGGCCGTGGGTTACTGCACCCTCTACGGCGACATGGTCGGCGCGCTGGCCGTCATCGGCGACCTGGTCAAGACCCGCGTCTACGCCGTCTGCCGCTGGATTAACCGGGGCAGGGAAGTCATCCCCCACTCAATCCTGGAAAAACCGCCCTCCGCTGAGTTGCGTCCGGACCAGAAGGACACCGACTCGCTGCCCCCCTATGAGGTTCTAGACCCCATCCTTGAAGGCTACGTCGAGCGTTATGAAACCCCCGAGCAGATCTCCCAGGCAAACGGATTTCCGCTCCAACTCGTCCAACAGGTGGTGCGTCTGGTCGAGCGCAGCGAGTACAAGCGGCAGCAGGCCGCGCCGGTACTCAAGGTGACATCCAAATCCTTTGGAATGGGCCGCAGATTTCCCATCGCCGTCAAAGTTCAGGTATAAGCTAGATGTTGGGAGCCTTCCCGCAGTTTAGCTTTTCACAGTAGAAGGAGAAACAGCTTGATCCGTTCGTCCATTCGTATTGCCAGCGCTCTGGCGCTGGTTGCTTTGTCCCTGCCTTTCTTCCAGGCCTCCGCCCAGCAGGATGTGCCAGTTGCGCCTGCGTCGGCCCCATCCTCGCCGGCTCCCGCCGCGGCGCCCACGTTTCCCAAGCCCGATCCCGCGAATTTCACAGCCGCGTCTCCTTCCAAAGAGGTCGTCAATGCCTTTGTCCAGACAAGTTGGGGTTTCGATGACAGCCGCGTCTGGGAGGTCTGGGCAATTAAGAATACTCCGGCGGAGGGCGTCAGCAAAGTAACCATCCTGGTTGGCGATAAGAGCGGCAAGCAAAAATCCGCTGTAGTTGAGTTTTATGTTCTTCCCGACGGCAAGCACATCATGGTTCAGGGAGAGATCCTTCCTTTTGGCGAGCATCCCTATGCTGAATACCGCGCCCTGGCGCAGAAACGCGCCGATGGCCCCTACCGCGGCTCGGCCATGAAGGACATGGAGATTATTGAGTTTGCCGACTTTCAGTGCCCCCACTGTAAGGATGCGCAAGCCAATATGGATAAGCTGGCAGTGGATTTTCCCAAGGCCCGCATCGTCTTTCAGACCTTTCCGCTGGAGAGTATCCATCCCCAGGCCGCGCGCTCGGCGGCTTATGGCGTGTGCGTGGCCAAGCTGGGCGGCAGCGACGCTTTCTTCACCTTCGCCTCGGCTGTCTTTGATGGACAGGAGGGATTGGCGACCGAGGATGGCGCCACTCTTACCTTGAATAGCGCCGTGACCAAGGCAGGCCTGGACCCGGCGAAGATCGCAGAGTGCGCCACCACTCCTGCGACCGTTGCCGCGGTGGAGGCTATGGTGAAGTTGGCAGCGGACCTGAACGTCAATCAGACTCCCACGTTGCTGGTCAACGGACGTCAGGTTTCCGCTACCGCACCCTATGACACCATCAAGCAGATCATTCTATATCAGGCCAAGCTGGACGGTGTCGCAGTTCAGTAAGCTGACTTCGAACAAAGTCAAGGGATGAATCGAAACCCCATCGCCCGTGCGATTCCGTCCATGGGATTGCCCAGACGATGGGGTTTGGCGTTATGCGGCAAGAAAACGGCGTACAAACCTATCCGAGAGATAATGTCTGATAACGTATATTCTGTATATTGAACATCGAAATCAATACGCCCTTGATCCATCTACTCAATCCTCTGCCTTGAATCCGGCAAATGCCTCGATTATCAGGAGTTCCCTGCCGTGTTGTCTTGCTGGTCAGCAATTCTCGCCAATCTGTCGTTCTCGGCTACATCTTGTAGCGCCCCAGGTCATCGTCGTTCAGCCCTTCGAGCCAGCCGCGCAACTGCTCGGCCGCTTGACCCTCCGCCGGACCTGTGGTGTTCAGTTTGGCAGCCTGCATTACCTCTTCAGTAACATAAATCGGGCAATCCGCGCGCAGCGCCAATGCGATGGCATCTGACGGGCGCGCGTCAAGCACTAGTGGCTCATCCCCCTGCCAAAGCCACAGTCTCGCGAAAAAAGTATCGTCCTTAAGCTCTGATATAACAATACGTTCCAGTCGCGCATTCAAGTGGCGCATGAGATTTCTTGTCAGATCGTGAGTCATGGGACGCGGCAGTGCAATCTTCTCTATTTCGAGTGCAATGGCGTTGGCCTCGTAGATCCCCACCCAGATGGGCATTACCGTCTCCGAGGCGACGTCCTTGAGCACTATGATGGGCATATTGGTCGACGGATCCAACGTCAGTCCGCGAATTCGTACTTCGATGCCGTACGCATTTTTTTGTACTTTCTCCTGCTCGGCATCCAACCTCTTCAACTGAGCTTCCAACCTGGGTAGTTCGCCTTGCCTGATTTGCGCCGCCCGGTCAAATTGTCCGTTGAGTGTTAGCTCCTCAGCCTCGGAACGCAATGCCTCGATCTGCTTTTGCAACTCAATATCCATGGCTTGCCCTCCCATCGCTCGCTTATATCTTAGACCACTTCTCCTGCCAAACTGTTAGGATGAGTTGCGGTAATCTTCACCTGCATGTAGCTTCCGGGCGCTGGTGCGATTGCTTGTGAGCAAGTGAAGTTGACCGGTTTGTTCTGGCTGCTGCGTCCGATAACTTGCCCTCTCGCCGGGTTCGCCCCCTCGACCATGACTTCCATGATCTGCCCTAAATGCATGGCATAATGGACTCTTTGAATCTCGCGCTGACGGTCAAGCACTACTTGAAGCCGACGTATCTTCTCTGCTTCTGGGATCGAATCGATCATCGTCAACGCCGGAGTGTTGGGCCGGCCCGAGTACTTAAACCCGAATACGCAATCGTACTCGACCTCGGCTAAAAGGTCCATAGTCTGAATTAAATCCTCCGCCGACTCGCCGGGAAAGCCGACAATAATGTCGGTAGAAATCGCGATGGGCCTGCGTGCTGCCTTGATCCATGCGATCCGCTCCAGGTAATCCTCGCGGGTGTACTCACGGTTCATCGCCTTGAGAATCCTCGTAGAGCCGGACTGCACCGGCAGGTGTACGTGATCGCAAAGCGTCGGCACGGCGTCGATGGCATTGACGATGTCGCGGGTAAAGTCGCGCGGGTGGCTGGTGGTGAAGCGCACCCGGCGAATGCCTGCGACCTCGCCCACGGCGGCCAGCAGCTCCGCGAAGCTCCGCTTCCCTTCCGGATCGCGGTAGCTGTTCACGTTCTGCCCCAGCAGTTGAATCTCGGTGTAGCCCTGGCCGGCGATGCGCCGCGCCTCGGCCAGCACCGATTCAGAGCCGCGGCTGCGCTCTTTGCCGCGCGTGAACGGCACCACGCAGTAGGCGCAGAACTTGTCGCAGCCCTCGATGATCGTGATGTAGCCGCGGTAGGGATTCTGGCGGGAGGTAAACTCGGTCTCAAAGGTCTCGTCGGTCTGGCGGTCGTCGAGCCCTGTGATGCGCGTCTCGCCGGCTTCCAGGCGCGAGAGCATCTCCGGCAGCTTGCGGTACGAGGCCGAGCCTGACACTAGGGAGACGTAGGGCGCGCGCGCGAAGATCTTCTCGCCCTCTTGCTGCGCCACGCAGCCCAGCACCGCGAAGCGCTTGCCTTCCCTGTGCTGGCGCTTGTATTCGTCGAGGCGGTGGAAGACCTTCTGCTCGGCTTTATCGCGGATGGAGCAGGTATTGTAGAGAATCAGGCCGGCATCTTCTTCCGACTCAACCTGCCGGTAGCCCTCGTGCTCCAATGTGCCGATGACCTTCTCCGAGTCATGGGCATTCATCTGGCAGCCGAAGGTCTCTAAGTAGAAGGTTTTCTCGGTTGCCATAGCAATTTTAAGTATACCGCGACAGGCAATTGAATCCTCGCCTCAATACGCCTGTCGCGGTCGCAAGAACATCATTTCTGGATCCAGACCTCAACTCGTCTGTTCTTCTCCCGGCCCTCAGTGGTGTCGTTTGGAGCAACCGGCAGGGAGGAACCGAAACCTTGCACAACCGCGGGCTTGACTCCTCGCTGAATGAATAACTTCTCGACAATTCTGGCCCGATTTAGCGACACAGCTTGATCCACTTCTGCAGTGACGCCTGTGTCGTCGGTGAACCCGAAGAGCAGTATCTGCTTTTTCGCCCTGCCCTGGTCTGCCAGCAGAGAAACAACCCGGTCCAAATCCTGCTGTGCCTTGTTGTCCAGGTCCAAATCTCCGTTGACAAACCGAAAATCGAGCGACAAGCGCTCTGCATTTCTGGTCAACTCCTGGTATTCGCCCGGAGCTGAGTCAGATACCGGCTGGGATTCCCGCGCCACCGTCTGGGCAACAAAACCGTTGGCTGCAACCACCTCCTGACCCTGCCTGGAGAGAGCAAACTCAACAAACTTCTGCGTAAATGCGTTGTGCGGAGTCGAAGGAGTATAAAGGTACAGCCGCCTCGACAGAGGGTACTCCTCAGTAGCCACCGTTAGCCAGGTCGGCTTGAGCGCGTCCGCCCCTTTATCCGATATCGCGATGGACTTTGCGCGATGGATGAGGGGAAGGCTGACGAAGCCGATGCCGTTGGGGTCGCTGGAGACTGCCTGGGATAGCGCATTGCTATCCTCGAATCTCTGAGCCGATGAGGCCACGGGCGTTCCAGCCAATACCATTGTATTGAATGAATCGGCTATCCCAGACTGATCGTCCCTCACATAAACTTGAATTGCGCCGCGCATGGACCCGACCTTCGACCAGTCGGTGATCTTTCCAGTGAAGATCTGCCTGATCGTGTCTTTGCGAAGCTCTTTGAGAGGATTCGAAGCGTTGACGATCACAGCGATACCATCCAGCCCCAGAACATCTTCACTCAGCTCTGAATGGGGATTGCCTGACGCCCCCAGTTTGCCCGCATCATCGGACTTGAGCTTCCGCGAGGACATTTCAACGTCCCACGCGTCCGCGGTCAGCGTGGTAACCGCAGTTGCTGAACCACGAGCCGCAATCGTAATCGCGGATGGAAGCCCGTCGCCTGGCAGGATGCCCTGAACCATCCTTTCCTGCGGATCCGTTCCGGGAAGAATCTGAACATCCGTCGCGCCCTGAGTCTTGAGAAAGGCTTCAGCCAGCGCAGGTCCCAGGCTGTCCTGGATGGTATTCGAGTCGGCCAGGCGAAGAATCGCCTTCGGAGCTTCCTTTACCTCGGCAGCCGTGGCCCCCTGCTGCGAGCTGTCAATCCATTTCTTCCCAACGGCGACTGCAAAAAGAAGGACAAGGACGACCGTGGTAATTAGTGCGAAACCAAGGTTGCCGGCGTTGCTCCGGGATGGGGGCACAACATCACTGAGTCTCTTATCGCATAGCGGGCAATGCGTCATGAGTTTCTTTTCGCGAGAAAAGTCCTCACGACTCTCTGCCAGTGCGCATTTGCCGTAATTCGTGCAGATTCTACGATGCATAGTCTCCCTCCTAGGTCAGGATTCCGTACTCCAATGTGGGGCGGCTTGCGACCCTGAAGACCGAATGAAAGAGGTAGGACCGCTTCTTAGAAATGTAACGCGGAATTATTACGATAGTGCGAGGATTCCATTAAATGACTAGTACTATAGTAATATGTGTGTTCCGCAATTAGGCATTAACGCAAGAATTTAGCGTTACAGAGTGCACATTTTTAGAAAGGTAACCTCAACGTAACCTGCTATGGAGGTCGGCCAAGAGAGCGGCCATCGGTTCGTCAGTGAAACGGCCCGCGAAAGCAGGCCGTTTCCTTTCCTCTCTTGCTGTGTCCTTCGCCGGAATCCGGTTACTTCTTGACCCAAATCTCCACGCGCCGATTCCTCGCTTTGCCCTCGTCGGTGTCGTTGGATGCGACAGGCAGGTCCGGACCAAAGCCGCGAACAATCGCAGGTTTTATGCCTCTCAGTGTCAATTGTCTTTCAATCACGTTGGCCCGGCTCAGCGAAAGCGCCTGGTTTGCCGTGGGCGAACCAATACTGTCTGAGAATCCGAAGAGCATGATATTGTCTTCTGGAATATTTAAATCCGCAAGCAGAGAGACAACCCGATCCATATCGATCCTGGCTTTGTTGTCCAAATCCATTTGTCCGGATGCAAAACGGAAATCGAGCGAGAGGCGATTTGCGTTCTTGGTCAACAACCGATACTCCTCAGGGGCTTCCACAGGAACCGTCTGCGCCACCTGCGCTACATTCTGGGCAACAAAACCTGCCGCGCCAACCACGTCCTGACCCTTTCTGGAAATGGCAAACTCCACAAACTGGCGCGTATATCGATTGCTCGGATTAGCAGGCGTATAGAGGTAAAGCCTTCGCGAAAGAGGATAGTCTTCCGTGCCCACGGTGAGTCGGGTGGGCAGAAGCGCCAGTGTCCCCTTCTCAGAGACGGCAATGGGTTTGGAGCTTTGGATGTAAGGCAGGCCAATGAAGCCGATCCCGAGCGGATCGGCGGCCACAGCATCGGAGAGAGCCTTGCTGTCTTCGATCCTTTGCGCTCCCGGCGCCAGCGGCTTGCCCGCAAGCACCAGGGTCTTGAAGGTGTCGTAAGTGCCTGAATTGTCATTTCTTGCGTAGACTTTGATCGCACCACTCAAGGAGCCAACTTGCGACCAGTCGGTAATCTCCCCGGTGAAAATGCGCATAATCTTGTCTTTATCAAGCTGATCGGCGGGATTGGAGGTGTTGACAATGACGGCGATGCCGTCCAACCCAAGGATGTGCTCGTTTGCAACGGAAGACATAATCCCCAGCGATGTTAACTTGGCCGCTTCATCAGGCTTAACCTTGCGCGATGCCATGCCGATATCGCAACTGTTGTCGGCCAGAGCGGTAAACGCCGTCGCCGAACCATGGGCCGCAATCGTAATTGAGGATATCGTGCTGTCGCCGGGCAGTTTGCCCTCAACGATCTTCTCCAGCGAGTTGGCTCCGGGAAGAATACGCACATCCGTCGCGCCCTGATCCTTGAGGAAGGCCTCGGCTAACGACGGCCCCAGCGAGTCTCCAATCGTATTCGAGCCGGCTAGGCGAAGGATAGCCTTCGGCATGTTCTTCGTGACGGCCGCATTCGCACCGTGCAGTCTGCCCCACGTCGCGAACCCTGCAACCACAGCAAGAAGAAGCGCAACCGCGACTGCAACCAGAAGAGTTGTCGAAGGCTTCTTACCGGGTGTGGCTACAACCTTTTGCGGGGCAATATCGTTCTCATCTAACAACGGTTGCGAGCACTCCGGGCAAACAAATGCGGCCCCTTGTGGGATCGGGATATGCTGCCTCCGTTTGGCATCTTTGCAGTTCTTGAAGTTAGAGCATCTTCCCCATCGGACAGTCATCATGGCCCACCTTTCTTCTTGCTTGTTTGTGAGGGTTCCGCGCCAGTTCGAAACAGCTCCTGGCATCGCGTTTTCAATATAGAGGCACTTGATGTTTCCTGAGTGAAGGTTACCCAGCAAAGATAACGAAAGTCATTAAAGAAGGATGAAAATCTATTTCGGATGGTATAGGTCTTATATTACTTTGGGATTAATTTGGCCGTAAAACTCATCGCAAATCCGAGTGCAGGTAGGCGATCAGTGCGGCCATCTGCTCCTCGGTAAAACGGCCGTTGAAGCCGGGCATCATTCCCTTCCCTGTCAAGACATTCTGCCGCACAGCGGCGTCGGTGGCTGGCGTGCCGCTGGGCAGGGTTTTATGGTCGAAGACGCCGTGCAGGTCTGGCGGAATCTTCTTGAGAGCCAGGTCGTTCTCCTCGTGGCAGTGTGCGCAGTGAACCAGATAGAGGTGCTTGCCCTCCGCCTCCTGCGGAGTCAGCGACGGCGCATTGCGGCAAAACCAGTCAAACAGGCTGTCGCTGCAATGCAAAGGAGGAGTTGACTTCGAAAAAGCACAGATGCTTGCGCCTCAGAGATGATTATGCCCTAGTCCGCAACAGGCAGAGCCAATGCAACCGCATCCAGAGGGTATCCTAGCCGCTTCCACTCGTCGTAGCCGCCGCGCAGGGGGCGAACACGCTGGATGCCCAGCTTGTGTAGGGTCATAGCGGTCTTGGCGGCTGTGGCTTCGCTGGGGCAACTGCAGAAGAGCACGATGTCGCGGTCGCGGGGAATCTCCTGGTGTCGGGCGGCCAGCGATTCGGGCGCGAAATGCAGCGCGCCGGGCAGCGTAAAGGGCTCTGGCACGAGTTCGAGGGGATGGCGCAGGTCCATGATGAAGACCTGCTCGCCGTCATCGAGCTGGCGCTTCAGCTCTTCGGGCTCGAGGCGGGCGGCGACGAGCTTCTTGATCACCATGCGGCGGCGGACGACACGGCCCACAAGGAAGCCCAGTACTCCCAAAACCAGCAACGCGCCGGAGAAGCGGCCAATCCAATCCATCAGGCTGGGGTTGCGCTGGATCAGGTCGCCGAAGAAGCGGCCTACGGCCATCAACGCGCTAAGCCACGCCGCTGCGCCAATGGCGTCGAAGAAGAGAAAGCTGCCATAGGCCATTCCGTTCTGGCCGGCCACAGGCGGAGCCAGCGTTGCCAATCCAGGAACGAACTTAGCGATCATGACGGTGATGGCGCGGCGGTGGCCGAATGAATTTTGAGTCCGGCGGACGCAGATGGTCGGCTCCAGAGAGAGCTTGCAAAGTATGCGCAGCACGCGGTGCCCGTAGCGGCGGCCGATGAAGTACCAGGAGCTGTCGGCCATGAGCGAGGCGGCGAGGCCGGCCAGCAGAGCGAGAAGAAAATTGAATTCATGCTGCGCGGAGAGTGCGCCGGCCGCAAGCAGAACCGGCGCGGCTGGCAGCGGAATGCCCAATTGCTCAACCAGAACCCAGGCAAAGAGCAGCACGTAGCCGTAGAGGAGCAAAATGTGTTCAGGCAACGCCATTGAGATGATCCTGTTTTCGCGAGCAGGAGTCAGACCGCGCAGCCCTGTCAGAATAGAAAATTGCAGAAGAGTACGAGCGGTCTCATCTGATCGGATGATTTTCGCAGGGGTTTGGTTTCATGCCACGAGTTTCAACCACAGTAAAAGGCCGCCCGAAGGCGGCCCATTTGATTGATCTCGGACTGTCGGAAAGATCGCCGCTCTAGGGCTGCGCCTGTTGCGAGGGTGCCGCGGGAATGGCCGCAGCATCCTGCTGGCCCTTGGAGGCGAACCAATTGCTATCCCAGAGGTTCTTGTAGAATTCGCCGGTTAATTCTGCCGCGCGGGGGCCAAAGGTGGGCCTTCCGCCTTCGAGGAAGAAGACCGTGACCAGGCTGCCCTGCGGCGAGTCGGACCAGGAGGCGAACCAGCCGTAGCGGGTTCCCTTGTCCGAGCAGGTTCCGGTCTTGCCGAAGACGGGCAGCTCGTTGAAGCTGGCCCGCAGGCGGCGGGCGGTTCCGTACTCGACCGCACCGGCCATGCCGTCCTCGATGTCGGGAACGTAGCGGGCAATGTCCAGGGTGCGCTTGACCTTGGGTTCGAGATTGGCGGCCTCTTCCGGCGTGGCCGGATGCTGCAAATAGTAGAGGGTTCCGCCGTTGGCGATGGCGGCCACAAAGGCGCCCAGTTGCAGCGGAGTGAGCGAAACGCCCTGGCCGAAGCTGCACATGCGCCCCACGCCACCCTCGGCGGCGGGCAACTCCTGATCCGGATAGAC
>Ga0181527_1001178_pt1 | contig 27643 bp, 20 predicted proteins | sample PEATcosm2014_Bin_30_FD_119762 | JGI IMG/M metagenome (GOLD analysis project Ga0181527, IMG submission 119762) | Peatland microbial communities from MTU Mesocosm Facility, Houghton, MI, USA - PEATcosm2014_Bin06_60_metaG | ecosystem: Environmental > Terrestrial > Soil > Wetlands > Peat | place...
CGATCCTCCCGGCTGCCGCCTGCACCGCCCGCATGGGCAAGGGCCGCCGCAACGTCGGCAGCGTTGGCGGCGCGCGCGAGTGCCGACGGGGGCGAGCCCCGCCTTTCGCCACAAGCCCTTGCCGATGCCACGTTTCGTCATTGACCGAATCTCAAAACGGCCGCGGGGCCGGAGTCACTCGAACCCCGCGGCCAAACCCGCCACGTCGCCGGCCTAGCATGGAGTCCAGACCGTTGGCGCCCGGCGGGGCATCCCAGCTCTCACACGGCCGCGAGGGAGCGCCGGGATTCGCCGTGTACCCTCACACCAGCCCGGCCACCGGCTTCATTGCCGCCCGGACCGCTTCCTGAATTCGGGACCCGAGGCTCGCCCGGTCCGTGTTGACCGTTTGCAATTCGAACGTCAGGTTCTCGGCAAAATCGCGGAGCGCCTGTACTTGCCTCGACGCGCCTTGCACCAGGTCGGATTGTCCGGCAAGCGCGGCCACCTGCTGCTGGACGAGCGGCGCGTTGTGGCCGGCCAGCGCCGCGCGGAAGCCCACGGCAAGCAAGGCACCGCAGACCTTCGCGCCGGCGGCCTCCACTTCAGCCTGTGCCGCGGTCAACGCTGACCGTTGGTCTGCAAACAGGGCCTTGATGACTTCGGCGCGATCGGCCAGCAGGGCGACTTGTCGCTGCTGAAGCTCGACGCGCTGCCGGCCGACTCGCTGGGCCTTGTCGTGCAGCTCCGCGAGGTCCGCGACAAGGGGGTTCGCTGCGTTGACTTCCTGGGCAAGCCGTTCCATTTCGGCTTGCTCGACGGCGAGCGCGTTGACCGCGCGGTTGTGTGCGGCGGCCTGGTCTGCATGCGCGGCACTTGCGAAGGTCGGGATTTCCAGGGGACCCATGTGATTTCCTCTCAGGTTCAGGTCAGGCGGTTTGGTTGAAACCTCCGGCCCACCGTCACCACCAACAGCGGCTGGTCGGGGACACTGTCGTAGGTCAAGCGCCGGCAAGCAGGCGGCGGCGGAAGGCCACCAGGTCTTCGCGGGCCACGGGCTCGCGGTAGCGGTTGTCTTCCTGCAGCGCAGCAAACGATTGCGCCCGATCGACGCGGCCCGCGTGCCGCCGGCGGGAGTCGGTCAGGTTCTCGACCGTAGCGGGTAGCCCCCGCAGCCGGCGGGCAAACTCCTCCGCGCTCTCTTGGATCGAGGCCGGCGCCGCGTGGCCGCGGTCGCTGGTTTCGGCAACGCCTCGCGTAGCCAGGAAGGCGTCAACGGACACGCCTTGCTCTTTGGCCTGCATGTAATCTCTGACGATTCCCATTTGGTTCCCTCTCGTGAAAGAAGATTGGTCGATGGACTCGAACAGCCCGGGGCCGTCGCTCGGTTGCTGGACAGCCACCAGGGTTACGTTCAAGAGCCCTTCACCCCGGGCCGGGCTCACCTTCAGGGCCAGCGTGTTGGGGCTATGCTCAGCATCCCAGACCACTTGGGCCGCCACCTGGTGCGCGGGGTTCAACACCAGGTCGGCCCGCAGGACACCGCCGTCAAAGCGCACACGGGACAGGGTGCCGATGCGGTCGCGGTACGATCGGCGGCCGGCGGCTTGGTCGACGTCTACCCGGGCGCCTTCCAGCTTGGAGACGATCCCGCCGGGTATCGTCCGGCCGGGCCATTGCAGCTTGACGCCACGGATCGTCATGGCCTGCTGCGTGGTGCCCAGCGAGGTGTCAAGGGTTGTGGTTGGCATGGCATTTTCCCTTGCGCTGATATGGAATCAGGTCGAGCCCTGGCTTTTCCCGAGGAAACTCCGGGGTGTTTCGCACGAATGTTGCTCGGAACGGTACGCTTCGCCTTCACTTCGCGGCCTCCGCCACTCTGCGGTAGGAGGGCCAGGAGCACCAGCCCACGACCGCGCCGTCCTTCAAGCGGTCTACGGCCTGCGCCCCCAGCCGCTCGTCTGCCTCCGCGCCGTTGGCCACGTTCATCGAGACCCACGTTGGCAGCATCATGCGGTACCGGCGATCGAGGATCCGCAGCAAGACGCCCGCTTGCCAGTCCGTCAACGCGCCCCGCGGCGGCAATGGATCGGACAGCACCAGCACGGCGGCGCGGCCGAACCGCGCGATAATCTCGCCCTCCTGTTCGTCGCTGCCGATTCTGTCGCGCACGTCGCCGAAGAGATCAAGCCCGTGCGCGAACATCGGCGCGACGCGATGCTTGTCGAACACTTCCCACGCGAGCCCGGCCAAGAGGTGATCTTTTCCTGTGCCTGGGGGACCGAAGAGTACAACGCCGGCGCCGCGTTCCCGCACCTCCGGGAAGCGCGCGGCGTAGTCACGGAGGGCTTCGACAATGGGCCGCTGCGCGTTGTGTTCGATGGCGTAGTTATCCAGTCGGCAACGGGCGTAACGTTTCCCCATGGCGCCAGCAAGCTGCGCCCGGGCCTGTTGAGCCTCTTCCTCGCGTTGCCGTGCCTCGCGCGCGGACAGCTCCGCCGCGCGGGCCTGGTCGGCTGGCGTCGGATTTTCCAGCCGGCCTACGATCCGCTGGAGCGTGCTGTCGAGTTTATAGCACCCCGTCAGCTCGCTCCCGATCGGCGGGATGTCTCTGGCCGGGCCCGACGGCCGTCCGTTGCTTGTAGCCGTTTCCATTTCCGTTCGCTCCGTTTTCGTAGCAGATTGATTGCCAGCCGTTCTTGATCGAGTTGGCGATTTCCAGGGCCGCGCCATCGCTGCCCAGCCGTGCCAACGATGCGAGCTGAGCGGAGAGGGTGTCAGGCAACAGGCTCAGCCGGCGCTTCCGACGATAGGCAACCCACTTTTCCCAGGCTTCCTTGAACCCGTCGCAATCCAACTCCACCGGAATTGCCACCCCCGCGGCCTTGCCGCGCTGGTTCTTGTTCAACTGGTTCTTGTTCTTGGTTCTTCTTGTAGTTGGTTCTTGTTCCGGTTTCCTGGTGTCACTACCCCCTGGTGTCGCCGTGTCACTACCCTGGTGTCCTGGTGTCACCAGGGGTGGTGTCGCCGTGTCACTACCCTGGTGTCCTGGTGTCGTGGCGTCACTAGGCCCCAGAGGGAGAAGAATGTACCGATTCGTGGCATGAGCGTTCTTTGAGTTGCTTCGCTGCACCTGAATCATGCTGGCCTGCTCCAGTGCGACGAGCGCCCTAAGAACCGTGCGCCGGCTCGTGTGCGCCATCCGCGCGATGGCGGTGATTCCAGGCCAGGCCATGCCGTCGCTGTTGGTGTGCCGCAACAAAATCGTGTACACCGTCCACGCCGCCAAACCGATGGCAGGAATCATCTCTACAGCATCGTGATAGAGTTTGGCCCATCCGTCAGGCACGCCCGTTGCCGTCCTGGCTGTCGCCGGCCGTCTCTTGCAGCACGTCTTCGCCGTGAGCCGCGGGACCGCTCGCCGGCTGTAACATCGCAATCAGGTCGCGGCCGGTGAAGAATCGCATCTTTCCCCACCGGAGCACTGGCAGACCTGCTTTGACCAGGGCGGCCACGTTGCGCGAGCCGAACCCCCAATCCGCCAACCGCCGCCACGGATAAACGTACTCGGGCACGATCGGCGGGCGGGGCGGCTCGGGGCGGCGGCCGTGGGGACCGCGCGATGCGCGGCGGGTCTCGGGGCTGGCGGCAGCGCGGATCATCGACCGGCCTCCGCAGGCGCCGCCTGCCGCTTGCGAGTCTCGACCCATCGACGAATGTCTTCCGGGTCGAATCGGACTTCCTTGCCGGGAAAATGAATACTCGGCAGCTCGCCACGGCCGGCAAGTCGAGAAACCTGTCGCGGCGTCAGCCGGAGAATCTCAGCCGCTTCGTCTTGTGTCAGTAGCGTAGTCATGCCCCTGATTTTCTCAGGGGCACGCGGGACGTGTCAAAGCAGAAAACAGGGGGCAAGGCGGGGGGCAACGGGGGGCAACGGGGGGTATTTTTCCCGCTACGGCTTCTTGCGGTCCCTCTTGCAAATCGTCGCCACAGTGGACTTGGCGATCCTGTTCGGGCAGTCGGGGCAGATTGCCGCCCGCTCCGTCGCTGTCATCCCTACCCACTTCGCGTGAATCTTCGCGGGCTTGTGATAAGTCTCGGTCCCGCGTGCTTTGTACTGCTCCAGAATCCAGCGATTGCGCGGGGCAACGCCCTTGCCGGTCACTTCGTCGAACTCAGCCGCTGGAATCGCCTGGGGCTCACCTGAGGCCGCTGTGCCGCCGCGCATGCGCGCCAGCAGCGCCGCGGCTTTCGTGGCAAGGGCCGGGGGTAACGCCCGGTGCTTGCTCGTCAGCAGAATTGGGCTTACGCCATTCGCCGCGAGCCACTCCCGGGCCGCCCGTTCCCGCCCCATGCGGCCGCCGGCTTGTGCCAACACGGCAGGAATGTCCCCATCGGTGATCCCCATCGTCCGCAGATAATCGGGCCCCATGTCTTCCGGTCGATACTTGCCCTGGTCGGCCTTCCGGCGGGCCGTCTTCGCACCGACGGGGGCTTGCGGGCGAGACGGCTGCCCGCTGGCCTTCCGCTTCTTCATGATCCAATCCTTTCTCCGGGCCGGCTCGGGCGGGCGCCAGGGCGATTGGATTTCCCCGTCACCGCGCCCGGCCGCTTGGCCGGACCGTAGCTATCGGTTCCGACCTTCCCGGCTTCAGCTCATTGTACCCGATTCCGTGTTACCGCAAATGTTGCTATGGGGTCAACCCGGAGCCCTCTTGCCACCAACCCGCGGTCAACCCGCTAGGATGAAAAACCCTTGTTTTCCCGGGGTTTGTCAACAACCGGCGAGGAACCCGCAACCGGCCCGCTAACTACAGTCTGCTCGTAGATCAAATCCAGGATGCCGCCGATGGTCTTGGCTTGTCCGGTTTCCAGGAGCACGTCGAGCTTGTCGTGCAACTCGCGCTTGCGGTTCATGGCGTGTACGGCCTGGAGGGCGCCGTCGAAGGTCAGCGGCCCGCCCGAGCCCACGCGGCTGTGCAGCTCGTTGAAATCGGCTTCGCCCCAGCCCTCAAACAGGAGGGGGTAGCCTTGCAGCACCTCCTGGACGACCGGGTTGGTTTGGCGGTCGAAGCGGCGGTAGAGCAACTGGGCGGGGGCCACGAAGAACTCGTCGACCGGCACGCCCAGTCCCCCCGCCAGACGGTGCAGCGTGCGGGGGTGCGGCCGGTGGGTGCCCCGGGCGATGCCGCGGATCGTCCGTTCGTCCAGCCCGCTCCGCTGGGCCACCTGCTGGATCGACAGTTCCGCGGCGGCCATTAGTCGCAGCAAGTTGGGCCCCGCATGGTCGGACATGGCTTCGCCTCGGGTTGGTATACGCGTGTATATTCCATGCCCGGGCAGCCGTCAAGAGGGTTTTTGGCCACCCGGGCCACCCGGGACTTGGCCGCCGCGGCCGCTTGCGGTATGGTGGTGGATTCCTGAATCTCAGATCTCAAATCTCAAATCCCAAATGCCAAATCTCAAATCCCAAATCTCAAATCCCAAATCCCAAAATCCCTTGGATGCCCCCATGTCGCGTCTTTCTCGCATTCTTATCCCCCTAGCGGCGGCGTTGCCGGCGGTCGCAATGGCCTGGCCAGGGCTGGCCGCGGAAGCCACTCAGAAAGGCACCCCCATGTCCTACGGCGAGGTGAGGGCGTTTCTAGCCAAACACACGGAGCTGGTGGAATTGACCAACCCCGAGGGGGCCCGCGTGGCCGTCTGTCCGGCCTGGCAGGGGCGGGTGATGACCTCGACCACCGGCGGCATGGACGGCCCGAGCTTCGGCTTCGTCAACGAGGAGTTCATCCGCGATGGCCGGCCGAATCCGCACTTCGCCAATTACGGCGGCGAGGAGCGGATGTGGCTCTCGCCGGAAGGGGGGCAATTCAGCCTCTGGTTCAAGCCCGGCGTGCCGCAAACCCTGGCCGACTGGTACACCCCGCCGGCCTTCAACGAGGGGGCGTGGAAGATCGTCTCCGGCCCCAACGAGCCGCTGGCCATGGCCGCGACCATGAAGCTCCAGAACGCCTCCGCCACCGAGTTTCACCTGGATGTCCGCCGGGAAGTGCGGCTGCTGGGGAATTCGGACCTCGTCAAGCTGCTTGGCCCGCAGGCCGCCGCGATGATCGGCCGCAAGGGCGTGCGGCTCGTGGCCTACGAGACCAGCAACCGGCTGACCAACCGCGGCGGGCCGATGACCCGCGCGGGCGGCCTGGTGTCCATCTGGATCCTCGGCATGATGAACTGCGGCCCGCAATGCGTGGTCCTCGTGCCGTATAGGGACGGCGACGCAAGCCGGCTGGGTCCGCCGGTCAAATCCGACTATTTTGGCCCTGTGCCGCCCGAGCGGCTGAAGGTGCTGCCCAGTTCCTCCCCTCTCCCCTTGGGAGAGGCACCCACGACGACCATGCTGCGCACGGTGCCCGACCCGGGGGTGAGGGCGGGGACGGCGGTGAACGGCGTACTTCTGTTTCGCGCCGACGGGAATTACCGCTCGAAGATCGGCATCTCGCAGCGCCGAGCCCGCAACGTGCTGGGCTCGATCGACTTCCAACTGGGCGTGCTCACGCTGGTCCAGTTCACCATGCCGCAGGATCCGACCCGCGAGCTGTACATGAACAACGCCTGGGGCGGCCCGCACGCCGAGCCCTACACGGGCGACGTGGTCAACAGTTATAACGACGGTCCGCCGGAGCCGGGCAAGAAGGGCCTCGGGCCGTTCTACGAGGTCGAGTCGCTCTCGCCCGCCCGCGAGCTGGCCAGCGGCGAGTCGCTCGTACACTGCCACCGCACGATCCACGTCCAGGCCGACGCCGCCACCCTCGACCAGCTCGCCCGGCAGGTGCTGGGCATCGGGCTGGACCACGTCCGCCGTGAGATGCTCGGGCAGTAGCGGCGCGGCGATTGGCGCACAACGGCATGGGCTAGGAGGTAGTCATGTGCATTGACGCTGCCTGGAAAGTGCTGTGGATTACCCCATTCGCCGTCTGCGCCAATCTTGCCGGGGCGGAGCGGCCCTTACCAAAAGGCGACGCGGCCGGCTTCCAGCCGACCCGCGCAGAGCAGTTGCTGCCGCCGAGTACGGTAGCGTTCCTTTCCGTGCCGGACTGTCCGGCGACAATCAAGAAATGGAGCCAGGCCGGCTTTCGTCCGGTCTGGAGCAACCCGACCCTGAGGACCCTCTTGGTGCAGCTCGAAGCGTTGCTCCCCAACGACTGGCGACGGCAGGGAGGGTTTGCCTGGCGAGAACTGCTCGAACTGCCCGCAGGCGAGGCTTGTCTGGCCCTTGCTCAGAGCGAAGCGGGGCAACCTGCCGGGATAATCATCCTGGCGTGCCGCGGCCGCGAGAGAACGATTGCGAGTTTCTTTGACCGGCTCGGAGCCCTGGAATCGCAGAACCTCAAGCCGACGAAGCTGACCGTGCGCGGCGCGGAGATTGTTCGCTACAAGTCGCTGTCCTACTTCATCAAGGACGACGTGTTGGCGGCAACGTGCGAGCCGCGGCTCACGGAGCAACTGGCGCAAACGTGGGTTGCCGGCGACGGGCTGATCAACGGCGAGTGCTGGCACGCGGTGCTGGAGCAGGCGGAGATGAACAAGGAGGCCGCCGATCCCGACATCCGCTGGTTCATTCGTCCGCGGGAGTTCGTCAACGCGTTCGCCAAGGCGAAGAATTCGCCGGTCGTGCCGAAAATCGGCCTGGACCTGGTGCGATGCGCCGGCGGCGGATGTTGGCTCGCCCACGGCGAGCACGCAGCCCTCTATCGCATCGGCCTGTTCGTGCCGGGGACGGGCGACAACGGCCGAAAGCCCCTCTTGCTCCCGCAAACTGAGTTGCACGATCCGCCGGAGTGGGTCCCGGCCACGGCAGCGGGCTACGCCAGCTTTCGCTGCGATCTTCATCGTGGCGTAGCGGCGTTCGGCGACCTCGTCGATCGTGTGGTGGGCGAACCGGGCGTATTCCACGACACGTTGACGGCAGCCAAGCTTGACCCGGCCGGGCCGCACGTGGACCTCGAGGCCGAGCTGTATCAGAAGCTTCGGTCGCGGGTTATCATGCTGTGGGGACCGGAGCAACCGGCTGCGTCGGCGTGGGCGAGTTGCGGATTTGCCCTGGAGGTCGCCGACGAGCGGAGTGCGGCAAGCGTCGTCGATCGGCTGTATGCCAACGAGCCCAAGAAAAAGCGCCAGGTGGACGGGGCCACTTTCTATTATGAGGAGGAGGATCAGGATGAGGATCGCACTGAGGAGACTCCCAAGGCCGCAAGTCCCCCCGGCGGGAGCAAAGCATCGCCCAAGCCACAACCGGAATTGATCGCCTTTATCGGCGTTGTGCACCAGTGTCTGTTGGCGGGCGTGGGAAAGGAGTTGTTCTCTTCCCTGTCCGCTCCCAAGAAACCCTTGGCCGCCGAGAAGGACTACCGCCGCGTTGCCGAGGCGCTCGACCGGCTCGCCGCAAGTCCTGTGAGCGGTCGGAGCTTCTCGCGCGCCGGCGACGATTTTCGTCTCATGGAGCAGTGTGTGACGCCCGTGGGAATCGTACCCTCGTTGGGCCGCCCCGGATGGACCCCTGACGTTATTAGATCGATAACCGGCAAGCTGCCACCGTCCGAGGCCTGCCTATCGCATTGCGGTCCGGGCGGCTGGGTCGCCCATCCGACGCCGCAAGGCTGCCGTGTGGTGGGTTGCGTGCTCAGAGGGTACCCGGCGGAGGGCGGAAACCGGAAGGCGGACAGGGGACACGGGCGGTAGCGTCGCGGGTCGCAATCCGTTTAGCCCGGATTATTCGAGTAGGGTGGGACAAGGTCGCGCAAGGCGTTGGTGGGACTGCGCAAACCGCGGAACTCTACGATTGCAGAGTGAATACGGGACCCGCGACCGAAGTCCCACCACCTTCGCGGTTTGCTTGTCCCACCCTACGCGTCCATGAATAATCCGGGTTAGCGGGCGACCACGCCGGCCGTGGTGCCCTGCCCGCCACGGGCGCTGCTGGCGGGCAAGCCCGCCCGCTAAATAGTTGCCTTCTGCTGCAGGTCCGCGCAGCCCTTGCGGGAGCAGAAGTCGCCGAAGGTCTCGCCGGCCTCGCGGGATTGCTGGAAATAGGCCAGCACGGGCACGAGCGCGGAGACGAGCTGCTCCAGCGGCACGGAGTCGCGGTAGAGGAAGCCGAGCCGGTCGCCCAGGCGGCGGCCGCCCAGCCAGATCGCGTACCGGCCGGGGGAACGGCCTACCAGGCCGATGTCGGCCACGTAGGGCCGCGCGCAGCCGTTGGGGCAACCGCTCAGGCGGAGGCTGATCAAGTCGCCGGCCAGGCCCAGCCGGGCCAGCTCGATTTCCAGTTGATCGACCAGTCCCCCCAGGATCCGCTCGCTCTCGGTGATGGCCAGGCCGCAGCTCGGCAGGGCCACGCAGGCGGTCGACCACCGCCGGATATTCGAGAGGTCGCCGTCCGGCCGGACGCCGTGGCGGCGGAGCAGGTCCTCGATCCCCGGGCGGTCCTCCCAGCGAATGTCGCACAGCAGCAGGCTCTTGCCCGGCGTCAGACCGATGGCCGGCTGATAGCGGCGGCAGATTTCGCGGAGGGCCGATTTCAGCCGGGCGGCATTATCGTCGGCGATGAGCCCGCAGGGCACGTGCAGCCCATAGAACCACCGCCCGTCCCCCTGCTCGCACCAGCCGACGTGGTCGTCGATGTCCCACACGTCGTCGGGGCGCGGGCCGGGCAGGGCATAGCCCAGCACGCCCTCGACCCGGCCCTTCAGCCGATCCAGCCCCCAGTCGGCCAGCAGGTATTTCAGGCGGGCGTGGCGGCGGTCCGAGCGGTTGCCGCAGTCGCGGAAGAGCTGCAAGATGGCCTGCACCACCCCCAGCGTCTGATCGACCGTGGCGAAGGCCATCCGCTGGGCCAGGGCGGGGAAGGTGTCGCTGCGGCCGGGCGTCGTGCCCATCCCCCCGCCCACCAGCACGTTGTAGCCCACCACGTTGAAGTTGTCGCAAACCGCCATCAGGCCCACGTCGTGGGTGAAGAGGTCCACGCAGTTGTCGCCGGGCAGCCCGACGGCCACCTTGAACTTCCGCGGTAGATAGGTGGCCCCGTAGAAGGGCTCTTCCAAGTCGGCGGATGGTGCTTGCAAGCTTCCGTCTTCCGCCTTCCGGCGACTGTTAGTCGCCGGCTGGTTTCCGCCTTCATCCTTCATCCTTCCGACTTCATCCTTCCCCCCATCCCCCCCGCCGTCGAGCCAAATCTCGCGGTAGGCGGGCATCCGCGGGGCCAGCTCGGTCGCCAAGCGGTAGGCCATCCATTGCATCTGCCCGTGAACCGGGTCGCCGTAGTAGGGCGCCGGGCAGCAAACGACGTTCCGCCGCACGTCGCCGCAGGCGGCCATCGTCGTCAAGCCCGACTGGTTGATCCGCCGCAGCACCTCGCGGATGTTCCGCTTGGGGACGCGGTGGATTTGCAGATCCTGGCGGGTGGTGATGCGGAGCGTTCCGCCCGCCAGCTCGTCGCAAATATCGAGCTGGGCCAACAGTTGCTCGGCCGAGAGGCGGCCGCCGGGCACTGCCGCCCGCACCATCAACGACCAGACCCGCTCGGAGCGGCCCGACGGATCGCCCAACCGCCGCTGGCGGTCGCGGTCGGCCTGTTGATACATGCCGTGATACTTCAGCAACTGGACGGTTTCTTCGCTGAAGTGGTCGCTGGACTCGGCCAACTCCTCGGCGATTCGCCCGCGGAGGTGGCGGCTCTGGGCCTTGATCCGTTCCAGGGGGCTGGGCGGGGTTAAGGTGGGGGGTTGCGGCGGAATTTGCGGCACAGACTCCATCCTTCCCAGTCTAAATGCAGACTGCGGGAAATGCAAGGAGTCCGCACTACTTGGCCCGGCCGCGGCCTCACACGTCGCAGATCGTTACCGCCTCTTCGAGGCTCTTCAGGGCGTCGGGCCGCTTGGGAATGAATTCCTGTCCCACGTAGCCCGCAAAACCGCTCTCCGCGATCGCCCGCATGATCTTGCCGTAGTCCAGCGTCTGCGTGCGGTCGATCTCGTTGCGGCCGGGCACGCCGCCGGTGTGGTAGTGGCCCCAGCAGTCGTGATGCTTCTGGACGTCGGCCAGCGGGTCTTCCTTCATCATGCCGGCGTGGTAGATGTCGTAAAGCACCTTGACGCGGGGCGAGCCCACGCGGTGCACCAGCTCCACGCACCACTTCGTCGAGTCGGCCATGTAGTCGCCGTGGTCGTGCGAATTGAGGAACTCCAGGCAGACGGTGATCTTCTTCTCTTCCGCGTAGCCGGCGATCTGCTTCAGGCCGGTGACGCAGTTGGCCAGGCCCTCCTGGTCGTCCATGCCCTCGCGGTTGCCGGAGAAGCAGATCACGTTGGGGAAGCCGGCGGCCGCCGTGTTGTCGATGCCCTTGCGGATGCTCGCCAGGCACTCCTCATGGTTCTTCAAACGGTTCAGGCCTTTGCCGATCGAGTGGCTGCCGGTCATGGCACAGATCAGGCCGTGTTTCTTCAGCGTCGGCCAGACGTCGGGGCCGGTCAGCTCGATCGACAGCAGGCCCATCTTCTTGCAGGCCGCCGCGAAGTCGTCCAGGCTCATCTTCACGCGGCTCAGGTAGCCCTGGTAGCACCAGAGGCAGACCGACTGGTGGATTCGCCCCTTGCGCTCGGCGGCGGCCGCGTGCCGCGCCAACGGCGCCACGGCCGCCAGCGCGGCGGAGCCCGCCATGCCACCCAGTATTGCGCGGCGGGTGAGCCTGTTGTGGTTTGCTTCAATTCGACTGCCGGATCGTGCCATGACTGACTCCTCGTGTGTTTCCAGGTGGTGTCGCTCAAAAAACCCTTGCCCCGGGCAACCGGCGCACCTACCATTTTGGACGGTGCCGGGGCGGCCGTCAACTGGCCGCTCGGCTAAAGGCCTCCCCATGAGCTTTCCAGGGCAGTTTCCTCGCTTGCGCGTCGGGCTGGTGTGGGCTTTTCCGGCAAAGCCCAGTCTTGTATCGCTGTGCGGGGCAGAACATGCTATGATACGGCCGTGCGTGGAGCAACCATGAACAAGGAGACGTGACATGACCCAGGGGCGCATTACCCGTCGCGAGTTCGTGCGAGATACGGCCGCGGGCGCGGCCGCACTGGTGGCCGGCCTGTCGCTGGTGAAGGTCGGCAACGCCGAGGCCGCCGACACAAGCATGATCATGAATTACAATCCCGACATGGAGTACCGCCTCTGCGGCAAGACCGGCTGGATGATCTCGGCGGCCTGCCTGGGCGGGCACTGGAAGCGGATCGTGCAGATCATCGGCGGGCAGGGCATCGGCGACTATGGCGGCAACATCGCCCGGCCCGACTTCCAAAAGAACCGCTACGACGTGGTTAGCCGCTGCATCGAGCGGGGCATCAACTACATCGACGCCTGCACGCATGACGAGGTGCTGGCCTACAGCCAGGCGCTCCGCGGCCGGCGCGACAAGATGCACCTGGGCTGGTCCTGGTACGAGAACGAGGCCCGCCGCGGCGACCGCCGCACCGCCGAGGCCCTCCTGCCGACCCTGGAGGAAGGCATGAAGCAGGCCAAGGAAGAATACGTGGACCTGTGGCGGATCACCTGCTGTGTCGACGGCAGCCGCGGACCCGACGGCAAATACATCATGACGCACACCCCGGCCGAGTCCGAGGGCATCGCCGCGGCCCTGGACGGGGCGAAGAAATCGGGCAAGGCGCGGAAGACCGGCGTCTCCTCCCACGACCGCGTCTGGCTGAGTTACATGATCGAAAAGTTCCCGGACCAAATCGACGTGGTCGTTACGCCCTACACGGCCAAAAGCAAGGTGCTGGAGAAGGACAGCTTCTTCGACAGCGTGCGGAAGTGCAACTGCGGCTTCTTCGGCATCAAGCCGTTTGCCAGCGGCTCGGCGTTCAAGGGCGACAGTTCTCCGAAGAGTCCGCAGCGGGAAGAAGACGACCGCATCGCCCGGCTGGCCATCCGCCACATCCTCTGCAATCCGGCGATCACGGCCCCCATCCCCGGCATGATCACTCAGCAGCAGGTCGATAACGTGGCCCTGGCGGTCAAGGAGCGCCGCGAGCTGGACAAGGCCGAGCGCGCCGAGTTGGAGCGGGCCATGGATCGCGCCTGGGCCAACCTGCCGCCCCACTACGAGTGGCTGAAAGACTGGGAGTACGTTTAGGCCCGGGCCGGAAGCCGGCTTGGACGGCTGCGTGGGATTCCACTGCTGTTTTCACGCCGCTTCGACGTCGCCATCGTCGAGCGGCGCGTCGTCGGAGTCTTCTTCTTCCCAGGCGTCCTCGTCGTCATCCTCGTCCTCTTCCTCGTCCCATGGAATGGCCGGGTCGAGCGGCTGGCCGTCCGCCGATTCTTCGTTTTCTTCGTCGGCCGGGGCGGGGGGCTCGATTTCTCTTTCGGGCCGGGGGGGCCGCTTGCCTGCGGCGGTCTTCCGCGGTGACGGTTCGGAGCGCCGTACGCGCCGCGGCTTCTCCGCCGCCGGTTCCTGGAAGACGACCGGCGGGGGATTCGCCGCGGCGGACTCGGGCAGGGCGTTGACCGGCACCCGCAACGACTTGAACAGCCCGGCGATGTGCTCGTGACAGGTGAAGACGAGCAGTTGCTGGCCGGCCTGGGCGAAATCCCGCAGCACCGCCGCGGCGGCGGAGGCCCGGTCGGCGTCGAAGTTCACCAGCACGTCGTCCAGCACCAGCGGCAGCGGGGCGCCGCGGCGGGCGTAGCTGCCGGCCAGCGCCAGCCGCAGGCTCAAGAACAACTGCTCCCGCGTGCCGCGGCTGAGCTGCTCGACCGCCAGCGGGCGCCCCTCGGCGTCTTCCACCCGCAGCGATCGCTCGCCCAGCGGCGTCCACACCCGCCGGTATCGCCCGCCGGTCAGCCGATCCAGATAGCCGGAGGCCTCGCGGAGCGCTTCGGGCTGGCGCTCGTGCTCGTAGGTGGTGCGGATCGTTTCCAGGATGCGGCAGGCGACGGCCAGCACCTGCCAGCGGCGGATTGCGCGGTCCAGTCGCTCCTGGAGCACTGCCAGGTCGAGTTGCCGCTGGGCCAGTTTTCGGTCCTCGGCCAAAACCCGCATCTGCTCGGCCAACTGCCCGCGGCTCTCGATCCGCTGGTGGAGATCGTCTTGCACGGCGGCCAGCGTGGTTTGCGCCTGCTGGCGGCGGGCCGCGAGTCCGGCGGCCGCGTCGCCAGCCAGCTCCTTGCGGAGCGACTCCTGCGAGCAGCGGTCGCCCAGGGCGGCAGTGATCTCGCGATCCAAAGCGTCGCGGTCGCGCCGCAGGACTTCTACCCTTGCCAACTCGACGGCGCGGCGGCGGAACTCCCGCTCGTCCTCGGCGCCGGCGTCGCGGAACAACTGCCGGCGGCGGCGGCGGAGCTGCCCGGCAGCCTCATCCAGCCGCGCCCGGCGGCGCCGCAGTTGCCGCAACTGCCGGCGGATCGCCTCGCGGCGGGCGATCTGGGCCTGCTGCTGCCCCAGCGCTTCGGCAAGCTGCCGGAGTTGCGCGACCGGTTGGAGACCCGCGGTGGTCAGGCCGCAGTCGCCGGCCAATTGGGTCACGCGGCCGGCGAGCATTTCCATCTCCCGCCGCCGTCCGGCCAGCTCGTCCCGGCACTGCGCCATGCGACTCTCGATCTCGTGGAACTGTTCCGCTTGCCGGGCGATGCGGCGGACCTGCCGGGGCGTCAGGCCCTTGGGCAAGCCGGCGGCGGCCAGGGCTTCGCGCCAGCGGTGGCGGGCCGCGCGATACTGCTGGCGGGCTGCCGCCGCGCGCTCGCTGGCGGCCGCTGCCTCTTGCCGGGCCGCCCCCCGGCGTGCCTCCAACGGCGCAAGCTGCTCCAACGCCGTCAGCTCCTGCTCGGCGGCCGTCAGCCTGGCAGCAATTGGACCCCCGCCGCGCGAAAGCTGCTTCTGGAGCACCTCCCGATCCTGCTGCGCCTGTTTAAGCTGCAACTGCAGCATGTGGAGTTGCTTCTGGCAGGCGTCCAGTTGCCTTGCGCTGGAGCGGTCCAACAGGACCTTGCCGGCGGCGGCCCCGCCGCTCCCCGCCAGGCCCACCAGCGCCAGGGCCCAACCCAGCGAGCCGGTCATCGACGCCGGCATGAACACCCCGGCCACCAAGAGCACCAGACCCAGCACGAACACCACCCCCAGGCCCGCCAGGACCCAGACGGGCAAAAGCTGGCGGTCCAGCAAGTGCCGGCTTTGCTCCTCGAGCTCGGTCTGGTAGCGGGTCATCTGCTCGAGCCGCTCATCGAGTTGCATCGAGCGGCGGAGCTGGGCGACGACACTGCCGGCGTGGTCGATGGCCGCGGCCAGATCGCCGCCGGCGGGGGCCGGGTATCCTGCGGGTGTTTCGCCCGGCTGGACAGCGGCGGGGCGCGGCGTGCCGGTTTGCGCCAGCGCGGCGTCGAGCTGGCGTGCCAGGGCGGCGGCGGTCTCTTGTGCGGCGGCCACCTCGCGCTCGGCCCGCTGTGCCTGGGCGGAGACTTTCTCCATCGCTCGCCCGGGACCGTGGAGCCGCCCGAGCGACCGCGGCGAGAATCGCGCGAGCGATTCGCCCTCGGCGGCCTGGCCGAGGCCCAGCCGCTGATGCTCGGCGGCAAGTTTTGCGGCCAGCCCGGCGAGCTCTTTTTCCGTCGCGGCCACTTGGCTTTCCACCGCCCCCAGCCAGGGCTCTTGCTCGACGAGGGCCTCGATGCGGGCGGCCTGCCGGGCCAGCGTGGCGTTGACCTCCAGTCCGCCGGCCTCGCGGCGAAGCTCCGCGCGCTGCCGATCGAGCCGCTCGATGCGCCCCTGGCACTTCTTCAGTCGCGCGCCGAGGGCGTCCAGCCGCGGCAGGGCATCCGCGGGCATGGCAGGCTGCGGTCCCAGCGCGGCCAGCTCGTCGTCCAAGGCAGCCCGGCGGGCCCAACGCTCGCCGAGCTCCAGTGCCAGCTCGATCACCCGCACCCGCTGCTCGGCGGCGTTCCGCTCTTCTTCCAGCCGCATCACATCGCGGTCCAGCCGGCTCCGCTCGGCGGCCAGCCGGCCGTAGTGGCGGCCGACGGACTCGATCTCTTCGATCTCCTGCCGCAGCTTCTGGCGGTCGGCCAAGAGCTGCAGGACCTGGCACGGCCCGCCGCCGGCCTCGAGGATGCGGTTCCGCGAGGACTCTAACTCCCGCATGACATCCACCAGCGAGACGCGGTCCAGGCCGGCGGAAAGGCCGTAAAGCAGATCGGCCGCCTCGGTGTCCCCCAGCGTGCCGAGTTCCTGGATTTCGCGGAGTCCGACGGCGAAGACGTTGTTGAAGATCGCCTCGTCGAGGTTGGCCAGCAGCAGCCGCAGCGTGTGCTCGCCCTGGCGGGTGCCGTCGGCGGCGGTAATCACCACTTCGTCCTGGCCGGCCAGGCTGCCGCCCGCTTCGCCGGCCGCGTCGTGGCGGTCGATCTGGAAGCGGCCGTTGGGGCCCGCCAGCTCGATCTGTCCGCCGGGCCGCCCGCCGTGGACGGGCGGGAAGTATCGCCGCCGCTCGGGCGAGAAGCCGTAGAGCATCGAGCGGATGAACTGCAAGAGCGTCGATTTGCCCGCCTCGTTCGGACCGTAAACGACGCTCACGCCGTCGGCGAACCGCTCGATCCGCAGGCCGCTCCACACGCCATAACCGTCGATTTCCAACGCGGTGATTTTCACGGCTTCGACTCCGCTCCCAGCAGCTCCGCCCCCAGCAGGGCCGCGTCGCGGAGCACCCGGCGGCGTGCCTCGTGGTCCGGGATGGACACCGCGGCGGCCAGTGCGCCGGCCACGTGTGCTTCCGCCAAATACGTCTCCAACTCCAGCGGTTCGGCCGGGTTCACCTCGTATTGCCGCACGCCGCGGAGGAAATCGCCCAGGATCGTCTCTTGTTCATAGAGCGCGGCCGGCAGGGCTTCGGCGGGCTCTGCTTCCAGCGAGACGCTCCACGCGGCCGGCGTGGCCGAGCCGTACTCGCTCCGCAAGGCAGTCAGCAGCTCGGTCGCCAGCGGCCCGTGACGCAATTCGGCCACCCACGGCCCGCTGCCGGCCAGGGTCCACGCAACGAGCAGATCGACCTTCGGCGCCGCCTCCCTCAGGGCGCACATCCGTTGGTGCAGCGCTGCTTCGATCTCCTTGCGGCCGGCGTTCTCGTCCAAGGTAAGCCGCTCGTCGAGCCAGCGGATTGCATCGGTCGGCAGCAGACTGGTTCGGGCATGGCCGTTTTCGTCCAGCTCGACCAAGGTGCAGCCGTGGATGCCGGTTTCGCTCGGCCGGCAGCCCTGGGGGCTGCCAGGCCAGTGCACGGCCGTGGGGGACCCTCCGGCCACGGCCGTGGGTGCCCCTCCGGCCACGGCCGCGGGTGCCCCCGGCAGCGTCGCGCGGTCCGGCCGGCCGCCCAGGGCCCAGTAGCAGATGCCACGGTCCGGCGGCGCAGCCGCTTCGATGTGCCCGTTGGCCACCGCGATCGTGGTCAGCCCCGCCGGGTCCGGCTCGAACCGCTCCGGCCGCAAGGGCCGTGGGCCATCGCGGCTCTGGCCGACAAGCCGCACCAGCGGCGTGCCGTCCGGGGTGTGAACAAACTGGCCGGTCCGGCCGCGGGGAAACAGGTGGACGTTCTGCGGCAGGGGGAAGGTCGCTGGCCAGGCCTCGGGCGGGTCCACTTCGCCGCCTGCCCAATAGACGGCGACGCCCTGCTCCGCCAGCCGCGAAAACTGCTCCACCAGAAACAGCGGCCCGCGCAGCCCGGCGCGGCCCGGATCGAGCAGGTCGCCGGAGAGGACCAGAAACTGGGCCTCTTCAGCCAGGGCCGCGTCAAAGACCCGCCGGGCCGCGGTGTAAGGCGCGTCGCAGAAGGCCTCCCGCAAGTGCTCCGGGACTTCTACCACCCCCTGGAGGGGCATCTCCAGGTGGAAATCGCTCGCATGGACGAAACGCAACGGCCGGCCGGACATGGGTGCCTCCGTGCGGCTGGAACAATGGCTCGACACCGGCATATTTTACCCATTATGCCGCAATCGTACCACAGAGCTTTGGCGTGAAATAAATGGGGGGCGGGGAGGTCTCACGCAAAGGCGCAAAGGCGCAGAGGAGAACCGGGCAGTAGGGGAGAATGAGAGAAGGTAAAAGGAACAGGTAGTTTGTCGTAATTCAAATTGGCTGCTTGTCTTTGCGTCTTTGCGTCTCTGCGCCTTCGCGTGAGATCCTTCTCAGATGACACCCTGGCATCGCCACAGCCCCTCTTGCGACCCTGGGCGGCCCTCCCGTCCCCGCTCCGATCAGATCCCGCTCCTGTTATCGTGACGGTCCCTTTGGCGGTCGCGCGTGCGTCGGACGGCCCTTCTGCCCCTGCCCCGCTGGCCGCGCTTTGGGCCGCTCGCCGCGCTTCGCGGCCAGGTAATTGGGGTTCTGGGCCTGGCCGGTCAACTCGTAGAGGAAGCGGCTGGGGATACTGGGCCGGGGCTTGCCCCATTTTTGCCGGCTCAGGGCCAGCGTGAGCGTCAGCCGCCGCTTCGCCCGGGTCACGCCCACATAGCATAGCCGCCGCTCCTCGTCGATGGCCGAATCGTCCCCGGCCACGGAGCGAGCGTGCGGCAGCAGCCCCTCTTCCATGCCGACGATGTACACCTCGGGGAACTCCAGTCCCTTGGCGGCGTGCAGGGTCATCAGCGCTACCGCATCCCGCTGGAGTTTCGACTCCTTGTCCTTTTCCTGGTCGCTGTTGGCCAGGGCAGTTTCCTGGAGGAAACCGGCCAGGGTCGGCTCATTGGCCCGCTGCCGGTAGCTGCCCAGGGCATTGACGACTTCCTCGACGGCCGCCCAGCGGGCCTGCTGCCCTTCGGCGTCGGGGTAGAGCCGGCGGAGGTCCTCGCGGTAGCCGATCTCGTGGATCAGGTCGCGGACCACCTCGACCTGCGGCTCCCGCTGCAATCGCTGGTAGCGGCGCACCAGGTCGCAGAACTGGTCCACGGCCGGCAGGCCGGCCTGCGGCAGGACCTCCCAGAGCGGTTCCTTCCGGGCGATCGCCTCGGCCAGCAGGCGTTTGACCGTGCCCTGGCCGATGCCGCGGGGGGGCGTGTTGAGGATCCGCAAGAGCGAAGCTTCGTCGCGCGGGTTGGCCAGCACCTTCAGATAGGCCAGCACGTCGCGGACCTCCTTGCGGTCGTAGAACGACATGCCGCCCACCAGCACGTAGGGAATCTTCGCCAGGCGGAGTTCCATCTCGAACGTGCGGGGCTGCTCGTTGGTGCGGAAGAGGATGGCGAAGTCGCGCGGGGTGCGGCCCTCCCGGCCGATCCGCCTGGCCAGCTCTGCAACCACCGCCTTGGCCTCCTGGACCTCATCGTCCAGTTGCAGGATGCGGGGCTCCTGGCCGGCGGCGGTGGCCTGCAAGACCTTCGCGTGCCGGTGCCGGTTGAAGGCGATCAGGCGGTTGGCCCAGGCGAGGATCTCGCGGGTCGAGCGGTAGTTGATCTCCAGGCGGACCACCTTGGCCTCCGGCCAGTCCTTGCGGAAGTCGAGGATGTGGGCCACTTCCGCGCCCCGCCAACCGTAGATCGACTGGTCGTCGTCGCCCACCACGCACAGGTTGCGGTGGCCGGCGGCCAGGGTTTTGACGATGCGGTATTGGCTGCCGTTGGTGTCCTGGTACTCGTCCACCAGCAGGTGATCGAAGCGGCCGGCCTCGGCCGCGCGGATTTTCGGGAAGCGGCCGAAAAGCTCCTCGGTCAACAGCAGCAGGTCGTCGAAATCCACCGCCCCCGCGGCCCGCAGCGCCTCCTGGTAGCGGCGGTAGGCGGAGGCGGCCAGGTGCTCCTTGTCGCTCTGGGCGCGGGCGGCGGCCTGCGGGGGGCCGAGCGCGGCCATCTTCCAGCGTGCGACGAAGGCCAGCAACTCGCCCGGCCGCAGCAGGCCCTCGGCCGCGCGGATCTCGCGTAGCGCCGCGCGGGCCACGCCCTCCTGGTCGCCCCGGTCGTAGATGGCAAACCCGCCCGGATAGCCCAGGTGCGTAATGTGCCGCCGCAAGATCCGCACGCACAGCGAATGGAAGGTCGAGATTTCTGGCTGTTTGGGGAGCCGTTTGCCCAGCAGCGCGGCGGCCCGCTGGTGCATCTCGTCGGCCGCCTTGTTGGTAAAGGTGACGGCCAGGATGCGGTCCGGCACGGTGCCGCGGCGGATCAACTCGGCGATGCGGTAAGTGACCACGCGGGTCTTGCCGGTGCCGGCCCCTGCCAGGACCAGCAGCGGGCCCGAGGGGGTCATCACGGCCGCGTGTTGTGAGGCGTTGAGTTGCATGGCTGAGCTTGGATGGTAAGCGGCGCCGGTCCACGGCGGAAGGGGCCCCCGCCGGCCGCGGGTTGGGGCGGCGTCTCCGACCACGCCCCCCTGCCGCGACCGCGGGTCTCCTTCGCTGCCCGGGAGACCTGACGGTCGCCTCACGGCGGGGTCAGAGACCCGCGCCGAACAGGGCGTGCCACCCAACGCCCTTGACGCCCCTCCCCCGTCAGCGCTATACTTGTGAATTCCCTCTGCCAACCGTTCAGACCGGGGAGTAATCCATGAAGAGCCAGCGGCGGCATGAATTGCAGACCAACATGTTGGCGGACTGGCTGGGAGAATGGCTCGGGCGGATCAAGCCGTACCAGAATGCCATCCTGGCGACGGCCATCCTGGTGGTCGTGGTCGTGCTCGGATTCATGTGGTGGCGCAACCGTTCGGCCTCGCTTGCCGCAGAGGCCTGGGCGTCGGTGCGTCTGAACGAGGATGCGCCCCAGGCTTACGAGGACGTCGCGCAGCGGTTCCCCAAGACGCCGGCGGGCGAGTGGTCCGCCATCCTGGCTGCCGATCAGTACCTCTTGATCGGCGCGATCCAGCTCTTCCACAACAAGGCGATGGCGGTCCAGGCCCTCGGCCGCGCGGAGGGACTTTACCTGAAAGCACTGCAAGAGGGCAGCACGCCCATGGCCCAGGAAAGGGCCACTTTCGGCTTGGCTCGCACGCTCGAATGTGAAGGCCGCCTGGATGACGCCGTCAAGCGGTATCAGGAGGTGGTCGAGCGCTGGCCGACGGGCATGTTCCGCGCGGCCGCGGAAGACCGCATCCGGGACCTGGGGAAAGAGTCCATCAAACGCTTCTACGACGATTTCGCCAAGTTCAACCCCAAGCCGCCTGCCAAGGAAGCCGGGCCGGGGCCCAAGTCCAAGCTCGGACCGCCGCCGGAAAATCCGCCGGACGTACCCGCCACGCCCACCAAGCCGGAAGTGCCAGCCAAGCCGGGGGCCCCGGCCAAGGCGGAGGTCCCGGCCAAGGTGGAGGTCCCGGCCAAGAGTCCGTTGCCGGGCAAGGCCGCGCCCGACCAGCCTCCGCCGCCGCAGAAACCCGAGCCGCCGGCCAAGGGTCGTTGACCACCCGCACAAAGCCGCGACCGTTGGTCGCGGGAGGGCGCGGCCAACGGTCGCGGCTTTGTTTCAACCGCGATGCCCGCGCCGCTGCGATGCAACTGTCTAACGAGCCCTTCGAGTTCGTCGTGGATGCAAGCGAGGCAGGCCAGCGGCTCGATGTGCTGCTGACCATTCGCTTTCACGATTACAGCCGCGGGCATCTGCGGCGGGTCATCTCGGCCGGCGGGGTCCAGGTCAACGGCAAGGGGGGCAAGCCCGCCTATCGCGTGCTCCGCGGACAGCGGATCTCAATCGTCCTGCCGGAGATCCCCCGGCAGTCGCCCCGCCCCGAAAACATCCCCCTGGAAGTCCTCTATCAGGACGAGGACCTGCTGGTGGTGAACAAGCCGGCGGGCATGGTCGTGCATCCGGCCCGCGGGCACTGGTCCGGCACGCTGGCCGGCGCGCTGCAGTATCATTTTGGGCCCAGCTTGAGCAGCACGGCCGGGCCGCTGCGGCCGGGGATCGTACACCGCCTGGACCGCGACACGAGCGGGGCGATCCTGGTGGCGCGGACCGACCAGGCGCACAGCCATCTTGGCGCGCAGTTCCGCGCCCGCTCGGTCGAGAAGGAATACTTGGCCCTGGTCAGCGGCCGGCCCGACCGCGACCGCGACTTGATCGACTGTGCGATCGGCTTCCATCCCGTCGAGCGCGAGAAGATGGCCATCCGGCGGGACGAGTCGGCCAGCCGGTCGGCCCAAACCTTTTACGAGGTTCTGGAGCGGTTCGACGGTTTCGCGGCGCTGCGGGTGCTGCCGAAGACCGGCCGCACGCACCAAATCCGCGTGCACCTGGCCCACGTGGGCTGTCCGGTCCTCTGCGACCGGCAGTATGGGGGCCGCTCGCAGGTGACGCGGCGGGACATCCGCCGCGAGAGTGAAGACAGCACCGTGCTGCTGGCCCGGCAGGCCCTGCACGCCCGGCGGCTGCGGTTCCTGCATCCCCGCACCGGCAAGCCCTTGGAGGTCGTCGCCCCCCTGCCGGCCGACATGGCCGTCGTCCTCGACGAGCTGCGGCAATGGAGGAGGAACTAGGGATCGGGGATTGGGGATTTTGGGCGGCCCTTCGCACCCTCCTCACGCTTCACGCCCTTCTCACCCTGGCCCCTGACCCTTCTCACGCACTGAGGCGTGGCTGATTACGTCGCCTGCTTGCTGCCTCGTGATGGAGGGGATAGGATGGCGGACGGCATCAGGGGTAGAGGGAAGGGTAACGCGGGGCAGCTCTCGTCACCTTGCTCTCAGTGTATGCCCGGGGGTGTGCTTTCGATAGCCTGCACGGGAGGAACATTATGGAACGAAATGACATCGGAAAAATCAGCCGTCGGACTTTTCTGGCATCGGTTCCCATCGCCGCCTCCGTGCCGCTGTTGCATGAGGCCACGGAGGCAAAGGGGACGGATACGGGGCTGGCCTTGAAGGGGGGAGCGCCGGTTCGCACCACGATTCTCAGCACCTCGTGCCCCGGGTCCCAATTCTACGATCAGCACGAACAGGACCTTGCGGACGCGGCCATTTCCACGCACGGCTTGTTCCGCTGGTATGGCCCGGAGGGCCGACCGCAGCCCACGAAAGTGGCGACCTTCGAAAAGGAGTTTGCCCAGGTCCTGGGTGTCAAGCACGTGCTCGGCATCACCTCGGGGACGGCGGCCTTGCATACGGCCCTGACGGCTCTGGGCGTAGGCCCGGGCGATGAGGTGATTCTGCCCGCTTGGACCTGGTATTCCTGTTACTACACCATCCTCATGACCGGCGCCCTGCCGGTTTTTGCCGAGGTGGACGACTCCTTCGCCATGGATCCCAGGGATTTCGCCAGGAAGATCACTCCGCAAACCAAGGCGGTGATGGTCGTGCACCTGTTCGGAGCGCCCGCCGACATGGACCCCATCATGCAGGTGGCGCGCCGGCACAACCTCAAGGTCTTGGAAGATTCCGCGCAGTGTGCGGGGGGCCAGTACAAGGGCAAGCGCACCTCGACCATCGGCGACATGGGGATTTTCAGTTTCCAGCTCCACAAGATGATCACCGCGGGCGAGGGCGGAGCGGTGGTTACCAACGACCCGCTGTTGTACGAGCGCGCCGTTCGCTTTCACGATCTCGGTCTGCTGCGGCCCCCCACCCAGGCCCAGGTGGGCACAGGCGCCATGCCGTATTTCATGGGAGTCAACTATCGCATGAACGAAATGACGGGGGCCGTGCTGCTGGCCCAACTGCGGAAGCTCGACGGCATCCTGGCCCAACAGCGCCGCAGGGGCGGGTACGTCATCGAGCGGGTGAGCCGCATACCGGGAATCAAGATGCGGCGGAGCAACGATTGGAAGGGCGAACTCCACCTCACGGTCGATTTGTTGTTGTCGAGCCAGGCGTTGCGCGACCAATTCCTGAAAGCCATGAAGGCCGAGAACGTCCCGATGGAGCGGCCCAGCGCCGCCGTGGTCCTGCCGGCCCAGCCCCCCATCGCCAACAAAGCCGTCCCCCATCCGGCGTGGCCGTCCTTTAATTCGCCGCGCGGCAAGGAACTTCGTTACGGCGCGGACAGTGTCCCACGCACGATGGAAATCTTCAACCGAACCGCCACGCTTACGGTGGGGCCGAAGTATAGCGACCGCGATCTGGATGACATCGTCGCCGCCGTCACCAAAGTGTACACGGCACTGGTCCATTAAGGCCGGCGGAAGAGCGGCGGGTTCGAAAGAAGCTGCGCGCCGTGCGCCCCCGTCGGCGGTGGGCGCAGGCGGCGGCCGAAGGAGAAGATTTTGCCCTGGCGAAAGACCTTTCGCGAGTACACCTGGAGGCGCTGTCTTGGCGATGTGTCGGGCGGGGCAATCGCCTCGCTGATTGCCCTCCCTTACGGTTTGGCGCTGGCGTCGTTGATGGGACTCCCTCCCATCCTGGGCGTATATACCTCGATCATCTCGGCGCCTTTTTGCGCGGTGTTGGGCCGTAATCCCGTACTCATCGGCGGCACTTCCAGCGTGACCGTTCCCTTCATCGCCGCGGCCGTGCGTGCCCAGGGCATCTCCGGTGCGGCGAAAGTCTGTATTTCCGCCTCCATCGTGATGATGGCCTTTTGTATTCTGCGGCTGGGCCGCCACGTCGCCAAAGTGCCGCACTCCGTCGTGGCCGGGTTCTCCTGCGGGATCGGCGGCATGATGATCATCTCGCAGTTGCGCACGATCTTCGCTCTCCACGCGCCCACGGGCGGATGGAAAGAGTCGATGCTCGCGCAACTGCTGCAGGTCATGCAAAACCTCGGCCAGATGCGCCTCCCGCCGTTCTTTGTGGCTTTAACCGTCGTGCTGATTGCCACGCTGGTGGCGTATCGGTTCCCCCGCAGCCCGGCGCCCTTGTTCGGAGTCGTGGCCGCGCTTATCGTGGGCAGGATTTTTGGATGGCACGAGAAGGAAGTCGGCATTTTATTCGCCGGCCTGCCGTCACCGGTGGGATTTCATTGGGAGCCGTCGGACGTGTGGAACGTGCTCCCCGCGGCTTTCGGCTTGGCCTTTGTATCGTCCGTCAATCTGCTCATGACCTCGCGGGTGGTGGAACACTTTCGCGGCCGTCATCAGTCGATGAAGAAGCACGACGCCGACGCGGAGCTGGGGGCCTACGGCATTGCGAATCTCATCGGCGGCACCTTTGCAGCGCCCACCAGCGTCGGAATCGCCGCACGGAGCCTGGCCAACGTGCAGTGCGGCGCCAGCACCGCCGTGTCCAACGTCATCCACGCCGTATTCCTCGTGGGCTTCCTGACCATGGGCACGCAGTTTCTGGCCCAGATACCGTTGGCGGCGCTCGCGGGAGTCACGGCCTGGATGGGCGCCCGCCTGCTGGATTGGAGCACCTGGAGGCGTCTGGGCAAGATGCGGCGCGTGGATGCCGCCGCGTTCGTCGGGACGACGGTTGCGGTTCTGATGGTCAACGCCGTTGCGGCCATCGCCATCGGCTGTTTCTTCCACGTGCTGGGCTATGTTTACCGCCGCTTCTTTCCGCTGCCTTCTGCGTGAGCGCCGACCGCGCGGCGGAGGCAGCCACAGGGCCGCAGGGACGAGGGCGGGAGGGTGGACACTGATTCTCCGCAAAGAGAATTGGTAGAACAGGCTCGTTTACGAGCCTTCCCGCCGAAGGCGGTATTCGGCCCGACGTTCACGTCGGGTTGGAAGGGCTGCGGGCACTCCTGCGCTTTCAGCCGTTCGCCGGGTACCCTACGGGTGGCTCCCGAACAACAGTCCCATCAAATCGCGGGTGCCCAGCGGCGTGGGGCTGCCCAAGACCTCGCCCGCCGCAAAACCGGCCGCCATGCCCTGCTGACGGGCGTAGGCCGTAAACCGCTCCAGCCACTCCTGCTTCTCGGGTGGGAACTGCGACTTGTAACAGCCGATGGCGGCCATCTTCGTCTGCAGCACGTCGCCGATGTCCACCACCACCGCATTCGGCGCATTGGGAGCCAGGCTGCGAAACGCCAGGTAGGTGTAGAGCAGGGCCGGAATGCTGTGGGCGGGCAGTCCCTCGAAATGCTCGTCCCACTTGCTCAGCTTGGCGTAGAACACGGCGGCTTCGGTGATGAGCCGGGCCTGGTAGTGGTCCGGCGAGGCCAGCGGCGTGCAGGCCCCCAGGCCGATGACCAGCCGCGGCCGGTGCCGGCGGAACTGCTTGGCCAGGGCGACCCGCGACTCGAAGGTGTCGAAGAGCCGCCGGTTCGGCAGGTCGAGGGTCGCGCGGTGGACGGCCCCCAGCACCGCGGCGGCCTCGCGGGCCTCGGCCAACCGCACCTGGGGCCCCGGCGAGCCGGGCGTCGGCTCGCCGTCGGTCAGGTCCACGATCCCCACGCGGTAGCCCTGCCGGGCCAGCTTGGCCAAGGTGCCGCCGCAGGCGATCTCGACATCGTCGGGATGGGCTCCGACGGCCATTACGTCCAGGGGTTTATCGTCCACGAGCATGACTCCGGGGATGCGTTTTCGTCTGCGGAATTATAGCCGCCGGCGGCTTGGCCGGCACGGGGGGTGACACAGGGCTACCCCGCACGGGTGCCATGCCCACGCTTGCGTGGGCATGTCTGGGTGGGCCGCGTACATGCTGCTGTCTCGCTGCGCTCGCTTAGCAAGCATGGCACCCATTCGGCCGCCGCTTGACACGCGTCTGGCCGCCAGTCCATAATCGCCTGCGATCCGCCCCGCTGAACCCCGAGAGGAGATCCGCCATGAGATGGTTTGCTTCGTGCCTGCTGGCGATGGCTGTGGGCCTGGCCGCCTGTGTCTCGGTCCGGGCCGCCGGACCTGAAGAGAACCCCGCCGCCACGGGGAAGATTCGGGTACTGTTGACATTCGGCGGTCACGGCTTCGAGGAGAAGCCGTTCTTCGCCATGTTCGACGCCCTGCCCGGCGTCGTTTACAGCAAGGCCCCGCTGCCCGAGTCGGCCGCGCTGCTCAAGCCGGGCCTGCAGAAGCAGTTCGACGTGCTCGTGATGTACGACATGTGCGGCAAGTTCTCGCCGGAGGAGCAGAAGGCGTTCGTCGCGTTGCTCCGGCAGGGCATCGGGGTGGTATCGCTGCACCACAACCTGGGCGCCCACCAGGGCTGGCCCGAATACACGAAGATCATCGGCGGCAAGTTCTGCCTCAAGGCCGAGGATTTCGGCGGGAAGACCTACGGCCCCTCGACCTACGAGCACGGGCAGCAGATCCACGTGACCGTGGCCGACGAGCATCACCCGATCACCCGCGGCCTGGCCGACTTCACGATCGAAGACGAGACGTACGGCAACTGCTACATCCGCCCGGGTGCGTACGTGCTCTTGCGGACCGACAACCCGAAGAACAATCCGTCGCTGGCCTGGATAAACCCGTACGGCAGGAGCCGGGTATTTTACTTCCAGCTCGGGCACGACTCGAAGGCCTGGTCCAACCCGGCCTATCCGGACATCCTTTCCCGCGGCATCCGCTGGGCGGCCGGACGGTAAGGGGCCACTACATCGCCACTTCCTCACCCACGACGGCCTGAAGCCCTCGGGCAACCAGGGCGGCGCGCGGGAGGCGGAGCTTCTTGGCGAGCCGGTCAGCCTGCGCTAGAAGGCCCTTCTCCACGGTGATGCAGATTGTCCGTGAGCCGGCGCCGACTCGCGGACGGCCGCGCTTGGCTCTTGCCCGGGCCAACTGCGCCCGTTGCCGGGCGTTTGGGGGTCCAAACGTGTCGGCTACAAACTCGCGGTCGAACTCCGTGGTCGC
>Ga0181527_1001179_pt1 | contig 27641 bp, 21 predicted proteins | sample PEATcosm2014_Bin_30_FD_119762 | JGI IMG/M metagenome (GOLD analysis project Ga0181527, IMG submission 119762) | Peatland microbial communities from MTU Mesocosm Facility, Houghton, MI, USA - PEATcosm2014_Bin06_60_metaG | ecosystem: Environmental > Terrestrial > Soil > Wetlands > Peat | place...
AGGGCTCGGTGGACTCGCAATCGCAGCGGACAGCTCATGCAAGGGCTTTGGTGATCTCTGCGATAATCAAGTCCTGCTCTCTTTCTTCGAGATACGGGTGCATCGGGAGGCTGAAAATTTTTGCCGCAATTCGCTCCGCGACCGGAAACTGTCCTTTTTGGAATCCCAGGAACGCGAAAGCTTTCTGCAGATGAAGCGGCTTGGGATAGTAAATGGCCGTGGGTATTCCCTTACTTTTCAATCCGGCCATCAGCTTCTCGCGATGTTCGCTTTGTACCGAATATTGCGCCCAGGCGGAGCGACACTGCTCAGGAATATGGGGAACAATCACTTTGCCCTGCAGGCCGGCGGAATATCGCTCGGCCACGGCCTGCCTTTTCCCCAGCTCCTCTTCAAAAATTTCCATCTTTGCAAGTACCACGGCCGCCTGGATCGTGTCCATTCGCCCGTTGATGCCGATTCGCACATTTTCGTACTTGTCATTCCCCTGGCCGTGGATCCGCAAAGATTTGAGACTATCGATTGTTTCCTCGTCATTACAGAATACCGCGCCTCCGTCCCCGTAACAGCCGAGAGGTTTTGCGGGAAAGAAGCTTGTTGCGGCCATGTCTCCAAACGAACCCGCTCTTTTTCCCCTGCGCACTGCGCCGAAACTCTGGGCGGCATCCTCAAGCACCAAGAGACCGAATTCCTTGGCTACTCTATCGATAGCATTGTAGTCCGCGCAGAGTCCGAAAAGATCGACCGGAATTATGGCTTTCGGCTTTAGGGCCGCTGGTACTCCCGGCGCAACCCTTTCGCCGTTCCTGAGGGATACCATCGTCGCGCGAAGCTTCTGCGTATCGATGTTGTATGTCTTTTCGTCGATGTCAACAAAGACCGGCGTTGCGCCGAGCAGCGATATCACTTCTGCGGTCGCGATAAAGGTGAACGTCGTGGTAAACACCGCGTCGCCCGGCCCAACGCCTTTGGCCATCAGCGCCAAGAGCAACGCATCGGTACCGCTCGAACAAGAGAGGCAGTGCTTTGTGCCGACATACCGGGCGAGGACATCTTCAAGTTCGGTGATTTCCCGGCCCATGATGAAGCCGGCGCGATCAAGAATTTCATTGATCCGTTTTTGCACGGAAGGTCTTATGTGCTCATATTGCTTTTTCAAATCAATGAAGTCCATGATTCCTTTCAGTACGCTACCGCCCGCGGCCGTGCTGCGGCAGATCTCCGCTCTCAGGGGGTTGACGGATGGGTTCAAGGTTCCCAAAAGGACAGTCAGCGTCTCTCGCGCATGAACCGGGCGCGGTCGTCTTGTTTATGCATCTTCCATGATTCTAAGAGGCATGATGAGAAAGAGATCTTCGCTTTTCTGGTCCGTTTCCTTGCCATATTCCGGATAAATGAGACAGGCGCTGATGTGGGTATTCATTTCAATCCGTATCTTGGGCACCGAAATAATGCCGAGAATTTCCATGAAGTATTGGGCATTGAATCCGACGGCATGCTCGGGTCCTTCGTATTCCGCGGGAACGATTTCCCGCGCTTCCGCGCCGATGTCCCTGTTGAGCACGATCACCTCGAGTTTGGAGTGCCGAAAGAGGAACTTGACAAGATGCGTCTTCTGGTTTGACAAAACAGAAACCCTCTTTACCGCCTCAAGAACCGCGTTTTTTTCCAGGATAGCCTTCTTCGGATTGACCTTTGGAATTGCTTTTTCGTAATCCGGGTACGGGCCTTCGATGAGCTTGGAACACATTCGAATGCCGTCGGCCTCAAAGAGAACGTATTTGTCGCCGAGCGTCACCGCAATCGGGTCCTGCGGCTTGCCCTGATCGATGACGCGCGCAAAATGCAGCAGCGTCTTGGGGGAAACGATCATGGAAACGTTTTTTTCAAGAGCATCCTCTCTTTTCCAAAAACAGCCGCCAAGACGATGTCCATCGGTGGCGACCATTCCGGTTCTGGCCCGGTCCAGTTTCCAAAGCACTCCGCACAAAGAAGTCCTCGATTCATCCCGCGAAACCGCGAAGCTGCTTTTTAAAATCAAGTCCTTAAGACATTCTGACTTTACTTTAAAGTCAATTCCATCCTTTATTTCCGGAAATGAGGGAAAGTCCTCCGCTCCTATTCCGGCCAGTTTACACGAGAATCCCTTCTTGCTTTCAATAATCAATACGTTCACATCAATGGTGAACGTAATATCTCCTTCAGGAAGTTCTCTCACGATTTCGAAAAGTTTCCTTGCGTTCACGGTTATTTCCGCTTCGCCGTCACACGCCGCTTCTGCCGAGACTGCAATCGAATGATCAAGATCGGTTGCCGTCACAAGCACCTTTGCCTTTGAAAACGATATCTTGAAATTCGACAGGATTTGCAAGGATGTCTTTAGCGGAATTATCGGGTAACTCTTCTGAATAACTTCGTAGATGCTGTTTTTAGAAATTACGCATTCCATTGGTGTCTGCGCCTTTCCGGTTGAATCCGATAGCGAGCGCATTCCGCGAAGCTAGCTTCGCGGTTAGCGAGCGACTATAGATATGTTTTTTTTCCATAGGGATGGAAAATTGTCATTTTATTCCCTAAGGTTAGGTAGTTGCGCTTCGCGCTTATCATCATATCGTTTGCCTTTTTCCCGAAGCCTGCTTCGGGGTCTTTCAATGTCACAGCCCGCGCGCGACTGCACTTTGGGCGGCTCAAACGGACTCCTAAAAAGTACAGGGTTTAACGGTCAGCAGGGAATCCACGTCGACGTCGACGGAATTCCTCCTTTCTCATATCCGCGTGAAGGCTGAAATTTCTATTTCAAAATATATATAAACAAATAGTGATAAAAATAGATTTGTTGATAGTATGACAAATAGATACAAAGCCTTGAAATAAAAGAGCCGGTTCTGTTGATATTGTGTGAAAGAGAGTGGATAAGATGGTACCGGGTTTGGTGGCGGCGGTGCAGGAGCGGCCGCCAACATGATGTCCACAGGATAGTGTGGAATGAGTACTGTGGGTAATAATGCGAACGAGCCGCGCCGGATGGTGCATCAGACACTCTTATCTTTCGAAAGAAGGGAAATGATACTCGCAATGTCGGTCGAGAGAGATTTTTCGGTCCTTCTGAGAGCGTCTATATGGCGAATGGCATGGATCACGGTACTGTGGTCTCTGCCGCCAAAGTGCAAACCAATTGATTTTAGTGAATAATTCGTAAACGACTTAACGATGTACATTGCCACTTGCCTGCAAAACGCCACTTCTTTACGGCGATTTTTTTCCCGGACATTGTTCAGGGGGACCTTGTAGAAGTCTGCAACGGTTTCGATGATCTTTTCTATGGAGAACCGTGTTCTTTCCTGTTTCTGCGTGCCCTCAATGATGGTTTTCACCAGATCCATCGTGATGTCGCGCTTTGTTATTGAGGAATAGGCCAGAAGCCGGATGATGATGCCTTCGAGTTCCCGAATATTCGAGGAGACCGACTCGGCTATGAGCAGGAGAATGTCTTCCGGGATATTCAGCTTGTCCTGTTCGGCCTTTTTCTTGAGAATGGCCACTCTGGTTTCGAGGTTGGGCGGTTGAATATCCACGCAGAGGCCCCATTGGAACCTGGAGACAAGGCGATCCTGGAGGCCCTTGAGCGAATTTGGGGGGAGATCAGACGTGAGGACAATTTGTCGCTGGTTCTGGTACAACGTGTTGAAAATGTAAAAGAACTCTTCCTGCGTGCTTTCCTTTCCGGAGAGAAACTGGACGTCGTCCAGAAGCAGGACGCTGGCCGATTTGAATCCGTCGGAAAATTTTCTCGTGCTGTTGTTTTTTATTGCATCAATGAAATTGAGATAGAATTCCTCCGAAGAGGAATACGCGACCCGGAGGTCTTTTCTCTGTGTCAGCAGGAGGTTGCCCACCGCCTGCAGGAGGTGGGTCTTGCCGAGACCGACGCCGCCGTAGATAAGCAGCGGGTTGAATTTGGTCTTTCCGGGTGCATGTGCCACGGCGAGCGCTACACTCTTTGCGAATTCGTTTCCCGGGCCAACCACGAAACAATCAAAGGTGAAGTTGCGATTGAAAGACGTCGAGGATGGCGGCGTTTTTAACTGCAGCGAAGGGGCGGTTCTTTTTTCGGACGGGGGCGGCGCCGCAACCGCCGAATCGGAATCAACGACAAGAAGGATTTCGTCCAACGCCGGAAGGTGTGTTCTTGCCGCCGAGAGAATTCTCGTTTTGTAATGTTGTTCAAGGAAATCGAGAACAAACGGGCTGGGGACGGCGACCACGAGCTTTGTGCCGCCCCTTATTTCCCTGGCACAAAGGGGACGGAACCATGTTTCAAATGAGGCGGAGTCCACCAAGCGAGAAATGTCGGAGAGAATATTTTCCCACAGGGCTTCCAGCATAGAACACCACGTGCGCAAGGGCGCACCGCCAGGCGAAACACCTGCGGGCGTTTCGAGAATCGCAACGAAACCATTCGTTGTGAGGGATCGGAATTCCGCCCGAGCAGTTACCCGGCCGGTCATTTCTTCGCTAAGAAACTACATAAGAAACCGGAAAAAATCAATTGCAAGCGTTCCGAATACTGTTAAAATGCTTTGACAGTCCATCGTGACTGAAATCATTTTTAGAGGCACGAAAGGAAAATCTTCATGAAAAGAACATTTCAGCCTTCGAAGAGGAAAAGGACAAATACGCACGGATTTAGAAAAAGAAATTCAACCAAATCGGGTAGGAAGGTTCTCAAAAAGAGGAGGGCCAAGGGCCGTAAACGCCTCTCGGCATCCGACAAATAACGCGCGTGAAGACGCGCATGGTGCAAGGGGCGCGAAGCTTTAGGATTGCCTCGAGGAGGGAGATATCCTTTCTTTGGAGGATGGGTTCGCGGTGGACGTGTTCCGCCTTCACGATTGTTTTTTTGAATCGCTCGTTTGAATGCGACAGAGCGGCGTTTATTGTAGGCAAGGCCAATGGGAATGCAGTTCAGAGGAACAAAGCAAAGAGAATTCTGAGAGAGATATTTCGTAACAATAAGAGCAGCACCCCACCCTTTTTCGATATCCTCATAAAGCCTGCGGGCAAGAATTTGCCTTCTGCGGAAGAACTAAGAAGCAGCTATTTACAATGGAAAACTGTTGCAAGAAAATAGGGACGTTTCTCCTATCTTCTCTCATTATGCTGACGAAAGCCGTGCTTGCGGTTCCTCCGGGGACCTGCAGGTTTTCGCCCTCATGCAGCCACTATGCAATGGAGGCGGCTCGAACCTTTCCCCTTCATCGGGCAATCGTGCTCATTGCCGTGCGATTGTTGAAATGCACGCCCCTTTCTGTTGGTGGTTTTGATCCGGTGCCCAAAGGGCATGGAAAGGTTTGTGGCCTTGAATAAGAATACACTCCTCGCATTTATCCTGATACTTCTTACGTTTGTTTGTTTTAGCCTGTACGAAAGCTATTCTGCAAAAAGAAACCGGGCGGCCGCGGCGTCATCCGGATTCGCAAAGGGCCCGGCAGTTGAAACCAACCGGCCGGCCCAGCAGCAGGTCGTGCCGCAAATCACCGGGGAGACGTCAGCGGTGGCGATCAGCGCCGGAGCCGATACCTCGCGCGTGCGGGCTCCGGCAGGAGACACCGCGTGGATCGATAACGGCAAAATGCTTTGCGGAATTGCCGAAGTTGGAGCGAGAATAGTTTCCCTAAAGATGAAGGACTACGGCTACGACAGGATTTCGCCAAAGGGTTTTGATGCCAAGGAGCGAGTCGACCTCGTGGCGCGGTCACTTGTGGGCGGTGGAAATCTGAGCATAGACGCAGAGAACTACGACGCGAAACTTTTCAAGCTTCAAGATTCGGTCTCACGGATCCGCATCGGGAGCGGGCAAAAAGCATCCCTTTCATTTTCGTACCGCACCGCCGCAGGCACCACCGTCATAAAGCGATATTCCTTTGAGGGAGAGTCCTACAGGATTGGGCTGGACATTTTGTCTCCGTCGCTCGACGGCAAGAGCATTACCGTAAGCTGGCGGTGCGGAATTACGGAAAGCGAGTATTTGAAAGGGACTTCCGCCCAGAACAGTGGCGCGTATGTGAATGAACAGCGGAAAGTGCATGTGTTCGGCGGAAAAAGCATTGAGCACATTCAAATAAAAAGGCCGGATGATAAGATAGACCCGAAGACGGGGTTCTACAAATGGGCGGCACTCACGTCAAAGTACTTTACGGTTGCGCTTGTTCCGGACACCGTGAAGGACGCGGACATATCCATCGAAGGATACGATTCCAAGGAATACGACGATGTGAAAGCGGAAGGCAAAAAGGGGCCTATTGTGGATTACTCCGTATCAATCAAGCGCACCGGCGATGGGTCGCGCGAAGGATACTGGCTGTTTGCCGGACCCAGCAAGCTTTCACTTCTTCGCTCGTACCGCGCCGGTCTTGAGAAAGTCCTTTTCGGCGGATGGGAAGTGTTTTTGCGTGCCGACCTCTGGTTTCCCTACATCTGCGAAGTGCTGCTGTGGTTGCTTGTGTATGTCAACAACCTTGTGAAGGACTACGGCGTCACCATCATCATTCTCACGATCATTACAAGGGTCATTACCTATCCCCTTTCGCAAAGCAGTATGAAATCGATGAACCGGATGAAACTCCTTCAGCCGAAAATCAACCATATTCGCGAACGGTACAAGACGAATCCAAAAAAGATGAACGAAGAGATCATGGCCATGTATCGGGAGGAAGGCGTCAATCCGCTCAATCCGGGCTGCCTGCCGATGTTTCTCCAGATGCCGATCCTGATTGCATTGTACGTCGTTCTTCAGAAGGCAATAGAGCTAAGGGGCGCACACACGGTATTGGTTCCGTGGGTAAAGGACCTTTCGCAGCCGGAAATCTTTGTCGCTCTTCAAAGCATACCTTTTGTGGGAGGGCTTTTCCCCAACGGATTGCCCTGGTATGGAAACGGAATTGCCATCATGCCGGTGATAATGGCTATCCTCACCTTCATCCAAAACAGGATGACCATAAAAGATCCCAATCAGAAAGCCATGATCTATTTCATGCCGATTTTCATGCTTGTAATATTCAACAACTTGCCCGCCGGGCTTGTTTTCTACTGGACATTTTCCAACGCCCTCGGCATCCTTCAACAATACATTCTGAACAGGAGCATGGAAAAAGAGGCCGTTGCATATCGGGCCGCCGCGGAAAAAAATCAGCGGTCCGGCACAAAGGCCCGAAAGTAGAATCCGACACGTAGCCTTCTGGTTCCGCTGACGCCTGTCGGCGGGGGCTCCACGGGATCGTAGTGAATACAAAGACAATTGCAGCTCTTTCGACCCCCAGAGGAACGGGGGCGATTGCCGTCGTTCGCGTTTCGGGCCCCCGCGCGATCTCCGCGGTGGAAAAATGTCTTGATCCGTTTCCCGAGTTTCGCAAATGCGAGCCCCAGCGCATCAAACTCTACAGACTTGTCTCGCCCCGCACCCGGAAAATTATCGATCAGATTACTGCAGTCAAGTATGAGGCCCCGCATTCGTTCACCGGCGAGGATATGGTTGAACTGTTTTGCCATGGCGGGAGGATTGTCGTGGAAAAAGCGCTTTCCATGCTGATGGACGAGGGCGTAGACCTTGCAAAGAGAGGTGAATTTACAAGACGGGCATTTCTCAACGGCAAGTTCGACCTCCTGAAAGCCGAGTCGATTCTCGGGCTCATTGAAAGCAGTACCGAGAAGGAATATACCGCATCGTTAGAGGCGTACATGGGCGGCTCTAGCGCCAGGCTTATTCGTTGGAAAGAGAGTGTGAAGAATGTGCTGAGGGATATTGAAGCCGCAATAGAGTTTCCTGATGAGGCTGATGTGAAAAAGTCAAACGGGGGACACATTGAGCGGATAGCGGAAATAAGGAAAGAAATTGAAATGGAGGCGAAAAAGAGGCTGCGGAGCCATATTATAGAAAAGGGAATTGTGGTGCCTGTTGTGGGCATTGCAAACGCCGGCAAGTCCAGCTTGTTCAATGTGTTGTTGGGGTTCGACAGATCCATTGTTCATAGTCAAGAAGGAACAACCCGTGACGGGGTTGGTGAGGACATTCAAATTTCCGGCGAGAAGGTAACAATTCTTGATACGGCAGGGCTCAGGGAAACAAACAACGAAGTTGAACAATTGGGGATTCAGAGAACATGGGACTATATCCGCAAGGCGGCAATGGTTATTTGGGTAACCCCGGCAGACAGGGACATCACGGCGCAGGAGAGGTTATTGACAAACGATGAGACACGGGAAAAAACGATCTGCGTCATAAGCAAGATTGATATTGGTGACCCGGACGTGAAGAAAAAGTTCTGCATGGAAGAAAAGGTCCCATGGGTCTCCGCTTGTCTTCTGGACTCAAAGGGGCGCGAGGGTCTGGTACGCTTCGTTGGGGCCAGCGTAGAGAAGAATGCGGGAGCCATTGAAACATCCAACGTCATTCGAACCAAGCGACACGAGATTATTGCAAGGCGGATGATCGGAAGTCTCCTTGAAGCGGAAAAAGACGGCAGCGCGGGTGAGGAAATAGTGTCCGTACATCTTCAACGATTTCTTTCGGAAATTGGTGACTTGGCCGGCGAGACCGCAAACGAGGAGATTCTAGATAGTATTTTTTCTGAGTTCTGCATAGGGAAATAAGAAGCGCATTTGTTGTGTCGTCTGCCTTTTCCTCGCGGCTTGCTTCGGGGTTCTTCAATTACGCCATAGATCTTCCGCAGGACTGTTCCGCACTCACCGCGGAAAATAAGGGCAGTAAGAAGCCGGTCCGCATTCTCACTGCATTTCTGATTTCGCATTTGGTATTTTTAGAGTGTCTAGGGATTGTTTCACGTGAAACAAGTCAAAGTTGGGCTAGTCTATGAAGTTTGATATCGTCGTTATCGGCGGCGGTCATGCCGGCATTGAAGCCGCCCACATTTGCGGTAAGAAGCGGCTTCGAGTGCTTCTTGTGACTTCTCATTTGGATCTGATCGGCCAGATGTCCTGCAATCCGGCTATCGGCGGAATTGCAAAAGGAAACATTGTCCGTGAGGTTGATGCTCTTGGCGGAGTAATGGGCCGGATTACGGACAGGGCCGGAATACATTTCAAGATGCTCAACAGGACAAAGGGCATGGCGGTGTGGGGAAACAGGGCCCAGGCGGACAAGAAATTGTACCGGACCTTGGCGAGGCAGGTTCTTGAAAATCAACCCACCCTCTTCTTGCGGCAGGGGCTGATTACGGAAATTCGAACGCTAGGCGGCAGGGTTCGCGCCGTTGTAATGGACAACGGAGAGGAGATTGAGGCTTCGGCAATTGTCCTGGCCATGGGGACATTTCTCAATGGCGTGGCGCATATCGGGCTCACCTCCTTTGCGTCCGGAAGGCTTGGGGAGCCACCGTCGTGCCGCCTCACGGAATCGTTGAAGGAATGCGGCATTGAGTCAGACAGATTAAAGACCGGAACATCCCCAAGAATCGACGGTCGCACGGTGGATTATCAAAAAATGGAGGTCCAGGAGGGAGACGAATCGCCCTGGCCGTTTTCTTTTTCCTCCAACTATAAACCGCAGAACAGGGCCGTCTGTTGGGTGACCAGATCGTCGGCGCAAACTCATGAAATTATCCTTTCCAATCTTCACAGGTCGCCCCTGTACACCGGAAAGATTAGGAGTGTCGGGCCACGGTACTGTCCATCAATCGAGGACAAAGTGGTGCGGTTTGGAGAAAGGGATGGTCATACATTATTTTTAGAGCCTGAGGGACTCGGTACCAGCGAGATGTATCTCAATGGGTTGTCAACGAGCCTGCCTTTTGATGTCCAGGTTCTCATGGTGCAAAGTGTTCCGGGGTTGGAACGCGCCTCTATTATGAGGCCGGGATACGGAATAGAGTACGACTATTTTCCACCAACACAGCTGTTACCGACTCTGGAATCCAAGAAGGTTGAAAATTTGTTCTTTGCAGGTCAGATCAACGGGACATCCGGTTATGAAGAAGCAGCATGCCAGGGCTTGGTAGCCGGGATCAATGCAAGCGGAAAGATTCTTGGAGAGGAGCCGCTGATACTGGGCAGGGACACCGCCTATACCGGCGTCCTCATCGATGATTTGGTTACCAAAGGAACGCGGGAACCGTACCGGATGTTCACCTCTCGCGCCGAGCATCGTCTGATCCTCCGTCAGGATAATGCCGATGAGCGCCTGATGCCGATTGCAGCGAAAAAAGGGCTGATCAGCAAGGAAGTGTTTGAAGAAAGAGAAAGAATCTGGGGCAAGAAGGAGCTCCTAAGGAAGAAAATATCCGAGGCCAGGATTTCGCCGGAAGGATGGAACCGAGGGGAAAATGATGCTTTTTCGATTAGGACCACGGCAAAGGCCGAAGCCTTGTTGAGAAGGCCGGAAGTAAGAATTGAGGAGATACTGGAGGCTATCGGAGAGAGAATTGAAGATCGGGAAACTCGGTCGGGAGTCGAGGCGGACATTAAATACAGTGGATTTATCGAAAAAGAAAAGGAAGAATTGGAAAAATTTCGAAGAATGGAGAACGAGAAGCTTCCGGCAAATGTCGATTACGACCAAGTCGAGGGACTCCTGACGGAATCGAGGGCCAAGCTTGCAAAAGTGCGGCCGGCATGCCTAGGGCAGGCATTGAGAATTCCCGGGGTTACACCAGCGGACATATCTGTTCTTATGGTATATTTGTCAAAACTTAAGAATGTTTCACGTGAAACAACGGTGCACAAATGAACAAACCCAACAAGATTTACATGGAACGAGCAAAGCAGAGTTACGAGCTCAAAGAACTGGAACGGCTTGGGTTGACTCCCACGCTGGAACAGCGAGACATGATTCTTAAATTCATCGCGGTACTTCTGAAATGGAATGCTGCGGCCGGGCTGATTTCGCCTGGAGACGAAGACCACCTTTTCTTGCGCCATTTTTGCGATTCTCTACAGCCGCTTCTTCTCTTTGGATTCAAGAAGAGTGCGAAAATCCTGGACATCGGGTCGGGAGGCGGATTTCCATCAATTCCAATCAGGATTTTCAGGCCGGATTTGACCTTTGTTCTGACAGAATCGAACAGAAAAAAGTGCATGTTTCTCACGCAAGTAAAAACCGACCTTCTGCTTGAAAACGTGGATGTGTATGCTGGAAGAGTGGAAAAACTGCCCTTGCCGGAAAGGCGATTCGACTACGTGATAAGCCGGGGACTGGGCACAATGCAGAAATTTTCTCAGCTTGCGAGGCGCCTATTGGCGCCGGATGGTCACATGTACACGTTTAAAACAAAGCAATTTGCTCAAGAATTGGACACGATCACTTCAAGCAAGGACAAGGACGGCATCAAAATAAGTGAGATTGCCGAATACGATCTCGGAAACCAGATATTCGGTCTCAATCTGGTTTCACTGGAATTGATGAAATAGCGGGCCAGTAAAACACCGAGACTCCGGGGCTACTACAATCAAGTCGCGCCCCTGCACCCATTCTTGCAGTACAACTCAGAGTGAAACACATAATCCCCTGAACCGATCAGAGAAAATGAAGAATAAACGGCTTTAGGAGTGAGTTGTTTTGGGAAGAATAATTGCGGTATGCAATCAGAAGGGCGGCGTGGGAAAAACCACCACCTCGATCAATCTTGCTGCGACACTTGCAGTCGCCGAACACAAGACGCTCCTGATCGACATGGATCCTCAGAGTAATGCCACCACAGGAATCGGGGTCGAAAAGAAAAACACGGAACACTCCATGTACGAGGTCATTACTCGTAGGAAAAAGCGGGACAAGGAAATCTCCCTTTCGGACATTATTCTTGCCAGTAAAGACATGAAGTTCTTGTTTGTGGCCCCGGCCAGTCCCGATCTTGCCTCCGCAGAAATTGAACTTGTCAATATTATTGCGAGAGAAAAATGCCTCAAGAACGCCGTCGATCCGATACGCAGCGAGTACGAATACATCATTGTCGATTCGCCCCCATCTCTCGGACTGCTCACCGTCAACATCCTCGCCGCAGCAGATTCCGTCCTCATCCCGATTCAATGCGAGTATTATGCGCTTGAAGGCCTCGCGGAACTTCTTAATACCATTCGCCTGGTCCAGAAGAACCTCAACTCCAAACTCGTGATCGAGGGCGCCCTTCTTACCATGTATGACGGCAGGCTTAACCTCTCTCGCCAAGTCGCCGAAGATGTACGGTCTTGCTTTTCGGGAAAAGTGTTCGAAAGCGTTATCTCCCGAAACGTCAAGCTTTCCGAGGCTCCCTCATTTGGAAAGCCCATTATCCTCTACGATATTATGTCCTCCGGATCCGAAAACTACTTGAATCTTGCAAAGGAAATCATGCACAATGGCTAGCGGTCATTCTCGAAGAGCGCTCGGAAGGGGTCTTTCAAACCTCATTCCGCAGGACAGCGAAGAAAAAGGAAGCGATAACGAAGTTGTTCTGGTCGACAGCAATTCCATACGGCCCAACCCCTTCCAGCCACGGCGGGAATTCAATCAGGGAGAATTGGAAGGGCTGGCCGAGAGCATAAAAAGCCAGGGCCTTCTCCAGGCGATTATACTGAGGAAAAAAGTTGACGGATACGAGATAATTTCCGGTGAGCGCAGGTTCCGGGCCCTACGGCATCTTGGTCACGACAAGATTCCGTGCGTCATCAAGCCGAAGGTGTCGGATCGAGAAATGATAGAAATGGCTCTCGTGGAAAATATCCAGCGGGAAGATCTGAATCAAATTGAACAGGCCGTGTCGTATCAGCGTCTTTTGCTCGAATGCGGCCTTTCCCACGAAGACCTGTCGAAGAGAGTAGGCAAGAGCAGAAGCGCCGTTACCAATTCGCTTCGACTCTTGAAACTGCCGGGAGAACTTCAAAGCTTGTTGATGCATGGCGAAATCAGCATGGGGCACGCGAGAGCGCTGCTGTCAATAGAAGATGCCCAAAAGCAATTAGAACTGGGCAAAAGGATCGTTTCGCACGGACTATCGGTACGGGACGTGGAAGAAACGGTGCAGCAGGGCAGGGAAAAGCGACTTCGCACCAAGAGCGGCGGGACAGCGAAACACACTCCAGGCGAGAATGACTCAAACGCCACCGCCCTCATTGAGAAGATGCAGTATAAATTCGGGACCATGGTTTCAATTGTCAATTCACATAACGACAAGGGCAAAATAGTGATTCACTTCTATAGCAGAGCCGATTTTAACCGGATTGTCGATCTTCTCGCACAGGGGTAACCCTGGCGCCTGGAACTGTCGGAAACACTCGTCGTCCGGTGTCGGGCGGCAAAAGTCACACCATGCAGCAGAAAAAAAAGTACTACACCATAATGTTTATTCCGGAGGGAAATGCCCGGACCTTCTCGATGCATGTCCACAAAACCATCGTGTATTCCCTGGCATTGTTCTTCTTGGTTTTTCTTGTCGGATTCATCCTTCTTGTCGTAAAGTCCGGTGAAATCGCCGCAAAACTCCAGTTGGTCTATATCCTCACAAGTGAAAACAAGCGCCTGAAGGAAGAAAACAAGAAGGTGACCTACGTTGCGGAAAGACTGGACAGAATAGAACAGCTCGGCCGGTACCTCCAGAGGATCGCTGGAACATCCGATCAGAAGAAGAACCAAGGCGCGACAGCGGGAGCCAAAGGAGGTCGCGACGAACCGGAGCTTCGGAACAGCATGGACGGAACGCTCGACAGCGTGCAACGATCGTCAGCAACGGATACCGGCGTGGACCGCCGGCGCGGGGCAGCCACCGAATTGTACCTGGCGGCGCTTCCCACCATACAGCCGGTGATTGACGGATGGATAACGAGGAGATTCCTGGCCGAAGCCAACGACACGGAACAAGCGCACAACGGCGTCGACTACGCCGCGACGCAGGGCACGCTCATCCGCGCGACCGCCCCCGGTATCGTGGAAGACGTTTTTAACGACAGGTATTTCGGACTCATGCTGACGATAAAGCACGGGTTCGGAATGTCCACGAGGTATGGTCACTGCTCGCAGATTCTCGTATCGAAGGGAGATCACGTCGAACGGGGCCAAACGGTTGCCCTTGTGGGAAACACGGGCCGGTCCAGCGCGCCGCACCTTCACTATGAGGTCCTCAAGGACGGCAGAAATGTTGATCCGGCAAAGTATATTTTCGGCAACGAAGACAAATGAGAAGGAGAGAAAGCATGGACAAGAGTAATGACAAGGGACTGCACACGATCATGGGCGAAGGAACTTTGCTTGAGGGAACATTGACCGTTCCGCATAGTGTACGGATTGACGGGGTCCTCAAGGGCAAGCTTGAAACAACGGAAACGCTCACGGTTGGCACAACGGGACACATAGAAGCGGATATCATTGCCAAAAACGCCATTATCGGCGGAACAGTGCGCGGAAACCTGTCCGTGGAAGACCGGGTTGAGTTGGAAGCGAACGCTTCGCTTATTGGAGATCTCAAGACGCGCGATCTCATCATCAACGAAGGAGCCACCTTTCACGGCAACTGTGCGATGGATTTGGAAAAAAACGTCAAAGTGTGATTTGTCTCAAGGAACTTACGATCTGGATAAACACAGAAATTTGAAGAGCAGAATTATCATATTAGTACATAATGTGGATAACAATCGGCCCAATGATTTTTCTCAACGTGATATATATCAACGAGTTATGAACGCGCCAGCACTGTCCAACAAGTTGTCAACAGATTTTGCGTTCGCGAGTCCGGCCATGTTGATAACTTGTGCCTATTGCTTAAAGCCACCGATTACCAAATAGAACAAAATCAAGTCAAATTAATGATTTGCGGCCGCCGTGTTTTTTCCTCTTGTAAATATATCCGCCGCTCCGCTATCCATCAGAAAAATGTGCGGTGCGTCGATCTCTTTGATGGGTTAATGCGGACGGGTGGAAAAAGGGAAACTTACGAATTAGCTATTCGAGGCTCCTCAAGACCTTTTCTGCAGCCAAAGCAGGATTGCCGTCCTCGGTCACTGCGCGACCTATCACCAGAAGAGTAGCGCCATTTTGCAGCGCCTCCTTTGGGGTTGCCACGCGCTTCTGATCGTGGGGATCGCCATGAGGAAGCCTGATGCCCGGCGTAACGATTTCAAATCCATCCGGGAGCAACGGCTTGACATGAGGAAGGTCTGCCGCGGAACAGACAATACCGTCGAGAAGCGCATCGACTGCGCGAAGCGCAAGAATCTTGATGTGCTGTTCCATGGCAACCGACACGTTGAGTTCGTTAAGCAATGCCGACGCGTTGATGCTCGTAAGCAGGGTGACGCCGACGATCTTGGGCGGTGTTAGGCCTTCGTCACCGGCGGCGCGAGCTGCGGCACATGCGGCCTTCATCATCTCTGTGCCGCCCTGGGCATGCACGGTGATGTACTGGACGCCTAGGCGTGAGGCGGCACTCACCGCGTTTGCCACGGTTTGCGGAATGTCATGAAACTTCAGGTCGAGGAAGACCCTGCGGCCCGATTCAAATACCACGTCGAGAATGGTGGGGCCAAAACGAGTGTACAGCTCAAGACCCACTTTAAAGGTGCCAAAATACTGTTTTGTCTGAGTTACAAGCGACCGGACTTGTGCGGGTGAATGCAAATTATCAAGCGCGAGAGCGAGAAAATCCAACCGTTCTTTTTCCATACCATGAAAATAATCGATGTGAAGGATGCTCCGAAAGGGATGAAATGCAACGCGTTCAAACGAAGGCCGATTTTTAAATCGTCTATTTCAACAATGAAGCAGCGGGACCGTGGCGTGTCGATCAAGGATTGAAGGACCCCGCAAGCTGCGGGGAAAAGGCAAATGGCACAATTCGCTCTCTAACCCGGAAGCTTGCTTCGGGACTAGCGCTCGCTGTGGGATTCAGCCGGGATCTTTGAAAAGAAAGAGCTTCGCCTCCACTCGCGGCAAATTTTTTGATCTCTCTACTGGGAACATGGTTTTTCTCTTGAATAGCGCGCAGATCCGCAGAGCGGCGTGTGCTTGCCATCCAAAGTAGAATTCCCCGTAAAATGGTGTTAGTTCAAAAAATTTTGTATCACGCGAGCAAGACGAAGCTCACAAGTTAATATAATCAAAATTTTCAAAAAAAGATCACATTCGAAAGAAATAGTTGAAGAAATTCAGCAATTCATTGCCTACGCAGAAGATTAGGTGTGCACCTCCTGGACCTTCCGGCGTGGACCACGGCCCGTGGCCGCGGTTGTTTACATCCGGCAGGAGAGAGCATTGATTGCACGGGGTGCGGGACGCACGCGGCGCAGTGGTAAGTTATTTTGCGCGGCTGCGCAGAGAACGTATATTATGCTCGTGCAACAATAAAAGCATGAGGTGCCTGTGAGCAGTTTTGTCGTTGAGGGCGGTGTCGCATTGAAAGGCTCCGTAGCTTCCTCGGGGAACAAGAACGAGGCGTTACCGGTCATTGCCGCCGCAATGATGTGCAACGGGACCGTAACGCTCTCTAATGTCCCGGATATCGGCGACGTGCGAAGCATGCTTTCGATTGCGTCTTTTCTTGGGGCAAAGGTTTCGGAAATAAAGAACGGCGCCGTTACGATCGGGGTCACAGGAGCGCCCGCATCGGCATTGCCTCTCGAATTGTCAAGCATTATCCGGGGGTCAATTCTCTTTGCCTCTTCGCTGCTTGTACGCACCGGAAAAGCGGCGATACCGCAGCCGGGCGGGGACACCATAGGCCGGCGGAGGCTCGACACGCATTTTCTCGTGTTCAAGGCGCTCGGTGCGAGACTTTCCGTGCGCAGGTCCCGCATGTCAAATGACTCCGCGGCGCAGTTGTATATCCTGGAGGCCGCACAAGGACTTCGCGGCGCGGACATCTGCCTCGACGAAGCGTCGGTGACGGCAACGGAGAACGCACTGATCGCCGCCGCGGGAGCGCGAGGAAAAACCACTATAGTAAACGCCGCTTCCGAGCCGCACGTACAGGGGCTGTGCAGGTTTTTAAGGAAGGCGGGTGTGCGCATAGAAGGGATAGGATCAAATGTGCTGAGCGTGTACGGAACCGACCGGATTGACGGCGTGGACCACGCCATCGGATGCGACTACATTGAAGCGGGATCGTTTATCGGCCTCGCCGCGGCAACGCGCTCTCAATTATCAATTACCAATGTCGACATCGAGCACATGAAGATGATCCTGTTTCAGTTCGCGAGGCTGGGCGTGCAGGTAGAGGTAGACCACCGGCGACGCACCATTCTGGTGCCGTTGCGTCAACGCATGAAAACGCGCGAGGATCTCGGCGGCGCCATTCCCAAAATAGACGACAATATCTGGCCGGCATTTCCGGCAGACCTTATGTCGATAATGATCGTTGTGGCAACGCAGGTGCACGGGACCACGCTTCTCCACGAAAAAATGTTCGAATCGCGCCTGTTTTTTGTTGACAAACTAATAACCATGGGCGCGCAGATCGTGCTGTGCGATCCGCATCGGGCCGTGGTCACCGGGCCGTCGCCGCTCGTAGGAGCAACCATCTCCTCACCCGATATCCGCGCCGGTATGGCCCTGCTTATCGCGGCGTGCGCGGCGCGGGGGACCAGCCGCATCCAAAACATAGAGCAAATCGACCGCGGCTACGAGCGGATCGACACGAGGCTTGCCGCGCTCGGCGCACGGATCACCCGCCCTCCCGACCGCCGGGCGAACGGAATTGCACCGGGAAAATTCTAGGACCTTACCATGAGACGCTGCTGCGCGGCAGTGATATGCGCCCTGATCGTTGTCGGCTGTGCCGCGCCCCTCAAGCAATTCTATCCAGGAACATATTTTCCGGAAGACCGCACCTATCAGAATAAATCGATCGGCTTTTCACTCACCTACCGGGGAAGCTGGGAGCTCATCACCGACCCCAACCGGATGAAAGAAAACAAAAAGTATGCACAGGAATGCCAGCAATCGGGTTTAGAATTGCTGTTTGTCGGTTTCACCGCCGAGAAGATGCAGGGAACCAGGTGCATCGTTGGGAATCTGAATGAGACCGGCACGGAATGGGCTGACAATGTCCGGCGTATCAACACAACCCACGTCGACAAGGACTTTGGAACCACCCAAGACACCCTGCACGGCGTATCGATGGTGCGGTGGGAGTACGCCAAGAACGAAATCAGGTTCGTCGAGTTCTTCTTCTCGGTTGACACCTATAACATTCGCGTTGCGTTTTGGACGACGCCCGACTTGTACGATAAATTTCTTCCTGTTTACAAAGATATAATGAAAACGCTGTCGATTACCGACCGGGAATAACCGTTCTGCCCGCCGGTATATCGATCTACCGAAAGGATGGCTCATCGTGATAGCAAACAACCTGAGGGTTCTCATTGAGAAACTTGATGACTACTGTACAAAAGCGCTCGAGTCGTCGGTCGGATTGTGCGTCAACCGCGGTCATTACGAGGTTCGCTGGGAGCACCTCTTTATGGAGTTTCTCGACGACACGCAGGGAGAGGTTGCAACCGTCCTGCGGCAATTCAAGGTGGATGTCGCTCCCCTCAAAAAAGCGCTCATCCGGGAGCTCGAGAACCTCGGAAGCGGCAACACCGGGAGACCCTCCTTTTCCCCGCCCCTCCTTGACGGGTTCGAGCATGCATGGAGCATCAGCACCCTGTGCTACGGATTGCCGGCGATAACCTCGGGGTCCCTATTCATTGCCATGCTGGAACGCGGGCAATTTTCGCTTTCCGGCTACGGGGACGCCCTAAAATCGGTGAGCCTTGAGACGCTTAAGAACGAATACTTGTCGATTGTGAAGTCATCCGAAGAACAACAAGCGGGCTTTTCCGAGGCCGGCAGGCCGGCCGCCGTGCGCTCGCCGGAAGCGGCGCAGGATATCCTGAAACAGTTCTGCACGAATTTTACGCACGAAGCCAAGGCCGGCAGCATAGATCCCATTCTCGGCCGTGACGACGAAATCAGGCAGGCAATTGACATCCTCAACCGGCGGCGAAAGAACAATCCTATTCTTGTCGGTGAAGCCGGCGTCGGAAAGACCGCGATCGTGGAAGGCATCGCGCTTCGCATCGCCACCGGCGACGTTCCCGACAACCTTAAGAATGTGGACGTGTGGGGACTCGATTTGGGGCTGCTGCAAGCCGGCGCGTCTGTAAAGGGTGAATTTGAGAAGCGGCTCAAAGGCGTCATAGACGCCGTGAAGAACAATTCGAAATCGACCATTTTGTTTATCGACGAGGCCCACACGCTCATCGGCGCGGGGGGAGCGGCGGGCCAAGGGGACGCCGCCAACCTTCTCAAGCCGGCGCTCGCGCGGGGCGAACTGCGAACGCTTGCGGCGACGACGTGGTCGGAATACCGGAAGTACTTTGAGAAAGATCCGGCGCTCGCGCGCAGGTTCCAGCTTGTGAAGATCGATGAGCCGGATGAGGAGACGGGCTGCATCATGCTGCGCGGCGTGGCCGAGAGCTTTGAAAGACACCACGGCGTTCATATCACCTATGATGGCGTCAAGGCCGCGGTCTCGCTGTCGCACCGGTATATCTCGGGCAGACAATTGCCCGACAAGGCGGTGGACGTACTCGACACGGCCTGCGCGCGCGTTAAAATGAGTCAGAGCGTCAAACCGGCATCCCTTGACGGTGCGGAACGCGCCTTGCTTTATACGCAGCTCGAAAAGAAGAAGCTCGAACGAGACCGGGACGCCGGCTTGACGGTTGCAAAAGAACTCATCGAGGAGTGCGAAACGGCGGCCTCTGCGAAAAGCCGGGAGATTGCGGCCCTTACGGAGCAGTGGGGCAAGGAAAAGACCAAGGTTGAGGCACTACGATTGCTTGAGGACAAGCTGAAGGCCCTCAAGGATTCGGGCGCAGGGGGGTCGGAACTTTCGGCCGCGCTCGCATCCATGGACAAGGAACGCGCCTCCCTTGAAGCGCTCCAGGGAGACAATCCCATGGTGTTTCCTCATGTGACGGCCGCAGTGTGCGGCCAGGTGATCTCGGATTGGACCGGCATTCCGGTGGGTTCCATGGTGAAAGATGAGGCGCAGACCCTGCTGCAGCTCGAAGAGCGGCTGTCCCAGCGCATCGTGGGCCAGGACGAAGCGCTTGCCGCGCTTGCGAGCACGATTCGCGCGTCGAAAACCGGCGTGGGGAACCCGGACGCGCCGCTCGGCGTGTTTCTGTTTACCGGGCCGTCGGGCGTGGGAAAAACCGAATGCGCGCGCGCACTGGCCGACACCCTGTTCGGCGGGGAGAAATTCATTACGACCATTAACATGTCGGAATACCAGGAAAAACACACCGTGTCGCAGCTCAAAGGGTCGCCGCCCGGGTACGTGGGCTACGGCGAGGGCGGGGTCCTTACCGAAGCGGTGCGCCAGAAGCCGTATTCAATCATTCTTCTTGACGAAGTGGAAAAGGCGCACCTCGAAGTCATGAACCTGTTCTACCAGGTTTTCGACAAGGGTTTTATGCGGGACGGCGAAGGCAGGGAGATCAATTTCCGCACTACCATTATCATCATGACGTCAAACCTTGCGTCCGATACCATTGTTGATTTGTGCACCAAAAACGGCGCCACGCGGCCCGGGGCGGACGAGCTCGTCACCGCCATCAGGCCGGAGCTGTCGGCGCATTTTCAACCCGCGCTCCTGGCCCGCTGCAAAATCGTGCCGTTCAGGCCTCTTGACAAAGACGTCATGAAGGGCGTTGTTGCCATGAAGCTCGACGTCATCGCGCAGCGCCTCAAGAAGGCCCACGGCATTATCCTGTCGATTTCGCCTTCCCTTGTCGACAGCATTGCCGATTGCTGCACCGCCATTGAGGCGGGCGCTCGTAATGCGGACGCCGTGATAGACGGAACGCTCCTTCCGGGCATTTCCCGGCAGCTGCTTTCGCACATGGGCACAGAAAAAGGGGCCTTGTCGAGACTGCATATAGGGCCGGGAGAGGATGGAGATTTTGAAATCGTTTTTTCGGGCGAAGAAGATGCGGTGGCCAAGGAAACGAAAGATGGAGGATCGGGGAAAAAAGGATGAGACGGGAGATCGTTGTAACCGGACACGGTCGTCCTATGGCAGGATTTCCGCTAACAAACCATCAGGCTGACGGAACCGCATCCTTCTTTTCTTCGGATTTCTCGCCCCATACGAAAATGGCCCCGCAGTTCTGGCAGGTAAGCAGCTTTGTCCCTCTGCGGATCTCGTTGATGAGCTGGGTCTCCAGAACCTTGAAACATGAAGAGCATGTGCGGTTGTCGTCGCCGACAAAACTCAACACGTTTGCATTTTTCCTGCGGGACAGGATGTGGTCGTAGGTGCGAAGCAGGGATTTGGGAACATGTTCGGAAACTTCCGCCCGCTCCCGTTGAAGGCCCGCCACCGAGGAATCGATAGAGGCTATCTTTGTCTTCAGATCCGCGATTTTTGGTTCGCTCTCCGCCTGTGTCTTTTCTAGATCGGCTTTGCTGACCTCAAGCGATTGCTGGAGCTTGTCGGCCTCGGCAAGAAGGCTCCTCGCGCGTGCATCGGCACCCGCGATAATGCTTTTGAAGTTTTCGATTTCCGCATGTACGGCATCGTACTCGCGGTTTGTCTTGATTGAATTAAGACGTTCCTGGCTCTTGTCGAGCGCGGTTTTTGCGTCGCCGACTTTTTCCTCAAACGATTTCTTCTCCGCGGCATTTGCAGCCAGCTGATTATGTACGGAATCAACCGCCCTCTTTGCATTCGCTATGGCCCGCTCGAGCTCGGAAAGCGCCTTTGGCAGATCACTTTGAGATTGAATCAGGTCGTGGACGCGGAAATCTATTGTTTGCAGCTGCACCAGCAATTCCAAGTCCTTGATCATTTCGCCTCCGATGGCGGCAGGGAGCCGTTATTTTCACCGCAAGCAAGCCGGCCGCAATCGCGGCAGGACCCCGAAAACAAAAAAGCACCTCTGTGTGAGAAGTGCCTTTGGAAACGTATTTCGGCGGGAGCAGCTTTCTTGCCGACAGAGAGAAATAACAGAAGCCTGCCAGTCATGTTTTGTTGAGCTTCTCTATGCAAAAGTGATTGGTGGGCCCACTAGGACTCGAACCTAGGACTAACGGATTATGAGTCCGCTACTCTAACCAACTGAGTTACGGGCCCTCACGATTCGACAAAATATAATTCCTTGGAGGCTATTTCTACAAGCGGAGAGGAGATTTTGTTTATCCGCGCGAGTAAATTTATTTTCCGCGCGGGCGATGAACGGCGGAAATCGATTTATAGGTGAAAGACGGGCTGCGAAGCCGGAAACGTTATTCTCCGCAGCAGGCCGCAAGAAGCGATTGCCTTGTGACACACGCGGTGCCGATTTCCGCCACCGTGAGGCCGGCAGCATGGTTCGCCAGGAACGCCGCCTCAATCGGCTTCGCTTTGCAGGTCATTGCCGCAGAATAGACGCTTATCACCGTGTCTCCGGCGCCCGTGACATCGAAAACGTTTCGTGCAACGGTTGGAAGATGAGTGTATGAGCCGCTGCTGCGTTCAAAAAGTGCCATGCCGCGCTCGCTTAACGTTATAAGCAGGGAACGCACGTTGAGCTTGCGTACAATGTCCCAGCCCAGGTCCTCAATGTCGGGATCATTGACATGGGGATAAGGGCGGCCGAGCGCCGCGTGGGCCTCCTTGAGGTTGGGAGTGATGACGCTTACCCCTCTGTAAAGGTCGAAATGCCGTTCCTTTGGGTCAATCGCAACAAACAGGCCTTTCTTCCTGCAGGCGCTCAGGATTCGCGAAATAAAGGATTTTGAAACAACCCCTTTTGAATAATCGGAGATAATAACTCCCCGTACCTCGCGAAGGAGGGACGCAAACCGTTTCCAGAGCATGGCTTCCTCATCTTTTGTCAAGTCCATAACGGTTTCGCTGTCGACCCGTACGACCTGCTGATGACGCGCCATGATCCTGGTCTTCACGGTGCTTGATCGCCGCGCCGATTGGATCAGCCCTTCCTGCGGGCAACCCGTTTGCGCCAGCTTTTCCCTAAGCGCCTTGCCCATCGCATCGTCGCCGCACAACGAAATGAGATGCGGGGTCACGCCGAGGGACTTGAGGTTCTGGACTACGTTGGCGGCTCCGCCAAGCCGGAAAGAACGCGACTGCACGTGTACCACGGGGACCGGCGCCTCGGGGGAAATACGGGCCACGTCTCCCCAGACGTATTCGTCGAGCATGGAATCGCCCACGACCATAATTGACGAATGTGAAAAGTCATTGATAATCCGCTTGAGACGCGCCACAGAAATGTGCGGGATCCGCATGACGTGTATCCTTCCGCCGAAAATGATGATGTGCCGGAATGAGCCGTACCGGTTGTGCTTCTCCGGTAGCACCGCAGAGGTGAGAAAATACTTTTTTCCGTCCCGTTCAACTATGTTTTAGTCGCGCTATATCAACCCCCGACTCCTTCATCATTTCGGTCACCGTCACGAACCGGTAGCCTAATGACTGCAACGTGTCGACGAGCTTTCCCACAATCAGGTGGACCTGAGCGTTTTTTTGCGTCCTGGCGGTTCCGAGGTGCATGAGGATGATGCCGCCGCAGATGCCCGGGTCCGGGCCTTGCGCCAGGCCGACAATCTTGTCGTAGACCTCCTGGGGCGTATGATATCCGGGAGTTTCATCGTCGGGCGTCCAATCGTTGCTGTCCAGTCCGAGTTTCCAGGTTCTGCCCTGCCGCCATCCTATCTGGATAAACCCCGCCCGCTGAGCCCACGCGCAAATGATAGGATTGGACTCGCCGTAGGGCGCCCTCCAGAGCGGGGAAAGCGGCCTGCCGACAAGGGATCTGAACACCGAGTCCGTCTTGGCCAGTTCTTCGCAAAGAAACGCCTCAGTCACGGACGGTAAAATGGTTTGCGTATGGTCCCGGGCGTAGGAGGTAAGGTGCGGATGAGAAAAGGTATGGCTGCCCACCTCGTGGCCGCCGGCAATGATACGGCCCACCATGTCGGGATGCTTGAGGATAAATCTGCCGGTGAGAAACATCGTTGCCTTGACATTCCGCGAGGCAAGGGTGTCGAGAATATCCTGAGCGGCGTTTGCCAGATCATTTCCGTCAAAGGTAAGACAGACCAGACGCTTGGAGGTAGTTCCGTTGTCAAAAGAGATCGGAATGCCTTCGATCTTCGGCAGTGCAGTGAATCCGGAACGGTGGACATTCTGTCCGGGTCCGGAAGCAACCCCGGTTCCGCTCATCAACGAATCCAGCCGATAGTGAAGATCGGAAATCTCCAGGTTTCGTTGCTTGATCTGGCCCAGGAGCTCCAGTCTTTTTTCCTTGAGGGTTGTATTCTGCGCCGAAAGGTCCGCGGCGCGCCTCATGTTCCATACGCCGAACGCCATGATGCATAAAGCAAGGATGCCGGCTGCGAGAAAAACCGGCACGGGGAGAGAATGCCGCCCTGTTGCCTCCGGTCCGGAATACGCAGGAACGCTGCTGCCCCAAGGGCGCGGCGTCTCTTGTGGAGCGCATCGTACACAGTAGAGGTGGCGGGAGATTCGTGCCGAACACAATCCGCAGACCCATGCTTTGCACACACAACATTTCCCGATGGCGGGACGCTTGGGGTGGGTCCGGCAATGATGGACGGCTCTTTTTCTCCGAACAGGCATGTGAATAAAATACAAGGTTCTCGGGAAAAGCAAATGACGAATATGTAGAGGAATGTGCGGGCTGTATTATTCATAAGGCCCCGAAAACCGTTGACGGCAACTCCGGGAAGAATAGGTTTGGAAACAGCGGGAAATCATTATTATCTTTAGGAAGCCGGAAAGCGGAACGCCCCGGTATATCGAGGAACCCATCATGACCGTCCCAGGCATAGAGTTCGTGCACGTCTGCAAAGACTACAGAAGGCATTTCTGGGAGAGAAAAAAGCCCGCGGTTGTCGATTGTTCCTTTGCAGTAGAGAAAGCAACGGTCACGGGCTTTGTGGGTCCCAACGGCGCGGGCAAGACGACGAGCATAAAAATGCTCCTGGGCCTCATTCGGCCGTCTTCGGGCCATGTACTTGTCAATGGTCGCGATCCGCTGCTGCCTCACTCCAGAAAAGGCCTGTCGTTCCTGAGCGAGCGTCCGTATTTTTATGACCATCTTACGGTGCGCGAAACGCTGCGATTTGCCTATGGTCTTCAGCGAGGATATGCACAATCGGGCGAAACGGAGATCATCCGGGCCCTCGATGCGGTTGAACTCTCCGCCTCTCTGCCGACAAAGGTAAAAGACCTTTCCAAGGGAATGCAGCAGCGCCTTTCCATGGCCCAGGCGCTCTTGTGCAGTCCGGAGCTCTTTATCCTCGACGAACCGATGAGCGGCCTCGATCCGCTGGGGCGGAGGCTGTTTAGGGAAATCCTTCGCACGCTCGGCAAGGAAGGGAAGACCGTTTTCTTCAGCACGCATATTCTTGACGATGTGGAATCGCTGTGCAGCCATGTCGTGGTGCTGTCGAAAGGCCGCCTGGCCTATCAGGGGCCGCTTCTGCACCTGGTGGGGCAGGAGCACGGAGCCACCGAATGCGTGGTGAGGGGGCTTGCCGATGCCGACCGGCAGAGGCTTGGCGCCATGGGCTGTGCGGTGACGACAAACGCCGACGGCAGCGACACCATTGTTGTTCCTGCCGACGGCGACCCGCAGGGATGCCAGCGATTCCTGTGTGAAAAGGGCCTGTTCTGCGAGTCCGTTTCGAGGCGGTCCGCCTCGCTCGAAGACATTATTTACAAAGGGAAATAGGAAACACACGCATGCGGCCGGTATTCGAAATCGCAGTCAACACGTTTAAGGAAACGGTACGCAACAACGTCCTGTACATCGTGCTTTTCTTTGTGATCGCGCTGATCGCCCTCTCGGTATTTGTTGCCGACTGGTCGGTATTTGCCCGGATACAGGTGATGCAGGATTTCGGCCTTTCCACCATGTCTCTTTCCGGACTGCTGCTGGCGGTGTTTATCGGGGTGGGCATGCTCGGAAAAGAAATGAGCCAGAAAACGGTTTATCATATCGTGACGAAACCCGTTTCCCGCTCCCAATTCGTGTGCGGAAAATTTGCCGGCCTTCTTGCCACCCTGCTTCTCAATTACCTGGTGATGTCCGCCATTTTCCTGGGAACGCTTTTGTATCTCGGCGGAACGGTAAGGCTCCCGCTTGTGTATGCCATCCTCCTCATCTGGGCGGAAATGTCGGTCGTCATTTCTGCCTCCATTCTGTTTTCTACCCTTACAACACCCATGCTTGCGTCGTTCTTCTCACTCGCCTTCTATATTGCCGGGCACCTCAACGATTTACTTTCAATAAAAATGGTCGAGGTAAAAGGATCCTTGTATCCAGAACTGCTCAGGGCCATTTACTACATTCTTCCGAATCTTGAACATTTCAACGTTCGTGACAACATCATCTACGGAATTGCCTTGCCCATGTCGTACTACGGCCTTGCCATAATCTACGGCGTTCTTTACACGGCGTTGTTTCTCACGTTAGCCTGCGTCTTTTTCTCAAAGAAAGACCTGTAGTGAAACGCGCGTCCGTATTTTTTGTCCCCGTACTCACTGCCGCATGCCTGATTGCGCTGTGGCTTTTGGTCCTTTCGACCCAGAACAAGCTCACCGACATCCGGTCGAAACATTGGGCCCCGCCGAGCATGGCCTTTGTTCCGCAAAGCGAGAAGATCAAACCGTACCTTATGGGATTTCATACCGCGTACGCCGATTATCTCTGGATACGAACCACGCTTTACTTCGGCTCCCACTTCCTTTCCGATCGGCAGTTCACGTGGCTTACTCACCTGGTGGACCTTGTGACCAGACTCAACCCGGATTTCTACCCGGCCTATGAATTTGCCGGTCTCATGATTCCCGATATTTGCGAAAACCCGGACGCAGCGCGGGTAATACTTGAGCGGGGTATTTCTTCCACCGTGCAGAACAAATGGAAACTGTGGTTCTATCTTGGCATGATCTATTACAGGTACTACGATAACAAGAGGGACGCAGCGGCATGTCTTGCGCATGCGGTGTCGCAACCCGATGCTCCGGGCTTTCGGCTTGCAGGAATTGCCGCGGCAATGTTCAAGAAGGCGGGCGCGAACAGCGAAGGGCGGGAATTCCTTGAATTCATGTATGCAACAAGCGAAAATCCCGAGGTAAAACGATACGTGCTGGCTAAGCTGCAGGCGTATGAAAAGGGAAAATAGGCGCCCCCGTCAGGATCCCCTAACCCTCGCGAGAAGTCACGGCTGAGTCCTTTACCTGCCGTCAAGCCAAAGGGCGTTGCATGCAACCGAACATGCCCCCTTAGCCCGGCGACTTGCGCCTGAATATGGCAACCCAGTTCGATGCACGAGGCGAGTATTTTCTGGCATCCTCCCCCCACACATAGACGGTTTTCTCCGCCGAGACTATGTCCGCAACTCCCGCAATTTCGTACGATTCCTTTTGATAATGGTTGAACCATTCGAAGATTTTGGTGCATGAATAGGGCCTCATAAGCCAGGACCCCTGGGAGTTCACATACACAAGATATTTCGGCTTTGCAGCTTCTATTTGCCCTATCATTTCGTTTTGCATTTGCAGTGCAAACGGATGCTTCTCCATCAACGCATAGGTGTAAATGTACCCTGATGCGGACTTTCGGTGGGCATAGAAGAAGAT
>Ga0181527_1001183_pt1 | contig 27620 bp, 20 predicted proteins | sample PEATcosm2014_Bin_30_FD_119762 | JGI IMG/M metagenome (GOLD analysis project Ga0181527, IMG submission 119762) | Peatland microbial communities from MTU Mesocosm Facility, Houghton, MI, USA - PEATcosm2014_Bin06_60_metaG | ecosystem: Environmental > Terrestrial > Soil > Wetlands > Peat | place...
AATTCCAAATTGATTATTGTAGCCGACGTGGCCGCCGGCGAAGAGGCAACCCGAGCCATCAAAGTAAATCTATTGTCTCGGTTGCGAGCATGCTCCAAGGCTCGGTCAGCTCATAGACATATTCTAAACGTGTATCGCCGAAATCCACGGCCATTTCAAAACTTTTGCGAAACGCCCAAATAGAGCTGCAGCCTTGGCGTCGCTGCGGTCAAGCCGATATTCGCTCCGAGATCGAATTGCAGACTGGGCGATTTTTTCCAGGCGAGCCATGCGAGCGAGAGGTCGAGCGAAGCCTGTTTGTTTGGTTTGATCGGATCGCTGTTCTCCTGGCCCCAGAGTTCGACATATCCCGTCACGTTCTCCATCACCGCATGGCTGAGATTGCCGAGGAACTGGATATTGGCGTGATGACCGAAATCATTGGCGTTGCGCAACAGGTCGAACTCCGGATCGAACAGCAGCGTGAAACCCTGCGGCAGCGCGAAGGAAACCGGCGCGATGAGCCCGCCCTCCACCGCCCTGTTGCCGACGCCCGGCGAACCCGTCGGCGTCTTGACGTAGGGGATGACAGCCAATTGGAAATCGCCGCCCTCCGGCCCCGCCAGATTGATCTTGCCGCGAAAATAAAGATCGCCAACGCCATCAAAAACTTGTTGGCCCGAAGCGCTCTTGGTCACGACGCGCGCGAAGGGCGCCATATTCGCTTCGAGATCGATCGTGTTCGTCAGACCGACTTTAAGCGTCGGATTGGTGTAGATAAAGGTGTCGGTCGTCGAGCCGCCGGAGACCGAGCGTGTCCAGTTGAAGACGTCGGACTCATATTGGAAGTGCCCGGGGTCGACGGTGCAGGGCAGATTGGCTTTGGGAGGCCGGTCGGTGCACAGGTCGCGCAACTGGTCTTCAGGGGTCGGATTGAAAAAGCTGTAGCTCGACTTGTCCGGCGAACCGGCGCCGTCGCTTGGCCCGGTCTGCGCGAATCCGGCCGCGGACACGCTGAAAGCGACCATGAAGACAACGGCCACATTGACGCCCGCCTTGAACATCATGGCCAGACCTTTCGTTCTTCGCCTGCGGGGCGCCGCCATTTCAAAACGCTTTGCCTCGCGCCAACATGAGATGCTCGGCTAGCGGCCCAAGCGCGAGTATCGGAAAGAATTGCAGCAACGCGACGATCAGCACGACCCCGATCAGCACGACGATGAAGAGTGGTCCGTGCGTCGGAAATGCGCCCAGCGACGGCGGCGCTTTTCTCTTCTGGGCGAGCGAGCCGGCGAGGGCCATGATCGGCACGACGCCGCAGAGGCGTCCCAAAAGCATGGCGACGCCCGTTGTCGTATTGAACCAAGGCGTGTTGATGGAAAGTCCGCCGAAAGCCGAGCCGTTGTTGGCCGCGGTCGAAGCGTAGGCGTAAATAATTTCGCTAAATCCGTGCGGACCCGCGTTGCCGAGGCTGTCAAGCGCCGTCTTCAAATTGACGGATATGGCGGCGAAGGTCAGCACGAGAGCGGGCGTAAGCAGCAGCGACAGCATGGCGAGCTTCATTTCGCGCGCTTCGATCTTCTTGCCGAGATATTCCGGCGTGCGACCGACCATCAGCCCAGCGATGAAAACGGCGATGATGGCGAGCAGAAGAATGGAGTAGAGTCCCGTTCCGACGCCGCCCGGCGCGATGCAGCCCATGAGCAGATTGACCATCGGAACGAGGCCGCCAACCGGCATGAGCGAGTCGAAGGTCGCATTGGCGGCGCCGGTTCCGGTCCCCGTGGTCGCGACCGCGAAGAGGGCGGCGCCCGCCTGACCGAAGCGCAAATCCTTGCCTTCCAGATTCCCGCCGACGGGATCGACGCCAAGCTCCGTCAAGAGCGGATTTCCAGCGGCTTCGACGCGGTAGAGCGTGGCCACGCTTACGAGAAAGATGATGGTCATCACCGCGAACAGGCTGTGACTCTGCCGAGCATCGCCCACCATGCGGCCGAAGGCGAACAGCAAAGCGACGGGGAGAACAAGTTGGCTCCATGACTCGAGCATATTCGACAGCGCGCTCGGATTTTCGAACGGATGGGCCGAATTGGCGTTGAAAAAGCCGCCGCCGTTGTCGCCGAGCAGTTTGATGGCCTCCTGACTCGCCACGGGACCGATCGCGATCGTTTGCTTTACCCCCTCCAACGTCGTTGCTTCCATCGCCCCTCGCAGCGTCTGGGGGGCGCCCAGAAACACAAGAGCCAGCGCGACCAGCGCCGAGAGCGGCAACAGCACATAGAGCACCGCCCGTGTCAGATCGACCCAAAAATTGCCGATCGTCGCGCATTGCTGGCGCGCGAGTGCGCGCGTCAAACCAAGCGCTAGCGCCAAGGCGACCGCCGTATCGAGGAAGTTATTGGCGGTAAGGCCGACCATCTGCGTGAAATGACTCATCGTCGTCTCGCCGCCATAGGCCTGCCAATTGGCGTTGGTGATGAAGCTGATCGCCGTATTGAAGGCGAGGTCGGGAGGAACGGCGCCTTGCGCCAGCGGGTTTAGGGGGAGAAGCGCTTGGAAACGCATGATTAAATACAGAGCCAGAAAACATCCAAAGCTGAAAATGATCATGGATAGGGTATAATCGAGCCAGTCCTGCTCCTTATTTGGATCGACCCCGGATAGCCGATAAAGGCCGCGTTCGACGGGCGCCGCCAGCGGCGTCAAGAGCGTCTTTCGTCCGTCGAAAACCGCGGCCATGAAAGCGCCCAGGGGCCAAGCGACGCTGACCACCAGCGCCAGTGTCAGCGCGATCTCAAGCCAGCCCGCGACCGTCATCGAACATCCTTTTTTCGCGCCCGTCACAACGGGAAACGACGCTGATCATCAGCGATTTCCCAAACGCTAGGCAACGCGCTCTACTTGATTACGCTTCTTGGCCCCGAGCGCGCAAATCGAAGCGAAATCAAATTCATGGGAGCAACACGGGTTTTCGTCCGCGCCCGGAAAGTTCTTAACCAAGATCCACCAGATATTCCGATCGAGGGGGCCGCGTCGAACATGTCGGCGTCGGCCCCGTACTCGGCAATTACGCCGCTTTGCGTTCCACGCGCTGCAGGCAGGCGGCGATCGAATTGAGCGACGAGAAGCTCCGTCGGCGCTGCATCTGCTTGGGGAATTCGACACCGCGGGCGTCCTCCAACGCGAGCATCACCTGTGTCGCGGCGAAAAGCGAAAGCCCCGGCCTCATACAGGTTGGCGTTTGGGTCGAGCGTTCGCGCTGCCACCGGCAAATGGCCCTTTGCGTCGATGATTTCGCGAATGAGATCGATCATCTTCGCGCTCCGTGTGCGCCGGAGGCGTTCGCGTCGAACACCGCGCCCGAGCGCCGGCCCGCCTCGAAGGCCGCGTAGTCCAATCCCGCCTGTCGATCGACGAAGATTCCCCCTCCGCGACCGCTGCTCTCCACAGCGACCCAGTGGCCCGTCTCATCCTGCCCGACGACGAATTGCAAACCCGTATCCCGGCCGCGCGTTTCTCGCGCTTCGCCGATACTTGAGGGAATGGACACGTCCACACCTATGGTGACGCGATCCGGGGTGTGGACCGCAGCGAAGGTTTACAACGGAACGATGTAAAGGATCGATACGGAAGAAAGGCCGCCGAAATAAGATCATGTAAACCGATGCGGTCTTAATCGCCCCGGCTCCCGGCGCAAGGCCGGACCGGCGCCTTCGCACATGGACGCCATGGTAACGACGGGCGTTCAGTCAAAACCACCTATTGAAGGGGGGATTGCACTCAATTGAAATGGTTAGCTGCCATATCCCCGAGTTCGGTAGCGCCATTATTTTTCGGTGTTCACGGGACGATCATGAACGGCGGCTTCTGGCGCGAACCTGTAGCTTGCGATGTTTTTTTGTCGTGGACCCTTTTTGAGGATGAACGGACTCACGCTGAGGAAGACGCGACGGGCGAAGTTGACCCCAAGCAGACTCTTGCGGAAAAGTTCTGGACTTCAGTCTCTCGGCGGCGATGTCGACCCAGTGCTTGCGCCCCACTGCCAAACGAGGTTACCGGCCCATGCGAGAGTTAGCGATCTGCTTGGAGATCGGCTGTCGCAAAAAAATGTGCGTTAAAGGCGAGTGAAGACCGCGACAATATCGCAATGCCTTTTCCGCTAACGCGGCGAGTCGGTCGCTCGTGTCTAAAGCGCATAAGGCGTCGGCAGCGAGCCTCGCGCCATCTCTGGAATGGGAACGGTATGCAGCAGAACCTTTTCGTGTCAATCGCCTCGGTCAAGGATAGCAGACTGGCGCCGATGGTGATCAGAATTGAGCGCGAATCCGGATCCTGCCTGAACAACTCATCGTGAGCTGGACGACCTTCACTCGTCTTTGGATGGTCCACACCAACCAGGCAAATAGGTGGCGTCCTGGCTCTTGGCGAAGGCAAGCGCCTCTTCTAGCGCCGAGTCGAAATCTTTTTCCACCGACTTCCGGGTCATCCGCCGCCGCAACGTGTCCGCCCAAAGGAATTCACTGAAGGGTGTGGTGTCCTTGGCGAAGCCGCCGGCCTGACGCAATTCGCCCGCCAAGCTACGGAAGGGATCGTCGACAAGATCCTCGACCGATTTTGGAATGGAGTCGAACCCTTGTCGAACCCCGTCGGCGTCATACGGATAGACCCAGCCGCGATGATCGAGAAACACCCAGAATGCATCGCGCTCGATTTTGCGCAAATCGGCGACGATGCTCACGAGCACTTGCTTGGCGCCCTCATCATGCAAAGCGCGTGCGAGATGATGGTGGTCGACGACGTAATAGCGCTCCTTTGGCCCGAATATGGCCGGGACCATGTGATGGCCGAGGAATTCGTCTTTCTTGTCTTTGGGAAGTTCGTGCCAACGGCGACGCTTTTCCTTCACCTCACGCATCCCAACAGTGATTTGCGTTGGACGCAGGCTGTCGATCGAGACGGATTCGAGCACAGGTTGGGGACCAGCAGACATAGATTCCTCCTACCTTTGACGAAGAAAGTCATGCGGAACTTACGTAATTCGAAAGGCGCTCAACACCCTCCGAGTGAAGCCGTGCCTTGCCATGTTTTGTTACATGTGTCCTAAAAGCGCCAATTCCAGTTTGTCGCCCTATTGCCGCGCATATGCGTAACTCTCGTATCATTCGGCGCCCGCTCACAAAACATGCCGCAGCACGAAATAGAGCGTCGCCGACAACAGAATCGCGCAAGGCAAGGTCAGCACCCACGCCATCAGCAAATTGCGGATCGTGGCCATCTGCACGCCCGAACCATTGGCGGCCATCGTGCCGGCAACGCCCGACGACAGCACGTGCGTGGTCGAAACGGGCAGCCCGAACATGTCGGCTGCACCGATCGTGGCCATCGCGATAAGTTCGGCCGAGGCGCCTTGGCCATAAGTCAGATGCTGCTTGCCGATCTTCTCTCCGACCGTCACGACGATGCGCTTCCAGCCGATCATGGTGCCGAGGCCAAGAGCGACGGCGACCGCAATCTTCACCCAGGTCGGAATGAATTTCGTTGCTTGGTCGAGTTGCTCCTTATAGTCCTTCAGCACTTTCTTATCGCCCTCGGTGAGGCTGCTCTCCTTGTCCTTGGACAAGAAGCGGATCGCCTCGGAGACCAGATACATGTCGTTACGGGTGTTGCCGACGCCCGCGAAAGGAATTTTCGCCACCGAGCCATAGGTCGTCATCTCATCAGAGATCTCGCGAATAAGCACGGCGAGCGACGGATAGGTTCCCTCGTTAAGGTCGTGCTGGGCGATGTAACTGGTTACCGCCGGGCGCGGATCGCCAAGCACGTTATAGCCAGCAGCCTTGGATTCCACGACCTTTGACGCCGCCTGCGAGGCGGAGGCGAAAGCCGCGACATGGCTCGCCGGCAGGGCGCGATTCAGCGCATAAGCCGTGGGCACCGTGCCGATCAGAATCAGCATGATGAGGCCCATGCCCTTTTGGCCGTCATTCGATCCATGAGCGAAAGAGACGCCCGTGCAGGTCAGGATCAACAAACCGCGCACCCATAATGGCGGGGGCGTCTGGCCCTTGGGCTCCTGAAAGAGTTCCGGCTGGCGCACGACGAATTTCAGCACCAGCAGCAGGAGCGCGGCGCAGGCGAAGCCAACGAGCGGCGAAAGCAGAAGCGCATAACCGATCTCGACGGCCTTGCTCCAATCGACGCCGGAGGTTCCATCCCGCCCGCGCATGAGGGCATTAGCGATGCCGACGCCAATGATCGAACCGATCAGCGTGTGGGAACTCGAAGCCGGCAGGCCCAGCCACCAAGTGCCGAGGTTCCAGATGATGGCCGCGATCAATAGGGCGAAAACCATCGCGAAGCCCGCCTGCGACCCCACTTGGAGGATCAATTCCACGGGCAGCAGCGAGACGATGCCGAAGGCGACCGCGCCCGTGGAGAACAGCACGCCTAGGAAATTGAAAAATCCGGACCACACCACCGCGATATTGGCCGGCAAGGAGTGGGTGTAAATCACCGTCGCGACGGCGTTGGCCGTATCATGGAAGCCGTTCACGAATTCGAAGCCGAGCGCGACGAACAGCGCAATGCCGAGCATAACGAAAGGCAGCAGGGTCCCCAATGATGCTCCAGTCGCCTTGATGTCCTGGTAGATGCTCCAGGCGGTATAGCCGAGCCCAAGCGCGATAATCGCCAGAAAAACTAGGACGCTTTGAACGTTGATCGGATGATCGAGCTTGGGTTTAGGACTGTGAACGTCGGCGGCGGCGTTCGGATCGACGCTAGACACAACCGAGGGCATTAGTTTGTCTCCCGGCGCCATTGGCGCTCTGCGTCCCCGGCCGGGATGGTTTTTCTGACATCCTTTGGACGACCAGCTTATTTTATATTCAGATTGCCGCTTTCGACGGATTTTGGCAAGGCGCTCTACGGAATTCTCACTCACCCGCATCGGTGACATCATTTCGCCGCGGGTGATGGCTTAAGCGATTTCGAGGTCGTTGTGGGTTTACGGTCGCTGATGGACGACTTTGATTTCGTAATCGACGTCGGTGACTCGCTGGGCCTATCGACAACTACCCCTCACCAACAAGATAACCGTCGGAAAAACGAGGCGGCGACGAGATTTTCCTGGTGCTCGGAACTTCGGCCAACTCTCTTAACCAAGGGCGCGTTTCGCAGTCAGGTAGCCGGCTTGCTTGTGCCGTTCGATGGTGGGCGCGGAGAAATCATTATCCGTGAAAGGCGGCTCTCCCGCCGGGACCTCATTAACGATCCGCGTGATCGTTGTCGGCGCCGCATCGGCCATCAACTGAATAAAGCGCGGGCTTTGGCGCAGACGCTGGCAGGCCTCGGGCTCCAGATTGTCCATGATCTCCACCACCAGATTCCGGAAATCACCGATCCGTTGCCGGACACGCACATCGCTGCGGACGCGCTCCGCATAAACGACTTCGTCGCGCCGCATCAGAACCTCGGCGAGATTCTCCGGCAGTGGCTGGCGGCTAGCGAACAGATCAACGATGAACACGCGTTTGCTGACTTCGCCGCAGCGTTCGATCACCATTTCCAAGGGGGAATTGCTGACGATGCCGGCGTCCCAATAATGTTTGCCCTGGATGGTGGTCCAGGGGAATGCCGCAGGCAGGCTGCCGCTGGCGAGGATGTGGTCCACGGTGATGTCATCGGCGTGGCTGTCGAAAACCTCAAGCTCCGCCGTCTCGACATTGACGGTGCTCACCAGCAGGCGGACTGGACTTTCTCGGAGGCTGCTGAAATCCACATACTTCTCTAATAAGGCTCTGACCGGGGCGATGTCGTAAAGGCTCGTCCAGCTCCACGGAAGCTGTCGCGGCGGCAGCCACCAATTCGGCCGGAAGAAGTGGGGAGAACCAAGCCAGATGCTCCACCATGAGGATAGGGCGCGCCGCCACGGTTCCGTCGGCGCGCACGGCGTGGCGACGGTGAGATCGTTCCAGAATGCTTCCAGCGCGGCCGCAGCTCTGCCGGGATTCCCCGCGACGATCGCGCCGTTGAAGGCTCCAATGGAGACCCCGGCGATGATATCGGGATGGATGTTTGCCTCCTCCAGCGCTTTCACCACCCCGCATTCGAAGGCGCCCAACGCTCCGCCGCCTTGCAGGATTAAAACGGTCTGCGTCGGGATGCCTTCCAATGCAAAGTTCGGATCCGAAAGCCTGTCTTTGACGGAACGCAAGTTGATGCGATGGCGGATCAGCAACTCCGTCGCGAGCGTCTCGCTGGCTGGGCGCCCCATCGAGAAGGCGGCGCACAGAACATTGTTCTTCAGATAAAATAATGCGAAGGAGCGATCTTCCAGCGAGCCTCGACCGATGCATTCATCAATCTCTCGCGTCGAACCGAGAAAATTAAAACCAAGGTCGAGAATATTGCAGAAAAAATAGGAGACTTCGTCATAGGCCAGCCGCCTGCCGAGCATGTTCCGGGCCGCCAGTCTTCCCTGCTTGACGGCGTTGTCCCAGTGCTCGATCCGGCGCCGCTCCTTGAACACAATGTCGAGGAAGTTCGCGACGTCGCCGGCCGCGAAGATTCCCGGCGCGCTCGTTTCTAAATGCTGGTCGACCAGGATGCCGTCCCCAAGCTGGATGCCGCTGTCGCGCAGAAAGCCAAGATCCGGCGTTACGCCGATCGCGACGACCACCAGGTCGCAGGGAAAAATGTCACCGGCGCGGGTCGCCACCGCCTTTACGATGCTATCGCCCTGGAACGCGGCGGCGGAGTCGTTCACGCGCAGTTCGATTCCTTTCTCCGCGCAGAAACGGCTGAAAAAGGCGGACAGTTCTGGAGCGGTAAGCTGTGGGAGCAAGAGATCGCTTTCCTCGATCAGCACGACATGAATGCCCATGCGGCTGAGCGACGTGGCGGTCTCGACGCCGAGGTAGCCGCCGCCGAGGACGACGACGCGCTTGGCGTCCTTGGCGGCCTGCCTCAGCGCTTCGGCATCCGCCAGAGTGTGCAGGCAATGAATGCCGGGAAGCATGGAGCCCGGGATGGTCGGGCGAATTGGTTTCGTCCCCGTGGCGATCAGCAGCTTGTCGAAATGGATGTCCCCGACGCGATCCATGCGCACCAGTCGGTTCGTCGTATCGACGGCGACCACGGAGACGCCAAGCATCAGGTCGATCGCCTGCTCCTGGTAGTATGCCTCGTCATGAATCATCAGCTTTTCCTTGGGCAACGCCCCAAAGAGAAACTGCTTCGACAGATAGGTGTGACCGTACGGCGGATAAACCTCATTGGAGACCAAAAGGATGCTGCCTTTCGCGCCTTCGGCGCGCAGCGTCTCGGCGGCGCTCACGCTGGTGGGCCCACCGCCGAGAAGCAAAAAGTCAAAATGCTTTTGCATTCTTTCTCCGTTCATGGCGATTTCGGCTTCGATCTGAATGAGCGCAACTGAAGTTGAAGGATGGGATCAAAGCTGAACAGAATGACATTTCGTCTGATCTCATATGATGAATACCCCCGCTCTTCGCCGCGCGGCGCGTTCTTGCTGAAATCCACGGCTTTGATCCAGATTGACGATTCAGCGCCAGAAAATTTTTGTTCGCTTGAACGCCTTCCAGCTTTTGCGCAGATCCGCGTCGGCGAGAGCGGTCCCTCGCCCATACCAACCGAGCACAATCCCCGAGGCTTTGGCCCCTTGCGCGCCCGCGGTTCCCTCGATGTCGCGCAGTAGTCGCTCGACGCTCACGGCGTCATTGAGCGCCCCGAGGAGATCCTGAAGTTGTGCGACGGCGTGGATATAGGGTCGGACCTCACCGTCCCTGAACAAATCCCCGAAGAATTCCGCAGCGTAACGGAGGTTTTTCAGCGCGATGCGCACTTTGTGCCGTTCGGCGTCGGGGAGCTTGACAAGTCCCCTTCCGCGCTTCGCGGCGAGCTTGCGCAGCCGGCTCAGAACATCCACGGCGAATCTGCGCAGCGGCTCCCTCAGGCGCAGTTGCTCCTCGTCCGACAATGCGCCGCGCCAATTGTCGCACGTGAGGAAAGCTTGCATCTTTAGCAAAAACAGCGTCGTCGCTGGTTCATCCATGATCGCGAGGGCCTGCGAGTAGGCGGTGAGCCGGCGTTTTTCCAGTGCGGCCAGAAGCGTTTCAAAACTTGTCTCCTGTGGGTAATTCGCTTGTGGACCCGTCGTGATGAGGTCCTTGAATACGTCAAGTTCCCGCGCCAGGCCGAAGGCTGACGCGATACGCTGCGCCTCGCCGCGGAACTCGTCGAATTCTGGACAGGGCAAAGCGCGCTTGAACATTCCTAGGGCGGCGCGCAACCGCCGGAGGGCAACCCGCATCTGATGGACGGATTCGGGATGTCGCGCCTCCTCCAGGGCCGGCCAGTTGGCGGCGAAGTGGGTAATTGAGCCGCCGATGATCGTCGCTATCGCTTCGTCGAGGGTTGCGTCGGCGGAATAGCGCGAAGCCGGGGCTTGGACCGGTTGCGGATGTTCCCCGGAAACGAGCGCGAAACCCCGCTCGGCCTTGCTCGTGACGTGAAGTCTGAGGGGCAGGGTTTCCACGAGTTGGATCGCCAGTTCATAAAGCTCGATTTCTTCACCGGATTTGAGCTCAAGCTCGATTTCTCTGATCGGCAGGCGACGATCGCCGGCGATCACCGCGCCCTCGTCGAAAGCGACCTCAATCTCCGATCGGCCAAGTTTCATAAGGCGGACGCGCCGCTTGACCAAAGTCTCGAACTGCGGCTCGAGCGGTCGGCCTTCGGTCGCGCGCTCGATTTCACCGGCGATGGGCGGGTCGAACAGCGAAATGTCGGGTCGCATGACCGGTATTCGGACCTCGGCTTCTCCGCGCGAAAAAAAACTTTCAGAGGCCGGCGCCCATTTGAGGCCCATCTGGGGAACGCCGCGCCCGGTCTTGCGGACGCGCAGGACCATGCGCTTTTTCTTCAGGTCGCCTGCCGCGGTGTCGAAATAAATGGAGCGCAGCGTCCGCCTCGGCGCTTCGGGCGCCTCGCAAGCGAGCAGCCTCGACGCCATCGCGAGCTTCAGCCCGGCGGCGTCGGTCTTGAGCTTAATTTCCAGTTCGCGGCCATTCCGCATATCGCCGGATCCATCGTGAGGCATGGTCGGGAGCGGCATTTTCGCCGAACGCATGATTTATGTCAGGCCTTGAGCAAGCTTCGATTGAAGCCAACGAGGTTTCGAGCACTCAGCGCGACATGCATCGCCATCGCTGAGCGATAATCGTCTCAGTCCATCGATATGCGTCTTCATGCCGGGTCACAACCATGACATTTTCTGCCGATTCACCCGTTTGGCTCCATTAAACAGCGCGGGAGCGTTGCGGGTCTGAAAAAGATTGATAGGCGAGGTTGAAGCCCCAGACCCACACTGGAGACGGAATATTGGTTTTCTGAGGTTCAAACGCCTTCTCACGGCGCCGCGCCTCCGGTCGCGGTTATCCGATCCCGCTTATCTGCTTGCTCAGACCAGCGTTTCAGCTCGGCAAGTTCGGCTTCCGGGCGCTCGATTACAATGTCCGCGCGACCGCGCGAGATTTCGCCACTTTCACCGTCGATCGACAGCCAGTCGCCTTCATTAAGATCACGCCCAGCGAGCTTGATACGGCGATTATTCTCATCGATCTCCAGGCCGTTGCATCCAACCAGACAGGCCTTGCCAAGTTGGCGCGCCACCACCGCCGCGTGAGCGGTGCGCCCGCCAACCATGGTGAGAATGCCCGCCGCGGCGTTGAACCCCGCGACATCGTCAGTCGAAGGCTCGCGCCGAACCAATATTACTGGCTCGCCGTCCTCGGCCATGCGCCGGGCTGTCTCGCTGTCGAGCGCGATGCGGCCGCTGGCGACTCCCGGGGAAGCGGAAATTGCCGTCGCCAGCGGCGTCACTTCACCCCGCAGCGTTGCGATGCCGGCGCGATCCAGATCGACGCCTTCGAGCCTCCGCAAAGCCTCCGCCGGCGCTATCAGCCCCTCGCCGACCAAATCCACGGCGATCCTGAGCGCGGCGCGTGGCGTGCGCTTGGCCGCGCGGGTTTGCAAAAAATACAGCTTGCCGTCTTCGACCGTGAATTCGATGTCCTGCACATCCTTGAAGTCTTGCTCCAGGCGCCGCGACGCTATGGCGAGATCGTCGGCGATATCCGGTAGCCACTTCGCCAACAAAGAGGCGTCACCTGGCGTGCGGCGCCCGGAAACGACGTCCTCTCCCTGGGCATCGAACAGGAAGTCGACATAAGGCTCGTTGGCGCCGGTGGCGGGGTTGCGAGAAAAGGCCACACCAGCCCCGGATCGATTGCCAGAATTGCCGAACACCATCGCCTGGACCGTGACGGCAGTGCCCGCTAAATCATGTAATCCATTGATTTGCCGATACTCCCGCGCGCGGACGCTCTCCCAGGAGGCATAGACGGCTAGCGCCGCCGCGTCCAACTGATCGAGCGGGTCTTCGGGAGGACGGCGGCCCGCGGCGCGCAAGGCGATTTCGATGAAGTCATGTGTTAGACGCTCTAACGCCTCGCAATCGAGTTCGTCTTCCGACGCTGCGTCTTCCACTCGCAACATGGCGGCGAGCGGGCGTTCGAATTCGGCGCTCGCGACATCGTCGACGACCTCCGAATAGCTTTGCGCGAAGCGCCGATAGCTGTCCCAGGCAAGGCGCGGGTTTCCGGTCAGCCGGATGAGACCCTGGACTGTGTCGTTGTTCATGCCAACGTCGAGAATCGTGTCGAGCATTCCGGGCATGGATCTCGCCGCGCCGGAGCGAACCGAGACGAACAGTGGCGAGCGACTATCGCCGAAGCGACGGCTCGTCGCCGCCTCGAGCCGGGCGATGCCAAGGCGCAGGCCGCTTTTTAGTGCCTGCAGCGCTTCTCCATCCTTTTGGTTCACGCCATTGCATAAACTGGTCGGCATTACGAAAGCGGGTGGAACGAGAAGACCTAGCCGGCTCATTCGCGCGAGCTGCGCCGCCTTGGAGCCCAGGAGTTCGGCATTCGCGTCGAGTGAGGCGTCGGCAGGGACGACGAAGAACGGCTGGATCGAGGCGTCCATCATGCCGACAGCTCCTCCAAGACCCGATCACGCAGCGCGTGCGCGGCATGGGCGAGGCAGTCGGTCGCATGCTCTATCGTGCGCGCGATTTCTACACCGAGCATGAGGGTTTTTGCGTCGCCGGCGCGGTTCGTAAAGAAAGCGGCGAGCGCGGCCCGCTCGGCGAGGTCCGCGTTTCGCTCCAATTCAGCGACCGCATCAATCGATTGCAACGCGAAAGACGCGTCGATGCGCTTTCCTTCGGGAAGCCGAGTCGTCGCGGAAACAGCCTTGACCATTTCGCTCGTGCCGCGCGCCGCAAGATCGGCGAGTTCGGCAAGCTGTTCGCATAATGAGCGCGCTTGTTCGCCTTCCGGCAGAAGACTGATCAGAAATGCCCCCTCGTCAAGAGCGTCGGTCGCATTTTCGACCTCATCGATCACGAAACGCAATTCCTTTGCGTCATGCAACTTGGCGCAAGCGCCGCGAGCCGCCAGAGTGAGCCGATCGGCTTTTGCTTCGATGCGCATGGCTCGCCGGACCATGGACTGACGCTCGGCGCTGCTCCCTGGATGCGCCAAAGTGGTCCAAATGATTGACGCCAACGTATGCGACAAGCCAAGATGACGCTCGATGATGGTCAGAACCGCATTCTCCGCCGATTCGAAGCGCTGCGCGAGATCGGCTTGAATCTGATCGCGGATCAGCCTTGCGGAGCGGCCAGACCGCAGCCCTCGGCTTGCTTCCTTCAATACGTGTCGCAGGAAATCGACGATCTCCTCGGCGCCGAGCACGGCGTCCAGTCGAGCGCCATAGGGAATGCGGTCGGCCGCGACGTGGCGGATCGCGTCGAACACCAGATCCGCGCCGCCAAGCTCCAGAAAAGCGCGATGTCCCACGTCATTGTTCGCCGCCCAAGTCAGAAGACTGATCGAAGTGTTCTTGCCGACGAAGGTCTGCAGCGCTTTGCGGCCCTTGTTCCAGTCGATCAGAAAGACGATGCGCGAACCCAGAAACGTCAAGAAAGCGTCGACCCCATCGCGCGTGTCGGCGGAGAAACGACCGGTCATCAGATAAAAAACGTCTTCCTTGCCAACGCCTCCAGCCTCGTGTTCGGCGAGCACGCTCCACGCGACGTTCCAAGTCTCGAATAATGACGAAAAGAACTTTGCACGAACACGGTGAACATCGGTATAAGTCACACTCACCAAGCCGTTTTCGACATGAACGACAAGCACATGCGCGTCAGTGGCGCCAATGTCATTTTGTATCGTCAAACGAGCGCCGACGCGCGCCGCTGTCGTGGCGAGGCCGGGGTGGCCGAAAGCCAGCGGAGCGGTTCGGTTCAGCCCGCGCATGAAGGCCGCAACACGGCCGCGGTCGTCAGGGTCGAGGTGATGAACATGCGCGCCGTCGATCACTTCCACGGCCGTCTGCGCCGCGACGCGGTTTAGCGCCTTGTGCGCATCCATCACAAGAAGATGCAAACTGTCTTCTCGACCGCGCCGCGCCGAAGTCATGCATGATATTTCGTCGCGGCCGATCACGCTGTCTGGAACAGACGGAATCCTCTTTTGCAACTCGACCAACCGCGCCTGCAAGGATTTTCCGCTTTCCGGGTCGACTACCTCGATTGGCGCGAGCATCGTCGCCATATCGACGGGAATGCCCGCCAGAAGCCCGGTAACGCCGGGTATCGCGATGCGGTCGCCATCAAGCAGGCGAGCCCCAGTGATAATGCGATCGAATTGCGGATCCGACAAGCCGGCGGCATGCCGTTCCGCTTGCAAGGATGGCGCGTCGCTCCCCACCGATAATGCGTGCGCCGCTGCTTCCTGCAACATGGTCAGGCGCAATTTGATGCGATCGTTTGCATTCAGCGCTTCGGCGATCAGCGAAGGGAGCAGCACCGCCTGCTCTCCCAATCGTTTGACGATCTCCACCTTCGCCGTCATGTCGTCCCCCGGTTAAGGTCTTGAACGCGATCGGCGCCGAACGCTTGCTTCGCGCCGCGCCAGTCATCGAATGATAACGCGAAATCGCCAACAGAAAGCAACCATTGCTTTCTGTTGATTTCGAGACGAATTTCCGCAGGCGGCGTCATTTCCTGGTCTAAGCCGTCAGTTTCGTCAACCTCGGATGCGCTCACCGCTGGTGAACATAGACGCCCGGAGCGATGCCAAGGGGGATCAGCCCACGCGAAGCCTCGCCCAATGTCGGAGGTGGAACACGATCATGGGCGCTTCGAGCTTCGAGCCATGACGCCCAAGCCTGCCACCATGAACCCTCGACCGCCTGCGCCCCCGCCAGCCATTTTTCGGCGCTCACATAGAGATCGTCGACCCCACTTGTGCTGATATGGTAGCGTCGGTCGTGATGGCCGGGCTCAGACACGACGCCGGCATTATGGCCACCGGTGGTGAGCACGAAGGTCAACTCGGTCTCAGTGAACAAATGGACTTTATAGACCGATCGCCATGGAGCAATGTGGTCGGTCTCGGTCGCGACCGCGAACACAGGGGCCCGGATGTCCTTCAACGCGATCACGTCGCCCTCGACGGCGTAGCGACCCGCGGTCAATCGGTTTTCAAGAAACAGCCCCCTTAAATATTGCGAGTGCATACGGTAGGGCAAGCGCGTCTGATCGGCGCTCCACGCCATGAGATCATTTGGCTGCTCGCGTTCGCCAAGCAAATATTCATGAATTGCCTTCGACCAGACCAGTTCGTTCGAGCGCAAAGCCGTGAACACACCAGCCATCTGGCGGGTGTCGAGGACGCCCTGATCCCACATCATGTCCTCGAGGAACGCCACTTGCGCGGCGTCGACAAAAAGCATGAGTTCGCCGGGTTCACTGAAATCAGTTTGCGCGGCGAGCAAGGTGATGGACGCAAGCCGCTCGTCGTTATCGCGCGCCATGGTGGCGGAGGCGATCGCGAGCAGCGTGCCTCCGAGGCAATATCCGCAAGCATGCACTTTACGTTGGGGGGCGATGGCGTTGATCGCGTCCAGCGCCGCCATGACGCCCGACATCCGGTAATCATCAAAGGAAATATCGCGATCCGCCGTGGTCGGGTTACGCCATGAGATCATGAAGACAGTGAAGCCATGCTGGACGAGATATCGCACCAAGGAGTTCCGCGGGCGTAGGTCGAGCACGTAATATTTCATGATCCATGCCGGAACGATCAGGACTGGCTCGGCAAACACCGTCTCGGTGACGGGCTTGTATTGGATGAGTTCCATCAAGTCATTACGAAATATGACCTCACCGGGCGTCGTAGCGACGTCCTCACCGACCCGAACTCCATTATTCTTTGGAGCAATCTGCATCGCGACGCGAGCTGCGTCGTCGACGAAGTTCATCCAACCGCGGAACAGATTGGCGCCGGATTCCCGTTTCGTGTGATCGATGACGACTGGGTTCAGCCATAGGGCATTGGAGGGGCAAAACACATCGAGAAGCTGAAGCGCCATGAAGGAAACGCGGGCGGCGTTGTTCGGCGTCATCCCACGTACCTCATGTGTCGCGGCCTTCCACCAGTTTTCTTGCGCCAGAAACGCCTGCTCGAAAAGCACAAACGGAAACGTCCTCCACGCCGCGTCGGAAAAGCGCCTGTCGGAAGGCGTGGGCTCGAACGGTCGTTCCACCGCATCGCTGACGAAGTTGTGCGCGGCGAAATGCGCCAAAGCGGTGCACGAAACCAACGCCTTAAGCGTCAGTTCAATTTGTCGCCCCGGAGCGCGCGAGAGATGCGTCGTCCAATCCAGCAACGCGGCCATCTGCGCGTGCGGTGACACGCCTTGAGTCACGCGGGCCGTGGTCGCCCTGGCCACGCGATCAAGCGTCTCGAATGAGTAAAGCGCCGCCAGTCCTTGGTTGACCGGAAGCGGGGCTGGCTGACCAACGGGACCAGCTGCCGAATTGTCACGCTCGAACTGTTTCGATGGCAAGAGAACGTCCATGGGATTTTCCAAACTCTCGGTGGACACTCGGAGATCCACATTGTTGTTCTACTTGAACCAAGCGTTATGAAAATGAAGCTTATGTGACGCCTCGCATAGCGCGGCGATTAATTGAATTACGATCATCAATGAATCGCTTCGCGCCTATTTCCTGACGCGGCGCCAATCTGATGAACAGTCCAAGCTGTACCGCTCAATCATTTTTCCTGATTTCCCGGGCAGCCAAATGGCTTAATCCACAAATTGGAAGACTCCGGCGCATCCATCGGCCAGCGCGCCCCATGGATCGGTCTCGCCGCGGCGAGCATGTTAGCGGCACGGACAGTCGACGCTCTTCGACCGCGTTTCGAAGGTCGGCTGATTGCAGAAGCGTAGCTACACAGCCAGAAATCCAGGAGCTGATTGTGCGTCGGCGTGAGGCGCGCCGTCGGCGCATGATCCAAAAATTCCAAAGGGGCGGGCCACAATCACCCGCCGTCCGCCTATCTCGATGTCGTTGCCCAGCATAACAGTTCGTAAGGGAGTGCGCTTCCTCCGTCATTGGGGCGATGTCGCGCAATTCGCCGCATCGAGATTTTCGTGCGAGCGAATAGCTACGGGGAGCCTCCCTTGTTCATCGCCTCGAATAAGATCTAAATCAGTTCTGGAATCGCGGGGAAACAGCATGTTTCGAGAACGCGGCGTCATGTCATTTGACCTCACTCGTCGACACAAAATTTTTCGTCGAACGAATAGCCGGCGCTGCGCACCGTGCGGATCGGATCTTTTTTGCGTCCGCGCATGAGCGCCTTGCGCAAACGGCCGACCTGAACGTCGACAGTGCGTTCGTCAATATCCGACGACGCTCCCCAAATGCTGTCGAGCAGTTGAGCGCGGGTAAAAACGCGGCCAGGCTTCTCCATCAAATATTCGAGCATCCGGAATTCCGTCGGACCGAGATGAATTTCTCGGCCTGCGCGCTTCACGCGCCGGTTCACGCGGTCGAGATCGATGTCGCCCAAAGTCAGTTTGCTCGCGCCGCGCTCGGGGCGCGCGCGGCGCAGCAGGGCGCGGACGCGTAACATCAGTTCGGGCGTGGAGAAAGGTTTCACTACATAGTCGTCGGCGCCCACCGACAGGCCGCGCACTCGTTCGTTCTCTTCGCAGCGGGCGGTTAGCATGATGATCGGCACGTCGCGCGTGTTGTTGCGCGTCCGCACGCGACGACAGATCTCAAGGCCCGATACTCCCGGCAGCATCCAATCGAGAATGATGAGATCGAAAGGCGTCTCGGCGAGACGTAGTTCCGCTTCATCGCCGCGATCGACGTATTCGACCTCAAATCCCTCGGCCTTCAAATTGTAAGCGAGCAACTCGCCGAGCGGCGCTTCATCTTCGACAACGAGAATGCGCGGAGGACGATAAGTGGAAACCTCTCGCGTATTGACGGCGGGCAGTTCGGTCATCGTATCCGCTCGTTCCTCATCCGCTCGCAATGGTCAGCGACAGGCCTGCGATCTTCGTTTTGGGCCGCTCGATCGGCATGCGTTCGCCGCTCACCATCCAAACGACCGTCTCGGCAATATTGGTGGTGTGATCGCCAATCCGTTCAAGATTCTTGGAACAAAACAAAAGATGTGTGCAGAATGCGATGTTTCGCGGGTCCTCCATCATGAAGGTGAGCAAATCTCGCAAAACCGAATCCTCGAGCGCGTCGAGGTCGGCGTCATCAAACCACACCGCGCGGGCGCGGACGGCATCGCGCTGTGCATAGGCGTCGAGCACGTCCTTGAGCTGTTTCTCGGCCAATTCACGCATCGATTTCAGACCGATGAACGCGCGTGACGAGCGCGCCTCTCCGATTATAGTGATCGCGCGGTTGGCAATATCCCTGGTCCGGTTGCCGATCCGCGCCAAATCGCTGGCCACGCGAAACGCGGCAATACATTCGCGCAAATCGACCGACACGGGTTGCTCGCGCGCCATGGTCACAATGGCGCTCTCTTCGATACCTCGACGCAAGGCCTCAAGAACCAGACCACTCGCGATGGCGCGACGGGTCATGTCGACGTCGAAAGCGAAGAGTCCATCCATCGCATCCGCGAGCATTTTTTCAGCGACGCCGCCCATTTCGGCGACGCGGCGCCCCAGCGCCGCCAGTTCTTGGTCAAAGGCCTTGAATGTGTGGTCGCTCATTTCAGAATTCCTATCGGCGGCCAGATATGCTCTCAACCGAATCGACCCGTGATATATTCCTGCGTTTTCGGGTGCGTCGGCGACGTGAAAATGCGCTCGGTTTCGTCGAATTCAAGGAGTTCACCGAGATACATGAATGCGGTGAAATCGGAGACGCGCGCCGCTTGCCCCATGTTGTGGGTGACTATGGCGATGGTAAAGCGCTGTTTCAATTCGTCGATCAGTTCTTCGATTTTGGCCGTCGAAAGTGGATCGAGGGCGGAACAGGGTTCGTCGAGGAGAATAACTTCGGGGTGAATGGCCACCGTGCGCGCGATGCACAGGCGTTGCTGTTGGCCGCCGGAAAGGCCAAGGCCGCTCGTATGTAGCTGGTCCTTTACCTCGTCCCACAAGGCGGCGCCGCGCAATGCCTCCTCCACCCGTGTGTCAAGTTCGCGCCGGCCCAGCTTTTCGTGAGCTCTGATGCCGAAGGCGATGTTGTCGTAAATCGACATCGGAAAGGGCGTCGCCTTTTGAAACACCATGCCGACGCGCGAGCGCAGAAGGTTCAGGTCGATGTGCGGCGACAGAATATTCTTCCCGTCAAGTAAGACTTCACCCTCCGCTCTGTGCCCGGGGTAAAGGTCATACATCCGATTCATAACGCGCAACAACGTGGATTTCCCGCATCCGGACGGACCGATGAGGGCCGTGACTCGATTGGCGTAAAAGGGCAACGTAACCGCCTTCAGGGCGGGCGCGTCGCCATAATAAAAATTCAATCCGCTCACCGCCACCTTGGTCTGCAAATTGGCGTAGACTTCTGGCTTGGCGCCCACTTCCGCGCCCTCTTCGGGGTGAGCGCGCGGGGTGCAATTGCCAAGGTTTGAACTATGGAGACGATCGAAAGCGAGCCCGTTCATGCGTCAGGCTCCCGGCTTGCGTTGCATGCCCATCGACATCAAGCGTGGGCAAGCGACAGTGACGGAGGAGATCACGGCGGCGAAGGCGCCACGGTTGAGACCGGAAATCATCTTTCAGATCTCTATCAGGTTCGAGCGTAAGCCGCGAAGATCGCTTATTGCCCTCATGGGAAACCAACCTAATCCGAGCGCCACAGCACCTTATGGAGCTTGCGTGACTGAAAAGTGACATCGCTCGGAAATTCCTAACATATTGAGCTTACAAACAAACCTAGGGCCTAAAAATTCGCGATCGGCGACAAATTGCAAAAGATGGCGCTGGGCCCAACGCCCAGCAGATCCCGACCTGTCACTTTAGACCCGCTACAAATCATCTCGCAGGCGCAAGGCCTTTTCGACGCAGCGGGGAGCAGCAGTTCCTCACGGGCCTCGGAACGTTGGCGGCCGCGGCCGTCAGCCCCACCCTGACGCTCGGCGCGATTTTTATTCCGCCCCCGCCGGCCGCGTGTCGCAAGGCGCGATCCCCGGCGAGCCTGACCTCCACTATTCCTTCGACGAGCCGGCGGGCGCGCCGCGTCTGTTCCGCGACGGCGAGCCCGGCCGGCAAACCGTCGCCCCGGCCTATCGGGGCGCCCACGATATTTTCGCCGACCACGAAACCGGCGCGCCCATCGCGCCCATCGTCAATGGCAGCCTCGTCTTCGACGCGGATTCACTCGCCGACAAGGCGCCGGATCAGCGTGCGCGGAGCGCGACTGACGGCCCGAAGCTTTGTCCCGATCCCATTCCCGACGCGCCGCATGGCGCGTCGGAGCGCGGCAAAGCCTATTTAGGCGCGGATCAGCAAGTTGAACAATCCGCGACGGCCCTTGCCGCCGGACACGGCGGTCGATCTCAATGAGAGAGCCCACCAGGGCGCGACGAGACATGCGATTTGAATTTCCCACAAGAAATGTACGGGAAATCGCGTGCGCGGACAATTCGCCCTGACCGAATTCCCATGCGAAATCGCATGAACGGCTATGATTCCCGATAAAACAGCAGCATCAGGCCCGCCAGAACAAAAGCCGTGGGCCAGACGAAGCTGGCGATGCGGCGCGCCGGACCATCGTCAAGGCGCAACTCCAGCCAGCGCGCCCAACCCGCCGCCACGCCAACGAGAGCGAGAGGCGTGTGGGTGATTTCGATCAGCAACTCTTCCTTCGGATTGGCCAGCCCATGCGAATGGGTAAGCAGGAAAGCGGCCGCGATGGCGGTCGTCAGTGGAAAGACGTAAGGAGCGAAAGCGCTTTTTAGTCGCCCCAACCGCACGCGCCACTCGAACAGCCCGAACAGAATAATTAGCGCGATAAACAAACGATGCTGCGCGATTTCGGGATCGCGCAGGCTTTCGATCAGCCCGAGATTTCCGAGCGGCCACACCGTCTCGTCGGCGCGTAAAAATAAAAATACCGCAAGCCCGATAAAAGTCAGCGGCCAATGCCGGGCGACGGGCGCGAGGAGCGGAATGTGCTCGGCGAGCGCCAGCGCACCCATCAGCAACACGAACAGGCCGGCCCAATGGTGGTTATATTCGGACCAGGCGATGTCAGCGGCGTTGCGCGGCGGCGCGGCTTCCTCGCCAGCCGCCAAGGCGCGCGGATCTCGCGGCGCGGCCGGGGCGGGCAGCGACGTCGAAAGGCTTGCGTGATCGGGGCTTTCCAGCCGCACCGGCCAACTCGGTTTAACCCGCTGCACGATCTCGGCGGGCGTCGCGCGGTCGTCGGGAAGATCGCGGGCGGGCGGCAATGAAGTCAGGGAGGCCGCGCAAAAAATCACGGTCAACCCAATGCCGATCTCGATTTCCGCGAAGCGGCGCGTTCGCGGGAGCGGCGTCGACGGATCCGATCGCAGCCGGCGCACGGCGAAAAAATTCAGGCCGCCCAGAAGCAGCAAGCCGCCCAGAAGCGCGATCTTCGCGCAAAGCATGACGCCATAGGCGGTCCCATAGAGCGCGGCGGGCTCGCCGACATAGTCGATCGCCATATAGACGCCAGCGCCGATCAGCAGGGCGACCGAGCCAAGCGACATCGCGGAGAAACGCGTGGCGACCAGACGCCGTCCGTCCCCGCGCATTTGCGCCAAGGCTATGATGAAATAGGGGATTCCGCCGATCCAAGCTCCGACGCCGAGCATATGGGCGAACTCCGCGACATAGAGCGTCGCCGCGCGATCGGGACGACTGGCGGCATGGGTCGCCCCCACCTGGACGGCGAGCATAACGGCGCATAGGAGCGCGCAAACGCGCATGAACGCGCTTCCGCGCGCGAAAACGGCGATTGCGCCGGCGAGCCCCGCCACGACGAGATCGACGATCACCGCGTCGGCGCCAAGCAACTGTTCGATCGGAAGATCGAGCGTGCCGCGGAGCATGACCATCAACGACAAGGCCGCCAATATTTCGCCCAGACAAAGCCCGCAAGCGCCCCAAACCAATAGGCGCCGCGCCGAGCGCTCGCAGGCTTGCGCCGGCGGAAGAGCCAACGCCAAGAAAGCCAGTCCGCCGAGCGTGAGCGATTGCGCGGCTAAAATAAAGCCGCGCAGCGTGACGCTCAGAAAACCATAGAGTTCCAAAAATAGCTGCACGATGCTACCGCTTCACTTCGAAGGGAATTTCGCCGTGAGTGATATGGCCGTCGACGCTAAGTGTTTGCCATAGAAGGCGGTAGCGCCCATTTTCCAGCCCCGGGGCCTTAGCCGTCAGCGCTTCTGACGCGCCGCTTCCAAGCAGCGGCAAAATGACGCTTGCGCCGTCTGGCCGCACCAAGGTCAAGCGCGAGCGCCCCAAGTCGACGCGGCTGTTAAAGCGAATTTCAACCTTATGTTCGGATTCCGACACCGTCTGATGAGCGCTCGGCGTCGAGGCGACGACAATCGCATGAGCAAGGGCCGGCTTGACCCCAAGGCTCAACCCAAGAAGGCTCAACCCAAGAGCGAGAATATAAAGCTTGGCGCGTGGCGGGGTCATGGCGGTAGCTCCGATGGTTGGTCGCAAGCCTTGCCCAATCGATGCCGGGCGGAAACCGTTAGAGCGCGGCGATTTGACCGAATCGGCTCGCCGCCGATAGAAAAGCCCCCTGAAACGTCCGAGACTTAGTGTGCATTCACCGCGCATCGTCGCCATGGGCTTCGCCCCAGGGTTTACCTGTTGCGAAAGCCGTTGCCAATCTCTAGCCTTGGACGAGCGTTTTTAGGGCCATCCACCGCGTACGCCGACGACGAAGCGTTCGTCCGCGTCGAAGCTCAAAGAGTGGAGCCAAAGAGGGGAAGCTGAGGGAAATGGCGAACAATAAGGTCACCACGTTGGAGCAGGCGATCGCGCTCATTCGGGACAATGACGTTGTAACCACGAGCGGTTTCGTCCAAAGCTGCATCCCGGAAGCGCTCCACATGGGATTGGAAAAGCGCTTCGTGGAGACCGGCCACCCCAAGAATCTGACCCTCATCATGACGGCCGGAGCTGGCGACAGCAAAGGCCTTGGCACCGGTCGCCTGCATCATGAAGGGTTGCTCGGCCGAGTCATCGCGGGCAATTTCGGCCGCATGCCCAAGGTCGCCCAGGCCGCCCAGGAGAACAAGATTCTCGGCTATAATTTGCCGCAAGGCGTGATTTCGCAGCTTTACCGGGCCTGCGCCGCCGGACAGCCCGGCCTGTTCTCCAAGGTCGGGCTTTATACTTATGTCGACCCGCGTTTCGGCGGCGCCAAGGTCAATGACGTGACCACCGAAGATATTGTAAAATATCACAATATTCAGGGCGAGGAGTGGCTGTTCTACATCGCCACCAAGATCGACGTGGCCTTTATTCGCGGCACCTCGGCGGACCCCTCCGGCAATATCAGCATGGAGAAGGAGGCGCTCGTCCTCGATAATCTCGCCCAGGCCATGGCCGCGCGCAACAATGGCGGAATTGTCATCGCGCAGGTCGAGCGCATCGTCGAACAGGGCTCGATCCGCCCCAAGGATGTGGAAGTCCCGGGCATCCTGGTCGATTGCGTGGTCGTCGCGGAGACGCCGGAACTGCATCGCATGAATTACGGCGTCATGTACAATCCAGCGCTGTCGGGCGAAATCCGCGTGCCAGTGGAAGGCATGGCCAAAATGCCGCTCGACGAGCGCAAGGTCATCGCCCGCCGCGCCGCCTTCGAACTGCCGCCTAACGGCGTGGTCAATCTCGGCGTCGGCGCTCCGGAGGGCATCGCCGCCGTCGCCAATGAGGAAAAATTCACGCCCTATATCACCCTGACCACCGAGGCCGGCGCGATCGGCGGCGTGCTGGCGAGCGGATCGAGTTTTGGCGGCGCCTCCAACGCGGACAGCATCATCCAGCAAAACCAGCAATTCGATTTCTACGACGGCGGCGGGCTCGACATGACCTGCCTCGGCATGGCCGAATGCGACGTGCAGGGCAATGTCAACACCAGCAAATTTGGCGGCCGCCTCAACGGCTGCGGCGGCTTCATCAACATTAGCCAGAACGCTCGCAGCGTGGTTTTCGCCGGCACCTTCACCAATGGCGGGCTCGACGTCGTGATCGAAGACGGCAAGGTCAAGATCGTCAAGGAAGGACGCAACCGCAAATTCCTGAACTTCGTCGAGCAAATCACCTTCTCCGGCAAATTCGCGCAAAAGCGCAAGCAGCCGGTGATTTACGTGACGGAGCGCTGCGTGTTCCAGCTCCAGCCCAAGGGGCTGGAACTGATCGAGGTCGCGCCCGGAATCGACATAGAGAAGGATATTTTGGCTCACATGGCGTTCAAGCCGATCGTCAACGAGCCGGAGTTGATGGATCGCCGCCTCTTCATCGACGAGCCGATGGGCCTTTTGGCGGAACTGCTCAACCTCAATCTGCACGAACGCGTCCAATACGATCCAGAGCGTAATATTCTGTTCGTGAACCTCGAAGGCTGGCACGCCCGCACCAAGAAGGACGTGGACGAATTGCGCAAGACGCTGGTTGAGGCCTGTCAGAAGGTGGGCAAGCGCGTCAGTTCCGTCGTCAACCATGACGGTGCCAAGATCGCCGAGCCGCTTTACGACGATTACGCGGAAATGATCCAATATATGATGGAGCATTACTACTCGTCGACGGCGCGCTACGCGACCAGCGCCTTCGCGCGGCTAAAGATGAAGGAGGCGATGACCAAGCGCGGGCTTTCACCCCATGTCTTCGAACGCAGGGAAGCCGCGCAGGCGTTTTTGGAGGTGGTCGGCGACTGATCTGCGCCGGCGCTCCCGCGTCGCGAGGAAGGCGGGCGGGGCGATGCGCATGAACCGGCTCCGCTTTTGTCGAAGCCAAAAATGCTCTAAAAATGCTCTAACTGGGCTCGACGGCGGGCAGCGCCCCCGCGACCCGATGCGTGGCGATCGGGAACGCCAACAAGATTTTGCGAAACTCTCCAACGGCAGGAGGCGAAATGTTGCGGTCGTGGCTGGACATCGAGGAAATAAGGCAGTTCTGCCCGTCCCGACAGTTCTTCGAGAAGCATGCGCGGACAATCGCGATTAGCGTTGCCGCTCTTGCGCTTTGGGCGGCTTTTCCAATTCTCACGATCCCGGTGTTCGGCATCGCGTTGCCGCTGGGCGCGGGCTGGCTGCTCTTGAAATCCATGATCGAGGATCAGCGGTTGGCCGGCAAACGCGCGCAAATGGAACGCGCGGCGATCGAGGTATTGCGTCGGGCGATCGAAGAGAGAAAGATCGTTTCGCTGCCGATTCAAACCCGCGACAAATGCGTGGACACATCGGTCAGGATCGTTCGCGCGGACGAACTCGGCATTGAGGCCGTCGATCCCATCAGGAGAATCTCCAACGTCTATCCGTGGAGCAGGATCGATATCGAAAAACTGCATCAAGGCCTTGGCCTATCCGAGCCAAACGGCGAAGAGGCGTCGATTTCATCGCGTGGGACAGGGGGATCGGTTGTCTGGTTCGGCGGCGCGAAATCCGAATCGGATCATCCGGCTTGGCGCCGATATCTTGGCGCCGCGGTCGATTACCTTAAATCGCTCCGCGCAGATCGCGAATAGCCGGGCGTCTCCGAATGGTTTTGTCGCGAATTTTGCTGAGCTATGCGCGGCGCTTATGATGGTCGGAGGGACGTCCGGCGAAAATACGATCATCGAGTTCAAGGGCGCCCATTTTGAGCGCGACGTGATCTCGTGGGCTATGTGGCGTATCCGACCAACGGCGCTCGGCGTGGCAAATCCATGTTAAGCATATTTTGATTTTAGCTTCGGTGGAAGCCGTCGAATTCGCGGGACAAAAATCGGCGGCGCGGGCGCCTTCAGCAAAGGTCCGACTCTCAAAGGACCGACTCTCATGTGCATCACTTGCGATTGGTCGAAAGTTCTCAGCAGCTCGAACTCTTTTCCCATCGCTCGGCGTCGGTTGCTCGGTCAGGTCGGGGCGTTTACGGCGACGGCCGTCGTCGCGCCTCCGGAGGAAGCACTTGCGCGGGCTCCGGGCCGTCAGCCGCGAACGCCGCCCGCCGCCAAGGACAGCGGCAAGGCCGACTGGCTCTTCTTGAACGGGACGATCCACACGATTAACCCGGCTCAGCTCTCCGCGCAGGCGGTGGCGGTGCGGGGGACCAAGATCGTCGATGTCGGCGACGCGAGCGGCGCGGCGGACTGGCGAGGGCCGAAGACTCGGGTCGTCGATCTCCAGGGGCGGATGCTGATGCCCGGCTTTATCGACAGCCACAACCACCTCGCGTCGATGGGGGTCACCAAGCTCGGCGTCAGCATCCGCAGCCTTGTGGGCAAGGACAAGATTCTCGACGCCATCAACGAGTGGATCGCCACTCAGCCGCCGGATGCGCCGCTGCGCGGTCACGGCTGGTCGGCGAACGTCTCATTCGGGGCGGACAGTCCCAGGCGGCGGGAGTGGCTCGACGAAGTCACCGGCGATCGTCCGATGTACCTCTGGAACGAAGAGGCGCAACAACTCTGGTTCAACACGGCCGCAATGAAAGCGGCCGGCGTCAGCGCGCGCACGCCGAATCCTGATCCGGGCAAGCAGTGCTACGCGCGCGACGCCGACCACACCCCGACGGGCCTCGCCGTCGAGGGCGCGGCTTCGTTGCCGATGTGCGTCGCGCTGGGCATGCTGTCGACTCTGCTTAGATTATTGACGGAGTGGATGCCGATAGGATTTTTGACGGAGTATGCGGACTATAGCTCCGGGACAGTGATATCTCGAATCGGGTAACCCCGATCCGGCTGTCGCCGCTCAAGCTCAAGGTCGCAAGAATCGAGACTTCAATGTGCCGCAGCAATAGGTCGCCGCGAAGCCCATGTGCCGTCCATGTGTCACGGAGTGACTTGCATCGGTTGGGAGGAAATGGGATTCTCGCCTTAACCTTCTGAAATGGCTTGGGAATGGTTTGAATTAAGGCTCATCCCGGGTTCCGGGGTGATGAAAACGGACGCCGCGGCGACGAGGAAGGGCGCTGCGTCGAAATGACTCGGCTTCGATTGCTTTCCTGCAACGCTTTTACCTGAATCCATATGG